>OUMS01000025.1_pt1 | contig 99831 bp, 69 predicted proteins | sample 1691071 | NCBI WGS metagenome assembly OUMS01 (sample SAMEA3914864, study PRJEB12502) | metagenome | biome: forest; material: soil | place: USA | collected 2012-03-12 | depth 0.3 m | reverse complement strand
GGCGTCGCTTACGGGGACCATCATGTCCGATTTTACCCCGCTTCCCATTACGCTTTCGCGTGACGGGGATGTCACGTAGTGCCCGGAGAGGGGGCGTCTAACAGGCGAATTTTTGAAAATTTGTTAGGTTGGTGGAAGTCCGGCTCGCCGCCGCCCAGGTCCACCGCTGTTAGGAAGCGCTGGGCGGGGGATTCCAAGATGAAGGTCACGTTGAGCGTGGTCTCCGGCCCTAGATCCAAGCGGGCTTCCAGCAGATCGCGGGGGATGGCCATCGCCGCGATCCAGCCGCCGTCCGGTGCCAGCTCCGCGAAGGTGGCGACCTCCGGGAAGACGATATCGACCTGCTCCGCGCGGACCCGCTTGGCGGTGAATTCACAACTCCACCACGCGCCGTTAGAGGCAAGATTGAACTCGAAGTAACGTCCGCTTGTCGGATGGTGGAGAAATAGCTCCGCCACGTCGTGCTTCCACAGCTCCGGCGTGAAGCGGCCCGGCCTGGCCGCAGGGTTCAGCCGGGCGGGCTTGCCGTGCGAGGCCACGAACCAGAGGCGCCGCGGATCCAGGGCGACACAGAAGGTCACCGGCGGTTTTACCTCCTCATCATGCCAATCTTTCCCGAGCCCGAAGAGGGGCAAATCCATCTCGCCCCAGACCAAGGGCACCGCGCTGCGAATCACTGTCATCGCGGAAAACCTTGAAATGCAAATGTTCCACGGTCCAGCAGCGGATTCCCGGAAAAAGTTGCTGCACAGCGACAAAAAATGTCGCATTCCCGTCGCTGTTTTGATTTACTTTTCTTAACAAGACCCTATGGCGAAGCATCAGAGAAGCCATCACCTTGGCACCATCGAATATATCGGCCCCCGCCCCCAGGCCAAGAAGCCGCAGCGGCGTCCGAATTTTCTCGGGGGTTGGGTGGTTCTCTTGATCGCGGCGGGTGCTACTTGGTTCTTCGGGAAGCCCCTCCTGCCCTTGTTGAAGGCGCAGCAGGTGCAAGCTACCGTGGAGAGTGCGGATGTCCTGATCGGCCAGCTCGCCCCGTCCTCGGACTTTGGCGAGCGGCTGGCGGCACAGGCCCTCCAGCGCACCAAGAATGCCAGCATTTACGACACGGCCTATTACGAGATCGGGTACCCCAATGGGGACGTGCCGAAGGGCGGGTCGGACAACAAGACGGACAAGGGCAAGGCCGAGGACTTGCTGATCCGCAGCTACCGCTGCATGGGCATCGACCTGCAGGTCCTCATCCACGAGGACATGACGCGGAACTTCTCGTCCTATCCGCAGCTCTGGGGCACCCGCGCGCCGGACGCGAACATTGATCACCGCCGGATCCAGAACCTGCAGCGCTACTTCAAGCACGTGGGCGCGGAGCTGAAGCCCACCCGCGACAAGGCCGACTACAAGCCGGGCGATATCGTGGTGTGGATGCTGGCCCAGGGTGAACTTCATTGCGGCATCGTGGTGCCTGGTCCTGGCGATCGTCACGATGAGCCGTGGGTGGTGCATGACAATGGCCACGGGCCGAAGTGGGAGAACGTGCTCACGGAGTTCCAGATCCACGGTCACTACCGCTTCACCGGCCAGGCCCTGGAAGTGGCCAAGCGCTGAGCTAGATGCCCTTCGGCGTCCGAGCGGCGGCTTTCGCCTTTCATTCTCTCCGGGGTCCGTGGGTGCTGCCCGCGGACCCTGCGTGCTTCAGGATCTTCCTGCTGATGGGGCAGTCGAACATGGCCGGCTTCGGCTGTGTGCGTGCGGAAGACCCCTGGCAGCCCGGCGACCGTGATCCGGTGCCGGGGGCGCTCGCCATGGGCGGCCAGTGCACGCTGAAGTCCGGCGTGCCGCGTGGCTGGAGCCGCTGGCGGCCGGCGGCGCATCCGCTGCACCTGAACCAGCGCAGCGCGGCCTACGGGCTTGGCCTGCCCTTTGCGCTGCAGCTGCGGGAGGAGATGCCGGAAACGACGATCGGGCTGATCCCATGTGCCTGGGGCGGCGCGCCGATCGACCGGCTTGGTCCGGGCTCGCCACTCTATGCGAATGCGCTGCGGCGCGCGCGGATCGCGGCGAAGTCCGGCATGCTGGCTGGTGTGCTCTGGCACCAGGGAGAGACGGATGCGGAGGTGGATGCGCTGGCAGCGGCGCATGCGGGCAAGCTGGCTGCCTTGATGGCGGCGCTGCGGAAGGATCTGGAGTCGCCGGCGCTGCCATTCCTCATCGGGGATCTTGCGGGCTTCGGCGATGAGCGGCGGAAGCCGGAGTTCGTGGAGCGGCGCCGGATCGTGCGCGATGGCCTGCGGCGCGTGGCGGCGGAGGATGCGCATGCGGCCTTGGTGGAGAGCGAGGGGCTGGCAGGCGTGGATGCCGTGCACTTCGGGCGGGGTGCGCTGTTGGAGTTTGGGCGGCGGTATGCGGAGGCCTACTTGAACAGGTTCTGAGAACGGCAAGGCCGTTCCCTACTAAAGCCCGGGGTCGCGGCTATCCTGGGACCAGCGTGTGATTTGATTCGAACCCCGAAGGCGGTTCCCTAAGCACGGATTCACCGGGCACGTCCCGCTACGGCCGGTCCTAGGCAAGCTCTTCGAGGTTGGATGATATCTCTCCGACTGCCCCAGGGTAGCCCGACCGCATCCTTCTTCGCCCTGCGGGCTACGCAGGACGCAGTCGGTCAACCCTGGGCTTTAGTAGGGAACGGCCTTGCCGTTCTAACAGCCTGGGCCGGACAGGCTGAATCCATACAGCCCGGTGTAAGGCGGCCAGATGAATTCCTGCAGCCGGGTGGCCACCCGGAGCCTGACTCCCGAGTTCAAGCGCAGCACCAGAGTGTTTGTATCCGGTAAGTCCGGCGGCTCCTCCTGGAATTCCAAGCCGGCCACCGCGAGTTCCTCCTTCACCTCTTCCAAGGACGGATGACCGATGAAGAGCCATGGGTCCAGGGTCACCGCTTCGCCCAGCGAGAGGGACTGATAGGTGTCGCAGTGGATCAGCTGGATGGTCCGGAAATCGTTAGCGAGATGGAACTCCACATCGCCGTACTTCCAGATGCCGTAACGCCCGCCTTTTCGCCTGCCGCCTTGGTCGGAAGGCTCGCCCCAGAGTTCCGTGAGTTTATCCACGGGGTCACCCGGGCGCAGGGTGCCGAGGACACCGCTTTCCAGAAAGGCACGCATGGAAACACTTGGCACGCGGGTTCCATCGGAGTTCTCACTCGATCCTTCAAGCTCGCCTTTTGCCCGTCGCCCCGCTTGTCTGCCCCCATGATCCGAGCCGTCTCTCCCGCTATCCGCGCTGTCGCGGGTTCCGTGTTTCTCTCTCTTGTCGCTACCTTGCCTGCCCTGGCCGATGGCCAGATCCTCGCGGTGAAGGGCGAGGTACTGAAGGAAGGAACGACTTTTGTCACGGAGGCCGTTGCCGCCATGGACAAGGTCTCCGCGAAGATGTCGGTCGACGGGAAGATAACGGAAATGACCGGCAACCGGAAGGATACCCGCACGACGCGCTGGGAAGGCCTGGGTCAGGGGAAGGTCCGCCGGACGCTAACGGAGGCCAAGACCGAAGGCGAGATCGTCGCGAACGGGGAGAAGATGCCACCGCCGGAAGCACGGGATTCCCTCGTGAGTGTTCCCCTCATTGGCAGCTACACGGATGGCAAGTGGACCTTCAAACTCGAAAAGGGCGAGGCCAACCCCGTGCAGCAAATGTCGATCGGGAAGTTCACGGAATCGCGTTCGAAGGAGTCGGCCGTGGCGCTGTATGGCGATGTCCCCCGCAAGCCGGGCGACAAGTGGGAGGCCGCCTCGGACTTCCTGAGCGACGAGATCCTCGGCAAGTTCACCCCGCTGGATGAGCTTCAGGGAAAGATCTCCCTGGAATTCCAGGAGGTGAAGCCCTTCCAAGGCACGCCCTGTGCCGTGCTGAAAGTGACCTTCGATCTCAGTCTGCCGAAGGATACGGAGAGCGCGCAAGGCAGCGCCAACCTGAAGGGCAGCGGCACGATCTACCGCTCGCTGGCCGACCATGTGGATCTCTCGTGGCAACTCAATGGCGACTTCAAGGGCACGCCGCCCGAAAGCGAAGGAGGAGGCCAAGTGACGGCGAAGTTCAGCGCCACCAGCAAGACCACCGTGACGAAGAAGAAGTGAGGCCTCAGTCCAAGTACGGCGCGCATCGTACTTCCAGCAGCGCGACCAGGGCCGGGTCCATGAAGTCGTAGTCATCCGGGATTCCCAGGACCACGACCTTCTTCCCGGCCAGCAGCTTGCTGAAGTTCTTCTGGAGGCGCTGGCGGTGGATGGGTTCCATCACGAAGATCACGCTGGCCCACTCGACTTGCTCGGCGGAGAGCCGCAGCTCGGCATCGGGGCTCAGGCCGGCGGAGTCCGTCTCCACGCCGGGGTAGTCGCGGAAGATGGCCTCCGCCGTCGGGCTGCGCAGGCGGTTGCGTGAGCAGAGGAAGAGCAGGCGTTTCTTTCCAGGTCCGGTGCTGCTCACGGTTCGTGTCTGGCCGCTCTTCCTTGGCCAGGCAAGCGTTTCAGGCTCGACCGGCAGCATGACTTTCTCCTATCTGCCAGCATGACCCACCGGCAGACGGCATGGCTTGGCGGCGGACTGGTGGTCCTGGCCCTCGGCCTTGCGATCCTCAAGCCGTCGGCTGGCGGACCGGAGGCAGGCGCGGCGGGCCCGCCGACCGAGGCGAAGTTCCGGGAGCGCGGCGTGCTGGGCGGGACGGTGGCGCAGCGGCTCGAACGCTTCAAGGGGCTGTGGCGCGCGGTGTCCGGCGGCACGGCCTCGAAGGAAGATGCCAAGCTGGCCGCGGAGCTGATTGCCTCGCTGCCCGCGGCGACGTTGCGTGATCTGCTGGTCGAACTCGTGCCCGCCGCCGGCGCGGAGGGCGATGCCTCCTGGCTGCCGCTGATCGCCCGGCGTGTGGGCGAGCTGGAGGGCCAGCGCGCGGCGGACTGGCTGCTCGGCTTGCGCGAGTCGATGCCGGAGAATGAGGCCGCGCCCTTCAAGGAGCTCTTCCCGGAGACCCTGCGCGGTTGGGCGGCGGGGGATCCGCTCGGGTTGATGGCCGCCTACTTCGATCCCGACAAGGCCAGCCGCTATGAGATCAGCGAGCGCATGAACGAGGACCAAGGGGCCGGTGGCATGGGCGCCGTCATCATCGCCAGCGCCGCGGCCCGCAATCCGGAGGAGGCTTGGCGGGCCATGGGGAAATGGCATCGCGGGATGCTGGCGGTGGCGTTCTTCGAGGGCGTGGACCCCGCGCAGGCACGGCATTATGCCGGGCGGCTGACCGAACTTTTCGCGGATCTGGAGAAGCCGGGCTTCGAGCACATGGGCGGTGAGCAGGAGGATTGGGAGGAGCAGCAGAAGGCGCTCGGTGCGGCGGCATGTGCGCTCTTCACCACCCAGCCGGAGCAGGCCATCGCCTGGCGGGAGGAACAGGATCTGGCATCCAGCGGCACGCGCAGCGAGGCGGACCGCGGCCGCCTGGCCGGGCAGCTCAGCGCCCGCTTGTATCGGGAAGAACCGGAGCGCGCGCTCGCGTGGATCGGCGGGCAAGCCGAGGAATTCCGGCAGGCCGCGGCTGCGGAGCTGGGGTACGTGATCATGGCCAAAGACGTGGACTTGAAGGAGGAGGACTTCACGCGCCTCGCCACGCTCAAGGAATGGATCGGCGGCCAGGAAGAACGGATCGCGTGGCTTCAGGGCCTCCGGCGCCGCTTTGAATCGCCGGCGGATTGTTTGATTGCGGTCGCGCTGCTCGATCACATGGACCTCAGCCCCGCCGAAAGGGAGTACATCACGGAGGAATTCACGAGCCGCTAGCATCCGGCTGCGGCGCGATGAAGGAAGAGCAAGTGCTCTTCAGGCATGTGGACCGACCAGCCACATGAGGACCGGGAAATTCAGCAACACCGCGGCCACGCTCAGCACCGGCCACCAGCGATTCTGGTAAAACTGGATCAACAGCGCGGCAAGGCAACAGCAGGGGCCGGCGGTGAGGGAAATGCCGAGGAAGTAGCAGGCCGCGGAGAAGCCCAAGGTTTCAAAGACCAAGGAGGACAAAGCCGGGGAGAGCGACCAGCCGACGATGGAGAACCAGAGCAGGAATGCGACCAGCTTCTGCGAGCGCCGGCCCCCCGATGACCGGGGCCACACTTCGGCACGCCACCAGGCCAGCCATGGAAGCCCGCAGACAATCGCTCCTGCCAAAGAGAAGCTGAAGGTGGAGTCACCCCAGCGGGATAGAGCCATCTCGCACCAGAAGGCAGCCAGCCCCAACAGGGACGCGATCCGCCACGGAATGCCAAAACGGACTCCGGGAGCGTGGCAGCATTCACCTGCGTGCACCGCCCGATCCTAGGCTGGCCGAGGGATCGCGAAAGTGAATTCAGCGGGCTGTTCCTCAGCGGAACAAGATCTCCGCGATGAACTCGCGCACGTGCTCCGGCGTCGTGCCACGACGGGGGGCGATGATCGCGAGCTCGCGCTTTAGAGGCCACGCCAGTTTGATCCGCCTTATCTGGCGCTTGCGTGGAAAGGAGCTGAGCGCGCGCCGCGGCACGAAGGCCACGCCCATGCCCAGGGCGACGAGTTGGATGCTCATGTCGAAGCTATCCAGCTCCATGGCAGCTGGCGGGGCGGGCTTCGCCTTCTGCCACCAAGCATCGATGCAGGCCCGCGAGCGGGTGCCGGCAGGCGGGACGATCCACGCTTGTGCGGCGGCCCAAGCGCGCCATGCCTCATCCTCCGCCGCGGAGGGGACTTCCATGCCCGCTGGAACGATCAGCACGAAGACGTCCTCGATGCGATGGGTGATCGCCACGCTGCCGGGCAGGCGCGGTGGCGGGCAGAGCACGGCGAGGTCCAGCTTGCAGGCGGCGACAGCTTCCACCAAGGCCGCGCCTGTGCCGTGGGAGACGCTCACCTGCACCTCCGGATGACGGCGGAGCTGTCCATGGAATAGGCCGGGAAGATGCGCCAGCGACACGCTGCGCGAGATGCCGATGGCGATCTGCCGCGGCTCGTCCAGGAAGTCCTCGCGCAGCCGCCGCAGGGCTCCATCCAGCAAGCCGGGGAGCACCTCGGTTTCCCGCAGGAGCACGGCCGCGGCCTCCGTGAGGCTCACGCTCCGTGTGGTCCGCTCGAACAAGCGCAGGCCGAGCCGCCCCTCGATCAACTGGATCTGGCGCGTCAGCGCGCTCTGCGAGAGGCCTGCGGCCTTTGCCGCCGCCGTGATTCCACGGTGCGTCGCGACCAGCCGGACAAGGTGCAGCTCGTGCAGGTCGATCGCAGGAGCGGAGTGATTACTCATGCAGGATATGCATGAATCAATGCCATCTATCGATTTCGCGCAAGCGTGGCCGTGCCGCATGCTGGACCGCATGGCTGACCGATCCGACAAGCATCCACTCAACGCGCCCGGCGCATTCTACAACGACAACAGCTGCATCGACTGCGACCTCTGCCGGGAGATCGCGCCCGCCATCTTCCGGCGGGACGATGAATCCGGGGCCAGCTACGTCTGGCACCAGCCTGGGACGCAGGCCGAGCGGGCGCTAGCCCGCGACGCGCTGGCGAGCTGCCCGACGGAGACGATCGGCTGCGACGGCGGCTAAAGGATTCTTCCGCCCGCCCGGCTTTCTGGATGGAAATGCGCCGCGGGCTCACTAGCGTGCGCGGCCTAAGATGAAAACTCCCGCATTGATTCCGTTCACCGCCCTCGCCCTGCTGCTTGCCGCGCCTGCCCTGCGTGCGGACGAGGCCAAGTCCTATGTCCTGGCCAAGAAGGGTGCCGCGCCGGCGGTCGGCACGACCGTGGCCGTGAAGACCACGGCTGACTACAGCGATGCCAAGCTGGAGCTGAAGGTCGAGTCCCAGACCGTCCCCGGCACGATGTCCACCAAGATGGCCTCCAACGAGGTGCTGGAAGGGCTCGCGCCCGGCAAGCTGCGCCGCACCCTGGCGAGCAAGACCTCCGAGCAGCGCATCACCGTGCAAGGCTCCGAGCAGGATCCGCCGGAGCAAGCAGATGCGCTGCAGGGCCTGCCGGTGATCATGGAATACAAGGGCGATGCCTGGACCGCCAAGCTGGAAGACGGCGAGCCCGAGAAGGAGCAGAAGAAGGCCCTGGAGGAACTGGTGAAGCAGTTCGACACGGACACCGACTTCACGATCTATGGCGATGCGCCCCACAAGCCGGGTGACAAGTGGAACGTGGACGCCAAGACCATCAAGCAATTCGCCGGCATGGAAAAGCTGGAGGGCAGCTATAGCGTCGAGTTCGTGGAGGTGAAGGAAGTCGGCGGTGTCGCTTGTGCCATGTTGAAGAGCACTTTCGACCTCTCCGGTCTTTCCACCGAGGGCAAGGAAGCCGACAAGCAAATGAAGATGAAGGTGAAGGGCGAGACCCTCACCAAGCGCTCGCTGGCGGACATGGTGGACCTCAACTCGAAGTGCACCGCGGTGATGAGCGGCGAGGGTGAAGTCCAGGAAGGGATGACCATGAGCATCGAGGGGCCGCTCGTCGCGGAGACCTCCACCACCGTGGAGAAGAAGAAGGCCGAGTAAACGCGGCACGGATTTTTCACCAAGGGGATCTTGCAGGGGACTGCTTGATCCCCTCTTTTCTTTCTTCCTTCTACGATAGATCTCGTAGTTCCAGTGAGCTGCATGTCCCTTTTGAGCCGTTTCTCCGGCGCGCTGCTTCTTTCCGCGGTGCTGGTGTGTGCTTCCTGCACGGTGCAGCACCAGGCGGAGGCTTCCGCCGGACCGGTGGGCCCGCCGGTTTCGAAGTTTTACAAGGAAGTGGATGGTTCGGTCTCGCCGGACAAGCGCTTCGCCGTGGTGGCGGGATATCCCAAACCGGGGCCGGCGGATTGGAAGGAAGAGCACACGGAAGAAGGTGATCCCTACTTCGATCTGGTGAGCGGCCCTCAAGCCCCGATCAATCTTCTGGTCGACCGGAAGAAGGATCACGTGCTGGCAACGCTGCCCACCTCGCATGACGGCACACTGCAGAAATACAATCATGAGGAACTGAGCGTGGCGTGGTCGAAGAAATCGAGCCACCTCATCGTGATGCAATCCTGGAGATGGGGCACGCCGGAGGCGACGCTTTACCGCTTGGATAGCGATGGCCGCGTGAGCTCGGAGTTGGACCTCCTGCCAATCGCGACGGAGCAATTCCGCAAGGCGATCACCCGCAAGAGCCCGCGGGCGGATGCCAGCAAGTATGTGGTCAAGCTTCACGAGCCCAACGTGACAGACCAAGGCGAGGTTACCCTGAAAGGAGAGACTTTCGTCCCGAAGTCCGTGGATGATCTCGATCTCGATGTCACCCTGAAGATCCGCTTCAAGGCGAGTGTGGGAAAGGGCACCCAAATCACGGTGAGCGAACTGAAGGCGGAAGAGCTGGAAGATGACCCGGACTCTTGAATGCCTCTTGGTTGTTGCTGAAACATACGAATCAATCCACGCCAAACCTGTGTCCGCTTTAACCGTCACCCGGCTCTTCGGCCGCTTCTCCGCCTCCATTCTCGCTCTTGCCTTCTTCTCCTGTGCTCCGAGCCACCAGTACGAACTCGAGCACGCCCACCCCGCTCCCGCCGCACTGGCCGCCATCCCGGCCTCGCGCTTCTGCAGGGAGGTGGACGACTCGGTCTCTCCGGATGGCCGCTTCGCGGTCGCGGTGGGTTATTCCGAGCCAAGGGCGGTGGACTGGGGGAAGCTGCGCGAGTATGGCAGCTACCACTTTGATCGCGACTCGCCGCTTCTGATCAACGCACTCATCGACCGCAAGCTCGACCGGGCGCTCTCCATTTTGCCCAGCGCCTATTTCGGTACGAAAGAGAGCTACAACCACGATCGCCTGACCACGGCTTGGTCCCCGAGTTCGAATTACCTGATTGTGGTCGAATCGGCCAAATGGTGGAGCAGCGCCTGGCTCTGGACCCTGAACCGTGATGGACATCCCGTCGCGCAACTGGACCTGATGCCGATCGCCAAGAAAGAGCTCCGCGAAATACTAATGCGACAAGACCCGAAGTCCGGAGCGCTCTTCGATCCTCATTACCAAACCATGTTGTCGCAGCCGCGGGTGGACGATGGAGGCAGGGTATCGTTCCACTGCGGTGCGGCGGTTCCGATCTCCATCAAGTATCCCACGGTGGAGCTGGGGATCCAATTCCAAGCCAAGGCTGGCGCGCTGGGCAAGCTGAAGGTGACCGACCTGGTGGATACTGATGACGAGGAAGAGTGAGGCGCGGGTGGTCAAAACGGAAACGGCCTCCGCATTACGACTCCGCTGGAACCCCGTCCGGGGTTCCAATGGCTATGCCTGCCAACCGGGGGTTTTCGCGCTACCGCGGTCGACCTCCGGCTACTCGCTGGACTCCTTCCGGGAGATTGAGCCGACTGCGGCATAGGAGGAAGCCAATCACTTTGAGTTTGTCCAAACCCCCAATCCGCCCCACGACAGGCCCGTGTCCGATTCCACTGCCACCTGGCTCTTCCGCATCCCCGAGGTCTTCGAGCCGCATGCGGCGGAGATCCTTGCCGGCCTGAATGCCACGCTGCAGAAGCGGCTCGGTGCCGACTACTACCTCGTGCGCGTGGATGACGCCGCGGCCCTGGGCGAATCCGATTGGACGAAGTTCGTGTCCTGGAAGCTGCCGGTGCATCACGCTTGGCCCTGCAATCCGCAGAAGCTGGAGGGCTTCGTGGAAAAGGCGGCGCAGGGGATTCACCGCAAGTTCGGCGGGCAGGAAATCCAGACGCTTCTTGCAGGTCCGCTGCAGGCCACGGGCACGCATCCCTACTACCGCCACTTGGCCACGAACTTGCGCGGGCGGGTGTTGCAGCTCTTCCCCAGCTTCCCGGTGGCGGAGGTGGAAGCGCAGGACCCCGCGGCTCCCACGCTCTTCTGTCTGGTGGGGAAGGAGGGCCTCTACTGCGGCGTGTTGAGCCCGCGGGAGGCGAATGGCTTTTATCCCGGCGGGACCAAGTTCATCAGCCAGAGCGGTGGCATCAGCCGTGCGGGTGCCAAGATCGCGGAGGCGCTGCACTACCTGCAGCTCCACCGCCCGGTGCCGGAGAAGGGCGCGCACTGGCTGGAGCTCGGCGCCTGCCCCGGCGGCATGACTTCCGAGCTGCTGGCCCGCGGCTACCGCGTGACCGCAGTTGACAAGGCGCCGCTCGATTCGCGCTTAGACAATGCTCCCGGCCTCACCTTCGTGCGCATGGATGTGGACACCTTCCGCCTCGCCGAGAAGGACCGCCTCGGCGGCTTGCTCAGCGACATGAATGGCGATCCGCGCAGCTCGCTGCGGCAGGTCGTGCGGCTCTCCGCCAATCTCAGCGATGGCGCGCCGATCATCTTCACGCTCAAGTCCACGGCCGTGGAGCAGCCGCAGGAGATGATCGAACTGGCGCGTGCGGCCAAGGCCTTCGCCAAGGCGGCGGGCCTCCGCTACATCGCGGAGACCCACCTGACCTACAACCGGCAAGAGTTTACCTTATTCTTCGAGAGGTAAGCCGCGGCGGACTCCCCTCACTCTTCGATCCGGTAGAAGGCCTTCGTCTCCGTGGCCTGCGCGGCTGGCACCGTGACCAGACCGGCACCGATGGAGTTGGTGGTGGCCGTGACCGGTTCCGCCAAGGGTGCAAAGGGTGCGATCAAGTCGGGCGACTTGGTCAGCTTGTAGGTGGTATCCGGCAGGCCGGTGAAATCGATGAGGACCTCGCCGGAGGGTTCACGGTTCACCGCGGTGATGGCGAAGGGCGGCAGAGGCAGCACTTCATTGGTCAGGCCGTAGAAGCGGTAGCTGCCGCTGTTGGCCGGTCCACCGAGCGGGACCTTGGCCTCGATCACCAGGGTGCTTCCCTGGGCGCGGTAGCGGAAGCTCACATAGAAGGCCTGGTGCACACTACCGCCGCCCAGCACGATATCGGGCCGGTCCTCGGGCATTGTCTGGAAGGGGGTCACCACTTGGCTCCCATTGGTGAAGACCAGATCGATCGGGCGTCCGCTCGTCGTGGAGGGCTCCAGGGAAGAACGGTGGAAGAGGCGCAGGTCGTAGAACTTCCCGGGAGTGAGACCGGACAGGGTATAGACCTGCTTGCTTCCCGGCGCGCCGCCGGTGTTGGAGTAGCAGTAGCCGCGCAGCAACTCCTTCAACCCGGAACCGGTGACATTCCCCGTGGCGGCCACCCATTGGCCGTCCGCGCTCAAGGATTGCTTGTCTGCCGCCGAACCGTCGGGCTTCAGGGAATCCCAGGTGACATTCGGGACGATGCTAGCCGGGGTGGTCTGGGTGTAGGGTGGCAGTATGATGCCCGGGAACAGGGCAGACATGCCGCAACTGAAGTCATGGCTGTAGGTCTTTGCGCTGCTGATCCCGCTGCTCTCATTCGTGGTCAGGGCACCCAGCGTCACACCGGGTGGCAGTGGCGGTATGCTGCTGGCCGAGAGCGGATCGCTGCCCGCGGCCACCTCCGCACCGTCCCGGGCGAAGTCGCCGTCGGTATCGCTCTTGGCCGGATTGGTGCCGGTGTTCGAGGCACTCACATAGGTGCCGGTATTGGTCTCCGCGAAGTCGCTCAGGCCATCGTAGTCGGTATCCGCGCGGACCGGGCTGGTGGCGGGCCGCAGCCCCGCGCTGCCATTCACTTCCTGGCCGTCGCTCAGCCCGTCGCCATCGGTATCGCTCAAGAGGACGTTGCTTCCGGCGGCGATTTCCTGGGTGGTGTTGAGGCCGTCGCCATCGGTATCGAGCGCGCCGTCGTTCACGTTCGGATTGTAGCCTTGCGCGAGATGGGCCAGCTCGAAGTCATCCCGCAGGCCATCGAAGTCCGAGTCCAGCTTGAGCGGATCGGTGCCGGTATTCGTGGCGGAGACGTAGGTGCCGGTGGCGGACTCGGCGAAGTCGGAGAGACCATCGCCATCCGTGTCTGCCAGCGTCGGGTTGGTCGGCGGGCGGTCATTCGGATTGAGCTGATAGCCGGGCTCGAGTTCCTCGCGGTCCTTCAAGCCATCGCCATCGCTATCGGCCAGGGTGGGATTGATGTTGGGCAGGGTGAGAGCATAGTTCTCCGAAGTGCCAGTGCTGAGCTTGTATTCCTCCAGGTCGCTCAGGCCATCGGCGTCGAAGTCCGCGGTGCCGTTGCCATTAAGACTCGTGATGTTCCCCGCCTTCGCGATCTCCCATGCGTCCGGCAGGCCATCCGAATCATCTTCCTTCGTTACTGTTAGAAGCAGGACCTTCTCATCCGTTTGCGCGCCGCCGCTGGTGCTGGTGCCGCGCACGCGCACGGAGAACTGCTGGCCTTCCGTGGAGTTCGCTCCGGTGAAGTTGTAGGCGCCGCCCTTCAGCTTGTCCCCGCTGATCTGGAACTTGGCATTGTCCGTGTCACCCGTGCCGGCGACGAGTTGGTAGGTGGCGGTATCCACCGCACCGCCCAGCATCGCGCTCAGGGTGCCGATCTCGCTGCCCGTTGCCAGGTCGGACTTGAAGGCCTTCTTGTCGAGCGCGAGACCCAGGCGCAGCGGCAGCTTGTCGAAGACCTGCAGGTTATCGATCTTGGTGCCGCTCACCGCATCGCCCAGCTCCAGATAGAATTGGCCGGAATTGTTAGACCAGGTGCCGGATTGGTTGATGATCTGCGTGCCATTCACCGAGACAGTGGCCGTGAAGGGGCTGCCATCGGCGTAGCTGGAGAAGCCGTAGTTGATCACTACGTGGCGCAGCCCCGTGGTGGCCGTGTAGCTGGAGGTGGTGGTGGACGTGCCGTTCTTGAAGACGCGGCTGGAGCCGTTGTTCGCCAGCAAGATCCCGAAGTCAGTCTGCGCATTTGCCACACGGCCGGAGGTAGGTTCCGCCACCAGATTGAAGGACGGGAAGCCGGTCGAGATGCAGACGCCGCTGGTGGAGCTCGTGTTCGTCGCCTGGAAATCGAACTCCACGCGCAGGCCGCCACCACTGGGAATCTCGGAGGCGGCACTGCCGCTCGCGAAGTTATAGCTCACCACCGAGGCCCCGGCGGGCGGCACCTGCAGGCGAATCCGCGCGGTGCCGGTGCCGGCAAAGACCAGCATCTGCGAGGCGATTGAATGTTGGGCGATGGCGGAGCGCGGCACGATGTCGCTGCTGAGGAAGCCGCTGAAGCGTCCGTCAAGGCTCGCCGCATCGAAGCTCGTGGAATCGGCCACGTTGTAGTTGTCCGACCAGAGCAGGTTATCGGCGTGGACTTGCAGTGCCGGGATGGCGAGGAGGGCCGCGGTGAGGAGTCGACAGGTCATGGAGTTGTGCGTGACTAACAGATCAAGTTTCGGAGGCATGGCGTGGTTGGGATGACTGGGTTTGCGTTCCGCTTCACGGGGGCACGAGAGATCCAGGCGCGCATCTGCCCCGGCCGTGCCTTGACGCGGAACGGCAGTTGAAAAGGAAGGGGCATGTGGCGCCGGATCTCCCTCGCGAGGGCAGGGGGAGCCCGCCGGGAAAGGGTGATCGATGCGGGACTTCCGGCCGGCTTGGGCGGAGGTCCTGTAATGCACCGTTGGGCCAAGGCGCGGACCGGACAAAAAATTTTCAGGCCCGTCTCTGGCGCGGAGAATGCAGCAGCCTTTCGCGGGTCTATCCCAAAATACTTCTGTCCGTTTTTGCGGAAAACCGCTTGGATCATCCCTTGGAAAATGCACGCACCCTCTGACACCCACCTCTTGGCAAGCTGGCTGGAGTCGCGGTCCGAGACCGGCTTCCGTGCCTTGGTCGAGCGCTATGCCGGCTTGGTCTACATGACGGCGAAGCGCACCTGTGCCGATGATGCGTTGGCGAAGGAGGCATCCCATCTCACCTTCATCACGCTCGCGCGGAAGGCGACTTCGCTCTCGCAGCGCGACTCGCTGGGAGGATGGCTGCACGTGACCTCGCGCATGCATGCGCGGAACCTGGTGCAACATCGCAAGCGCGAGGCGCTCAAGCTTGAGAGGCTGGGCACTTACCTTGAGACGACTTCCCCGGGGCACGCGCCGGCCGCATGGCGGAAGCTGGAGCCGGTGCTGGATGAAGCACTCGCCGCGCTTTCCACCAGGGACCGCGAGGCGATCCTGCTGCGCTACTACCGCTCGCTCAGTGTGCGCGAAGTGGCGGTCTCACTTTCTGTGAGTGTGGATGCTGCGCAGAAGCGGCTCGACCGTGCGGTGGACCGCCTGCGCCAGCACCTCGGCCGCCGCGGCGTGGCCACGAGTGCTTCGCTGGGAGCCGTGCTGCTCGCCGGCTTTGCAAGCGATACCAGCGAGGCGGCCTCGCTGGCACCGTCCTTTGCATCGCGCGCACTGAAGAGCGGGCCTGCTGCCGGTTCATCCGCGCTCACGGGCTTGCTTCTCATGCTCTTCGCCAGGAGGGCAGTGGTGGTCGCGGCGGTGGCCCTCACTGCTGGAGTCTTGGTGCTGAATGAAGCGAAGCAGCGGCAATCCGCATCGCCACCACAGGCATCGCGAAGCCAAGCCGCGCCCTTCGAAGCGATGGAAGATTCCAAGGCTCGTCTTTCCGCCGCCGCAGCGCAGCGCCTTCGCCTGGAGGAGAAGTACGGCAAGGAACGTACCAAGCTTTCGCAAGCGGTGACCGACCAGGCCATCCAGGTTTCCCTCAATACCCAGATCTTGCTCGCGGAGCGCTTGATCCCGGCGATCGAGCGGAACAAGACCATGCCGAACACGGCGAAGTTCGATCCCACCCTCAAGATGAGCGACGAGCAGCGGTGGAAGCTGGGCGTGCTCACCGCCAGTCTGGGGAAGCGGCTGACCGCCTCCAAGAAGGCGACCTTGGAGCGGATCCGGGAGAACCCCCTTCCGGTGATGGAAGTTCTCCTGCTGGGGGATGCCTGCGCGCGGGGTGAGATCCCCGTGGAAGAATATGAGAGCCGCCGGGATGCCCTCGGTGCCGATCTGGCCACGCTGGAAAATCCGGTGGAGCTGGAAGACGAACATCTCCTGAGCTTCGGCACAGAGAACCCCTTCGAGGATGAGATCTTCCTGAACGGCCTGCGCGAACTCCTGAGCCCTTCCCAGCTCGCCACCTTTGTGAGCCAGACGGAACGGAAGCTGGCCGAACGGACGAGTGAGGCAGTGGCACGGCGGAAGTTCCTGACCCTCGCCAGCATGCCGCCGATCGAGCTGGCTTGCCTGGCGAAGCAAGTGGGCGGCTCGCTGAGCGTGCTGGAGGGGGTGAGTGACAATATTCAGGCGATAGTGCAGGGCTTCGCCGGCGGGAGGTAGGGCCGGGACACGGGAATTTGATGAGGTCGCGTCGGCCTTGGCTCATAGCCACGGGATGGGACAATTGTGCCCCGTGCATGCCCCGCAATTCGTTTGACATGCAAAACCTGTTTAACAGCATACTCCTCCGCCGGGGACTTGTCTCTTTCCCCCGCGACAATCGGCCTGATGCGGTGCAGGGTGCACGATGCCCTGAAACCGTCCCACCCGTCTTTAATCCAAGATGAAACTCCACCCGTCTCTCGCCGTGCTCGCGCTCGGCGCAACCTTGGCCCACGGCCAAACGCGTACCTCGCCCCCAGGCGATGGCCTGATCCCGCCGTCCACGCCGCTGATCGCCTGCGATCCCTACTTCAGCGTCTGGTCGCCCGGGGACCAGCTGACGGATGTCGAGACCACGCACTGGACCGGCAAGCGCAACCAGCTCACGGGCCTGGTGAAGATCGATGGCAAGGCCTTCCGCATCCTCGGTGCCAGCCCGTCCACCTATCCCGCGCTGGAGCAGAAGAGCCTCACGGTGCTGCCCACCCGCACCATCTATGGCTTCGGCGGCGGTGGCGTGACCCTCACGCTCACCTTCACCACCCCGGCCCTGCCGGAGGATATCGACATGCTCTCGCGGCCGGTCACCTACCTCAGCTACGACTTCGTGGCGACGGACGGGAAGACCCACGATGTCTCCGTTTTCTTCGGCGCCTCCGGTGACCTCACCGTGAACACGCCGGACCAGGACGTGACTTGGAACGACGCGAGCGAGGGCTCGATTGCTTCCGTCCGCATCGGCTCCAAGGACCAGCAGGTGCTGCAAAAGAAGGGCGATGACCAGCGCATCGACTGGGGCTACTTCTACCTTTCTGCACCCGCCGAGGCCACGGACAGCTACGCCTTCGCCAAGCCCACGGATCTCGCCACCGCCTTCGCCACCACGGGCCTGACCAGCGGCAAGGGTGCCAATGGCGAAGCCGACCGCGCGGACAACGCCGGTGTCGGCATCGCGCTCAAGCCGCTCAAGGTCGGCACCGAGCACGTCTCCACCTGGCTGATGCTCGCCTATGACGATCTCTACTCGATCCAGTACAACCACAAGAACCTGCGCCCCTTCTGGCGCCGCAACGGCTGGGAAGCGAAAGATCTGTTAGAAGCCTCTGCCAAGCAGTACGCCGCGATCCAGGAGCACTGCCAGAAGTTCGATGAAGAGCTGATGGCCGACCTCACCAAGACCGGCGGTGAGAAGTATGCCAAGATCGCCGCGCTGGCCTACCGCCAGTGCTTCGCCGCCGGCAAGTTCGTGGCGGATGAGAAGGGCCAGCCGCTGCAGTTCTGCAAGGAGAACCACTCGAACGGCTGCATCGCCACCTCGGACGTGTTCTACCCGATGGCCCCGCAGTTCCTGCTCTTTGGCCCCAGCGTGGCGAAGAGCTTCCTCGCGCCCTTCATGGAGTATGCGAAGAGCGACCGCTGGAAGTTCCCCTTTGCCCCGCATGACCTCGGCACCTATCCGCACGCGAATGGCCAGGTCTACGGCGGCGGCGAGCGCACCGAGGACAACCAGATGCCCGTAGAAGAAAGCGGCAATATCCTCTGCCTGATGGGCGCGATCGCGCAGATGGAAGGCAATGCCGACTACGCCGGCCTCTACTGGTCGCGCCTTGAGCAGTGGGCGGACTATCTGAAGAAGGAAGGCTACAACCCCGCCAACCAGCTCTGCACGGATGACTTCGCCGGCCACATGGCGCACAACGTGAACCTCAGCGCGAAGGCCATCTGCGGGATCGGTGCCTTTGCCAAGATGTGTGAGATGCGCGGCGACAAGGCCAAGGCCGCCGAGTACTTCAAGGTCGCCAAGGACTTCGCCCAGCGTTGGGCCGCCGAGGCCAAGGACGGCGACCACTATCGCCTCGCCTTCGACAAGCCCGGCACCTGGAGCCAGAAGTACAACCTGGTCTGGGACAAGATCCTCGGCCTCGGCCTCTTCCCGGAAGAAGTCCTGCGCACCGAGATGGACTACTACAAGAAGATGCAGAAGACCTATGGTCTGCCGCTCGATAACCGCCGCAACTACACCAAGCTCGACTGGATTGTCTGGACCGCCTCGCTGACCCAGAAGCGCGAGGACTTCGAGGCTCTCATCGCGCCGGTTTACAAGTTCCTCAACGAAGGCCCGAACCGTTCGCCGATGACCGACTGGTTCGACACCGTGAACGGCCACAAGGAAGGCTTCACCGCGCGCCCCGTTGTCGGTGGTGTCTTCATCCCCGCGCTCTACGACAAGACCCTGTGGGCCAAGTATGCGGGCCGCGACCGCACCAAGGCCAAGAACTGGGCTCCCATGCCCGACTACCTGCCGCCCGTGCTCGTGTCCATCGTGGAAGACGGTAGCCAGAAGGGTGACATCGAGTGGCGCTACGTGACCGACAAGCCGGTGGATGGCTGGAGCGCGGAGAAGTTCGACGACGCTTCCTGGAAGACCGGCAAAGCGGGCTTCGGTGCCGGCGATCCGCCGAACTCCAAGATCCGCACCCAATGGCGCGGCAATGACATCTGGCTGCGCCGCGAAGTGACCCTGCCCGGCAGTATCCCCGCCAACGTCGGCCTCTCCATCTACCACGATGAAGATGTGCAGGTGTACATCAACGGCGTGGCCGCCGCGAGTGCCGGCGGCTTCGTGACCGAATACAGCCTGGTGCCCCTGAGCCCCGCGGGCAAATCCGCCCTCAAGCCCGGCAAGAACACCATCGCCGTGCACTGCCACCAGACCGGCGGCGGCCAGTACATCGACGTCGGCATCGTCGAGGTGAAGCCGGGGGAGAAGAAGAAGTAAGGTCCCCGGCGAATTGAAATGATCCAATGCAAACAAGGCGCGGGGTGACCCGCGCCTTGTTTCGTTTTGAAGTGATCGAACCGGTGCTGCGCCAGATTCAGAAGCTGGTCACCTGCACGGGCACAATACGGTTGATGTAGCTATTGTCGCCCAATTGCCCGTTGTCGTTGCGTCCCCAAGCCCACACGGTGCCGTCGCTCTTGATCGCCAGGGTAAAATGACTGCCGCCGTCAACCGTCACGATCCCGCTCAGGCTGCTGACCTGCGTCGGAGTGTTGCGATCGGTGCCTGAGTTGTCACCCAGCTGGCCATAGCCGTTGAACCCCCAGGTCCATACCGTCCCGTCACTCTTGAGGGCCACGATGTGGCTAGTGCCGGAATCGACCTTGATAACGCTGCTCAGCCCGCTGACCGAGGACAGCGGCCAGTTATTGGTGTTGCTCGTCGTGCCGTAGCCCAGCTGGCCATAATAGTTGGTTCCGCAGGTATAGACCGTTCCCCCGCTCAGCGCTACCGTTTGACCCGGGCCTCCGTCAATGGCCGCTGCACTGCTTCCCGTGCCCGTCGCATAATAGACATTGACGCCTGTCGCTGGTGGCGATGAAACCAAGCCTGAGGTGTAAAACCCCAATTTTCCGGAGTCATTGGACCCCCACGCATAGATGCCACCGGTACTGGTCAGCGCGAAGGCGGAGCTGCTCTCTGCTTCGATCGCCACGATCCCGGTCAAGGCCACTGCGGCGGGGGGAGAACCAGCCAGCGTGTAGACCTGCCCCGGGCTCAACCGGGAGGTCGAGGTTCCGTCGCCCAATTGCCCATAGCCATTGGATCCCCAGGCCAAGACCGTACCGTCGCTCTTCAAAGCCATGGTGTTATAGACCCCGGCGCTGACCGCCACGATGTTGGTTAGCCCGCTTACTTGCACGGGGGAAGTGCGTTGCGTCGTGGTCCCATCGCCAAGCTCGCCGAGCAAATTGCGGCCCCAGGTCCACACTGTGCCGTCGCTCTTCAGCGCCACCGCATGTTCGTAGCCGGCATCAATCTGCACGATATCGGTCACCGTGCTGACCTGCACCGGCGTCTTCCTGTAGGTGGTGGTTCCATCGCCCAATTGACCGCGGCCATTGGCGCCCCAAGCCCACACGGTGCCGTCGTCCTTCAACGCCAGGGAGAATTCATTCCCTCCGGAAACGGCGATCGGCACCGCGGTCGCAGACGCATGGCTACTGAGGCTCAAGGATAGAAACGGAATGACCGCGCATAAAACGAATGTTGATTTCATAATAAGTGGATTCGAATAGTGCTTTTGTTGTGTTCGGGTGTGTGTTCAGCGATGGATAAGATAAATGTACAAACGCCCGCGCTGCTGCATGAGCTGCAGTTTACCGGCAAGGCCTGTGTCCCCGAGGCCGGAGGGCCATCAGTATTTCTTCACGCATTCCGCCGCGGGGGGCGGAGATGAAGGAGGGTCCGCCAGCGGGTTCCCTGGACGCGACCGGAGGAGATGGCGACGAGTCATACTTTCATCTTGATCAAGATAACTTCAGGCCGTCAAGAATTCAGGGAAAGGTCAAAATCGGCCACCATCCGGGATTCGTTGGCGATGCGGGAGATGGGTCCTCCGCGGGGCATGCTTTTTTTCACGGGCAGCTCTCGCGCCGTCCTTTTTGTTTGTCGCCGGGGGAGGGAAGCGAATGAATGCGACGATGTCCGACGCTCTTTCCCATCCGCCCCGCACCCTCGCCGTCCTGATCGATGCGGACAATGCCTCGTCCAAGGTGATAGCGCCGGTGCTGGCGGAGATCGCCACCCTGGGCACCGCCAGCGTGCGGCGCATTTATGGCGATTGGACGGTGTCGAATCTCAGCTCATGGAAGCCGCTCTTGCCCGAATACTCGATCCAGCCGATCCAGCAGTTCGCGAATACCAAGGGCAAGAACGCGACCGATAGCGCGATGATCATCGATGCGATGGATCTGCTCTACACCGACCGCTTCTCCGGCTTCTGCCTGGTCACCAGCGACAGCGATTTCACGCGCCTGGCCGCACGCATCCGCGAGCAGGGGCTCACGGTGTATGGCTTCGGCGAGAAGAAGACGCCCAGGCCCTTCGTCGCAGCCTGCGACCGCTTCTTCTATACGGAGGTGCTCGGCGCTCCCCCGGAAGCGGACAGCGAAGGTGCCGCGCAGGCGATCAAGAAGATGAGCGGCGGAGAACTGCGCAAGGACCGCAAGCTGGTCAACGCGATCCGCAAGTCCATCGATGCCGTGACTGGCGATGAGGAAGAATGGGCCGCGCTGGGCAATGTGGGATCGAGCCTTTCCAAGCTCATGCCGGAGTTCGACTCGCGGAACTACGGCTTCGCGCGCCTCAGTGATTTGATCCGGGAGATCGGGCTCTTCGAAGTCCGCAAGACGGAGAAGCAACACGTGCAGATCCGCCCGCTGCCGAAGAAGGGGTAAGGAGCAGCGACCTTACTGTCGCTGGCACTGGTAGGGAAGATATCTATCGTCCCGCTCCACCTTGGGCGGCACCGCGTTCTTCGTCCCAAGGGGACGGTTCATGAATGGCGCTAATTTACGGCGGGGTTCCAGTTCTCGCCCGCGGTGGCAGGGACCGTCGCTCCGCGCGGTCAGGCTGACGGCGGCGCTTTTCACCCTGGCATGTCGCCTCGCTCCCACGTGCTTGTGCTCATGCGGGAACGTGTTGAGTGTCGGTCACGGCGGATAGAAAGGTGGACGCCCGCAGCCTGACCGCGCGGAGCGACGGTCCCTGCCTTTGCTGACGACAATCCACCTTAAGTTAGCGCCATTCATGAGTTGTCCCGTTGGGACAGGCTCACTCCTCCAACTCCACACTCAAGCGCGTGAAGATCCTGGCATCCGGCTCAGGCCCTGCGCCCAGGTAAGGCGGCACCTCCACCGAAAGCCACCCATCCACCACCGGCGGCACCGGGCCTTGCGTGGAGTCGAAGAGCTTGTGGGACCAATCCCCGAGATCGTTCGAAGCCAGCACGCGCCACGCCAGATCGCTGAGGGCAGGATCGTAGCGGAAGCGGAAGCGGCGTGTCCCATCCGCGGAGACCAAGGCAGGCATCAGCGGCGCGACCGGATCGTAAGGCCCGACGCCGAAGGCATAGCGCAGGATGTTCCGCACGCCATCACCGGAGGGATTCGCATCCGGTCCGGAGATCGCTTCGTTGGCCCGGTCCGCCGGGTTCGGGAAGGACTGCCCACGCCAGTAGGCGAAGGTCCCCGGCTGCGGCGGAAGCTCGGTGCCTTCCACGGTCAGGTTGTCGAAGCGGTTGTTCCCCGCGGTGCCACCGCTCCCTTGCTGGAAGGCGATGCGCACGGCGAAGAGCGGATTGTCGTTCACCGCCGGCAGCGCGCGGAAGTCCAGGTTCATCAGCACCGGGTTGGCGTCCGGCGGTTGGAGCGTGGCGAAGGGCTGGAAGCTGCTGCCATCCGTGGTGTAGCTCACCACTTGGTTGCCCGCGCCCTGGCCGGAGCGGCGGGTTTCATACTTCACCACGATATCGCGATGGCCACGGGTCGGCATCGTGAGCGTGAGCGTGGCACCCAGCGGATTGTTGACCCGCAGGTGCGAGCCCACGACATCGCCGTTGCGCGCGTTGATCGCAGCGAAACCCTGGTCCTGCGCATCGTGCTGGATCACCGCCGCGCCACCGCTGACCGTGCTGGTGATGGCGGCACCGCCCGTGGTCTGGTTAGGCAGCAGGAACTGCGCATCATTGAAGCTCCAGTAGTGCACCAGCGCCGGTGCGGGCGGCTGGCTGGCGGTGAACTGCAGCGGCGCGGACCAATTGCTCCAGCGGCCGGTATTGTCCTGGTGGCGGACCCGCACGCGGTAGGTCTTCCCGATCGTGGCGATGCCGAGGGGGATGGTGACGGTTCCCGGAGCGGCCGTGGATTCCGCGCTCCAAATACTAGTGATCTCGTACTTCCGCGGCATGCCAATCGTCCATCCCGCCACGCCCGGGCCGGAGATCTCCGCCAGGCGCCACTGGGTCTTGGCATAGGTGCCGCTGCCCTGCGGATCGGAGAAGGCGGTGGAAGTGAAGCGCAGGTCATCCACCCGGTAGCTGGGATCGCCCGCCAGCGTCGCAGCAGGCTTCGCGGGGATCAGCGTGTCGGCTGCCTCGGAAGCGAGCCATTGGTAGCCGTAGCCGAGCTGGTTGCCATTGTTCAGGGACCAGGACGCGCTCGAGCCCGGCCAGGCATTCGTCGCGTAGTCCCGGAAGTACTTCACCAGATCCTCGTGCTCCATCGTGCCGGAGGATGTCGGCGTGCGCAGCCAACGGGTCCAACTCCCGCCGTTCCGGTCGTCGTTGAAAGTCGTGCGGTAGAAGTTCCCCTTGTGGTTGGTCTGGCCGCTGGCGACGCTGTCACTGCCTTGGGTGCGCGGGTGCATGTTCCACATTGCGGCATCCGCATCCGCCCAAGTCACGGCCTGGCCCGTGGGGTTCACGATCTGCGCGAACTCATCGATCAACTGGCCGAATTGCCCGCCGCCGGTCGTGTTGTCGGAAGCCAGTAGATCTAACAGCTCGCGGCAGCGGTTGCGGTATTCCAGCGCCAGCGCCGGATTCTGCAGGATCGACTTCGCCGCATCGATCGATGCCGACTGGCCATTCGTGAGATGGTGCGTCTTGGCGATGAACATCATGTCCAGGTCCCAGGGCATGACCACCCAGCGGTTGTCGGAGGAGCGGTGGTAGAAGTAGTGGTTGTAGCCGCCGCGCAGGTCCACGTTTCCGGTCAGGCGGCTCAGTGCGTAGAAGCTGTAGAAATTCTCCATGTCCATGTTCGCCCGCCACCAGGCCTCCGTCGGCGTGCCGCTCACGTGGGCATCGCGGAAGGCATTCCAGTCTGAGGAGTCGAGCGGCTGGGTGGCACCCTGGTTCTTCTTGTCACCGGCATTGCCCTCGATCTTGTAGATGTTGCCATCCGGTAGCCCGCGCTCGTCCAGGAAGGAACCATCCGGCTGCTCCACCGCCATGTAGAGGCCCCAGAAGTCGCCCAGATACTGGCCATAAGTCGCGCCGAGCGGGTCGCTGAAAGTCGTTGCCGGGGCGGGCGTCTCCGTGGCACCGCGCACCACCCGGAAGTGATAGTAGTGCGTGTTCGGAGCCGGCACACCGCCGAGCTGGAAGATCTTGTAGGAGGCCGCCTCCTCGATCCCCGCGGCCCCGCGGTGCAGCGCGGCCCAGGGGCTGGCGCAGGCGTCCCCGGAGAAGGAGCCCCAGCTCTCCTGGTAGTCCAGGCCCAGGTTGTTCTTCGCGGGCAAGTCGCGCGCGCGGTTGAAGAAGAAGCGCCACTTGTTCTTCCCGGAGACGTAGGTGGAGACCTCGCCGCGATTCTTGAACTCGATGTGGTCGTAGACGATCCCGTTGTAGACAAAGGTCCCGCGGAAGCGCACGCCGTCCGAGCCGCCGTTGTACTGTGAATTGATCACATCCGTGCCATCCGCGATCAGCGTGTAGACCGGAATGTCATCCTGCACGGAGGCGGGGAAGGTCTGCAGCGGCGTGCTGCCCGGGCGGAAGGCTCCCTGCCAATCCGGCAAACCACTATAAACATAGTAGGCGAAGTTCGGTTGCTCGTCATCGCCATAGGGTGCGACCGCGGCATTGCCGAGGCTGTCCGCAAAGTTGATCTTGTAGCGCACCAGCCGGCGGTTGGTCTGAAGCGAGGCGGGCAGCACCGCGGTGTAGATGGAATCACCTGCCACGGCATCGCCATTCGTCCCGTCATCGCGCATGGCGACACTGGTCCAGTTGCTCGAGTAGCTGCCGTCGGTGAGGCGGATGTAGGAGCCGGGGTTCACCGCCTGATAGGCCAGCGAGACCGCGCCCATGCCATCCGGATCGGTGATGCGGGCGGTCACGGTCACCTCCTGGCCCGGTGTCGGCGCAGCCGGGCTGTGGACCACCTGGCGGATCGCCGGCGGGATCGCGCCCGCGGCGGCGTAGACCGAGTTCGCAGCGCCCGGCGTGGGCTGGCCGCTACCCGCGCCGCCGGAGCTGAGCTCCACATCCATCACGAAGTCGCTGCTGCCCACGGTGGTGTTGAAGACATGCACGGCGATCACGTTGGTCCCGCCGAAGAGGTAGGCATCCGCGTTCTGGAGCGTCACCTCCTCCCACACGGCCTCATGGTTCTGCGGAGCCAGATAGTTGTAGGCGAGCTGCCCGTCCGCCACGTTGAGCCGGTGGACCGGCTGGCCGTTGATCCAGATCACGCAGCCATCATCCACCCGCAGCCTCAGCTTGAGCTGCTTCGGCACCGCACCGGCAGGCACCGTGAAGCTCTTCCTGAAATAGACGCTGCGGTAGCTGTTCTGCATGTCCGTCAGCAGCGTCGCCAGTTGATCCTCCCCGTAGCCGATGCCCGCTTGGCCGGTCAGCCAGCCGGCATCATTGTAAGCGTTCGCCCGCCATGCCTCCACCGGGCTGGAAGCTTCCGCAGTGCCCTTCTTGTACTTCCAGCCGGTCGCCTGCGGCGCGATGTAGGTCACCGGCGCTTGCAATGCCACGCCGGACGAGCGCCATGAGCCGCCCAGCGAATTGTCCAAGTCCGGGTTGATCAGCTCCGCGGAAGGCCCGCCGCCATCCGCCGCCGTCGGCCAAGGGAAGCCGACCCCGTAGTCCACGCGGTCCTGCAGCACCCCGCCGGCATCGCGCAGGTCGATCGTCTCGCCGCTTGAGCTCAGGTTTCCCGCCCACGGGCCCAGGGCGGTCTTGCCATACTTGGCCAGGATCACGGAGGGCTGCTCCGCCACCAGCAGATAGGCGCCGGGTGCCAAGGTCGTGCCACCGGGAAAGGTGTAGCTCACCGCATCCTCCAGCTTCCAGCCGGAGAGATCCACCGCCGTGTCCGTGGAGGGATTGTGGATTTCGATGAACTCTTCCAAGCTGGTCTTATCCTCCGGCTTGAAATGAAACTCATTGATGACCGGTGCCTTGGGCAGGGCGAGGGCCAGCGGTGCCGCCATCAGGGCGTACGCAAGCAGCAGGGGGTAGGAACAGCGGGTCATCGTCGGTGACAAGGTCGACACAAAGGAAAAGTTGCGCAGGAAATCGCCTTGGGAGTGATATTCCAGTCGCAGAATTCTGCTTATCCCAAGTTTACCGCCCTGTCTATTGCTCGAATGGGGGGTTTTTCCGGGGCTCTCCGCCCGCGAAAAACCAAGCGGCTGGAAATAAAAAGGACGCGGCCAAGCCCTTTTCAGGACCTGGCCGCGCCACGGAATGATCAGGATGAGTGGCAACCAGGCCACGCTCCTTCTCAGTAGCTGCTCACCTGCACTGCGGTCGTGCGGTCGGTCGTGGTGCCATCGCCCAGCTGACCGAAGGCGTTGTAGCCCCAGGTCCACTCGGTCGAGTCGTCTTCAAGGGCTGCCGAATGATTGACGCCCGCGGCCACCGCCGCGACCCCGCTCAAGCCGCTGGCCTGTACCGCGGTCGTGCGATCGGTCGTGGTGCCATCGCCCAGACGGCCGTTGGTGTTCAGGCCCCAGGACCACACCGTGCCATCGCTCATCAGGCTCACGGTCTGGGAGAGGCCGGCATCAAGCGCGGAGATCTGGCTCAAGCCACTGGCCTGCACCGGGGTGGTGCTGCCGGTCGTGGTGCCGTCACCGAGCTGGCCGTTGCCATTCTGGCCCCATGACCACACCGTTCCGTCGGCCTTCAGGGCCGTCGTGTGGGCGCCGCCTGCAGCCAGTGCCTTCACGCCGCTCAGACCACTGGTCTGCACCGGAGTCGTGCGCTGGGTCGTCGTGCCATCGCCGAGCTGACCGTTGCTGTTCAGGCCCCAGGCCCACACGGTCCCGTCGCTCTTCAGGGCCGCCGAGTGGCTCGAGCCGCCGTCAATCGCCGCGATGCCAGTCAAGCCGCTGACCTGCACCGGAGTCGTGCGGTCGGTCGTCGTGCCATCGCCGAGTTGGCCGTTCGTGTTCATGCCCCAGGCCCACACGGTCCCGTCGCTCTTCAGGGCCAGCGTGTGGTAGCTCCCTGCATCGATCGCAATGATCCCCGTCAAGCCGCTGACTTGCACCGGCGTGCTACGGTTGGTCGTCGTGCCATCGCCCAGCTGACCATTCCCATTGCGGCCCCAGGTCCAGACGGTGCCATCGCCTTTCAAGGCCACTGTATGAATGCCGCCGACATCGATCGCCACCATTCCGCTCAGGCTGATGGCCTGCACCGGAGTGTTGCTGCTGGTCGTAGTGCCATCGCCCAGTTCGCCAAAGGCATTGCTGCCCCATGCCCAGACCGTGCCGTTGCGCTGCAGCGACGCTGAGTGAACCCCGCCCCCGCTCAACACGATGGTGGCGCTGGTGCTCGGCAGGCCGATGACGTGAACCGCCGTCGAACTATCGGTGGTCGTGCCATCGCCCAACTGGCCGCCGAGATTGTAGCCCCAGGTCAACAGCGTGCCGTCATTCTTCAGGACCACCGTGTGATTCGCGCCGGTAGCCACCAGATCGGCTCCGCTCACGCCGCTGGCTTGCACCGGGCTGCTGCGGTCGGTCGTCGTGCCATCGCCCAAGCGCCCAAACTGATTGCGGCCCCAGGACCACACGGTTCCGTCGCTCTTCACCACCGAGGTGTGGCTGATGCCTGCATCCAGCGTCACCACCGTGGACAAGCTGCTCGCTTGTACCGGGCTGCTGCTGTTGGTGGTCGTGCCATCGCCCAGCTGGCCGTATTGGTTGTCGCCCCAGGACCACACGGTGCCGTCGTTCTTCAAGGCCGTGGTGTGGGAGCCGCCTGCGGCGACCTCCAGGATTCCGCTCAGGCCGGTGACTTGCACCGGGGTGGTGCGTTGGGTGGTCGTGCCATCGCCCAGCTGGCCGAGGTTGTTGTAACCCCAGGTCCACACGGTACCATCATTCTTGAGAGCGGACGAGTGAGTCGCGCCTGCATCCACTGCCACGATCCCGCTCAGGCCGCTGACCTGCACGGCGGTCGTGCGGTCCGTGGTCGAGCCGTCGCCCAGCTGGCCGTTGCCGTTGAGGCCCCATGCCCACACCGTGCCGTCATTCTTCAGGGCCAGCGTGTGATAGTTGCCCGCGTCCACCGCGATGATCCCGCTCAAGCTGCTCGCCTGCACCGCGGTGCTGCTGTTGGTGGTCGAGCCATTGCCGAGCTGGCCAAATTGATTGCGGCCCCAGCTCCACACTGTGCCGTCATCCTTCAGCGCCACCGAGTGAAGGCCGCCGGCCCCCACTTCCACGATCCCGCTCAAGCCACTGGCTTGCACCGGGGTGCTGCTGCTGGTCGTCGTGCCATCGCCCAGCTGGCCGTAGACATTGCTACCCCAGGTCCAGACCGTGCCATCGAGCAGCGCCACCGTGTGGATGCCGCCGCCCGAGATGCTGAAGGCCGCGGTCAAGCCGTAGACCCGCAGGGGAAGCGGGCTGTCGGTGGTCGTGCCATCGCCCAGCTGGCCGTAGAAATTGTAGCCCCAGGTCCACACCCGTCCGTCAGAGGTCAGTGCCGCGCTGTGATTCGCTCCTACGGCCACAAGGGCGACCCCGCTCAGGCCGCTCACTTGCACCGGAGTGCTGCTGTTGGTGGTGGTGCCGTCGCCCAGGCGTCCGCCATTGTTGTAGCCCCAGGCCCATGCCGTTCCATCGGCCTTTTGCGCCAGGGTATGGGAGATCCCTGAATCAATCGAGGCGACCCCGCTCAAGCCGCTGACCTGCACCGGAGTGCTGCTATTGGTGGTCGTGCCATCGCCCAACTCGCCGTATTGATTCTGGCCCCAGTCCCACACGGTGCCGTCGCTCTTCAGGGCCACCGTGTGATTGCCGGCCGCGGCCACTGCCACGACTCCGCTCAGGCCGCTGACCTGCACCGGTGTCAGTCGCTGCGTGGTGGTGCCATCGCCCAGCTGGCCGTAGGTGTTGGCCCCCCAGGTCCACACGGTTCCGTCATTCTTCAAGGCCACCGAGTGGAGGGCGCCGCCGTCAGCGGCGACAATCCCGGTCAAGCCGCTGACTTGAACGGCAGTCGTGCGGTTGGTGGTGCTGCCATCTCCCAGCTGGCCCCAGGTGTTCTGTCCCCAGGACCACAGCGTGCCATCGTCCCTCACGGCCAGGCTTTGGTAGTTGCCTGCGTCCACGGCGATGATTCCGCTCAAGCCGCTGGCTTGGACGGCAGTACTGCTGCTGGTGGTCGAGCCGTTGCCCAATTGACCTTCGGTATTGCGCCCCCAGGTCCACACGGTGCCGTCGCTTTTCAGGCTCACGTTGTGAAGACCGCCTGCGCCGATGGCGATGAGATTTCCCAAGCCGCTGACCGCAACGGGGTCGAAACTGTTGGTGGTCGTTCCGTCGCCCAACTGGCCGTTGGTATTGGTGCCCCAGGCCAGGGCAGTCCCGTTACTTCGCAGGACCACCGTATGTTGGCCGCCGCCATAGATCTTGGTCGGGACGATGCCCGCTCCAGACGCATGGGAACCTAGCCATAACGAGGCAATAGATGTCCCTACCAATGCTCTTAGCAATGATTTCATAGTGGAGGAATTTGTTATGATATGGATTTCCAAAGACGCAACGACACCTCTCCCATGTTAAAATGAGTTTTAACTACCCCGGACCACGGGAATAACGCGGCACGGAACTGTCTGTCAGAGACTTGCGTCAAGTCGACGAACTCTCAAGGCAGCCAAACCGGGTCTGGAACGATGCAATCCGTGTCGTCCCGACGGCGGGACCACAATTTCTAGTGAGATATAGTGGAGTTACGCGCTAGAATGATCATGTGACTCATCTCCTGTCAAAGTAAATTGGGGCGCGGCCCATGGGTAAATCTAGCCATCTGCTCCCAAAATCAGCCGGGGTAACGGGTCCGACACAGAGTTCGCGGCTTGCGGTGAATCCATGCATCGTCTGCTGCCGTTCCCGCTTCAGGGAGATACCCCCTTCTGTTAGAGGAATGGCGTCGATTTGAGACGCCCCTTGCACCGAGGATCAAACCGGAACCTCACTCATGGGGCAGGCCATCCCTCTGTTAGAGGCTGCCTTGAAAAGGCAGGGACCGACCTCCGGGCGGTCAGGCAGGGGGCGCATCTCTTCATCAGCGGTCCGCACCATCCTCGCGTGCGTATGCGCAGTCCATTGCGTGATGTTCACCCACACGCGGGCGGAATCGCCTTTGATCCATTTTCGGGAATTTTCGGAAAGCCTGTTAGAGGCGAGTGAGCGAAGCCTTTGAGACGGGACACCTCCCCGGCAGAGCAGAGAACCCGCATGCATGCTGCGGTGATCTGCTTGAAGAAATCCACGCCCGGCCTTGGGCGCACTGAGCTATGGTCATCGGCAGGAACCCGTCGGCCTGTTAGGCCAGGGCCATCCGCTTCGCCGAAAAAAGAAGGCGCGGCCAGGTTCCCTTGAACCCGGCCGCGCCGTAGATACTCCTGCAGCTAGCCGCGGTTCGCCGCGGCCTGCTGTTAGAAGCTGCTTACCGCCACCGGCGTGCTGCGGTTGGTCGTGGTCCCATCGCCCAGCTGGCCATTGAAGTTATAGCCGACGGAGGACAGGGTCCCGTCGCTCTTCAGGACCACCGTGTGGTTGGTCCCGGCGACCGCCACCGCGATGCCGCTCCAGGCGCTGACCTGGGCCGGGGCTGCGCCATTGGTCGTGGTGCCATCGCCCAGCTGACCCATCCCGTTGTAACCCCAGACCCACACCGAGCCATCGCTCTTGAGGGCCGCCGTGTGATTGCCGCCGGAGGAGATCTCTGCGATCCCGCTCACCCCGCTGATCTGCGCCGGAGTGCTGTTGTCGGTGGTCGTTCCGTCGGCCAATTGGTTGAACTGATTGCGGCCCCAGGTCCACACCTTGCCATCGCTCTTCAGGACGGTGGTGTGGAAGGAGCTGGCACCGATCGACTTGATCCCGCTCACGCCGCTGAGCTGCACCGGGGTGCTGCGATTAGTCGTGGTACCATCGCCCAACTGGCCGTAGAGGTTGGAGCCCCATGCCCACACCGTGCCATCGCTCTTGAGGGCCAACGAGTGGGTGTTACCTCCCGATATCGCCAGGATCCCGCTCACGGTGCTGACCTGCACCGGGGTTGTGCGCTGGGTCGTGGTGCCGTCGCCCAATTGGTTGGCCGCATTGGAGCCCCATGCCCACACCGAGCCGTCGCTCTTGAGCGCCAGGGTATGATTGTGACCGGCCTCGATCGCAATAATCCCGCTCAGGCTGCTGACTTGAACCGGCGTGGAGCGGTCGGTTGTGGTGCCATCGCCCAATTGGCCGAAGGCGTTCGAGCCCCAGCTCCAGACCGTGCCGTCACTCTTGAGTGCCGCCGTGTGATTGAGGCCGGTGGTCACCGCCACCGCGCCGCTCAAGTTGCTGACCGCCACCGGAGTCGCGCTGTCGGTGGTGGTGCCATTGCCCAGTTGGCCCATGACATTGCGTCCCCAGGCCCACAGCGTTCCGTTCCTCAGGAGCGCCACGGTGTGGAAGCCACCGCCGGCCAGTGCCACGGTCGCGCTGGAATTCGGCAGGCCGATGACCGGCACCGGGATGCTGCTGTTGGTCGTGGTGCCATCGCCCAGCTGGCCGTTGAAGTTGTAGCCCGTGGACGAGAGCAATCCATTGCTCTTCAGCACCACCGTGTGGTTGGTCCCGGCGATTACCGCTGCGATGCTGCTCCACCCGCTCACCTGGGCCGGGGCGGCACCGTTGGTCGTGGTGCCATCGCCCAGCTGACCCATCCCGTTGTAACCCCAGACCCACACCGTGCCATCGCTCTTCAGGGCCGCCGTGTGGTTGCCGCCGGAGGAGATCTCCACGATCCCGCTCACGCCGCTGATCTGCGCCGGGGTGCTGTTGTCGGTCGTCGTTCCGTCGGCCAATTGGTTGAATTGGTTGCGGCCCCAGGTCCACACCGTGCCGTTGCTCTTGAGGACGGTGCTGTGGAAGGAGCTGGCACCGATCGCGGTGATCCCGCTCACGCCGCTCAGCTGCACCGGGGTGCTGCGGTTGGTCGTGGTGCCATCGCCCAGCTGACCATAGATGTTCGAGCCCCAAGCCCACACCGTGCCGTCGCTCTTGAGCGCAAGAGAGTGGGTGTTACCTCCGGCTACCGCCACGATCCCGCTCACGGTGCTGACCTGCACCGGCGCATTACGCTGCGTCGTGGTGCCGTCGCCCAATTGGTTGGCGGCATTGGTGCCCCATGCCCAGACCGTGCCGTCGCTCTTGAGCGCCAGGGTGTGGTTGTGACCGGCCTCGATCGCGATAATACCGCTCAAGCTGCTCACCTGAACCGGCGTCGTGCGGTCGGTCGTAGTGCCATCGCCCAATTGGCCGAAGGCGTTGGAGCCCCAGCTCCAGACCGTGCCGTCGCTCTTCAGTGCGGCGGAGTGGTTGAGGCCGGTGGTCACCGCCACCGCCGTGCTCAGGCCGCTGACTGCCACCGGAGTCGCGCTGTCGGTGGTCGTGCCGTTGCCCAGTTGGCCCATCACATTGCGTCCCCAGGCCCACACCGAACCGTCGTTCTGCAGCGCCACGGTATGGAAGCCGCCGCCGGCCGCGGCCACGATCGCATTTGGACTCTGCAATTCGTAGATGTTCAGCGGCACCGCGCTGTTGGTGGTAGTACCGTCGCCCAATTGCCCGTCTCCATTGTATCCCCAAGCTTGGGCCCTGCCGTCGTTCTTGATCGAGATGGTGTGACTGAAGCCTCCATCCAGTAAGGAGATCCCGCTCGAACTGCTAACCTGCACAGGGGTAGAACTGCTGGTCGTCGTGCCGTCGCCAAATTCGCCTATCGAATTGTCTCCCCAAGCCCACAAGGACCCATCGCTCTTCAGAGCCATCGAGTGGACACCGGCTCCGTCGATCACCTTAATCCCGCTCAGGCCACTGACCTGGACCGGCGTAGTGCGATCGGTCGTGGTGCCATCCCCCACCTGCCCCAAGTCATTGTCGCCCCAGGCCCACACCGTCCCGTCGGCCTTGAGGGCCATGGAGTGACTGTTTCCTGCGCTAATCGCCACGACCCCGCTCAGTCCGCTGGCCTGAACGGGTGTGCTGGTTCCGGTGGTGATCGTGCCGTTGCCCAATTGACCGTCCAGATTGTATCCCCAACTCCACACGGTTCCATCGCTCTTCAGCGCCACGGAATGGCTGCCGAGGGCGTCCACCGCCACGACGCCGCTCAGGCCGCTAACTTGCACCGGAGTAGAGGTTGGGGTCGTGGTGCCATTGCCCAACTGGCCTAACCAGTTGTCTCCCCAAGCCCACACGGTCCCATCACTTTTCAATGCGATCGAGTAGTAACTGGCCGCCGCCACTGCCACGACATCGCTCAGGCCGCTGACCTGCACCGGGGTAGGACTATTGACCAAGTAAAATCCCGATCCCCAGATCCAGACCGTGCCGTCGCTTTTGAGAGCCACCGTGTGCTGGTAGCCCGCATCCACCGCTACCACATTGGTCAATCCGCTGACTTGTACAGGAATACCGCGGTCGGTATACGTCCCGTCGCCCAACTGGCCGTAGCTGTTGTCTCCCCAAGTCCACACCGTGCCGTCGCTCTTCAAGGCTGTGGTGTGATAAGCGCCTGCGGACACCTTGGTCGGCGCCACGCCCGCGCCGGACGCATGGGCGCCTAGCCATAAAAAGACAATAAATGACCCTACCAATGCTCTTAGCAATGATTTCATAATAGGAAGAGGTTGTTATGATAACGAGTTTCAAAGACGCAACGACACCTATCCCATGTGAAGAACAGGGTTAGATCACAGGAAACTACAGCAGCAGCGTGGCTCCGCGTGGCCTAGAAGGGGCTCCCATCAAGCCGATGGGGCTTCCTGGCAGACAAACCGGATCCTGGACGATGCAAGCTGGGAGTCCCGACGGCGGGACCGAAATGATGTAAGAGATAGGGTGAAGTTACGCCTCAAGACTGGTCATGGCGCCCCTCGGGTGTCAAAGGAATTTGGGCACGGAGATGTGGCGAAATGTTCGCTTTACTCGCCATCTCTTCCCAAAATCAGACGCCCTGATGCCAGGACCCATGGTAAACGCGTTTTTCCCCGGCGCCACCTCACTTCGGCCCGCCCAAGTGTGCCTTGAAGAAGTCCACGCGCCGCCTCTGCGCGTAGCGCTCCTCTCCCGAGCCATGGTTGCGGCCGGTCATCGGCAGGAACTCGAAGTCCTTGTCCGCGGCGATCAGCGCGTTGATCACCTGGTAAGTGGAGGAGGGATCCACGTTCGTGTCGTCCTCGCCCACTGTTAGAAGGAGCGCGCCCTGCAGGTTCTTGGCGTGGGTCACGTTCGAGTTGTCCGCGTATTCCGGGCCCACGGGCCAGTCCATCCACTGCTCGTTCCACCACATCTTGTCCATGCGGTTGTCGTGGCAGCCGCAGTCCGCGGCGGCGGCCTTGTAGAAGTCGCCGTGGAAGAGCATTGCGCCCAGCGCATTCTGGCCGCCGGCGGAACCGCCGAAGATGCCGACGCGCTCCAGGTCCATCTGCGGATACTTCGCCGCCGCGCTCTTCATCCACGCGATGCGGTCCGGGAAGCCGGCGTCCTTCAGGTTCTTGTAGCAGTAGTCGTGGAATGCCTTGCCGCGGTTCGAGGTGCCGCGGCCATCGATCTGTACCACGATGAAACCGTGCACCGCCACCTCGTGCTTGGGAACCATCCACGGGCTCCAGGCCTTCGGCACGAAGGAATCCTGCGGGCCGGCGTAGATGTGCTCGATCACCGGATACTTCTTGGCCGGGTCGAAGTCCGGCGGGCGGCAGATGATCCCATAAATGTCGTACTTCCCCTCACGGTCCTTTGCCACGAAGGGCTCCGGCAGCGGCCAGCCGGTGGCGCGCAGCTTCGAGTCATCCGCCTCCGCCAATTGTGCGACCAGTCCGCCGTCCGCCCAGCGGCGCAGCTCGGTCACCGGCGCATGATCCACGCGCGACCAACGGCAAGTATAGTACTTCCCGTCCGGCGAGCGCTCGAAATGGTCGTGCGTGCCGTTCCCCGTGGTCAGCACCGTCATCGCACCCGTATCGATCGCCACGCGCGCGTAGTGGATGTAGTAGGGATCCTGGTCCTTGTGATAGCCGGAGATGCGCAGCAGCACCTCGCGGTTCTTTTCGTCCACGTCCACCACCTCGCGCACCACCCACTCGCCCTTGGTCAGCTGGCGGCGGGTCGAGCCGTCCTTGCCGTCTAACAGGTAGAGGTGGTTCCAGCCATCGCGCTCGGAAAGCCACAGGATCTCCTCGCCGTCATTGAGATCGCGGCGGAAGCAGTTCCCGCTCACGAAGACGAAGGTCGGGCTTTCTTCCCGCACCAGCACGCGCTGCTGCCGCGTGCCACTGTCGATCTCGATCACGTTGTGCTTCCCGAAGCCGCGCTCCGTATATTCGAAGGTCAGGCGCTTCGAGTCGCCGCGCCATTCGAGGCGGTCGCACTCGTAGGGGTTCGCAATCAGCGCCGGATCCGCGGCGATGGCCTCCTGCGCGTCCGTGAAAAAGACCCAGGGCGCACGCGTGTCCATCTCATCGCCCGGCTTCGGATAGGGGCGGGTGAAGTGCTTCGGCTGCAGCTGATCCTTCGGGGAGGACTCGATGTAGTGCACCAGCCGCTCCTCCACATCCTTCTCCTTCCACATGGCGAAGCGGGAGGAATCCGGCGCCCACACCGGCTCGCCGCTGAAGTTCCCCGCCGCATCGCCGTGGCCCAGCTCGCGTTCCGCGCCGCCTTCCTTCGTGTCCTTCAGGATCACCTTGCCCTCGCGCAGGGAGACCTCCCAGCGGGCGTCCGGCGAGCGCCAGGAGATATGCTGTCTGCGACCTTCCGGGCGCGGTCCGCGGCCGCGGCGGCTGCCATCCCGGCGCGCCGGGCCTTCCGGCATCTTGTCGCCCTCCGCGGCGGCTTCCACCTTGCCGCTGGCCAGGTCCACCTTCATCAGCCGCCGCGCGCCGCCGCTCTCCAGCATGTAGAGGAGTGAACTGCCGTCCGGGGCCCAGGAGACATCCACGCTTTCATTCGGCACCGGCGTCTTGGCCACGCCGTACCAGCGCCCCGTCAGCTGGTTGAAGGACTCCAGGTTCCCGTGCTCGGCGCGGGCCGGGGCGAATGAGAGCGACAACAGCGCAAGGAGGATTCGACAGCCTTTCATCGTGCTTCTAGTGCTAGACGAACGATGAGAATCCTCCTTCCCGTTCAAGGCTGCCAGCGATTCAGCGCCCGGCGGCGGAATCTCCAGCGCCCGCTCGGGAAATGGCCGATTCCCCTGGCGCTTGGCCTGGCGCTCGCCCTCAGCTCCTGCGTGGCGCCACCCGCGGAACAGCCGGGCCCGGGCCACGACCGCAGCGCCCGGGGCTGGACCGGGAATGAATCTTCCGCCTACCGCCGCGGCCACTCCGACGGCAGCCACGCCAAGCGGGACGGCCGGCCCTACGAGCCCGCCCCCGCCCGCGTCTCCGCCCCGCTGCGCGAGGAATACCTGCGCGGCTACAAGGACGGCTACCGGAATGCCAATGACAATCCCTGGAGCGAGCATCGCGCCTATGAGCTCGGCCAGAGCTACGGCCACCGTGACCGCATCGCCGGGTCCGCCATGAATCCGGACGGCCGTGTAGGGGAAGTCCCGCATGCTGTGCGGGACGAATTCCGCCGCGGCTACCGGGACGGCTGGCAGTCCACCGCGCCCCGGCCACCGGTCCGCCCGCCAAGGACGGTCTCCTATTGAATATCAGCCGCAATTTTGCATCCAAATCCTGTGTCGAATGCCAACTTATAGGTTGCCGAGCGAACGGGCTCTAGGCTAGGAAGCCGCAGTCAAATGAAATCCACCGTACTCGTAGGCACCCTTGCTGCCATCACTTTCGTATCCTCCCTGCACGCTGCTACAGATAGCAAAGTTATCGTGTTCAACGCGAGCTGGCGTGAACGCACGCTGCAGGCCCCCACGGGCACCATCGAGCGCAACTCGGGTGGTTCCTACGCGCCGCGCGCCTACGTGGTCCTGGACCCCGACACCCTGCCCAAGTACAAGGGCGCCTTCATCAAGTACGTCAACGACCGCGGCGACAAGAACTTCACCGTGACCACGGGCTTCACCGGCTATACCGCGGACATCGTGACCGACAACACCGACAGCTCGAAGCGCATCTTCGGCCACATCTTCACCCCGGTGACGGTCGCGAACGTGCCGACCGCGATGATGCCCTTCTCCGGCAGCACCCACGACAGTGGCAGGCCGCGCCACATCGTCTTTGACAAGACGGTCTTCCAGACCGGTGCCAGCACGGCCGCCGCTGCTCCCGTCCCGAACCAGTTTCCGGCCGGGCAGGGCACGATGGCCCGCTCGATCCTCACGGGTGTCGGCAACAACTACGAGAATTTCGCACCGGTCGACCTGAACGACGCCGTCAACCAGCTGATCACCCGCCTCACGGATGCTGGCTACACGCGCAACGCCGTGGCACCGGTGATCACGGTGGACCCGCCGGCGACGAACACTCCCCGCGCTGGTTTCGTGAGCGGGTTGCTCACCGTGACTCTGGCTTCCGACGTTTACCCGGCTCCTACCTACAAGTGGTTCAAGAAGGCAGTCGCCCCGGCCACCGTGGATACCCAGGTCGGAACTTCCGCGAGCTACGTGGTGCCCGCCGGTGATACCGGCACCGGCACCTACTATGTGGTCGTGAGCACTCCCGCGGGTAGCGATACCAGCACGAATTCGGTGGTCCCGGCCCCGGCCTTCAAGCAATTTAGCTTGGGAGCTACGCCACTGGCTTCGGTGGCGATTCCGCAGGATCAGACCCGTACGCTGGATCCCGGTGTGAATGCAGATGCCTGGCCGGTGCCGACCTACCAGTGGCAGCGCGCCAATGGTGTCTCGGGTGGAAGTTTCTCGAATGTCGCCACCGGTGATGGTGGCACCCTGCCCACCTTCCAAGTGATTGGCAACCTGGCGAACACCGTCCGTGGTGCCGGTGCCCGCTATCAGGTGATCGTTTCACAAACCGGTGGCACCCCGGCGACTGCGACCAGCGCGGTCTCCACGGTCACCATTGCCCCGTAAGCGCAGCGAGCTCTCAATAGTTCCTTTCCCGCCCGGTCCTGGACCGGGCGGGATTTTTTTTCTCCGACCGACCCGATCATGAAGAGCACTTGGATTGCCGCCGGGGCGGCACTGCTGGCCATCGGCATTGCCGTGTTTTTCCTGACCCGCACGGACGACTCCGGGCTGAAGGATGCGAAAGCCGGCAGCGCGGAAACGGGCAGGGACAAGTCCGCCAAGTCCGGGTCCAACAACAAATCGCCAGATGCCCGCCGCCTGCGCAAGGAGGCCAAGGAGACCAGCGAGGCCGACAAGAAGGCGGCCACCGATCTGGAACTGCTCTGGGCCCGCGGCGACGAGAAGCAGACCCTCGATGCGCTCGACAAAATCGGCACCTACACCAAGGCGGCGCAGTGGGAGCCCATCGGGGAGGTGCTGATTCACAAGGCGGCCACCGAGAGCCAGCCGGAGGTCATCAACTACCTGCTCGCCACCGGCGATGCGGCACCGATGAAGCTGCGCCAGAACATGTACGCCGCCGCCCTGGGCAATAAGACCAAAGGCGTCGCGGACTCCGCGCGGCTCGAACTCCAGAACATCACCGGCAGGATCTTCAACTCCAGCGAGGAAGCGAAGGCCTGGATCAAGGCCAACGCGCAGGAGGAAGAAGAGGAGGAGGAGCCTGATAATTAGGTGATTGGGCGATTAAGTAATTGGGTGATTGAAGCTCAAACCCTAATCGCCCAATGGCCTAATCTCCCGATCTCTCCCGCTTTAGTATGTCGGCAGATTCTCCTGCCCCTGCACCTGCCCGTCCCAAGTCCGGCCGTTCATCTTGTTGTTGATGCCTTGGCTGAACTGGCCCATGTCGCGGCGGAAACCGATGGCCGTATTGCAGGAAGTGAGGGATGTGACGGTGAGTACCGCCAGCAGGGCGAGCAGCTTCTTCATGTCCGGGCTAGGTAATTCAAAAAGCCCAGCGAGGCAAATGCTTAGTTTTCCTTAAGTTTTTTCCGCAGATTCACGATTTCCTCGCGGATCTCGAAAATCGACTCGCGCAGGGCCTCCAGGGCGCGGGTGTGGTCCGGGTCCGTGGAGGCCAGCACCAGCTCGGAGCAGGCCGCCAGCGCATCGTTCTGCCAGCCCAGGCAGCGCTTGAGCATGGCCAGCACGTAGCCGGTCTCCCGCTCGTAGTCGCCGTTCAGGGCCCCGGCCAGCTTGCCGGCCACCTGCATCAGGGCCCCGGTCAGGGTGGCGGCGGCAGGGTGCTCATCCCCGGCGCGGCTCAGGTCGATCCCGCGGATCACCACGTCCTGCGCCTTGGCCTGCAGCGGGTGCTGGCGCATGTCCGCGTCATCGTCATCCTCCTCGCCGTCAGCGGTGTCGCTTGCCGCCAGCCAAGAGGGCTCCTCCACGGGCGGCGGGGCCTCGCTCTCCTCGGCCAGGGCCTCCAGCAGGCCGTCCCAGCCCATGGCGAAGGCCTCCTTCCGCTCGGCATCCGGGTCGTCCAGGTACTTCTCCAGCACCTCTTGGTAGGCGTCCGCCAGGCGGTCGGACTCCTTCAGGCGCTCCTCCCACTGGAATTCGTCCTCCTCGCCGCCGTCGCCATCCACGTCGCGGTCGGCATGCTCCACGCGGGCCACCAGGCGGCCCATGAAATCGCGCATGGCCTGCATGTTGGCCAGCTTCTGGGCCTCCTCCGCATCGTCGTCCATCTCCCAGATGCGGTCGGAGAGCTCGAGCTCGAAGTCGCAGGTCTCGATCACCACGCGGCCGTTGAACTCGCTGAACCACTCCAGGTAGAGCGTGTTCTTCCAGCAGAAGGGGATCTGCTGGCGGGCGGCGTACATCGCGGCGAATTCCTCGTCGGAGACCAGCGGTACCTTGTTTTTGCGGGAGGCGGTCATGTCTCCCACCACTCCGTGCTGGATCGGGTGCAGGTCGGTATTCGCCTGCGGCTTGGGGGCGGGATTGCGGAAGGTCAGGCGCGTGCCGGCCAAGTCCCGCCAGCAATCCCCGGTCAAATCGAGGATCACCGGCTGGTCGCGGCCAAGCAGCCACAGCCGCCCCAGGGTCTTGCCCTCGACGGTGTTGTCGATCTCGCCGCGCTCCACGGCATCATCGATTCGCCATGCCACGCCGCGCAGCTTCGGAAGTCCACCCCCCTGCCGTCAATAGCTGTTGGAGAGGAGAGCAGGGTTTAACTTCTTGAAGCATTTACTGTCGCGGCTACGCTATGCCCGCAGAGCTAATCCAATTCGCCCTTCTCACCCCATATGGACGTGCTTCTAAATGTCTTTCAAACCACCCTGCTGATCCTGGTGGTGATCGCGGTCTTCAACCTGATCATCTTCGTCCACGAGCTGGGCCACTACTGGGCTGCCAAGTGGCGCGGGCTGAAGATCGACCGCTTCCAGATCTGGTTCGGCAAGCCGATCTGGAGCAAGACGATCAATGGCGTGCAGTACGGACTGGGCTGGATTCCGGCTGGCGGCTTCGTCGCCCTGCCGCAGATGGCGCCGATGGAGGCGATCGAAGGCGGCAACCTGGACCGCGAGCCGCTGCCGCCGATCAAGCCGCTCGACAAGATCATCGTGGCTTTTGCGGGTCCGCTGTTTTCCTTCCTGCTGGCGGTGGTGGCCTCTGTCTGCGTCTGGAAGCTCGGCAAGGTGCCGGATACCATCAACACCACCACCATCGGCTGGGTGGAACCCGGCCAGCCCGGGGAGAAGGCCGGCCTGAAGGCCGGTGACCGCATTCTCGCGATCAATGGCAACCCGGTGACCACCTGGGCCGGCACCTTGGACTCCGTGATCCTGAATGTCGCCACCAGCCGCGGCCAGAACATCTCCTTCAAGGTGGACCGCCCCGGTGAGGGCGTGAAGACCATCGACTCCACCTTCGATATTCCGAAAACCGCCTGGTGGCAGCGCCGCGCGGTGCGCCAGGTCGGCATCCAGGAAGCGGGCCAGGGGCCGGTGAAGATCATCGCGCCACCCACCGCGAAGTCACCCGGCGAGCGCGCCGGCCTTAAGGAAGGGGACATCATCATCGCCCTGAACGGCGAGAAGATCACCCACCGCGAGCAGGCCATGAGCCTGATCGCGAAGGCTGGCACGGATCCGCTCCAGATCACCTACTCGCGGGATGGCGTGGAGAATACCGTGAGCGCCGCCCCGGTGGTGCCCAAGTCAGGCTTGGATCAACCCAAGCCGATGCTGGGTATCGCGATGTTCCAAGACCAGTATCAGAGCGATGAGCTGCGCTTTCCGAGCCCGGTGGATCAGATCAAGGAGACGCTCAAGACCATGTGGATCACGATCTCCAGCGTGGCTGCGCCGGATTCGAGCATCGGCATCCAGCACCTCAGCGGGCCGATCGGGATCGGCAAGGTGCAGTACAACTTCCTGTTGGCGGATCACCCGGCGCTGCGGATCATCGCCTTCCTGGTCTTGATCAACATCAACCTGGCGATCCTCAACATGCTGCCCTTCCCGGTGCTGGATGGCGGGCACATCGTGCTGGCGATCATGGAGTGGATCGCCAAGCGGCCCGTGCGCCTGCGTTTGCTGGAGTATATCCAGCTCTGCTTCGTCTTCCTGCTTTTCGGCGTGATGCTCTACGTGAGCTCGAAGGACTTCTTCGATGACTTCGGCGCCGGCCGCGGGAAGAAGGGCAAGGCCGGGGAGATTGTGTTCCCGGATTGATAACGAGGCATGCCCGCGGCGATCCGTCGCGGGTGGCCTTGACTTCTTCGTCCCAAGGGGACGGCTTATACCAGCCCGGCACGAGGAACGAAGTGCCGGGTAGGCCGTGGGAGAGCATCGCGTCCTGCATGGACGCCTCATGCTTGTGGTGGCTCGTCTAACAAATGCGCGCCGAAGCCGTGAGACGGTGCCTATGCGTCGTTCGGAAACTCTCCGATTCTCCCGCCGCTCTCCGCATAAGGCGTCCCGTTGGGACGCAATACCCCGGTTCGCCTGACCCGGCACTATGGTGCCGGGCTATTATGAGCCGTCCCGTTGGGACGAAAGGCCCGCGAGGCGGAACGCCGTGCTAAGTACCGTCCCTCCTCAATACCCCTGCCAGAACATCAGCGCACACACGATCACTGCGATGCCATAGGCCATGCCGCCGAAGCTCAGCATCTGCCAGCGCTTTTGGTTCGCTGTGGCCCAGGTCACGGTGTCACGGAAGAGGTAGGGCATGCCCACCCAGTAGAGCGATTTGATGATCAGCGCGAAGGCGAAGATCGGAATCAAGAGGCGGCTCTGCGGGTCCTTCAGGAAGGCCGCATCAAGCAGCGGGGCCGCGACCATCAGGCCCAGCAGACCCAGCGCGCGCACCGCCAGGAATTCCTTCACGGAATAGCAGACGGCGGGAATCGCGAGCAGGACGATGATCTTGAGATACTTCTTGAGCGGGTTGAACTCGCCCAGGTCCATGGCCAGCCTTTTCCAGATCTCCTTCCCGGGCTGCTGCACCAGCAACCAGAACCAGAACAGGCCGACGAAAAGCAGGATCTGGCCGATCACTTGGTCGCGCGGGAATTTCTTCAGGAAGCGCTGCACCGGCTCCGGCTTCGCCAGCATCAGAGCATGCATGGCCACCAGCCACACCCCTAGAACCATGCCGGTGCCGTAGAGCGGCAGCCGTTCGTAAAGGTGCATCGTATCGTCCATGTGCGCACGGGGATTAGGGGAGCCTGCCGCCCGGGACAAGGCGGAAGTCGGGGGGCAGGCGTTCCAAAATCGGCCGGTGATTCCGCCGGTCCGCTGAAAAGCGCCGCTGGGGCCGTCTCCTGCTCATCAAAAGGCAAAAGGAACCACGAATGAACACCGATGGACACGAATGAAGAACAGGGACGGCGACCGGAGCAGCCCTGCCTTTTATTCGTGTTTATCCGGGGTCATTCGTGGTTTTTCGAGGTTGCTCACTCGAATTCCACCCGCAGGACCCGCGGGCCGGCGGTATTCGGGAACTGGATGTGGAGCAGCTTGTCCGGCTCCGAATACTCCGTGGTCGCCACGGGCTGGCCCTCCAGGGTGACCGCCTTCGGCTTGCGCGGCGTGGCCAGGAGCACGATGGCGGGTGTGCCTTCGATGCCCTCGACCGTCCACTCCAGCGCTCCGCTGCCTGCCTCGCGCGGCAGAGCCTTGCAGGCGGAGGCCAGCAGGCGCTCGCCCGGCACGCGGTCCAGATCTAGCAGAAAGCTGCGCGTGCCCGCTTTCAGTTCGATCTCGCGCTGCACCTTCAGCGCGGGGTCGAAGAGGTTCACAAAGCGGCCCTTCAGCAGCTTGGCCGGCAGCTCCACGGATTCATCCAGCCCCGCGGCCACGAAGTACGGCCCGCGTCGTAGCAAGAGGTGATTCGTCTCCTGCCAGCTGCCGCCGCTCTTCTCCAGCGCCGCCTTCATCACGGCGATGTAGTCGGCCTCGGCCTCGCGCTGCATGCTATAGTCCACCGGGCTCTTGCGCAGCCAGACCACCGCGCCCTTGCCCACCGCGACCTGCGGGCTGCCGGTGGTGGGGAAGTCTGCATCCTTCACGCCCAGCGCGCGGAAGAGATCCTGGCGCGGGATGGCCGTGTTCTTGCCGCCCTCGTTCCACCACTCCTTCACCGCGTTGTAGGGATCGCCGTCATTGTCTGCCATCACCAGCACGCCGCCCTGCTTCACCCACTCGGCAAGCGGCGGGTGGACCTCGGGCCCTTGCGGCTTCTGGCCCTCGTAGCTCAGCACCAGCACCTTCAGGTCCTTCAGGAAGCCGGGCAGCATCACGTTCTCCAACTGCACCGGCGTGACGGGAATGCCGCGCTTCAGCAGCGGCAGCGCCTGCCCGTAGAAGTGGCCCATGTCGCCATTGCTGGGCGTGGGGCCTTCGCGCTGGAACATCAGGGAATCGCTGATCAGCACGCCGATCCCGCGCGAGCCGCAGTCCCAGGCGTGGTCCGGCTGCTTCATGTCATTGAGCGCATTCATCACCACCTGCAGCTCGGTGGCGTATTCCGGCGGGATGGTCTTCTGGTCCTCCGGCTTGGCATTGCGCGGGTACTTGGAGTGCTCCGGATGGAAGATCCGGTCCGGCCAGGGCGCGACTTCGTACTGCCAGACATCCGGCTGTAGAAGCGAGGCGACCATCGTGGATTCCCAGTTGCTGCGGTAGTCGGTCCAGTCGTGGCGCGGGTTGTCCTCGATCGGGTCGTTCAGGTACCAGACCGTGCGGCCGGTGGCGCGGACCAGGTTTTGCATCGCGCCGTATTCCAGGAAGGCGGTCTCGAAGGTCCGTTCTTTCCGCTCGCCGCGGTAGAAGTTCGGCGTGCGGGAAGTGCCGGTCCACACCTGGGCGATGTAGCCATTGCAGCCGTCCAGCTTCGCCAGGCTCGATTGCGGGCTCACGATCTTCCAGTGCGCGTAGTTGATCAGGCTGTGGGTCGGCACGTAGCAGCGCACGCTCTTGCCTTTCTCGCGGTTGAACTTCTGCACGTGGTCGAAGACCTGCTGCAGCGCCCTACGATAAAGATAGTACTTCAGCTTGGAAGCCTTCCACTCCGCATCCACGCTTTCGTGCGGCGCTTGCCAGTCCTCCTTGTAGTAGGATTTCCACTCGCGCTTGAAGCCTTCCGAGTAGCCGGCGCGGGCCCAGAACTCCGGCTCCTCCAGGTGGATCGCCTCCGCCCCGGCATCCAGCGCGCGCTGCACGCCCTCGCAGAGATAGGTGCCGTAGTTTTCCGCCGGGCACATGTAGTACACGTCCCCGCCATGGCTGATCTTCTTGCCATTGCGCTCGGTCTGGGCGTTGTCCTCGTGGTTCACGCCATCGAAGCGGCCGTAGAGATAATCCTGGTACTGGCCCCAGGACACGCCGGTCATCACGTGGACCCGGTAGCCGCGCGCGCGCCAGGTTTCGATCCGCTCCGGCAAGGCCTTGTCGATCCCATAGGCGAGGACGACATCGGAGCGGAGGTTGTTGTACGGGTTCCAGGCGCTGCCTGTCTGGAAGCAAGTGCGCTCCAGCACTTGGCCCGGATCCGCGGGGAAGGGTGGGGGAGTTTGGGCCAGTGCGGTGGTGACGAGCGCGCAGGCGAGAAGGCAGGGAGCGGGATGCATGGGGGAGCTTACGTCTCCGGGTGACCTTGTCTGCCGCTGAGTTCAGTCATGAACCCCCATGGGCGGCGATAGCCGCTTTCGGAGTGCGCGCGGGAATCGCCGCTTTTTGGGCGTGCGTTCCCAAGAGAGCGCCATTCCAGTTCTAGGAAAGTCCACCATCACGTGCCTCGGGACGTTCACTCCTACCGGAAAGCACCCTGAAGCACCCTTCACTCCTCCCCGAAACTCCAGCTCCCCCCAATCCCGACGGGGCCAACTCTCCGAGAACTCCAATAGCGCCTCATGGGAGCACCCGCCCAAAAAGCGGCGATCCTCGCACGCACTCCGAAAGCGGCTGCGCCGCACCTTGCTTCAGGGCTCCCCGTTTTCGCGTCCCCGCAGTGCCCACTTCAGCGCATCGAAGAGTCCTGCGTAGGGCCGCGCCCTTCCCGCATAACCCTGCAGGACGTGGAAGAGAAAGTAGTAGAAACGGCAGAAGGCCCAGACCGCGATCCCCAGCAAGCCAAGGCGTTGCCAGCTGAAGACGTCCACCAGCAGCAGCGCCGCCGCAACGATGCCGAGCAGCAGGAACAAGCCACCCTTCAAGCGCAGCAGCACGGGACTCTTGATGTCACCACCGGGATTCACGCCCCCATCATGCGCGAAGTTCCGCGCCCATGGAACCAAACAAAAAACGGCCGGAGTTTCCTCCGGCCGTTTTAGATGAAATGAATCGCTGGTCAGGACCTCAGTTGCGCGAGGAAGACAGGAAGATCCGCAGCACATACCAGAAGAGCAGGGCCACGCTCGCGAAGAGCGAGAGCGCCGCCGCCACATGCTGGCCTGGGGCGTAGCGATACATGATCGCGCTGGTATTGTAGAGGATGCAGCCGGAGGCGAAGACCACCATGGCGATCGAGAACCAGATGCCCATGCCGGCCATCAGCGATGGCATGAACACACCGGCAACGATCACACCGAGGGCCACCAGGCCAACGATCTTCAGCGTGCCGCCGAGGAAGGTGAAGTCCTTCTTGGTGGTGAAGGCGATCGCCGTGAGGCCGAGCACCATGAAGCCGGTCACCACGCCCGCCTTACCGATGATGTTCACGTCCACGATGGTGGCCATCATGATCAGCGGCAGGAAGATGACCGCCTCTGCAACCGTGTAGATGATCAGGCCGGCGTACTGGGCGCCTTTCGAGGCACCGCTGTAGGCCATCTTGTTCGCCAGCGCGGAGACGCCGGCGAATGCGAGCAGGACGATCAGCCAAGAGTAACGGCCGGCACTGAGAAGCTCGAGGGCTGCGGTCCCCGCGCCCATTTTGATCAGCAGGGTCTCGAGAACCGCGAACAGGCCGATGGCAGCGGCCAAGTGGATGTAGGTCTTCCGAACGAAGTCCGTGCGGGTCTCCAGCGGAGACTCCGCGACCATCGAGGGGGAGTAGGGGTTGTAATAGCTCATAAGTTGGCAGAGTTATGCTGTCGCGGGCCGCTCCCAGCAAGGAGATTCGGCCATTCCACAGGTCGTCCGGAGAATACGCGAGCGGGGATCGCCACCCGGTTATAAAAGCGCGTTATTTTTCCACTCACCCCTCACAGGGCATAGGCATCCCGGTATCTCAGCACCGGATCCCCCGGGGCGGAAGGGTGGCAGATGCGGGTGATCAGGTCCTCCCAGGCTTCGTGGCCCTTCAGGATCTCCACCTCGATCCGCAGGAAGTAGATCGGCACCGTGACCCCCTTCGGCCGCGGGAAGCGCACGGCGTCCTTCTCGGTGGTGATGACGAGCTCCATGTCGCGCTGGATGCAGCGGTCCAGGAAGGCATCGATCTCCCGGCGGGAAAAGCGGTGGTGGTCCGGGAAGTGGCGGCGGATCTCCAGGCGCGCGCCCAGCTTCTCCACGCTGCGCTCGAAACCCTCCGGCACGGCGATCCCGCTGATGGCGGCGGTCCACTTGTCCTTCAGGAATTCCAAGGGCTTGCGCTCGCCGGTGAAGACCTCCTCCAGGTAGCGCGGGCCGTGGGTGCACTCGATGATCGGGGCCACGCGATTGTAGCGGCGCAGCTTCTCGATCAGGGCCTCGTTGGACGAGCCGTCGCACTTGGTGAGCAGGATGTAGCTGGCGCGGCAGAGATTCCGCGGCGGCTCGCGCAGGGTACCGCGCGGCAGCAGGGCCCCGGTGCCGAAGGGCGCGCTGCGGTCCACCAGCACGATGTCCAGGCCGTGGGAAAGGTTCAGGTACTGCAGCCCGTCATCCAGCACCAGGGTATCCGCGCCCAGCTGGCCCACGGCGAAGCGGCCGCCCTTCACGCGGTCCTTGTCCACCACCACGGCCACGCCATCCAGGTTCTTGGCCAGCATGAAGGGCTCGTCCCCGGCGAACTTGGAATCCAGCAGCAGGGCCCGGCCGGTGGACACCAGCTTGGGCATCTTTTCCGGTGAGACCTTGAGGCCGTCGTTGCCCTTCCAGTTCTGCGGCTCCTTGAGCCTGCGGCTCTTGTAGCCGCGGCTCAGGATCGCCACCCGCCGCCCGCGGTCGCGCAGGGTCTTGGCCAGAAGCTCGACCACCGGGGTCTTCCCGGTGCCGCCCACGGTCAGGTTCCCCACGCTGACGACCAGGGTGCCCAGGTGGTGCTGCTGGCGCCAGCGCTTCCGGTAGATCTTCAGCCGGCTCTGGACCACGCCGCGGTAGACGCCGGAAAGGAGGCTCATGGCCAGGCGCATCATGCTGGCGCGGAAGCCCTTGGCGCGGCCGAAGATGACATCCGCGCCCCAGCGCTCCAGTTCGGCCAGCGTTTCCTTCATCCGCAGGGGCAGGGGAACCCGGAAGGCCCGCCAATCCAAGCCTGAAAAGGAGCCGCTCCGCCTTGCCATCAGCCGCGGGCTTCCCTTCACTGGTTCTCCCATGTCCGCCACCCGCCACGACGCCCGCCCGTCCGACCAGCTGCGCAAGATCTCCTTCGTCCCCCACGTGGCGCCCTACGCCGCGGGCTCGGTGCTGGTCTCCTTCGGCGAGACGCGGGTGATCTGCGCCGCCACGATCGAGGAGGACGTGCCGCGCTGGATGAAGATGCAGCGCGTGGAAGGCGGCTGGCTCACCGCGGAATACAGCATGCTCCCCTACTCCACCCTGGAGCGGAAGCAGCGCGATGTGACCCGCGGCAAGCTCGATGGCCGCTCGTCGGAGATCCAGCGCCTGATCGGCCGCGCCCTGCGCGCCGTGACTGACTTGAAGAAGCTCGGCCAGCGCACGATCTGGATCGATTGCGACGTGCTGCAGGCGGACGGCGGGACGCGCACCGCCTCCATCACTGGCGGCTGCGTGGCCCTGGCGATCGCCCTGAACGGTCTGATGGCGGCGGGCAAGCTGAAGGCCTTCCCGCTGACCAAGCTGGTCTCCGCGGTCTCCGCCGGCGTGGTCAATGGCGTGCCGGTGCTCGATCTCGACTACATCGAGGACAAGGACGCGTCCGTGGATTTCAACGTGGTGATGACCGAGAGCGGCGACTTCGTGGAAGTCCAGGGCAGCGGGGAAGAAGCGGTCTTCACCGGCGCGGAGATGAGCGCGATGTTAGAGCTGGCCAAGAAGGGCGCAGAGGAGCTGACCGTGCTGCAGAAGAAGGCGATCCTGGATGCGGACCGCCCGAGCGGGGATTCCTTGGCGGCACTGGCCGCGGCGTTTTCACGGTGAATTCACGGGTGTGCTTTGCCTTGGCAAGCTAACTTGGGTGAGCCAATGGAGTTGGGAGAGCGCAGAACCGCAGGGATGACCAAGGCCGCGTGGCTGGTGCTGATCCTTGTCATCCTGGCCCTCGTCAGCCTCGTCGCTCCGATCATCCGGAAGCAGCGCGGGGCTGCGGACTGCGAGCAAGCGATGGAGCATGCCCTGAAGATCAGCAGAATGTTGTCTGATTTCGACAGGGACTATGGCAGGTATCCCGATGATGAAACCGCGCTGGAGGTGAAGAAGGCGACCGGTACAAATCTGACTCTAACGGGAAGCTTCTCGAACGACTACTTCCGCCAGATGCTGGTGAGTTGCCGGGGTGCCCGCGAGGATTCCTTCTGGTGCAGGACCGACCTATCGCCCAAGAAGCCCGACGAAGATTTTTCCACTCCCGCCAAGGCGCTGGCAGCAGGCGAGGTGGGCTACAGCTATATCATGGCCAGCGCGACGCGTGGCCAGAAGGCCTACGACGATCCCGGGCGCCCCGTGGTTGTTGCTCCGTCCTACAAGTTCCGCGCGGACTGGACCTTCGATGCCGAGCCCTGGTCCGGCAGCAAAGCGATGGTGCTCTTCGTCGACGGCCGGGTGATCCCATGGCAGGTCCGCGGGGATAACCGGAAGCTTCCCTGTCCTGACGGAAAGGTCATGGACGATACGGGTGCAGACACGCCCTGGGGAACGAAGATGACTCCCTGCCTGCGCGCGCCGAAGCCGCGATAGACACTCGAAGCCATGGAGCATGAAGTTGAGCGCCGTCCCACTTTGAGGTGGGGGAAGATGTTCGCGGTGATCGTCATCGTCCTCGCGGCGGTGTTCGGGATTCATCCGCCGATCATCCTGAAGCAACGCAAGGCCGCGGACCGGACGGAGGCGATCTGGAACATCAAGCGGACCGGCGCGATGCTGTTAGAGTTTGAGGACGACTACGGAAAGTTCCCGGACGACGAGACGGCGCTGGATGTGAAGCTGCGGACCGGGACGGACTTCACCCTCACTGGCCAATACTCGAACGACTACTTCCGCCAGTTGCTTGCGACCAGCCACGAGAAGTCCGAGAAGCCTTTCTGGTCAAAGACTGCGCAGTCGCCGAAGAAACCGGATGATGACTTCCGTACCCCGGCCAAGGCGCTTGAGGCGGGCGAGGTCGGCTTCAGCTACATCATGGCCGGTCCGACGCGCGGCCAGAGTTCCAAGGATGATCCGGCTCGTCCCGTGGTGGTGAGTCCTTCCTACAAGTTCCAAGCGGACTGGACCTTCGACCCCGAGCCCTTTGCGGGCAAGGCGGTGGTCCTGCGCGTGGATGGCAGCGCGACAGCGATGCAGATCCGCGAGGATAACAAGAAGGTCTCCACCAGCTCCGGCAAGACCCTGGGCGATACGGGAGACCAGACGCCTTGGGGCACGGAGATGACTCCCTGCCTCCGCGCACCGCAGCCGCGGGATGCAGGCAAGTAAGGCCGCTCGCCGAATGGCACCTGGTTCAGCAGATGCCGAATCCGGGGTGCGTCTTATGGAGTGCGGTGGCACGACACCGCTTTGGTTGCGGGGGCGCTTGGACTCTCCCATTCGTGGCCGTTTACTCCTGCGTGAACGAAGCGCCCACCGCCAAGCTCACTCCCCGGCAATCCGCAGCCGTCTACCGTTGCATCACCAACCCGCAGCCAAAGCGGTGTCGTGCCACCGCACTCCACATGCCGCTCCCGGCAGTCGGACACCACCCTAATAAGTGAGTGCCATTCGCAGCTTGCCCCTGGGATTTCGTCGCGGGCTTTTCACCGTGATTTCACGGGCTCTATTGGCGGCTACGAGCTAGCTTGAGTAAACCCATGGAACCCGAGCAACACGGCAAATCATCCGGCCTGCACTGGGCGGCAGGCATCGTGCTCGTCCTCCTCGTCATGGCTTTAGCCGGGATTTCCCAGCCGGTGGTCCTGAAGTCGAGGAAGGCGGCAGACCGCACGGAGGCGATCAACAACGTCAAGCAGATCGGCGCCATGCTGATCGAGTTTGATACCGAGTACGGCAGCTTCCCCGACGACAAGACCGCCCTGGAGGTGAAACAGGTCACCAAGACGGATTTCACCCTCACCGGGCAATACTCGAACGACTACTTCCGCCAGATGCTTGCCGACCGGAAGCCCGACAAGTCCGAGAAGCCCTTCTGGGCCAAGTCACCGCAGTCTCCGAAAAAGAGCGACGACAACTTCAGCACGGCGGCGAGGGCGCTTGCAGCCGGTGAGGTCGGCTTCAGCTATATCATGGAGAGTCGCACCAAAGGCCAGAGTGCCAGCGGCGAGCCAAGCCGTCCGGTGGTGGTCACGCCGTCATACCAATTCCGTCCGGACTGGACCTTCGATCCCGAGGTGCACGCGGGCAAGGCGGTGGTCCTGCGCCTGGACAACAGCGCGACCGCGATGCAGATCCGCGAGGACAACAAGAAGGTCTCCACCACCTCCGGCAAGACCCTCGGGGATACGGGAGACCAGACCCCGTGGGGCACGGACATCACTCCCTTTCTCCGCGCCCCGCAACCGCGGCCTGCCGACAAGTGAGCGGGAGCGGAGCGGGCTTGGCTTGTGGCATTCGTCGCGGACTTTTCACCGTGATTTCACGGGCTCTCTTGGCCGCCACGCGCTAGCTTGGGTAAACCCATGGAAGCGGAGGAGGAACAGCGCGCGCCTGGCAAGACCCGGGGAGAGATGATCGGGCTCGCCGTAAGCGTGATCGTGCTGATCCTGGTCCTTGCCGCTGCCTCGGCACCGCTCTTGCTGAAGAGCCGCAAGGCGGCGGACCGCACGGAAGCGATCAACAACATCAAGCAGACCGGCGCGATGCTGGTCGAGTTCGACACCGAATACGGCAGCTTCCCGGGCAAGCAGACCGCCGAGGATGTGAAGAAAGCCACGGGCACCGAGCTGAACTTCGACGGCACTTTCTCGAACGACTACTTCCGCCAGATGCTGGCCGGTGGTGGTGGCAAGTCCGAGAAGCCCTTCTGGTGCAAGACCGCCCAGTCCCCGAAGAAGGCCGACGACAACTTCTCCAGCCCGGCCAAGGCACTGGAGGCCGGGGAGGTGGGCTTCAGCTACATCATGGCTAGCCCGACCCAGGGCCAGAAGGCCTCCGACGAGCCGACCCGCCCGGTGGTCGTGACCCCGTCCTACAAGTTCCAGACCGACTGGACCTTCGACCCGGACATTCACAAGGGCAAGGCAGTGGTCCTGCGCATCGATGGCAGTGCCATGATCCTGCAGATCCGCGAAGGCGACCGGAAGATCATCACCAGCCCCGGCAAGACCCTTGGCGATACGGGTGAAGGCACGCCCTGGGGCACGAAGGTGACTCCGTGCCTGCGGGCACCGCAACCACGATAAACCTAGTAGATCATGGAAACCGAAGCTCCGCGCAAGGCAGGCACAAGCCCGGTGATCGTCGCCGTGGGTCTTCTTGTCTTCTGTGGTTTCGTCGCCGTCTCGTTCCCGGTAATCTTGAAGCAGAGCAAGGCGGCGGACCGGACCACCGCCATCAGTGGCCTCAAGTTCATCGGCGCGTGTTTGATCGAGTTCGACACCGAGTACGGAGGATTCCCGGATGACAAGACGGCGCTGGAGGTGAAGAAGGCGACCAAGACGGACTTCACCCTCACCGGCACCTACTCGAACGACTACTTCCGCCAGATGCTGGCCGGTGGTGGCGGCAAGTCCGAGAAGCCCTTTTGGTGCAGGACCGCCCAGTCCCCGAAGCGGTGCGATGACGACTTCAGCACTCCCGTCAGGGCCTTGGCTGCCGGGGAGGTCGGCTACAGCTATATCATGGCCAGTCCCACTCAAGGGCTGAGCGCCAATGGAGAGCCAAGCTGTCCGGTAGTCGTCGCCCCTTCCTACCAATTCCGGGCGGACTGGACCTTCGATCCCGAGCCCTATGCTGCAAAGATGGTCGCCCTGCGCATCGACAACAGTGCGGCGGCGATGACCATCGATGATGACCGGAAGGTCCATACCAACGCGGGAAAGACCCTTGAGGAAACGGGTGAAGGCACTCCCTGGGGCACGAAGATCACCCCCTTCCTCCGCGCGCCGCGGCCACGATAAACCTAGTAGTTCATGGAGCCAGAACCCCAGCGCAAGAGAGGCCTCACCCCGGCGATGACAGGGGTAGGGATCGTTGTCTTTGCGGGGCTCGTCGCGCTCATCTATCCCGTGTTCTTGAAGCAGAAGAAGGCTGCGGACTGCACCTCGGCTCTCAACAACATGATGCAGATCAGCGCCTGCCTGCTTGAGTTCGATACGGAGTATGGAAGCTTCCCGGATGACCAGACCGCCCTGGACGTGAAGGATGCGACCAAAACGGATTTCGTCTTGAGCGGCCAGTATTCGAACGACTACTTCCGCCAGATGATGGTCGGTAAAGGCCACAAGTCCGAGCTGCCGTTCTGGTGCAAGACCCCTCTGTCCCCAACGAAGCCTGACGAGGACTTCAGCACAGCGGCCACGGCCTTGGCTGCCGGCGAGGTGGGCTTCAGCTACATCTTGGCCAGCCAGACGCAAAGCCAGAGCCCCAGCGGCGAGCCGAGCCGCCCGGTGGTGATGGCGCCGTCCTATCAGTTCCGGGCCGACTGGACCTTCGATCCCGATGTTTACCAAGGCAGGGCGGTGGTCCTGCGCTTGGACAACAGTGTAGGCATGATGCAAATCCGCGAGGCCGATAAGAAGGTAACGACCTACTCCGGCAAGACCCTCGGCGATACGGGCGACAATACTCCCTGGGGCACAAGTATCACCCCGGTCCTCCGCGCGCCGCAGCCCAAGTGAGCTGCGCTTGGTTCGCTCACCCGCGCTGACTTTTCACGCTGCTTTCACGCGATCTCTTTCCGGTCGTGCTTCGCTTGGACTGATCCCTTCCGCCTCACGGTGGGGATCCATACCTAAGCGGGGGCCTCAGTGCCCCCATTCATAAAACGACAGGATAGAAAGAGAACCAAGTAGCATGAAAACCAATCCTCGTGGTCACCCCGACCCCGGCTTCACGAAGGTGCAGCTGGTCGTGGTGATCGTTCTTATCGCGGCCTTCGTGGTCGTCATGATGCCCGCCCCTTCGCGGGGGAAGAAAGCCGCGGACCGCACGGAAACGCTCAACAACATCAAGCAGGTCGGCGCGATGCTGATCGAGTTTGAGACGGAATACGGGAGATTCCTGGACGATGAGACAGCCCTGGAGGTGAAGAAGGTGAATAGCGAGCTCACCCTCACCGGGCAGTACTCGAATGACTACTTCCGCCAGATGCTGGCCGGCGGGGGCGGGAAGTCCGAGAAGCCCTTCTGGTGCAAGACCACCCAATCCCCGAAAAAGCCCGACGACATCTTCTCCCCGCCCGCCAAAGCGCTGGAGGCCGGGGAAGTCGGCTTCAGCTACATCATGGCCAGCCGCACCCGGGGCCAGAGCAGCAAGGACCGGGCAGATCGCCCGGTGCTGGTCTCGCCCTCGTACAAGTTCCGGAGCGACTGGACCTTCGACTCCGAGGCCTATGCGGGCAAGGCGGTGGTCCTGCGCCTGGATAATAGCGCCACGGGCATGCAGATCCGGGAGGACAACAAGAAGGTTTCCACCAACTCGGGCAAGACCCTCGGCGACACGGGCGACAATACCCCCTGGGGCACGGACATGAACCCGATCCTGCGCGCCCCGGAGCCGGCACCCGGAACCAAATAGTCATCAACCCAATCACTCAATGACCCAATGCCTCAATCTCCGGTTTCTCCTTAAGGCTACTGGACTTCTTTCTCCTTGCGCCCGGGGGCTCTGGCCGTAGTTTCGACTAATCCCCCACCGCCTCCGGGTGGCGGGGGATTCATACCAAAGCGGGGTCCGCAAGGACCTCATTCATAAGGCAAACCGTAAGCTAAAACCAAAACATGAAAGCCAAGTATCGTCGCCCCGACGGTTTCACCCTGGTGGAACTGCTCGTGGTGATCGTGATCATCGCGGCCCTCGCGGGCCTTTCCGCTCCCGTCATCCTGAAGCAGCGCAAGGCTGCGGACCGCACGGAAGCGATCAACAACATCAAGCAGATCGGCGCCATGCTGATCGAGTTTGATACCGAGTACGGCAACTTCCCGGACAACCAGACGGCCCAGGACGTGAAGGATGCCACGGGCACTGACCTGAACTTCAACGGCACCTTCTCGAACGACTACTTCCGCCAAATGCTGGCCGGTGGTGGTGGCAAGTCCGAGAAGCCGTTCTGGTGCAAGACCGCCCAGTCCCCGAAGAAGGCTGACGACGTCTTCAACAGCCCGGCCAAGGCCCTGGAAGCCGGTGAAGTGGGCTTCAGCTACATCATGGCCTCCCAGACCAACGGTCAGAGCGCCAGCGGTGAGCCGGGCCGCGCGGTCATCGTGACCCCGTCCTACAAGTTCCAGACCGACTGGACCTTCGATCCCGAGCCCTACGCGGGCAAGGCCGTGGTCCTGCGCCTGGACAACAGCGCGACGGCCATGCAGATCCGCGAAGACAACAAGAAGGTCTCGACCGTCTCCGGCAAGACCCTCGGTGACACGGGTGATTCCACCCCGTGGGGCACGGACATGAACCCCATCCTGCGCGCGCCGCAGCCGCGGGGTAACTGATCGAGCCGATCACTTGACCTGTTGATTGATTGATTCACTCAAGCCGGGGAGCCGAAAGGCTCCCCGGTTTTTTTTGTGGGGTGCTGTAAGAGGATGGCGTCCCCGGTTCTCGCGGCGACAGCCGCTTTCGGAGTGCGTGCGGGAATCGCCGCTTTCCGGGCGGGGGTGGGTGGTAGCTCGCCGCGGAAGTTCTAGGTTGGTGAGCCCTTGGCTTGTGTGGTGGGCCGGTGGGGCCCGGGGGGCGCCTGGGGGATTAAGGGGAAGGTCCTGTGGAGAGCGGACACTCTTGTCCGCCTTTCAACAGGCAGACGGTCACTGGCGGACAAGAGTGTCCGCTCTCCACAGGGCCGGGAGGGTGAAAGGGAGAGTCTTCCCTTGGTCGCTCCCGGGGTTGATCCACCGAGAACTTGTGTCGCGCTCAAGTGCGTGGCTGCGCCCAAAAAGCGGCGATGCTCGCACGCACTCCGAAAGCGGCTGCGCCGCGAAGGGGGTCATCTCTCGCCGCGCATCAATGTCCCCTCGGTCACCCCACCCGCGTGGTCCGCCTGCCAGAAGCGCCAGCTTCCCAGCTCAAGGCAAGTGAGCACCCCATCGTGTGAGATTCCGGTATCGACACAGATCGTGTGGCCCAGATCCGCGATGCGTCCGAATTCGTTACGGGTGTGGCCACACACCACGGTCTTTCCCGACAGATGCTGCGTGGCCATCGACAGGGTCGTCCATTGGAGCCGATCGATCTCTTCTTCTGCCGGCGATTTGAAGGCGCGGATCCCGCCATGCACGAAGATGAAGTCCTCCGTCTCGTGCCAATCCACGCAAGTGCTCTCAAGGAAATACCAGTGGTGAAATGGCACCACCCGGATGAGATCCTCACTACTACCCGCGCCGTAGCTGGCGAGTGAGTTTTGACCGGCGAGGGTTTCCCAGACCAAATACTTCGTCGGGTCGAGGTGCGCATCCAGGAAGATCTGATCGTGATTGCCGCGGAGGAAAACCGTGCGAGGCCGGGATGCGAGGCCGCAGAGAAGCTCCAGCGTGCCCTTCACGTCAGGCCCCTTGTCCACATAGTCGCCCAGGAAGATCAGCTGGTCTTCGTCGCGCAGCGGAATCGCCGCGAGCAAAGCCCGCAAGGCACCGGTCTGGCCATGGATATCGCCGATGACGAAGGTCTTCATCTCGTTCAATCCCGCTTCGGTGCCTTCGCTTCGGGTTCGTGGATCAGGCCCGCCAGGCGCGCGTGCTTGCCCTTCAGCAGCGGATCCTCCGCGATCACTCCATCCGCCAGCGCCCGCGCCTCCCGGAGCAAGGCCGTATCCGCCAGGAAGTCCGCGAACTTCAGATCCCCCAGACCACTCTGCATCGTGCCCAGCACATCGCCCGGGCCGCGGATGCGCAGGTCTTCCTCTGCGATCACGAAGCCATCGGAGGTCTTCTCCATCACGGCCAGCTTCTCCATGCCCTCCGCGCTCTTCCCGTCGGTGAGCAGGATGCAGTAGCTCTTGTGCTCACCGCGGCCGATGCGGCCGCGCAGCTGGTGCAGCTGCGCCAGGCCGAAACGCTCCGCGTGATGAATGATCATCAGGTTCGCGTTCGGCACGTCCACGCCCACCTCGATCACGGAGGTGGCCACCAGCGCTTGGGTCTCTCCATCGCGGAAGCGGCGCATCACCGTGTCCTTCTCCTCCGCATCCAGCTTGCCGTGGACCATGCCCACCGCATAGCCGGAGAGCCGCTTCTGCCATTTCTCGAATGCCTCGGTGGCGGACTCCGCTTTCAGTGTCTCGCTCTCTTCCACCAGCGGATAGACCAGATAGGCCTGCCGCCCGGCATCAAGCTGGTCCTTCACGAACTTGGTCACCTCCGTCTGCTTGGCCTGCGTGCGCAGCGCGGTGATCATCTTCCCGCGGCCCGCCGGGCGCTCGTCCAGGATCGAGACATCCAGATCGCCGTAGATCGTCATCGTCAGCGTGCGCGGGATCGGCGTGGCCGTCATCACCAGTACGTCAGGCGTCGTACCTTGTGCGATCAAGCGCGAGCGCTGCCCCACCCCGAACTTGTGCTGCTCATCGATCACCACCAGCCCGAGATCGCGGAAGGCCACCTTGTCGAAGAGCAGCGCATGCGTGCCGATTAGTACCTGCGGCTCACCTTCCAGAGGCAGATGCGTGTGCTCCTCCCGCGCCGCGGTGCGCAGTGCCACCCGCACGCCCAGCGGCTCCAGCCACTTGCGGAAGGTGAGGAAGTGCTGCTCCGCCAGGATCTGCGTGGGTGCCATCAGTGCCGCCTGGCAGCCGCTATCGATCGCCAGCAGCATCGCCGCCATCGCCACGAAGGTCTTGCCCGAGCCCACGTCCCCTTGCAGCAGCCGGTTCATTGGCCGCGGCTCGCGCATGTCTGCCAGGATCTCCTTGATCGAGCGCTTCTGGGCCCCGGTCAGGTCGAAGGGCAGGCTCTCGTAGAACTGCTTCAGCAGCGTGGTCTTCGTGCCCAGCACGCGGCCCGTGTGCTCGTGGTTCCGCGCACGACGCCACACCACGTTCAATTGAAGGGTGAAGAATTCCTCCAAGGCAAAGCGTCGCCGCGCCGCATCCGCCTGCTCCTGCGCTTCGGGGAAATGCACTTCGCGATAGGCCTCATGCCGTGGATAGCTCGGATCCACATCATGCACCGCCGCGAGCCCCGTGGCATCCACCTTCTCTAACAGCCCGTGGATGATCTCCCGCAACCTGCGCTGTGGAATGCCGGAGACATTCCGATAGATCGGCACGATCCGCTCCAAGTGAATCGATGGTCCGCCATCCTCGCGGATCACCTCGAAGTCCGGGTGATCGATCACCAGCTTGCCGCCGCTGTCCTTCGGCTTGCCATAGAGGATCACCTCTTGGCCGGAGGCGACCATCTTGTGGATGTAGGGCATGTTGAACCAGCGGCAGGTCACCTTGGACGAGCCGAAGACCCCGCCCGTGCCATCCATCACCACCGCCTCATAGAATTGCCGCCGCGCGCCGAAGGCCCGCTTCATGGAGTCCACCACCGTGCCGCGCAGGCACACCGCGGGCCCACCGGCCTGCACGGGAAAGGCATCGAAGCGCCGGCGGTCCTCATAGCGCCGCGGCAGCCAATCGAGCAGGTCACTCACCCCATGCAGTCCCGCGGCGGCGAGTGCGATCACCTCCTTCGGCGCGAGGAAGGACGCCAGCGAGGCAAGCGGCGCGGCGGGGGCGATCCCGCCGCCGGCAGCGGCTTGGCCCGTGCTCATGGCCGCAGCTCGATCTTTTTCCGATCGCCGATCTCCAGCACGGTGCCGCGCCCGTCACCGCGGTCATGGACTGGTCCGGTGATGCGCACGTTCTTGCCCACCAGCTTCTTCAACTCGTCCATCTCGAGGCCCGGCTCATTCCGCGCCACCTCGTAGGCCGCCCATTTGAAGTCGCTGCCCTCCTTCACCAGGATGTAGCGGTAGAGACTGCCGCTTCTTTCCATTTCATCGACCCGGGCGACCTTGCCGGACAATTGCTTCGCCGGACCGGTCAGCGGGGCTGGCGCGGATGCGGCGGCGGGAGTCGTGGAGCCGGCATCCGGAGTTCCTGGCTCTGGAGCAGTCGGCTTGGCCGGAGCATCACCCGCGGTCTGCACGCTCGAGTCCGGGGACTTGCCATGAAGTCCGAGCCCTCCCGCATACTTCCACCAGCCGAAGGCCCCCAGTGCCACCGCCGCGACTAGCATGAGCAGGCCCTTGATCGCGCCTCCTGACGACGATGATGACGAGGACGGCTGGCTAGCCGGAGTGGCCACGCTTGGCGGGGCGGCCATCCGCCGAGCTTCTGGCGCGGGTGCAGGCGCAGCTGCCACTGCGGGCGCTGGCTTTGCTTTCTTCTTCTCCTGCGCCGCCTTCTTCGCAGGCGGGGCAGCGGGACCGGCAGCAGGTGAAGAAGCAGCCGCAAGCTTTCGCAGCCACGCATCCAGCGCGCCGGACATCTGCTCCGCGCTCTGGTAGCGCAGCTCGGCGAGCTGGTTCATCGCCTTCGCACAAATGCGGTCGAGCGCGACATCACAGCCGCAGAGGGTGGATGGCGGCGGGGTATCCTCATACGGCGGCGTCTTGCCGATCAGCAGCTCGTAAAGGATCACGCCCAGGGCGAAGAGATCCGAGCGCCGGTCCGCCTTCTCCGGGAACTTCATGACCTCCCGCGCGATGTAGCCCGGCGTGCCCATCACCAGGCCGCTGTCATCCCCGCCCACGTGACGGGCCAGGCCGAAGTCACCGATCTTCGGCACCCCCCGCTGGGTGAGCAGGATATTGGCCGGCTTGATATCGCGGTGGATCACGCCGTTCTCGTGCGCGTGCGCCAAGCCATCGCAGATGCCCTTCACGATCGAGACGGCCTGCATCGGCGTCATCTTCTGGTTGAAGGCGACGTGGAAGAGCGACTGGCCATTCACATACTCCATGGCGATGTAGGGCATGCCCTCCACCTCGCCATAGTCGTACACGCCGATCAGGTTCGGATGATTGAGCCGCGCCATCGCCTTCGCCTCGGTCTCGAAGGAGGCGATGAACTGCGGGTCACCGCCGAACTCGCGCGGCAGGATCTTGATCGCCACCTCCCGGTCCAGGCTGCGCTGGACGGCCTTGTAGACCGCACCCATCCCGCCGGTGGCGATGAGGGACTCGAGACGATAGGCCGGGAGCAATTCGCCCAGGTGCTCCACCGTGGGCGCTTCAAAGAAACCGTCACTCATTGCTATTGCTGCACCTCGATCTGATCGCGCTTGCTGATGGCAAGCGCCCGCCCGCGGCTGCCGCCGACTTCCCGGAAGGTCCCCGTGATCCGCACATGCTTGCCGAGCAGGGTATTCAGCTCCCCGATTTCAAAGCCGGGCTGCTTCATGTTCACATCGTAGACCGCCCAGACGTTCTTGCCCTCGAAGCTGAGGGTGATGAAGCGGGACGCTTGGCCCCCTTTCACCGAATCCTCCACCTGGACCACCGTGCCCACGATCTGGTTCGCCGGGTTCGCGGTGAAGGGTGCCTTCGGTGCGGGTGGCGCGGTGGGGACGGGTCTTTCGGGCGGCTTCGGAGTGGCCGCGGCCTGCGGGATTTGCGAGAGGGCGGAGGTCGGGGCCTTGGCGGGCTCGGTGGCGGCGGGCGTGCCCCCGGCATTGGCATGGCCCTCGTCCATGGCGCTGGATCCCAGGTCGAGCGCACTCTTCGGCGCGGTGGCGGCGGACGGCTTCTCTTCCGCCTGTCCCGGCATGGTCACCTTGGGCATCTTGAAGCCATAGGTCTTGTAATACCACAGGCCGCCCGCCGTGAGGCTGGAGAGCAGGCAGACACAAATTACCAGGGGCACCGAGGACTTTTTCTTGGGCAGGGGCGCCGGGGCGGCCTTCTTCGCCGCTTTCATCGGCACCGTGGGCACGGTTCCCGGCTGGCCGCCGCCCACGGGTGGCCCGGTGATGGTCAGCGGCTCGTGCAGGGCCTTCAGCGCGTCATCCAAGGTCCAGCGGAAGGGGCTGTCGCGGATCGCCTTCGCCCAGCTGCCGAGCCCCTCTGCGGTGCCCGCCACCGGCTTGCCGCGCCAGTGTAGGGCCTTTTCCGCCAGCTTGGCCAGCGGCAGCAGGCCGCCGCGCTGCTCCGGGCTGGAGAGCCAGCGGATCGGGCAGATCCAGAAGGTGATCGGTTGCCCGGCCTCGGCCGGCAAGATCACGGAGTCCGGCGCGGTTTCCACCCAGACTGCTTCCTCGCCAAAGACTTGCGAAAGCTCCTTGGAGGCCTCCAAGGCGTGGGACAGCAGTGCCTTCGTGGAGCCGGGGCTGAGCGGGCGGGCTTTCAGCAGCTCGCCGAGGCGCTGGCCTTCCACCCACTCGCTGACCAGGAAGGGGATCCCGTCCACGGGATCGCAGCCGCCATCGATGATCGTGCGCAGGGTGGGATGCCGGAAATCGCGGATCTTCTCCAGCGCGGCCATGTAGACTTGGCGCTCGCCTTCCTGCAGGCCGCCGCCGTCCGGGCCGAAGGGAAAGAAGCGCCGCAGAACTACGGATCGGCCCGTCTCCCGGTCCTCGGCATGGAAAACAATGCCGCTCTTGTCCTGCGCCAGGATGTCCAGGATCTCATATTTCTCAGCCACCGTCCCCCTGCACTACCAGACTCCGGGCCCCTCCGCCAACCCCCACTTGGGTTCCGGGACTTTCTTTTTCCGTGATTTCCGTGTATCAAGTGCTTTCCTCCGCGCGCCGGAGCCCCGCTTGCCGTCCCTATGCCCACTTCGCTGACCCGCAATTTCTCGATCATCGCCCACATCGACCACGGAAAGACCACGCTGTCCGACCGCCTGATGGCTGCCACGAATACCGTGGCCGAGCGCGACCAGCAGGCCCAGCTCCTGGATGCCATGGATCTTGAGCGCGAGAAGGGGATCACCATCAAGTCCCACCCGGTGGCCATGGAATACAAGGCGAAGGACGGCAAGACGTACAAGCTCAACCTGCTCGATACCCCGGGCCACGTCGACTTCTCCTATGAAGTGGCCCGCTCGCTGGCCGCCTGTGAAGGTGCGATCCTGATGGTGGATGCGGCCCAGGGCGTGGAGGCCCAGACCGTGGCGAACCTGCACCTGGCACTGGCGCAGAACCTCACGATCATTCCCGTCCTCAACAAGATCGATCTGCCTGCCGCGGATGTGGAAAAGTGCCGCAAGCAGCTGGAGGACATCCTCGCCATCCCCGGGGAGGACGCGATCCCCGCCTCCGCCAAGCAGGGCATCGGCATCGCCGAGATCCTGGAAGCGATCGTGAAACGCGTGCCGGCGCCGGTGGAGAATCCGGACAAGCTGCTGCGCTGCTCCGTCTTCGATTCCATCTACGATACCTACCGCGGGGTGGTCTCCTATGTCCGCGTCTTCTCCGGCACGGTGAAGAAGGGCCAGCGGGTGAAGCTGATGCACACCAACAAGACCTACGAGGTCAAGGAAGTGGGCGTCTTCACGCCGAAGATGAGCGCCCGCGAAAAGCTCGTGGCCGGCGACGTGGGCTACGTCATCGCCAACATGAAGTCCGCGGACGAGGCGAAGATCGGCGACACGATCACGGACAACACCCACCCCTGCGCTGAGCCGCTGCCCGGCTACAAGGAGATCCAGCCGATGGTCTTCTCCGGCATCTATCCGATCGACGCATCCGACTACGAATCACTGAAGACGGCGATGGCCAAGCTGCAGATCAATGATGCGGCCTTCACCTACATGTCGGAGAGTTCGATCGCGCTGGGCTTCGGCTTCCGCTGCGGCTTCCTGGGCCTGCTGCACATGGAGATCATCCAGGAGCGCCTGCGCCGGGAGTTCAATATGGATGTGATCTCCACCTATCCGTCGGTGATCTATCAGGTCACGAAGACGAATGGTGAAGAGGTCATCGTGGATAACCCCTCCTTCTTTCCGGATCAACAGACCATCCAGGAAGTCCGCGAGCCGCTGGTGAAGGTCTTCGTCATGATCCCCGGCGACTACATCGGCGATATCATGTCACTGGTGATGGAGAAGCGCGGTGAGGTCGAGAATACCGAGACGATCGACGATACCCGCGTGATGCTGACCTGCCTGCTGCCGCTGGCGGAGATCCTCGTCGATTTCAATGACCGCCTGAAGTCCTGCACCCGTGGCTACGGCTCGATGGACTACGAGCACGCCGGCTACCGCGCCGCGAACATGGTGAAGATGGAGATGCTGATCGCCGGTGATCCGATCGAGGCCTTCGCCACCATAGTCCACCGCGACAAGGCGGAAGGCTATGGCCGCTCCCTCGCTGCGCGCCTGAAGGAAGTGATCCCGAACCAGCTCTTCGTCGTCGCCATCCAGGCCTGCATCGGTGGCAAGATCATCGCCCGCGAAAGCATCTCCGCCATGCGCAAGGACGTGACCGCCAAGTGCTACGGCGGTGACATCTCCCGTAAGCGCAAGCTGCTGGAGAAGCAGAAGGAAGGTAAGAAGAAGATGAAGGCCATCGGCAAGGTGAACATCCCGCAGGATGCCTTCATCAAGGTGCTGAAGAGCGGGGATTGATTCCCGCTTAGCCCATCCATTCTTCAGGGCCAAAGGCCCGCCCTATCGCAGCCCAGGCCAGCGGCCTGGGTTTCGGTGTTGGCAGGATTGAGGGCTGAAAGCCCGGCCTAATCGCTCTCAGGCCCCCTGGCAGCGATTGGCCTCGATTGTAGAAACGCGCGCCGCCGCGGAAGTTGCTTACTCAAGCGCTCCTGCGAGAAGAACCTTGAGCCGGATGAACGTCCGCCTTCGGCTCTTCGTCCTGCTTTGAGCTCTCAAGACTAGCGAGCCTTTCCTCTCTCAAACGCCGGACGGGATCGTACCATCTCTTGAGTTTCTCAAGTTCGGGCCCGTCGTCGAAGATATAGCACTTGCTTTCCGCGTCATACCCCATAGCGAATACGACAGTAGTGGAGGAAGCCACTCTCTGCAAGCTCCGAGAGGACGGCATGCAGGTGTCGCGTCTCCAAGCTTACAAAGTCGATGGTCGAATCGTGGAGAAAAAGGTCATGAATCACTGCAAATGCGGCTTGGGAAACGTAGTCGTAGGAAAGCATCAGGTGTCCAAGGGAAGCACGACTGTCTCCTTTGGGCCCTGCCTTAACCCCGTAGAGCCAGGCACCCGCTACCACCCAAACCGAACTTAAATTTGCCACGAAAAGAGCTTCGATATCCTCTTGGCTTGGTGGCGTCTCTCCGGGGTGGTTGTGAAGGAGGTTTGAGTTGTTAAGCACGCCCTTCTCAACCCCGACACTGTTCACGGAACCTCGTTTCCTCAGAAGCAGTTGGCCTTGATCGGAGATTACCAAGGCATGTTCGACCGGCTTCCTAGCAATCTCCCGAGCGAAACGGAATAGCGCAGCAACGAACTCGCGCGGAAATTCCGCCAACAGCTCTTCGTCGCAGGGATTCGGATCGAGTGCGCTGCGGCGCAGTCTCAAAGCAAGCAAGTCGGGAATCTCCAATGGATTCCCGTCGGGGCCGGAGAGGCTCGGGGCCTTGAACTGGTGAATGCGGTCTTTCAATCCCAATTTGTTCTAAAGAACAGTCTAACATTGGATGTCAAGCCGCCAACAAAATTTCCATGGAGAGCGATTTATGATTATCGGGCCGGGCCGGATAGCGCAGTTGCGGTGATCATTCCCGAATGGGTAGGATTATCTCCTCCTGACAAAGACCATACGTGGCTTGTGTATCAGAAGTCTGAGCTATGCCGACTCTTCGTGTACCGGCTCCCCTTTGACCTTCCAACCCAAATGCACACAAGATTCCTCCCTTCACTCGCGATTTCCTCGGCCCTCGGTCTGATCGCCACGATCCCATCCCACGCCGCCACGCCCTGCATGGACGTGCTCCATCTCTTCACCGCGGAGGGCGTGCCCAAGTTCGCGCCGACTGAAGTCAAAGCCCCTGAACGGAAGCCCGGCATCACCCGCGAGGGTCTACCGGGCAAAGGCCTCGCGCAGCACCCGATGCTCTACGTGGGCGAGAACTGCAACACGATGTTCTTGGTGAAGGACGGCAAGGTGATCTGGACCTACGAGACCGGCAGCGGCCCGGAGTTCGATGACGTGTGGATGCTCTCGAATGGCAACATCCTCTATAGCCGCATGGCCTATGTGGCGATGATCTCTCCGGACAAGAAGGTGCTGTGGCGCTACGATTGCAATGCATCCAAGGACAAGCACACCGAGGTCCACGCCTGCCAGCCGATCGGCTTGGACAAGGTGATGTTCGTGGAGAACGGCCAGCCGCCCCATCTCAAGATCGTCAACATCAAGACCGGTGCCACCGAGGTGGATCACGTGATCCCCATCGAGGAATCGCAGGGTGTGCACGGCCAATTCCGCCGCGCCCGCGTCACCGCGCAGGGGACCTACCTGCTTTCCTACCTCGCCGCTGGCCGCGTGGTGGAATACGACAAGGACTTCAAGGAGATCTGGAAGTATGAGATCCACCAGCCTTGGGCCGCGCTGCGCCTCAAGAATGGCAATACCCTGATCACAAACGAAAAGGACAACCTCACGCGCGAGGTGAATGCGAAGGGCGAAACGGTCTGGGAATTCAACTGCAATACGGAGCTGCCCGAGGAGTACCGCTTCACTTCCGCCCCGCAGTCCTGCACCCGCCTTGCGAATGGCAACACCATCTTCACCTCACGCGGGAAGAATGGCGAAGGCCCGCAGCTCATCGAAGTCACGCCGGAGAAGAAGGTCGTCTGGGTGCTCCAGGATTGGAAGGCCCTCGGCGATGCCAGCGCCGTGCAGATCTTGGATGACCCGGGCATTCCCGAGGTCCCGGGGGAATCGGAGCACTGATAGAAGGATCAACCACGAATGGACACAGATGGACACGAATGAAGAGGCCAGCGGGGCTGCCTTCACAGCCTTTCATTCGTGTTAATCCGTGTTCATTCGTGGTTCTCCATGCGTGATTCCTCCTTGCCGCAGACTGGTGTGGTTCCGATGATGGCTTGTCACGATGGCGGCCAAGGAACCTGACCCCGCAGCATCACCGGCGGCGCGGCTCATGGTAGCAGCCATGCGGCCGGTGGATGGCGCATCGCTGGCGGTATTCCGGCTCGCCTTCGGGCTGCTGATGTTCTTCGAGGCCGTGGTCTATTTGAAGAGAGGCTGGGTCCGCGCCCTCTTCATCGAGCCCAAGTTTCACTTCACCTACCTCGGCTTCGATTGGGTGAAGCCATGGCCGGGGAATGGCATGATCATCGAGTTTGTGGTGCTCGCGGTTGCCGCCTTGCTGGTCGCCGCCGGGCTCTTCTACCGCATCGCCGCGCTGCTGCTCTTCCTCACGCTGAGCCACATCTTCCTGGTCGATGCCGCAGAGTACCTGAACCACCTCTATCTGATCTGCCTCATCGCCTTCCTGATGATCTTCGTGCCGGCGCACCGCACTTGGTCGCTCGATGCGCTGCGGCGCCCGGCCATTGCTTCCGGCACCTTGGCCGCCTGCTGGCTGTGGCTGATGCGCATCCAGATCGGCATTCCCTACGTCTACGGCGGCATCGCGAAGCTCAATGGCGATTGGCTGCGCGGCGAGCCGCTCGGCATGTGGCTGGCCAAGCGCGCGGACTTCCCGTGGATCGGCCCGTGGTTGAAGGAAAAATGGGTGGCTTACTTCTTCAGCTATTCCGGCCTCGCGCTGGATCTCGCCTTCGTCCCGCTGCTGCTGTGGAAGCGCACACGGCCCATGGCTTACGTATTGGTGCTGTGCTTCAATGCCATGAACGGCTGGCTCTTCGAGATCGGGGTCTTCCCCTGGATGATGGCTGCGGCGTCCCTGCTCTTCTTTCCGCCAAGCTGGCCGCGCTTCGGATCGCGGACCAAGGAGAGCGGGCCGGGCAGTCCTTCCGTCACGGTCTCGAAGCCGGTGCTGGCTGCCATCGCCGTCTATCTAACACTCCAGATCGTCGTGCCCTTCCGCCACTGGCTCTACCCCGGTGAAGTGGCATGGACGGAAGAAGGCCACCTCTACTCGTGGCGCATGAAGCTGCGCGACAAGCAATCCGATCTCGCCTTCCGCGTCCGTGATTCCAAGAGCGGCTACCAATGGGAGATCGAGCCCGGCGATTTCCTCACCCCGCGCCAGAAGGCCCGCATGCCCGGCATGCCGGATCTGATCCACCAGTTCGCCATTCATATCCGGGATGAATATCGCAAGCTGTATAATATGGAGGTGGAGGTCCATGTGGATACCAAGGTCAGCCTCAACGGCCGGGTGTCCGCAGCGCTGATCGATCCCAATGCCGATCTCGCCAAGGAAGCGCGGAACCCGTGGCCGAAGCGCTGGATCACGCCCGGGCCGGGCAGGAGGTGAGGTGCGGGGACGAATGGTGCTTGGTTAAGCGAATGAGTGAGCGAAGGGTGCTGCCCTACCGGGTGGCAAAAGGTGGTCCGCACTGCTTGCTGTGCGGCGAATGGTACCCGGCAGCTGACTCTACCCGGTGCCCCCGGGTGAGCTCTGATTCACCCTCTCCCGGCTGCTCAGTGCAGGCCCAAGCTTCCTTTTCATCCCGCATTTCCCGCCGACCAATCTCCGGGTGTACCCGCAAACCGCAGCCCGATCTTATGCTGACCACGCTCCGGTGACATTCCGCGGAAGCGCATCCGGGGGCATCCCGTCTCCCTCCGCTGCCGGGAACCATTCGCCGCACAGCAAGCAGTGCGGACCACCTTGCTGACGCCGACTCCGGCCGTGAGGGAGCAATCGGCGCCAGGCAATCCCCGGAGCGGTCCTTGAGAGCTGCTTCGCCTACCGGTGCCAGCGACAGTAAGGTCGCTGCTCCCTACACCCTACGCCGGCCCTCCCACCTGCACATGCCCCTGCGTGTGTGGCCTGGGTTGCTTTTGCCCCGCCGCCACCTTGCCGAGCGCCGGGCTGTAGGCACTGCTCCCGGCATGGATCATCCGGCTCTCCTCCAGGTTCAGCGCCTCCGGTGCCATCCAGCGGATCGGGCCGATGCCACCCGAAGAAGGCCGGCCATCCGTGCCGAGCGCCATGTAACCGGAATCACAGGTGCAGGTACGGTAGTTGAGCACCGTGCCCGCGGAGCTGGTGAACATCTGATAGATGCCGGAAGGATCCGTGTTCAGCCCGCCCAGCGCCGTACCGCGGACGATCGGCGTATTGTCACCGGTCACCCGCAGCGAGCCCTGCGGGTAGTAAACCGCGGTATGGTTGGTCCGCATCGCATAGTGCACCCCATCGGCAGCCACCAGGGTCAGGGTGGGCAAGCCATCCGAGCCGAGTTCCTGGACGCAGGTCGCGCCATCGTAGACGAAGCGCGTGAAGGATGGCACCCCGCCGCTGTAGGTCGTCGTCGTGTCGAGCCTACTACAGGCATCGTAGGTGAATTCCGCAAAGGGCGCGGAGGTTGCTCCATCCCGCACCGCCACCAAGCGGCCCATCGCATCGTAGCGCAGGACCCGCGAGCCCTCCTTGCCGTAGAGGATGCTGGTCAGATTCCGGCAGGCATCCCAGGTGAGGGAGCCGCCCGGCCATCCGGTGTAGCACCCGCGCGCGGCATCCGCCGGGGTCTGCACGTAGGAGCCCGGATTGTTGCCGCCGGAAACCAGCACCCGCTCGCCGCGGGCATTCAGCTGATAGGCCACATCCAGCTCCGTCACCGGCGGCTGTCCACCGCCGTCATTGCGGGTCACGGTGCTGGCGGTGATCCGTCCTAACAGGTCATGCGTCCAGGTGGACGTGCGCAACACCGCGCTACTACCCGGGCCGTAGCTCGTGACCTGGGAGGAAAGCCTCATGTCGGGATCGCGGGAGTACGACGCATCCAGTAGCAGCTCGTTGTTCTGCGTCCGCACCCGGCAGCGCGTGGCGAGCAGACCATAGCTGGAATCACCCGGATTCGCCGCATCGCCATCCCCGCGGAAATCGTAGGTGCTGGTCACCCCGTTCGCCTGCGTGGTCTTGCACACCGTCATGCCCAGGTGCTCGAAGCTCGCGACCGGCGGCGCGACCGGCAAGCCCGCCGCATTCACCAGCGAGACCGAAAGCAAGCGGCCCAGCGCATCCCGCGTCTCCGCCTGGCGCAGCGTCGCCGTGCCGCCGGAGACGATCTGCATGCCGGTCCGGCCCTGCTGGTTGTAGCTGTAGCTCACGGTGCGTTGCCCGTTCGTTTCGCTCACCATCTTGCCCTTCGAGTCCCAACCGCGGACGATCACGGAGCTCCCCTGCTCGCGGCGCGTGCCATGGCCGACGCCATCGTAGGTGAGGCTGATCGGCGCCACCGCATCCAGGAGAGGTGGATTGTTGATATGGATCACGTTCAGGACCCGCCCCTTCGCATCGAAGGTTGTATCGCGGCTCGTGCCATCCACCTGCACCCTGTGATCCGGCAGGCCCAGCGCATTGTAACCCACGGTCTCGAAGGTGCCATCGGCATAGTCGCGGCGGACCAAGCGGCCCGCGGAGTCCCATTGGCAGAGCGCCGCGTAGCCGAGCGCATCCGTCTTGGACAAGAGCTCGCCGCAGCGGGACAAGCTCGCCGCGACCACATCCGGGACGCCATCGCCATTCAAGTCGCAGGACAGCCGCGAGGAGAAGGGCCCGGTTGCCGTGCCACCATCGAACTCGCAGTTCATCACCAGCCCGCGCGGTGAAGTGGCGGCAGTGCAGCGGCCGCAGGAGTCGTAAGCGTAGCTCCGCGTATTGCCCGCGCCATCCGTCGAGCTGCTCAGGCGTTGCAGCGCATCGTAGGTAAAGGTCGTGCTGAAGGTCTTCGGCGGCGAGTTGCCCACGCGGAAGTGATTCGTCTGTCCGCAGAAGAGCACGCGGCCACCGGAGTCACGTGTGACGGCGATCGAGCACGCGCCATTCGAGATGCCACTCAGACGCCCCGCGCTGTCGTAGCTGCGGCTGAAGGTCACGGTGTCGTTCTCCTTGATCTTATCCACCAAGCCGGAGACCGAGCGTTCGACCACCGTCGTCTCTTGCACCGGCGGCAGGCCGGAGCCCGGCGTGAAGCGGTCGCAGATGATGGTATCATCCTTGTTGACCCAGCCATGGAACAGCGAAGACGAATAATCCTGGGCGCGCTGCCCGAGCAGGAGCCACGCCGCCGCGACTTGCGTCCGCTTGAGCAAGATGTTCCCCGTGCTCCCGGGCACATCCTCCGTCTCCCCGTAGACCTCCTGTGTGATCTCCCCGCGATCTCCGTAGAGATACACCACCTGGTTGCCCATCGGGTCCGTTACCGAGCTCAGGCGGTGGAAGCCATCGTAGGCATAGTTGCTCTCCGGGCTGCCTGCGCTGCCACCCAGGCAGGTGACGCGCTGCAGTTGTCCGGAAGGATGGTAGTCGTAGCGCGTGGTCACCGCGCCCACGGCTCCCGCGCCACCGGCGATCTTCTGATAGGCCAGCCCGCGCTCATCAAACTGGAAGTCGCACGCCAAGTCGCTTGTCGCACCGCGGCAGGCTGCCGGTGTGCTCACGCGGATCACCTCTCCAGCGGCATTGTAAGTGAAATCGATCACCGCGAAGTTCGCGATCCCCAGTGAATCCGGCGTGGTCTCGGTGGTGGACTCCACCGGCCTCTCTTCTCCCGCGATCCTCGTCAGCCGTGCCGCCCCATCCCGCACGAAGAAGGTGCTGTAAGCGGCGTTCGCAGCGACCAGCGAGCCATCCGCAGCACGATGCTCCGTATCGCGCCGCACCAAGCGGCCCGAATGATCGCGCAGGAAATCCGTGGCGATCCGCTGCCCGGCCACCGGTGGGCTCTCGCAGCGCTTCAGGCGTCCTGCCGGCGTGTATGCAAAGGTGCAATCATTCCCCAGCGGATCCGTCACCCGCACGCAATCGCCGTGGGTATTGTATTCGAGCGTCGTCTTGATCCCGATGCCGCCCGGATCCCGGACGATGGTGACTGGCAGGCCGCTGGCAGGATCATAGGCGAAATTCGTGGTGATTGGCGTCGTCCCATTCGCCACCGAATAGCTCACACAGCGGCCCGACTCGTCGTGGTCCCAGTCGCAGTAGGGATCGGAGATCGCCGTGGACAGTTGCGTGGGATTCGCATGCGCATCGTAGCTCACGGAGAAGGACTGCCCGTGTGCGGTCACGATGCGCGTGACCGGCGGTGCAGCGATTCTCAGATCGGAACTCGTGTCATCGCAATCGTCACTGATGCTGAAGCTATCCGCATCATCGATCGTCATGAAGGCAAAGCCATCGTTGTCCGAATCAAGATCGCGGTAGTCCGGGATGCGGTCCGAGTCATCGATGGCAGCCAAGGCGGAACTCGTGTCCCTGTCATAGTCATCGATGGTCGCGTAGCTGTCGATGTCGCTGTCGTCGATGGTGGCGAATGACCGCTCGGAGCGGTCCGAGTCATCCGCCGGGGCGAAGAGATCGGTGTCATCCGCCGTGACGAAGCCGGAGCTATTGTCCGTATCGTCGCAGGGGCAGAAGGCATCGGGATCGACGTGCGTCGTCAGCACGGTCCGCTCGTAATCATAATCATCCACCGCCACGCTCACGGTGATGGCGCTGCGTGGTCCGGCCTTCACCGTGCGTTCCAGCGTGCCGTAGCCGGGGAGATACTGGTAGGAGACCGTGCGCGCCTCGCCTCCCGCGGAGCGCAGCGTGACCGCCCGGAGATTCCCCGCGAGCGTGGCCGGGCAGGTGGAAGTGAACTCCCGCTCATGCTGGTACTCCAGCGAGCTGCCATCCGGGCTGGTCACGCGGACCAGCGAGTGATCGCGGTTCCACTTGAAACTAGAGGCATAGTAGTCCGGGTCCGTAATGCGCAGCTTGCCCGCGGGGCGGTTCGTGGTGGCGTCCGCCGGCAGGCCCGGCGTGCAGTAGCCGGTGAACTTGCGCGCTTCAATCACGCGGTGCTGGTTGTCGAAGTCCAGCTCGGTCAGGCGGCCCACGGCATCCACCGAGTAGCAGGTGTAGCCGATATTGCTTCGCGGAGACCAGATCAGCATGCTGGAGTGGCCATCCACCGTGGAGCTGGCACAGCGGTCATAGGCCGGGCTGCGCGGATCCCCGATGCTGGAGTAAGTAAAGGACTTCAGCACCCGGCTCTCGCCATCGCGCACGGAGAGCAGGTTGTGATTGAGGTTCGGATCCTGGGCACCCTTCGAGTAAGTGAACTCGATCGGATTCGCCTCCGGCGGGGTCCCCGGAAGCATGGGGCAGGAGATCGATTTCAAGTCGCCTTCGCTGCCACCCGCTTCACCCGCGGCATAGCCACCGAAGATCACGATCTTCCCCCGCAGGTCCACGATGCTGGCAATCCGCGGCGTGCTCGAAGCCGGATCCCAGTTCACCGTGATGCCATTCCCGAAGGCATTGCTCACGGACGAGAAGCGGCCCGCGCTATCGTAGGCGCAGGTCAGTGCCACACCGTTGCGATCCACGATCGAGTCGATCTTGCCCGCAGCCGGCGAGCCATCCAGCGGATGGAAGACCCACTTGCCCTGGTCGGCGAATTTCAGGGTGAAGACATTTCCCGTGAAGGAGCCGCTGCGCATCATCCCATCGCAGGTGAATTCGTCAGTCTCCAACTGCCGGCGGAAGACCACATGGCTCCCACCGCCATCATACACCTGGACCGCGGTGATCGTTACTCCATCCGCGGCCATGACCGGCTCGATGCTGATGTTGTAGGAGAAGTCCCACTGCGGCCCCTGTGCGGAACTCATCGCCACGGCCGAGCGGTAAGTCATCACCCACGCCAGCGACGGTCCGGCCGGGGTCGGGCAAGAGAGAGCCTCGTAGGCAAGGACCACCTCACCGGGCATGCCGGAGGAAGGCGGCACCGTGCGCGCGCTGCTGTTGGTCTTCTTCACCGGCTTCTTGTCACCCGGCAGGCCCTTCTCATTGATGGCCATGCCCTGAATGGTGGGCTGCGGCGTGCCGCCCGTCGTGCTGCCCGTGCCGGACATCACGCGATGGCTGCTGCTCCCCTTGCCCTTTTTCGGGCCCGGCAGGCCTTTCTCGTTGATCGCCATGCGCAGCGAGCTGCCGGTCGAAGGAGTCACGCTGGGAGAGCCCCCGGAAGGCGGCGCGGTGCGCGCGGTGCTCTTCTTGGGCGGCTTCTTGTCGCCGGGCAGGCCCTTCTCGTTGATCGCCATGCCCAGGATTGACGGCAGGCCGGGCAGATTCGGGATGCCCGGTGAGGAGGTCGCCATCGCCCTCTGGACCGGCAGGCCCTTCGTCTTGATCGCCAAGCGGGCCGCGCTGGGGTAATCGCCATCGTCATTCACGCCGAAGGTGAAGGGATCGATCGTCTGCACGCCCACCGGGGCCGCGGGTGGCAGCCCGGGCGGTGCATCCAGTGCCCGGCCGCTCGGCGTGATCGAAATGACCTGCGGCACCGTCGCGATGGCCAAGCCGCCGGAGTCGACCACGCTCGCGGAGAGCACCGTGGAAGAGGGCGGGAAGAAGCTTCCACCAAAGCTAGCGGTCCAAGTCCCCGGCGCCCCGGCCACCAGCGGCGCGGAAACCACGCCAAGCCCCTGGATCTCCAGGCTCAGCGAGCTCCCCACGGGCAGGAGCTGCGCGTGCAGCGTGATCGTGCCACCGAGCATGCTCAACAGCGGCGGATCCGCCTCGAAGATCTCCGCCTGTGGCACCGTCACGCGGTAGAAGCACTGGGTCGCCACGGCCTCCGGATCCCGCCACTCCGCGGTCGGCCCATCGCCATCCACCGTCGCGACACGGATCCAGCCGCCCCCACCGCCGCCGCTGCCATCGGAGGACAAACCGATCGATCGCTCGACGGCATAGCGCACGCCCGGCTGTGCGGCCCAGGACAGCTTCACCTGCTTGCCGGGCAGCCCGGCGGCGAAGCTGAGGAGCGGCGGGGGCGTGCCGGAACCGCTGGCCCACAGGGATGCGGGAGCCCAAGCGACGACAGACCATGCCAGCACGGCACCGCGGAATCCGCGGCCCAAGACGGGAGGGAGCTTCATGAGTGGGAGAGAGGTTTTTGAGACTGCGCGAAAGCTTAGCTTCCTCCGCAATATGGTATGCTTACGAAATTTTAGGCCCCTCCGTCAATGAGCGAAGGGCTGGTGGCTGCTAGAGCTTCGGGTTTCTTAAAATTGCCCCTTTCCCGCGGCTGGGACGGATGGTGGTGGTCCTTTCGGTGGATTTCGCGGAGCCAATCGATTGATATGGTAGGTCCGTGTCCTCTCTTCACGGACACCCAAAGACATGCAATCCACACTCCAATCCCAAGGCCGGCGGACCGAGCTCCGTCCCGATCTCCTCGAAGCCTTCGCGGGCAAGATGATCGGCGATATGGGCGCCGCCATCAGCGGGGCACTCGTCATCCTGGGTGACCGCCTCGGCATCTACACCACCCTGGCGAAGTTCGGGCCCCTCACTTCGGAGGCGCTGGCGAAGGCCACCGGCCTAGACGAACGCTATCTCCGCGAGTGGCTCCACGCCCAGGCCGCTTCCGGCTACATCGATTGCGATCCGGAGGCCGGCTTGTTCTGGCTGAACCCGGAGCAGACCGCAGTCTTCGGCGATCCCGATAGCCCGGTCGCCATGAGCGGCGGCTTCTACAGCATCTCCGCGGCCTACCACGATGTGCCCCTGTTAGAAGAGGCCTTCAAGAGCGGCAAGGGCGTGGCCTGGGGCGATCACCACAATTGCCTCTTCTGCGGCACCGCCCGCTTCTTCCGCCCCGGCTACGCGGCGAACCTCGTCTCATCCTGGATCCCGGCACTCGATGGCGTGGAGGCGAAGTTGAAGAAGGGCGCGCTGGTGGCGGATGTCGGCTGCGGCCACGGCACCTCCACGCGGATCATGGCCGCGGCTTATCCGCAGTCGAAGTTCATCGGCTTCGATATCCATGCGGGCAGCATCGAGGCCGCGCGCCAGCATGCCGCGGAGGAAGGTCTGAGCAACGTCGAGTTCCAAGTCGCCACCGCGAAGAATTTCCCGGGCAGCGGCTACGACCTCGTCGCGATCTTCGATGCGCTGCACGACATGGGCGATCCCGTCGGTGCCGCGGTGCACATCCGCCAAGCGCTCAATCCCGATGGCACCTGGATGATCGTGGAGCCGCTCGCCGGGGATCAGCTGGCGGAGAATCTCAATCCGCTGGGCCGCGTCTACTACAGCTTCTCCACCGTGATCTGCACCCCCGCCTCGCGCAGCCAGGAAGTCGGCCTCGCGCTCGGAGCCCAGGCCGGTGAGAAGCGCCTCCGCGCCGTGGTGGAAGAAGGCGGCTTCACCCGCTTCCGCCGCGCCTCCCAGACCATGGTGAACATGATCCTGGAGGCGAAGCCGTAGTCATCAGCTACACAGCCTCATCTTAAAACGGCAACGCCGTTTCCTACTACAGCCCAGGGTTGGCCGCGCTGAGTCCTTCAAAGCCCGCAGGGCAAAGAAGGATGAAGAAGCGGCCTACCCTGGGTAAGGCCGCATCATGCATCCAACCTCGAAGAGGTTGCCTAGGGCCACTAGCAACGGGCTCGGTCACGTCTCGATCGCGAGCTGGCCGCCATATAAGGGCAAGCTAAGATCTAATCGCGAAAAGGCGCGAAAGGAGACGAAATTTAGAAGGCAGGAAATGTCGGCATCATCGTGCTGAAACTGCACGGCATTCGCCGGAACTCCTCATTCATTCATCACTCTTCCGGCTGTTCAAATTTCGTCTCTTTTCGCGCCCTTTCGCGGTTAAAAACAAAAGCCCGAAGCACTCGAACTGTCCGCGTTTCGGATTTCAAGTGACTCGGCCACCGTGCTCCTCCTAGCCTCCGGCAAGTCCGCCACCCATGGAGTTGATGAGTTCAGGAGCCCGCGCCAACTCCCCTGTTAGAAATCGCGTCCCCATCCTATGGCGGCTTCTCATCGTATTCCTCTCCTTCACCGCTCCGCTCTCCGCACACGCCGTCAAGCAACTCTACGGCGAATTCAAGGCGGAGGAAACGAGCTGGGGCCTCAACATCCTCTTCGATGCCGGCTATGCCGACCCCCATGCGCGCGGCGATCTGGCGGCAGCGCAGCCGAGCCGCGATTGGTTGGTCGCCCTGCCCGCCGCGGAGCAGCAGAAGCTCTGCGCGGAGGCGGAGAAGTACCTGTGGGAAAGCCTCAGCTTCCGCTCCGCAGGCCAGCCCGTGGAGTGGAAGGCCAGCTTCCCGGATTTCAAGTCCCAGCCGCCGGACTTCCCCTCCCTGCTGAATGACGGCGCCTACTTCCATGTCCTCATCGAGCCCGCGGCACCACCCCAGGGCGAACTCACCGTGGCGATGGCGGGTGGCAGTCATCCCAATCTGGTGGTAAAGATCGGCGAGGGAGACGCGGGCTATCTGACGGTGACGCCGGGAAGCGAGGCGGCGCTCTTTACCTGGCAGCAAGTGCAACCGCAGGAGCACCAAGCCCAAGAGCATTCCACACCTGCGCCCGCGAAGGGTGAGAACCCGATGCTCATGGCCTTCAAGCAAGGCGTGTTCCATGTGTTGGGCGGCGGTCTTGATCACATCCTCTTCGTCCTCGGCATCTTCCTGCTGCAGCGGCGCTGGCAGGCACTGCTCAAGCAATCGCTCGCTTTTACCGCAGCGCACACCATCACACTCGGGCTTGCCTCCGCCGGCTGGGTCGGCGTGCCAAGCTGGCTCGTGGAACCGGCCATTGCGCTGAGCATCGTCGCCTTGGCCGTGGAGAATCTTTTCATGACGGAAGCCCGCGCCTGGCGCCTCTGGCTGGTCTTCGCCTTCGGTCTCATCCACGGCCTCGGCTTCGCCGGCGGTCTTTCCACCTGGATTCACCCGGGCCAAGGCTTCCTGCCCACCCTGCTCTCCGCGAATGCCGGCGTGGAAGTGGCCCAAGTCATCATCCTCAACGCCGCCTGGCTCGCCACCCTCGGCTGGGACGAGAGCAAAGCCTGGCCGCACTTCCGCCGCTGGGCCTGCGTGGCCCTGGCCTTGGCGGGAGTCTTCTGGTTCATCCAGCGGACCGGCCTGCTACCGGGGTGAAGCGGTCGCCAGCCGGATCTAACAAGTGGCGCGCTTCCGCATTCCGCCCTGTCAGGCGTCATCGCCCGAACTGCCGCCGCGCGACTTCCGGAAGTTGATCTCCACCCGCTTGTGCTTCCAGGCCTTCGCCACGGCTTCCTCCAGTTCCTCGTAGCTGCGCCCGTCGAGCAGGACGTCGATCGCCGCCTGGCCATGCTTCCCGGCACGCAGTGCCTCCAGGAATTTCTTCACCCGGGCGGCATCACCGGCACCATCCATGTGGAGGAAGTAGGTGGTGAGCATCAGGCTGAAGCCATAGTTGAAGTTCCCGTTCACGCCGGTGAAGCTGCTGTAGCTCTGTAGCATGAAGTCCTTCAGCGCGGGCGCATCGATCTTGTTGCCGAGCGCGCGGCCGCCATTGCTCTGCTTCCCGTACTCGGTGGCATAGGCGATGATGTCATCCAGGTTCGACTTCACCTTGAAGAGGCCCGAGCGGTAGGGAGTGGCAGTGGTGTATTCGGACAAGCCCTCGCTGAACCAGCCCATGGCCCCGGTGCTATAGTAGGGCTCGGGCGTGAGCTGGTGGGTCAGCTCGTGGATCAGCGTGCCGCTGGTCTTGTCACGGTCCAGCATGTAGTTGCTGCCCATTTGCCGCACCCCCAGGCTGGTGAGCGGCACCATCACGGTGTTCTTGCCGGGCATGTAGACGCCGGCGCTGCTGGGCGGACCGCCCGCCTCGATATACTGGTCCTTCGTCTCGAAGAGCAGGATCAAGTACTTCCCGTCCGTCTTCTTGCCCCCGGAGATCGAGAGCGGCAGCGCGCGGCAGTAGTTGTAGGTCGACTCGAACATCACCGCGAAGCCCTTCACCACCGACTGCGAAAGGCCCACATTGCAGATGAAGCGATAGTTGGTGCTCTCGTAGACAAAGCGCTTCCCCACCTTGTCCTCCGTGACTGTGGCGATCTCCGGATTCTCATCCAGCCGGATGCTCTGCGGCCAGGGCGCATCGAAATTCAAATCGCCCGCAGGGGCCGCCGCCGCGCTCACGCCGCCCGGTTTCGGAGCGTCCTTCTTGGACTTCGAAACAAACTCGGCGTCCGCATTGGAAAGGCGGGACAGCGGCAAGGTCGCGTTCTTGCCGGTGGCATCGAGCCGCAGCGTCACCTCGGTGGCGGTCGATTCCACCAGCGTGGCTTCCAAAGTGCGGCCCTGCGTGTCCGTCCATGTCCGCGCCCCGGCGGGTGCCGTCAGGAAGGCCCCCAGCGACACCAGCGCAAAGATAGGGGAAAACGGGCGCTTCACAATGTGAAGACCGCATGAAAATTGCTTGAAAAATGATTGTGTCGTCAAAATTGCGCCGGGTTCGTGGCGCGCGCGGCGCTTATTGCCATTAAAAGATGACGTCAACTGCAAATGATGCACGCCGCAGTTACACTTTTGCTACCATAGGCATAACATGGTGAAAAACGGTCATCCAAGGGGCCGGGCCCGCGAGGTTCCCGGGGCGGATGCCCCCGCGTCCTCTCCGGGATCGGGAATCACTTCCCCGCCCCGGCACTCCCACGGATCACCACGCGCGTGACCTTGCTGTGGATGAGCGGCGTGGCGGCGGCGGCGGGGTAGTCGGTGCCCACACCCTCGTGTCCCACCTTGCCCACGCGCAGGGCGGTAGGCGCCTGGCTGTAGGGCGCGGTGCCGATGACCTTGAAGCTCTCACCATCCTGCGAGGCATCGAAGATCGCCACCTTGTGCTTCGCATCCAGGCGCACGCGCAGCTGGCAGGGGCGGCTGCGGTCATAGGGATGATCCGCCACATCCGAGCCCACATCGAACTTCCCGCTGCCGGGACGCACGTTGATCGAAAGGTTGCCGCCCGGTGACATCAGGGCCAGCCCCGGTCCCCAGGCATTGGAACGCGTGTCATCGCCCGCCTCCACCGTGACTTCCACAGAGGCCGCGCCCGCCGGCCAGGCGACCTCGGCATAGACGGAAGTATCGGGCGGCGTGCAGATGTTCCCGAGCTTGTTGTCCGCGGCAAAGGTCGATTCGGGGCTCTTCGGGCTGACGTGGATCGTCCACACCGGATTGTTCGCGGGCCCGTCCATCTTGTCGTCGAAGAGCACCTGCTCCGTGAGCTTGCCGGGTGCCTGGCCGGCCTCCCAGCGCGCGGTCTTCATGCCTGCCACTTCCTGCGGCTCGGTCAGTTCGGTATCGAGCACCACGATGGCATTCACGCCCTTCTTCAGCCACGGCGCGGGGCAATACAAGCGATGCTGCGGCCCCTTCGCGGACCAGTGGCGGCCCAGGTTGTGGCCGTTCACCCAGAGCACGCCCTTCCGGTAGTTCGACATGTCGAGGAAGGTATCCGCTACCGTATCCAGCGTGAACTCGCCCTTGAAGATGCCACCGCTGCGGCCGGGTGCCGGCGTGGTCTTCTGCAGGCCCATCGCCCAGTCTTCCTTCAGGGGCAGGCGGAACATCTGCCAGTTCTTCAGCGCGGCGCCGTTCAACTTCGCCGCGCCGAGGATGCCCTTGCGATCGCCATCCATCTCGCCCTTGAAGTTGATGTGGCCCATCGCCTCCACCAGCAGCTCGAGGGTTGCCTCCTTGTCCCGCGCGGGGAGATCGAGGCCCTTCTGCAAGACCCCATCCAGATACACGGTGGGAATGCCGTGCAGGTTCATCGTGAGTTTCCCCGCATCGCCCGCAGGCACCTGGACGCGATAAACCACCATGCCCTGGTTCTGGCCCAGCGCCTCGAAGCATTGCGGCTCTTCGGACTTCACCGGCTCTCCGAGTTGCTCCCACACGCCGGACACACGGGCCAGCTTGATCGGAGCAATCTCCATCGTCGGGATCAGCGCCGGGATCTCGGGCAGGGACTGCCCCGCGGGCAGATAGGCGGCGAGCTGCTTGCGATACGCGTGATAGGCCGGCGTCGGGCAACCCTGCTCGTCCAGCGGCGCGCCGTAGTCGTAGCTGGTGATGCTCGGTGCGTCGCCATTCGCACCCGCGGTGAAGCCGAAATTGGTTCCGCCGTGGAAGACATACATGCTGAAGGATTTCCGCGTATCCATGTAGAACTTCAGCAGCCCGCTCATGTCGCTCGGCTTCCAGTCGCCCTCGCCCCAGTGGCGCAGCCAGCCGGGGTAGGCCTCCGCCGACATCACGGGCACGCCGGGGTTCAGCCGGTGAGCCAGCTCGAAGTGGCCTTCCGTGACTCCCGTATCCAAGCCCACCGCGACGCCCGGGATGACGATGCCCTTGAGATAGTTTTCGCCCGCACCATCCGCGGTGTAGAAGGGACCCTTCACGCCTTCCTTGATCCACTGGTCGCGCAGCCAGACCATGTAGTCGTGGTCGCGGCGCGGGTAGCTGCCGTACTCATTCTCGATCTGCACCATCAGGATCGAGCCGCCGTTCTCGCAGAGGTTTGGCCGCACGATCTTGGCCAGCTCGTGGAAGTAGCGCTCGACCGGCTGGGTGAAGCGCGGGTCGGAGCAGCGCAGCTTGATGTCCGGCGTGCGCAGCAGCCACCACGGCAGTCCGCCCAGATCCCACTCGCCGCACACATAGGGGCCGGGCCGCAGCACCACCCACATGCCCTCCTCCTTGGCGATCTTGAAGAACTCGCCGATGTTGCGCTCGGCGGTCTGGAAATCGAACTGTCCTTCCTCCCGCTCGTGATCGTTCCAGAAGACGTAGACCGGGATCGTGTTCAGCCCCATCGCCTTCGCCATCTGGATCCGGTGGCGCCAGTACTGGCAGGGGATGCGGGCCGGATGCAGCTCACCGCCGATGATCTGGAAGGGCTTGCCGTCTAACAGGAACTCCGAATTGTCCGGCCCGCCGAAGCTGAACTGGTGCGTATCGGTGCCCTCCGAGAAGGCGGCGGGGGAACCGAGGATGAGAGGCAAGGAGGCGAGAAGGGTTTTGGCGGACAGTCCCATGGGCGGGATTGGTGCAGTGAAATCACACGAAATGCCAGTATTTTGTCCATTAAGTGACATTAACGGGTATTTTCGGGCGCGGCCTTTAGCCCAATGCCTTTGAGAGCTGGCTCCTCGCCTGATGTCTTGCTCCCGGAGGGAGATCAGCAAGTAGCCGGGGGTCGAGCGCGATAGCGCGAAAACCCCCGGTTCGCCGGCCAAGGGGATTGAATCCCGGCAGGGATTCCAGCGGGTCGTCCCCGGCGTGTGGGCATATCCGAAACGAGAAAGCGTCCCCATGATTTGGTGGGGGCGAGGGTTGCGCTGAAATCAAAAGGCAATGCTGTAGCTCGCTCCCTTCTCCGTCGGCAAACGGAACACACCCTCCTTTGCTGGGACCTCCACGGCCTTCCCGTCGCCGCGGGTGACCTTCACCTTCGCCGGATTGCCCGGCAGGCGCAGGACCAGCTCCTTGCCGAGCTGCGACTTCACTGAGGCGCCCTCCAGCTTTCCGCCCTTCCACGCCGCATCCACCTCGAAGCCGCCGCGGGCGCGCAGTCCCTTGAAGGAACCCTCCGGCCAGCCGGGCGGCAGTGTCGGCAGGACCGCCACCTCGCCGGCGTGCGATTGCAGCAGCATCTCGCAGATGCCCGCAGTGATGCCCAGGTTGCCATCGATCTGGAAGGGCGGGTGAGAGGTGAAGAGGTTATCGAGCGTGTTGTAGGTTAGCAGCCCGCGGATCATCTCCTGCGCCTTGTCGCCCTTGCCGAGCCGGGCCCAGAGCGCGCTGCGCCAGGCCCAGGTCCAGGAGCGCCGCGAATCACCGGATGTGCCGCGCTTCTCCAGTGAGACCGCCGCGGCCTTCGCCAGATCCGGCGTGCCGCTCAAGCTGATCTGGTTGCCGGGGAAGACCGCGTAGAGGTGGGAGGTGTGGCGGTGGCCGCTCTGCTCCAGCTCCGGCCGCTCGGTGGTCCACTCCATGATCTGGCCCCAGGAGCCGATCCGCGGGCCTAACAGCTTGTCCTTCGCCGCGGCAATCTTCTTGGTGAAGCCATCGTCGATCCTGAGCTCCTTCGCGGCAGCCAGGGTGAAGTTGAAGAGGTCCCAGACGATCTGCTGGTCATGCGCCACGCCGTCCTCGCGCGGGCCGTGCTCCGGTGACCAACCCTTCGGCACCACCAGCTTGCCCTCTTTCTCGATCAGCTGATCGAGCCAGAACTCGGAGACGTCGCGGAAGATCGGGTAGGCTTCGTCCTTCAGGAACTTGGCATCGCCCGTGAAGGCATAGGCCTCCCAGAAGTGCCGCGCGAGCCAGGCGGAAGCGGGCAGGTTCCACTCCCAGCCATTGCCGCCGAAGGGATTCACGGAGGTGCGCATGGTCCAGCCCGGCGTCTTGTTGCCGAAGGCCTTTTGGGTGGCGGCGCGGCTGCCGGGGATGGAGGCGAGCACCCAGTCGTGCAGCGGCGTGGCGCATTCGGCCAGGTTGGCGGGCTCGGCCTGCCAGTAATTCATCTGGATGTTGATGTTCGTGTGGTAGTCCGCGAACCACGCAGGCTTGTTGCTGTCATTCCACAGCCCCTGCAGGTTGGCGGGCAGGGGACCGCGGGAAGAAGAAATGAGCAGGTAGCGGCCGTACTGGAACATGAGGGCTTCGAGCGCGAGGTCCCGGCCGCCTGCCTTGTAGGCCTTCAGCCGAGCACGGATGTCGCCGGGCTGCGCTTCACCCAGATCGAGGCTGGCGCGGCCCATCAGCTTGGCGAAGTCGGCGAGATGGCGGCTACGAAGCTCATCGTACTTCGTCGGCGTGGAAGCTGACTTCGCCACCAGCTCCACCGGATTCTTGCCGCTGCGGAATTTCTTCGCGGGGTCCAGCGCGTAGTCCGTGGCCGCGGCTAACAGAATGGTCACCGCATTCGCACCGGACCAAGAAGCCCGGCCATCCTTCAGCGAGACCGCTCCACCCTCGGCCTTGGCATCCGCGCGCGCCGCGAAACGCAGGCCATTCGATAGCGTGCCGGAGAAAGCCACGGCATCCTTCGCCGCCTCCGCCTTCTGTGCGGGTGCGAGGCGGAGATTGCCCGTGAGCTTGCCTGCTTGATCGGCACTCAGGCGGATCACGATCACATCGTCCGGCTTGCTGGCGAAGACCTCGCGCTTGTAGCTCACGCCGTCCTGCTTCCACGTCGTGGTGTGGATGCCCGTCGCCAGATCGAGACTGCGCGAGTAAGCTTCAGGCGCGCCCGTCGCCGCCGCTGCATCGCCTAGGCGGATCTCCGCCACTTGGAAATGCGGCACCTCCTTGTTCGGCGTGAAGACCAGGCGGTAGTGGGCGTAGGGTGTCGTGTTCTTCGCGTCGAAGCTGGCCGTGTCGCCGCGCTTTGCGATGGGCGCTTGGTCCTTCAACTCGTGGAGCAGCTTCCACGTCGCGCCATCGCTGGAGCCTTCGAAGCGCCAGCTCTTCGGGTCACGCGCGGGGACATCGACGCCCGAGGTGAAAGCATAGCGCGAGATCACCTGGGGCGCCGCGAGATCCACCTGCCAGACGATGTCCTTGCCACCATGCTCGATGCACCACTTCGTCCCCGCATTGTCATCCGCCGCCGCGGCGGGGCCCTCTTGTTCATAGAAGGGCTTCTGGCCGCTGCTGCAGGTCCCCGCGGGAATCGCTGCGCCACTCGCAGCGCTGCCCTCGATCCACAGGTCACCGAAGTTCTGGTAGCAGCCGAATTCGTTGATGTCGTAGCCACCGGAGAGATTCTCGCCACCGGTCCACAGGGTGATGTCGTTGAACTGGATTCGCTCGCGCGTGGGATCGCCGAAGACCATTGCGCCGATCCGTCCATTGCCGAGCGGCTGGGCCTCATTCTCCCACGCCTTCGCCGGGGTATCGAAGCGGATTTCCAGAGGCCCCGCGGCGGCGGGCGCGAGCAGGGCAAGAATGATCAGGAGCGGGCGCGGGATCATGGGCGAGGCTGCCTATACGACCCGGAATTCAGCTTGTTCGAGGAAAAGTGCGCAAAAGACAAGGATTGGCAGGCAAATCGGGCTTGATGCGACCGCGCAGGCGCGAGATGGGAGGGGCGTGGATTCCGCACCGCCGCCACCGCGCTCGCTGCACGATCTCCCGCTCGCGGAGATCGCGGCGGAGCTTGCGGCCGCAGGCATCACCCCGCATCACTCGAAGGCGCTGTGGCGGGCCCTGCAGCGCGAGGGCGAACTGGATCTCCACTCGCGTGCCTTCGAGCCGCCCCTGCAACGCTGGGTGGAAGAGCACGTGGGCGAGGGCAAGGCCTTCTTCCTCGATGCACCGCCAGAGGTCAGCGAGACCCACAGCAGCGATGGCCTGACCCGCAAGTTCCTGCTCAAGCAACGCGACGGCCAGACCACCGAGACCGTGCTCATGGGCTACGATGGGCGCCACACCGCCTGTGTGAGCACGCAGGCCGGCTGTGCGATGGGCTGCGTCTTCTGCGCCACCGGGCAGATGGGCTTCGTGCGCCACCTGCGGCCCGGCGAGATCGTGGCGCAGGTCCTGCATGCGCGCCGCGTGCTCGAAGCCACCATGCCCGGGCGGCGCTTGCGCAATCTCGTGCTGATGGGCATGGGCGAGCCGCTGCACAACTACGACTCGGTGATCCGCGCACTGGAGATCATCTCGAGCGTGCGCGGCATCGGCATCGGGCCATCGCGGATCTCGATTAGTACGGTGGGCGTCGTACCTGGCATCCTGCGCCTCGCGAAGGAGGGGCAGCCCTATCGCCTCGCGGTGAGCCTGCATGGTTCCAATGAGGAGGAACGCTCGGCCTTGGTTCCTGCGAGCAAGAAGTGGTCGCTGGCCGAGTTGATCGCTGCCTGCCGCGAATACGGAGCGATCACGGGGAAGAGGATCTTCTTTGAGTGGACCCTCATTGCCGGGAAGAACGATTCGCCGGAGACCGCGCATCGCCTGGCCGCCTTGCTGAAGGGCATCGACGGCCACGTGAACCTGATTCCGCTGAATCCGACGCAGGGTTTTGCTGGCACGGCGGCGGGAGAAGCGGCGGGTTTCGAGTTCCAGCGTATCCTGCTTGATGCCGGTTTCCCCTGCACCTTCCGCCAGCGCCGCGGGATTGATGTCGCGGCGGGCTGCGGGCAGTTGAAGGCGGAGAAGATCAAGCGCGCATCCTGACGGCTATGGAGATCCGTGAAGCGGCGGAGCGCCTCCTCTTCGCGGAAACGCTGGAGGAGAAGCTGCTACTTGCCCCCGCGCAGCTCGCGGATGATTCACGCGGCCCTGCCATCCTCACGCCGGAGAAGCCGGGAAGACCACAAGAGTTGCGCATCGATGCAAAGGGCGTGCGCGTGGATTTCCCCGGTATCCACCGCCTCGACGATGACCGCGAGCGCGGGGTGATGCTCCACTTCCTGGCGAACCATGAGCTGCTCGCCGCGGAGCTGATGGCGCTGGTGCTGCTGAAGTTCCCCGATGCTCCCGCGGAGTACCGCGCCGGTGTGTATGCGGCGATGCGCGAGGAGCAGATGCACACGCTGATGTATGTGCGGCGCATGCGCGAGTGCGGCATCCAGTTCGGCGAGCTGCCGGTGAACGATTACTTCTGGCGCATCATCGCGCCGATGGCGACGCCGGTGGACTTCGTCACGCGGCTGAACCTGACCTTCGAGCAGGCGAATCTGGATTTCTCGAAGCACTACGCCGCGCTCTTCCGCCAGGCCGGTGACGCGGCCACGGCAGCGGTGCTGGAGAAGATCTATCAGGATGAGATCGGCCACGTGGGTCATGGCCTGAAATGGTTCCGGCGCTGGAAGGAGCAGGGCAGCAGCGATTGGGAGTCCTATCGCAAGACACTGGTCTTCCCGCTCACGCCGAACCGCGCGAAGGGTCTGGCACCATTCAATGTGGAGGGCCGGCAGCTTGCGGGCTTGGATGAGGACTTCATCCGCCATCTGGAAGTGAGCGAGCAATCGCGCGGTCGCACGCCAGTAGTGCATTGGTTCAATCCCTCGGCGGAGTCGCATGCGATGTCACCGCGTTATCAGCCGGACAAGACCGCCTCGGCGCTGGAGGAAGACCTGGAAATGGTGATCGCCGCCTGGTGCCGGAAGGATGACGTGGCTCTCTTGCGCAAGCCGCCATCGCACGGCCACCTGATGAAGCTGAAGCAGGCGGGCTTCGACCTGCCGGAGATCGCGACCATCGATGAGCTGAAAGACAGGAAGCTGGGCGGTCTACGGCCATGGGCCTGGTCGCCGGATGCGGGCCGCGTCCTTGAGCCGCTGGCGGCTGGGGTTTCGCCGGGCATGCCGTGGCAATGGCAGGCAGCACCGCGCGAGTGGTTCTCGAAGAAGATCGGGATTCGCCTGGAGGAACTACTAGGTTTATCGGAGAGAGGCGCGGTGTGCCGTTCGGTGGAGGAGGCTTGGCAGGCGATCGAAGCTTTGATCGCGGGCGGGCAGGCGCTGGCGAAAGCGCCCTATTCCTACGCAGGCCGGGGCCACAAGCGGATCAACCGCGAGAGCCCGCCGGAAGCCACGCGGAACTGGCTGGCGAATATCATCACGGACCACGGCTGTGTGATCGTAGAGCCGTGGCTGGAGCGGGTGATGGATTTCTCCGCGCTGTATGAGATGGATGCGGGCGGCAGCACGGTCTTGGTCGGCCTGACCCTGATGGAGAACGATGCCGCCGGGCGCTTCCTTGGCACCCGCGTCTCGCCGAAGTGGGCGAGCATGCTGGAGCTGGAGCTTGCTGCCTTCCTGCATCGCGAGGCGGATGTGATGGGATGGTATCAGGAGAAGATCCCGGCGGTTCTCGGTGGACTCTTGCCTGGCTATGTGGGGCCGCTCGGTGTGGATGCGATGGTCCATCGCCAGCCGGATGGCTCTCTTGCATTGAAGCATGTGGTCGAGCTGAACGTCCGCATGACCATGGGCCGCGTGGCCTTGGAGCTCTTGCAGAAGTCCGCGCCGAACCGGCGGGGGAGTTTCAAGATCTTGCGCAAGGGGAAGATTGATCCGGCGGAGTGCGAATGGGATGGATCGCTGCAAGGCGGGAGGATGATCCTCAATGATCCGCAGCAGGCCCGCGAGTTTCTTGCGGTGTGGGAGCTTCGATAGGCTCTACCGCTGGGAGCGCGGAGCCACTGGCCTGCAGAAGCTTCCAATTTGGTCCGCTCCTTATGGTGGATAGTACCGAAAGGCGCCGCTGCTTTGCTGCCGACCTATCTTGCTGACCATTCCGAGGGACCATTCTGCGGGCCGGTGGCTCCGCGCTCCCGGCGGTAGAGCCCTCAGGCCGTAGACGCCAGCTTGATCTCCTCGGCTGTTAGAACCCGCCACTCGCCCTCATCGAGATCATCCGGCAAGGCCAGTTGCCCCGTGGAGATCCTCTTCAGCGCCACCACATGATTCCCCGCTGCGGCGAACATGCGGCGGACCTGATGGTATCGTCCTTCCTCCAGGGTGATCGTTGCTTCCTTTTCGCCGAGCACTTCCATCTGCGCGGGCAGCAAGGGCTTGTCCTCTCCACGCAGGACCAAGCTGCCACTCGCGAAAAGCTCCTGCTCATGCCCTTCAATCGGGCGATCCAGCGTCACCCGGTAAGTCTTCGGCACGTGATGCTTCGGGCTGATCAGGCGGTGCAAGAGTTGCCCGTCATCCGTCAGCAACAGGAGCCCTGTGGTATCCTTGTCGAGCCGGCCCACCGGACTCATCACCGGATTGCGCAGGGCATAGCGCGCGGGGAGCAAGTCGTAGATCGTATCGCCCGGGTCATCCGTGCTGCAGGTATAGCCATCCGGCTTGTGGAACATCAGCGTGAGCGGCGCCACGGGATCCAAGGGCTCGCCTTGGAAGAGGATCTGATCGTGGGGCGGGAAATCCTTCTCGCCGAGCACGCGGCCATGCACATCCGTGACGTGGCCCTTCCGCAAATGGCGGCTCACTTCACTGCGCGAGCCGTAGCCCAGATTTGCCAATAGTTTCACCAGTTTCATCGCAGCATCCTCCTCTCGGCAAAGATCACCTTGTAGATATTGTTCTCCGCCACCTTCTTCCAGATCAGGCCGAGCTTCTCCAGCTCCTCTTCGTAGGGCAACTGGCGATTCGCCACCATGAAGAGCCGGCCACCGGTGCGCAGGGCATCCGCCGCAGCACGCACGAAGGCGCGGCCGAGTGAAAAGTCCGTGGCCTGGCCGCTGTGGAAGGGCGGGTTCATCACGATGTTCTCGTACTTCGCGGAGAGGCCCGCGGTGACATCGTGCCAGTGGAACTCCAGCGGTGCTGTTGTCCCGGGAAGATTCTGTCGCGCGCAATCCAGCGCGCGAGAGTCCGCCTCGTAGAGATGTACCCCTTTCAAGCCGGGGTTCTTCTCCAGTACGGCATGCGCGAGGAAACCCCAGCCGGCACCGAGATCCGCGCAGGTGCCGCGGAGGTTCTTCGGGAGATGCTCCGCCAACAGCGCCGAGCCAGGATCGATGTGATCCGCGCTGAAGATGCCCGCTTCTACGGTGAACGTCGTACTTGCAATCCGCCGCGGCTTGCCGAGCCCGCGCCACTCATCGAGGACGGCGGTATTCCAGCCCGCGTTCTTCAGCGCGCGGAAGCAGCGGCACTTGTGCTTCTGCACGGACTCGATGCTACCTGCTACTTCTTCCAGCTCCTTCTCGAAGCGGGAGGCACCCGCGGTATTGGCCATGGCCACGACCAATGCACCGCCGTCTTCTAACAGATCATAGGCGCGCGCGAAGGCGGCGAGGGCTTCCTCGCGGGACTTGCCGGGGAGGATCATGACCAGGGGCCACTTGCCTTGCGGCTCCTCCGTGCGCGGGAAGCCGGCCTTCTCCCAGGCATCTGCCAGAGGCTTGAGCGGCTGCCAGCCGGTCAGGTTGGACCAGGCCCGCAGTTCCTCGTGAGGTTCCGCCCCCAGGAAGAGCGCCCGGGCTGCACGCGGCCATTCCCCGCGGGAGAAGGGCAGCAGCAGCGTTTCGAGGGCGGGGTTCACGGGGCGGAAGATGCACGCGGGGCGGGGGATGCGAAGCTTGAAAATAGAGATAAGGAGCTGGGACCTTACTGTCCCAGGAGCGGGCCTTGCGAACTGCTTCCTCGACCGGTGCCAGCGACAATAAGGTCGCTGCTCCCTAAAAATCCTTGCGGTGTTACACTAATAGTGTAACACCTAATACACCTAGCCGATGCTCCCGTTCTCCTTCCAGCTCCGCGATGGCGAACCGATCTCTGACCAGATCGTGCGCGCTGCCCACCGGGCGCTGGCGAGCGGGGAGCTGCGGGAGGGTGACCTGTTCCCCTCCGTGCGGGCGCTGGCGCAGGACCTCAAGATTTCCCCCACCACGGCCTTCAAGGTCATCCAGCAGCTCAAGGACCTCGGCTTCCTCGTGAGCCGGCCGGGGATCGGCATGGTCGTTCAGGCGCCGCGGCTGCCCTCGCTGGAGCAGCGGCTGGCGCTGTTAGAGCCAGCGGCCCGGCGCTTCCTGGATGAAGCACGGGCCATGCACCTGAGCCAGGAGGAACTGCTGGCCTTCCTGATCCACCTTCAAAATCCCGACTCCAAGGAACCATGATCACCATCCGCGGTCTCAAGAAGCGCTACCGGAATAATGAAGCGCTGCACGGCATCGACCTGGACATCCCGCAGGGGAAGGTCACCGCCTTCCTGGGGCCGAATGGCGCGGGGAAGACGACGACCATCAAGTGCGCCATGAATCTGCTCGTGCCGGATGGCGGCACGGTCGAGGTGTTGGGCAAGGACGCGCGCAAGCTGGCCGCCGATCAATGGCAGCGCATCGGCTACGTCTCGGAGAACCAGCGCATGCCCGGCTGGATGACCGTGCCGCAGCTCCTGAATTACCTGCGGCCGATGTATGAGGACCACTGGGACCGCGACTTCGAGCGCAAGCTGCTCGCCGACTTCGAGCTGCCGCTGAAGACCAAGCTACGCTCCCTGTCCCGCGGGCAGTACATGAAGGCCGCGCTGGTCTCCAGCCTGGCCTACCGCCCGCAGCTGGTGGTGCTGGACGAGCCCTTCTCCGGGCTGGATCCGCTGGTGCGCGAGGAATTCCTGAGCGGCCTGTTAGAGCTGACGGAGACGGAGGGCTGGACCGTGTGGGTTTCCTCCCACGATGTGGACGAAGTGGAGCGCTTCGCCGACCGCGTGGCGATCCTGAACGAAGGCCGGATCGATCTGGCGGAGGACGTTGATTCGATCCACGCGCGCTTCCGTGCCATCGAGCTCTCGCTGGACAACGAGGCCAAGGCCCCAAGCCAGATGCCCGCGGGCTGGCTGAACTTCCAGGTCAGCGGGCGGAGCGCGCGTTTCGCGGTCTCGAACTACGATGAGCATCGTATAACGGCGGAGATCCGCACCCGCTTCCCGGACCTGCTGCGCCACGAGGTGCGCCCGCTGAACCTGCGCGAGATCTTCGTGGCGCTGGCGAAGAGCTACCGCAGCCAGAGAGGAGGGAAGCCGTGAGTGCGTGGCGGGCGATCCTCCGCGTGGAGATCCTGCGGGCGCTGCCGCTGCTGCCGTGGGTGGCGCTGATGCAGCTGCTGATGTTCCCGGTCCGCACCGGCATGGGCCCGCAGATTGGTCCGCGCTATGCGTTCTGGATCGAGTTCACCACCTGGATTCTCACTGCGTGGATCCTGGTGTCATCACTCTGGAAGGACTCCCCATTCCGCCGCGAGGTCTTCCTCGCGACGCGTCCGGTCAGGCTGTGGACCCTCATCAGCGCGAAGTTCGCGGGCTTGATCGTGCTGGTCGTGATGCCCTTCGTGGTGGTGGAGTTTGTCGGCTTGCTTGCGCTCCGTTTCCCGGTGCGGGTGCTATGTCTCGGGACCTTGCAGATGCTGGTCTTCGGCCCTGTGGCAGTGCTGGCTTGCTTCCCGCTGGTGTGGCTGTGGCGCACGCGCTGGAGTGCGGTGCTCGGTTGGGCGGTCATGGTGGGTGGCCTGCTCGTGGCCGCCCGGCGCTGGCGTGTGGGGTCCACCTCGCTGGGTCATCTGATGCATCCGCCGTTGCTGCTGCTCGCGCTTGCGTTGGCTGCGCTTTGTTTCTCCGCCCTACTTGCCTGCCCGGAGCGTCTGAGCCGGTGGCTGAAGCCGCTGCTCTGCGTGCCCGCGCTGTGCCTGCCGGTTTATTTCGCGCTGGGGCTCGTGTCGCAGAACACCCGGATACCGCGGGGTGAGGAGGTTCCGCTGGCCTGGCTGTTTCTGATTTCGCGCCAGGGTTCCGAGGACTCGCAGGACCAGTTGAGTTTCATGCTGCCCAAGCCGACCGCAGCACCCGCGCTGGAGGTGGAGCAGAGCTTGGCGCGGCTGGTGGTGAATGGCCGCGAGTATGCCCTTCGCGACAGCCTGACGCCGGGTGCCCAGTCGGGCTACCATTTGGAAAGCGCCGCCGTTCAGGATACCCTGCGCCGGCGCTACGGCGATCGGCTCAAGTTCCCCGAGCCCCTGGCGCAGAACTTCGGGCCGCGCACGGAGTCCTGGAAGCTCGAGCGGGATGCCCAGGGGAGGCTCGCCTTCGACATCACCGAGGTGGAAACCGTCTCGCGCTGGGAAGTGATGGGCGAGCTGCCACTGGTGGAAGGTGCCACTCTCAAGGAGGGCGGCTCCATCTGGAGCTTGGAGCCGGGCCAGTCGATGTTCTGGCCAGGCCCGAAGTCGCTCACCCTCTGCCGGCGCTTTCCCGTGGTGTGGCTTGGCTCGCATGAGCACGATGCGGCGCGGGACACGACCTACCGCTTTTACATTCTCTTGAAGAACGGCGGAATTCTGGAGAGCAGCTCGGGTTGGGTCGCGGAGTCCGGCCTCTGCTCGGCCGTGCGGGTCCGCCGCTACCCGGTCTACCTGACTGATCTAACAGCAGGAAGCCGCTACCGCGGAACCGGTTACGAGCCCCCGCAACTCGGCAGCTTGTCCGACGTGCGGGCTGCTGGTGCCCGGCTGGTGATCCTGCGGGCTGCGCCAGTATCCCGGACCTACTATTCATGGAAGAGCCCGGAGCCCGTGGCAGCTCCGGTGCCAGGGTCGCAGCCTTACCCGAGACCCGAGGGTCCCGGAGCGGTGGAGTGGCTGAAGACCCATCCTGCCCCGGCGGGGGACGCACCGGCAGAGTTGATCTCGGCCTGGCTCAAGGAGCTACTCCTGCGCAAGCGCGGCGTGGAACACGCGACGGTGGTGGCCGAGATCGGCAAATTGGTGCCTGCTCGTCCGGACCTGATCCAAGCCGCCCGGCTAAAAGTGGTGGGCGACGCCAGTGCGGACTACCCGATCAAAGACGCAATCGACAAGTATCTCACGCGCGATGCGGTGCAGCGCTTTCCGGCGCTGCGCGAGGATCCGGAGATCCTCTATTGCTACTGGAGGAAGGGCTGGTTCAAGGACATCGCGAAGGACGTGGCGAAGCAAGTGCGGCTGGGTGATCCCTTCGGAAGGATCAGGGACCGGGTGTACGCGGATCCCGAGGCGATCGGATTCTCGGAAGCCGAATGGCTGGCTTACTTCCGCCTGAATCCCAGTGGCGGCGGCTTCCGCCTGCTGCGCGGGAGGTTCCTGCCGGCAGCGCTGATCGAGCGGGAGGCGGACGCCATCATCGACAGCTTCATGGCGGCACCGCCCTCGCGCTGGACCGACAACAAATCCGAGCTTCTCGGTCTCGCTCTCGGGCGGGGCAGGGTGGAGGCACCGCGCTGGGCCCATGAATGGCTGACCGACTTCCGCAAGGGCAGGCGCATCAACGAGCGCCCGGCCGCCGATCAATTGAGGGAGTACTTTGAAGTTCCCGCGGAGGCCCAGGAACCGGATGCGGTCTTCAATTGGTTCCTGGCCCGGGACCCCGCGGCGTTCCGCTTCGATGAGGCCACGGGCAAATACAAGCAGCTTCCCTGACTGAATCATGCCACGCTCCCCGCTCACATTGCTATTGATCGTGCTGACCTTGCTGGCCTTCGCCGCGCATCTGGTATGCCTGGGCGTGGACTCGCCGCTGTCGCAGCTGCTATTCGGCGCGGGCGTGATGCTGGTGATCGGAAGTACGGCATCCATCGTACGAGATGCGGGCAGCTTCGATAGCCGCGCCTTCCACCGCAGCCGCCCGCATGGCGACTCCCGGGCTTTTTGGAATGCCACGCTCAGTCTCGCTGGGCTGGTGGCCATGGTGGTGCTGCTGGGATTTGCTTGCATGCGCATCCTCAATCTCCGCAGCAGTGATGCCCTGCGCTTCGGTGCGGAGTTCGCCCTTCCGGTCTGGTTCTGCGCGGCGGCCTTCGCCACCGGCTTCACCTTGATCTTCGGCGGGGATTCCCGGCGGGTGCTTGTCACGCTGCTGCTGATTCTGCCGCCGGTGCTGGTGAGCGTGTTCTTCAGCGAGTGGCGCGGCTGGCGCTCCTATGCATTCCAGCGCTATCTATGGGGAAGTCTCAACATCTCTACCTGGGCTACGCTCGGCGGCGGCGCTGGCTATTCGCTGGCGTGGTGGCTCGCGGCGCGGCGCAAGCAGCGGGGTGCAGCGCTCATGGTCGCATGTCTCACCGGGGCTGGCCTGCCGGTGGGTGAGCATCTCGGCGTCCTGCCGGTCTGGAGCCTACCGCCCATGCCGGACCGGAAGCTGGAGATCACGCGGACGGTTCCGGCAGCCCCGGATCCGATCGAGGAAAAGCTCCGCAAGCTCTTCCGCGCGGATCAGGCGCGACAAGGTCAGGACGTTCCCATCCTCCTCGGTGGGCGTCTCCACGTGAGCGGAATGCGGGAGGACGAGTTCGTGTGGTCGCAGGGGCTGGTCCCATGGGAGAGGCGACGGGGCCAAGTAGCTCCCGCCGTGAGCGTGGGACAGGGCTGGGTGGTGAATGGCGGTGAGAGTGCAATGCCAGCGCTTGGAGCCGATACCTTCGTCATCCACGGCGATCCTTCCCTGGAGATGACCGGGGAGCAGTCCGTGCTGGACTTCCTGGCCCGGCAGCTTCCCCAGCCGGCCCGCCTGGAGCGGCAGTTCCACGGTCCGTCTGCGTGGTCGCGCCAGAGGAAGGACCTGGACTGGATCAGCGTGGATGAGAAGCAAGTGAGCATCGAGGCGGTGGAGGCCGCGACCTGGCGGGTGAATGGCGCGCTTTACCGGATGGAGGGGGGCGGCAGCGGCTTCGATCTCACGGAGGGCGGCTGGCTTCGCTTTCCCTCCGGTGGCTCGGTGGTCATCTCTCCTTGGCCGGTCGCAGGGCATCCGGAGTGCATCTTCCTGCACATGTTCGGTGTGCCCCGTTTCGCGAATGATCCGGCAAACATTTACAACGGAGGATACCTCCCGAACCTGCCGGTGGCCTTGCTCCGCGATCCTCGCACCGGCGATGTCCGGAGGATGTCCGTGGAGTACGATAGCAGCCGGGCGAACAGCGGCCTGTGGCAATACTTGAGGATCCGCACCGGCCGCGAATATCAAGAGCAGGGCGATCCGAAGCTGGCGGAGGAGCTCCTGCGCTCCCGGCTCTATCTCTTCCAAGCGGTGCCACAGGGCAGGGTGGATGTGAGCTTGCCGCCGCCGAAGTAAGGGGAGATCTGACAGATCGGTCGGATCCGACGGATCTTCTGGAATCCCGCCCGATTCCAAAGAAGATGTGCATTTCCAGCGGACGAGTGACTTGGAATCTTCCTAGAGTCCCCGCCGTATCGGGAAAAGGACGGGCGTGATGTAACGTCGCGGGCCTTCTGCTTAAGTAGAGTTTCGAAGCCCCGATCCCCGATCCGCGATTCCTCCTCCACTGCCGCCATGAAACCCCTCCACCTTGTGCCCCCGGCGCTGGCGCTGCTTGCCGCCGGCATCTGGCTCGGCCTGCAGCACCAGTCGCTGTCGAATGTCGAAAACCGGAACACGACCCTGCGCGAGCGGATCGATGCAGCGCGGCGTGCCGGGCCCGGCGATGAGGGGAAGGGCGGCACGGCGGGGGGCAAGAACGGCAAGCAGGCCGGTCCGAAGAAGATCGACTGGAAAGATCTGGCCACGCGCCAGCGGGCGATGAACCGCGGCGAGAGCGCGCCGGACATGCGGGCGATGGTCCAGATGCAGCAGGCGCTGCTGGCGATGGATGCGGCGGAGTTGATCGCGCAGCTCGATGAGATCGAAGGGCTGGACATTCCCGCGGACGCCAAGACGGGCCTGCAGAGCATGCTGATCGGCATGCTGGCGGAGAAGGACCCGAAGGCGGCGATGGATCGCTTCGGCGACAAGCTGGATGATGACCGCCAGGGGATGTCCTGGCAGGTGGCGAATGCCTTCCAGCAGTGGTCCCAGAAGGATCCCACGGCGGCACTGGCCTGGCTGGATGCGCGGATCGCCGCGGGCAAGCTGGAGAACAAGTCGCTCAGCGGCATGAATGACATCCGCCAGCGCTTGGAGAGCTCGGCGATCGGTGCGCTGGTCGCCACGAATCCGGCGGCGGCGGCGGAGCGGTTGTCGCGTATCCCGGAGGACCAGCGGGCGGCGGTGTTCCAGAACGGGATGTTCTTCGCGATGAAGCCGGGCTCGGAGAAGGCGGTGGCGGATCTGATCCGCAGCCAGGTGCCGGAGGCGGAGCGGAATACCACGCTGGCCCAGTCCACCTCCATGCTGGTCCACCAGGGCGGCTACGAGCGGGTGGGCAAGTTCCTGAGCGACATCGACGCGAGCGCGGGCGAGCGCGAGCAGATCGTGGCCCAGGCGGTGATGGGCAAGATGAACAGCAGCCGCGATGGCGGGAAGCTGGAGGGAGCCGTGGAGGAAGGCCGCGCCTGGGCGCTGCAGCAGGCACCGGATGCCGCGAACCGCATCACCGGCCAGATGCTGGGCCAGACACCGGACTTCGCGAAGGCGAGCGAGCTGGCGCTGAAGTATCAGGAGGAAACGGGCAGCGATGAGGTGCTGATCTCCTTCCTTGAGAACTCCAACTACCGGAGCTCCGCGCCTTCGCCGGCGCTCCTGGACAAGATCTCCGATCCGGTGAAACGGGAGGAGCTGCGCAAGAGGCTGACGGGCCAGTCCCCGGGTGGCATCCCCGGAGAGCCGCTCACTGCCCCCGCCGTGGAGTCCACGGAAGAATAATCACTGCCGCTACTCACTGACCGATCATGAAACTCTCCCTGATTCTCTCGGCCATCATTCTGGTGGCGGCTGGCTTCTTCGGCTGGCAGGGCTACGAACGTCTGGCCACGGCGCGTGGGGAAAACACGCGCCTGACCACCGAGGCTGAGGAGCTCGGCCTGGAGACCACGGGCCTGGCCGCGAATGGCGGTGGCAAGGCTGCCGGCAGCAAGACGCGCCGCGGCAGCGGTGGCACTGCGGAGGAGAAGGCGGCGCATGCCAAGGACTTCGCCGCGCAGCTCATCGCCTTCGGCCGTGAGATGGAGGCGATGCAGAAGGAGGGCAAGCAGCCGGACCAGGAGATGCAGAAGCGGATCATGGATGTGGTCGGCGGGATCCTCGAGCTGGATGCGAATCAATTGAAGATCCTGGTCGACGAGGTGCGCAATGCCCCGGACATGTCAGCGGAGATGCGCAGCGGGATGGTCGGCTTCGCGGTGATGATGCTGGCGAGCGATCACCCGGCCGCGGCGCTCAACCTGCTGGCGGAATCATCCGACCTGCTGAAGGAAAGCGGGATGAGCCGCCACGTGGTTTCGGGCGCGCTGCAGAGTTGGGCGCAGACCGATCCGAAGGCGGCGATCGAGTGGACGCGCAAGAATGCCAAGGATCATCCGGAGATGGTGAATGATGAGACGAAGAAGGGCATCCTGGCCGGGGCCGCGCGCCTTGATCCGGCGCTGGCCTTCACGCTGGTGGGTGAGCTGGACTTGAAGGATGTGGGCTCGCTGGGTTCATCGATTGCCGACGCGGCGAATACCCCGGAGCAGCGCACGGCGGTGATGACGGCGCTGCGCGATCACTTGAAGACGCTCGATGTGAAGGATCGTCTCGGCATGCTGAACTCCACGATGTCATCGCTGGGCGCGAAGGCGGTGCAGGAAGGCTTCAGCTCGAGCGCCGCCTGGCTGGAGTCGGCGAATCTGAGCAAGGAAGAGCAGGAGGGCTTCATGAACGGCGTCAACTACTGGCAGGCCAAGGGCGATACCGGGAAGTGGCTGGAGTGGATGGACGGGAAGGTGCCCGCGGACAAGCTGGACGGAAAGGTCGGCTCGCTGATGAGCCAGTGGACGCAGCAGGACTACAAGGCCGCGGGCCAGTGGATCAACGACACCAAGGATGGCCCGGTGAAGAACGCGGCGATCCTTTCTTATGCGAGCAACGTGGCCCCCTACGAGCCGGCCAGCGCCGCGGAGTGGGCGCTGACCTTGCCGGACAACGGTGAGCGCAAGGACCTGCTGGGGGTGATCCACGCGCAGTGGGTGAAGAAGGACCCGGCGGCGGCAGCCAAGTTCGCGCAGGAGAACGGGCTGGGTAAGTGAAGTTCTTCAGTCAGGCCCCGGCATGGTTTGTCACGCCAGGAGCGCTGCAAGCCGCTTGCACACTTCCTCCACGTTCGCACGCGAGTTGAAGGCCGAGATGCGGAACCAGCCTTCACCCGCTGCACCGAAGCCGGCACCAGGGGTGATGACTACCTGCGCTTCACCGAGCATCTTGTCGAACATGTCCCAAGAGGTGAGGCCCGCCGGGCAGCTCACCCATACATAGGGTGCATTCACGCCGCCGAAGACCTGCAGGCCCGCGGCCTTCGCGGCCTCCACCAGCAGCTTGGCATTGCCCATGTAGTGCTCGATCAGCGCCTTGACCTCGGCCTTGCCCTGCGCGGAGAAGACCGCGGCGGCACCCTTCTGCACCGGATAGCTGGCGCCATTGAACTTCGTGCTGTGGCGCCGGCTCCAGAGTTGATGCAGCGGCACGCGCTTGCCTTGGTCATCCTTGCCGGTGACGGTCTTCGGGATCACCACATAGGCGCAACGCACGCCCGTGAAGCCACCGTTCTTCGAGAAGGAGCGGAACTCGATCGCCACATCCTTCGCGCCTTCGATCTCGAAGATCGACTTCGGAACCGAAGCGTCCTGGACGAAGGCCTGATAGGCGGCATCGAAGAAGATGATTGTGTCGTTCTCCTGCGCGTACTTCACCCAGGCCTCGAGCTGAGCGCGGGTGGCGACGGCACCGGTGGGGTTGTTCGGGAAGCAGAGGTAGACGAGGTCCACGCGCTCCTTCGGCAGATCCGCGACGAAGCCGTTGTCCGCATTGCAGGGCAGATAGACCAGGCCGCCGTAGGCACCCTTCTCATCGCCATCGCCGGTGTTGCCGGCCATCACGTTGGTGTCCACATACACCGGATAGACGGGATCGGTGATCGCGATCACGTTGCCCTTGCCGAAGATGTCGAGGATGTTGCCGGTGTCGCACTTGGAGCCGTCCGAGATGAAGACCTCATCCGCGGAGATCCCCAGGCCGGCGAACTCGTTGTCCACGATCGCCTGGCGCAAGAACTCGTAGCCCTGCTCCGGGCCGTAGCCCTTGAAAGTCTCGCGCACACCCATCTCATCAATCGCCTCGTGCATGGCGGCGCGCACGGCAGCGGGCAGCGGCTCGGTCACATCGCCGATGCCGCAGCGGATGATGCGCGGCGCCTTGTCCGGATTGGCCTCCGAGAAGGCCTTCACCCGGCGGGCGATTTCAGGGAAGAGGTAACCGGCTTTGAGCTTCAGGAAGTTCGAGTTGATCGAGGCCATGGCGGGGGCGAGGTGTAGACGCGGGGCGGCAGGCCCGCAAGGCCTTCTTGGCCGATTGACCCGCCACGGGGAATCGGGCAGGCTCCGGGGAATGATGACCGCATTCCGCGCGCTGCTGCTGACCTGCGCCATGGGCCTGCTCCAGGCCCGCGCGGAGGAATCGCCGGTGGCGGCCACTTGGGGCGGCGAGGCGAAGCTGGCGAATGGACGCTTCCTCAAGGTCACCGTGATCCTGCGTGCGGACCAATCCTTCGTGGAACAGCACCGCTGGTATGCCAGTGAGGCGGCGATGAAGAAGGGCAAGGCCATCGCCGAGGAAGACCGCCCGGGGACCTACGAGAAGATCGCTGAGGTCTCGGACAACGGGCTCAGCTACCGGCGGGTCTATGGCGCGACGCTGAAGAGCGGCAAGCTCTCGGTCTTCGACAACGAGATGAAGGGTCCCAGCTACTGCGTCTATCCCAAGCCCTACGTGCAGACTCTGTTTCTGGGGGAATGGGTGGAGAAGAAGGCAGAGGCACAGGCAGCACCACGATGACCGGGTGAAAGCGGCCATCATGGAAGCCGGCTCGGAGAAACCACGCACCAAGCCCCGCAAGGGTTTGTTCGCCTTCCGTGCCAGCACCCTGCTGCTTGCCGCGATGCTCATCAACCAAGGCATCCACCATGGCCACGCGTGGGGAGCGACGCCGGAAGGGACGCTCTCCGCGGTGCTTTATCTGCTGCAGCTGGCGCTCACCTCCTTCGCCAGCGCGCAAGCCGCTCACCAGTTCTTTGAGCAGCGCCCGCCGGGCTGGGGTGCGTGGTTGGCGATGGTGGCGACGTGCTATGGCGGGGCCTTGGTGATCTTCGCGATCTTCGGCTGGGTCGTCTTCACCTCCGCCCACCACCAGCTACCGGACAGCGCGATCGCTTTCCTTTCCGCGAACATCTGCGGGATCCTCGCGTCCCTGACCACGCGGATGGCGGCGCGGCGTGGAGAGTAAGGACGATATCCCCCCACCCGGTCTCCAGAAATCCCCCCACCATAGCTTCACCACACCGGGATTATATCCCCCCTTATAACCCCCCCCCTTCATCTTCTACTT
>OUMS01000036.1_pt1 | contig 102153 bp, 91 predicted proteins | sample 1691071 | NCBI WGS metagenome assembly OUMS01 (sample SAMEA3914864, study PRJEB12502) | metagenome | biome: forest; material: soil | place: USA | collected 2012-03-12 | depth 0.3 m | reverse complement strand
TCTCATCCGCGAGCTCCTTGCGCCCTTACAGGGCGCGAATCTTGTTAGACACGATACCCAGGGTTGCGCTCGCTGAGGCTCGCTCACCCTGGGCTATCTACCGGCCGCCCCTTTGGGGCTTTTGAGAGCTGGAAGATCAGACCCCGCCCAGCAGGTACTTCGCCGCCTGCTCCACATCCTTGTCACCGCGGCCCGAAAGGTTCGCGATCAGGATCGAGTCCTTCGGCAGGCTGCCGGCGATCTTCGAGACGTAGGCCATGGCGTGGGCGCTTTCCAGCGCGGGCAGAATGCCCTCGGTGTGGGCCAGCTCCTTGAAGGCGGCGAGCGCCTCGTCATCCGTGGCGTAGGTGTATTCCACGCGGCCGATGTCCTGGAGGTAGGCGTGCTCCGGGCCCACGGCGGCGTAGTCGAGGCCGGCGGAGACGGAGTGGGTTAGTTCGATCTGGCCGTCGTCATTCGCGAGCAACCAGGTCTTGGTGCCTTGCAGGACGCCGAGCTTGCCGCCCTGGAAGCGGGCCGCGTGCTTTTCCGGCAGGATGCCCAGGCCACCGGCTTCCACGCCGACCATGCGGACGTTCTCGTCCTGCAGGAAGGGATGGAAGAGGCCGATGGCATTCGAGCCGCCGCCGACGCAGGCGACGAGCAGGTCCGGCAGGCGGCCTTCCTTCTTGAGGATCTGTTCGCGCGCCTCGAGGCCGATCACGCGGTGGAAATCGCGGACCATCATCGGGAAGGGATGCGAGCCCAGCGCGGAGCCGAGGATGTAGTGGGTGTGGTCCACGGTGGCGACCCAGTCACGCATCGCCTCGTTCACGGCTTCCTTCAGCGTGGCCTGGCCGGCGGTGACGGCGCGGACTTCCGCACCCATCAGGCGCATGCGGGCGACATTGAGAGCCTGGCGCTCCATGTCGACCGCGCCCATGTAGACCACGCAGTCCATGCCGAAGCGGGCGCAGACGGTGGCAGTGGCCACGCCGTGCTGGCCGGCCCCGGTCTCCGCGATGATCCGCTTCTTGCCGAGCCGCTTGGCCAGCAGGATCTGGCCGATGGCGTTGTTGATCTTGTGCGCGCCGGTGTGCAGCAGGTCCTCGCGCTTCAGGTAGATTTTCGCGCCGCCCAGCTTTTCAGTCCAGCGCTCGGCAAAGTAGAGCGGCGTGGGCCGGCCGACGTAGTTCGCCAGCAGGTCATCCAATTCGCGTTGGAATTCCGGGTCCTTGCGGGCGGCATCGTAGGCGGCGGAGAGGTCCTGTAGCGGGGCCATCAGGGTCTCCGGGACGAACATCCCGCCGAATTTGCCGAAATGTCCGGTCGCGTCGGGAAGGGTCGTGGTCAGGGCTGCCATGGGGGCGGGAAGAAAACACAGGTCCGGATGGATAGCAGCCGAAAAAATCCGGCACTCCCTCAGACCCGACGGTCGGGTGCTGAGCCGGATCCAACCACAGATGAACGGGATGAACACAGATGAAAAGGATTCAGGACCAGGATGGATTGGATGGATTGGATAAGAAGGTGGCTTTTTTCCACCGGGGAGGTGCCGCGCCTCATTGTCAGAAAATCAGGCTGTTATCTGCGTCCATCCCGTCCATCTGCGGTTGAAAATCCGTCACCCTTTCGGACTCCGCGATTTTCAGGTTTGGCGGAAAGTCTGATTTATCTTAGTAAGCGCCCCTAGTCTATCTCCTCAAATCACCATGCACATGCTCGCTTCCACCACCTTCGACATTCCCGGCTACGAAGTTATCGAGATGAAAGGCCTCGTCCGCGGCATCATCGTCCGCTCCCCCACCATCGCCCAAGGCTTCCTGGGCGGGCTGAAGGGGATCATCGGCGGCAAGATCGGCGCTTACACGCAGATGTGCGAGCAGACCCGCATGCAGGCCTATGACGACATGGAGCGCCACGCGGCGGAGATCGGGGCGAATGCGGTGATCGGGATTCGTTACGATGCTTCCTCGGTGGAGCCGCGCGGCGGTGCGGTGGAAGTGCTGTGCTACGGCACGGCAGTGGTGGTGCAGAAGAAGTAGTCCGGGAGCGCCAGGCACCAGCCTGGCCGAAGCAGTTCTGGCGGCGGAGTTAACCCGGGGGGGCTTCGGGTGAATTCGGCCGCCAGGGACCGTGCTTGCGGCTTCAAAAGCCGCGCTCCGAAATAATGCTATTTTTCCAGCAATTAATCGGAGAGCCCACACGTATCCGTGGGCACCATGCCATCCTCTAGCTCCGTATTCTTCTCCAGTGTGTTCCTCGCCGCCGGACTGGCGGCCGGGGGACTCTTCGTCGGCCACGGGATTTCCCACCGCAATGACAACTCCCGCAGCGTCTCGGTGAAGGGGCTTTCCGAAAAGGAAGTGCCCGCCAGCGTGGCGATCTGGACCGTGTCCTACAGCGCCACGGGCAATGATCTGGCCGAGATCAACCGCAACCTGGATACCGCCACGCAGGCGGTGCAGGCCTATCTGAAGAAGGCAGGCTTCGACCCGGGAGATGTGGCGGTGCAGCCGCCTTATGTGCGCGACCTGAGCTTGGAGACCCGCGACAAGGATGCCCTGCCGCCGGCCAGCCGCTACAGTGCCGCGCAATCCGTGCTGCTGCGCACCGGCAAGGTGGACTTGGTGAAGCCCGCGGTGGCCGGGATCGGTGAGTTGATCGCGAGCGGTGTGCAGCTCAGCGGCCGGAACGATCCGGACTACAGCTTCGACAAGCTGAACGACATCAAGCCGGGCATGATCCAGGAGGCGACGAAGAACGCGCGGGTCGCGGCGGAGCAGTTCTCGCGGGACTCGGATACGGAGCTTGGGAAGCTGCAGGGGGCATCCCAAGGGTGGTTCCAGGTGGAGAGCCGGGATGTGGCCACGCCGGAGCGGAAGATCGTAAGGGTGGTGGTGGAGGTGCAGTTTGAGTTGAAGTGAAGAGGTAGTCCGCACTGCTTGCTGTGCGGTGAATGGTTCCCGGCAGCGGACTCTAGCCGGTGCCCCCGGGTCAGCTCTGATTCACCCTTTCCTGGCTGGTCAGTGCAGGCCCCGGTGTACTCTCATCTCGCATCTCGCATCTCCCGGTGGACCCATTTGTGGACGCGTCGACAGACCGCGACTGTGTCCCATGCTCACCACGCCCCGATGACCTTTCGCGGAGGCGTACCCGGGGGCAGCTTGGTCTCCGTCCGCAGTTGGGAACCATTCGCCGCACAGAGGGCTGTGCGGACCACCTTTTTTGATGTGCGTGCCGGTAAATCGCGACCGTGTCCTATGCTTACCACGCCCCGGTCACCTTTCGCGAAGGCGCACCCGGGGGCAGCTTGGTCTCCGTCTGCTGCCGGGAACCATTCGCCGCACAGCAAGCAGTGCGGACCACCTTTTTCCCACCCGGTGAGGTCCGCCGCCAGGGACCGTTCTTGCGGCTTGCAAAGCCGCGCTCCGGATCACGCCAGAAACGGCTCCACCTCCAGGAAATCCTGGCCATGGATGATCTCTGCCAGGATCGGCAGGCCGGTGAGTTGCTCGATGATGCCTTTGTTGGTGATTGCCGCGGTGTCGAGTTCATCGACGAGGTGATTAATCACCAGGCCGGCGATCTGGAGGCCGCGGACGCGGATCGAGTCCACGGTCAGGATGGTGTGGTTCAGCGCGCCGAGACGGTTCCCCACCACCACGATCACCGGCAGGCCGATGTCCACGGCGAGGTCTGCCATGTCGTAGCCTTCTGCCAGCGGCACGCGCCAGCCCCCTGCCCCTTCCACGATCACGGTGGAATGCATGGCGGCGAAACGGCGGTAAGCCTCCAGCAGGTAGGCGGGGTCCGCGGGGCGGTTCTCCAGCATGCCCGCCACCAGCGGTGCCACCGATGCCTTCAGCCAGAGTGGATTCACCTCATCCACGGCCAGGCCGCCGGAGGCAGCGGCGAGCAGCACGGCATCGTCCCGCTCTCCGCAGCAGACCGGCTTGAAGCCCGCGGCGGGGATGCCCTCCGCCCGCAGCGCCTCCACCAGCAGGCAGGAGAAGCGGGTCTTGCCCACGCCGGTGTCCGTTCCAGTGATAAAGTAGCTGCTCACGGCGCAGCGGTGGCGCTCCGCGGCCCGCCGGTCAAGTCAAGTCACGGCTACTTGTTCCGGTTCTTCTTCGGCGGGGTGGAAGGCGGAGGCGCCCCGTCCGGAGGACTCACCAGGATCCCTTTGGGGGCCGGCTCCTCGCTCTCGGTGCGGTCGACGTATTCGCCCTGCTTGATCAGATAGTCCCTAATCAGAAACCAGATCGCGATCGCGAGAAGCAGTGACACGATCTTTGGAATCCAATTCTTTCGGAGAGCCCTTTTCATCCTTGTGGTCGTTGGCGAGGAAGATCTGGGCCATCCGTGCGCGGAACTTCGCCTCGCCCAGATTCCGCTCCAGCACCCCTTCCAAGCAAATCGAAATCGCTCCCGTCTCCTCGCTGACGATGACGGCCACGCAATCGGTCTCCTCCGTCACGCCGATGGCGGCACGGTGGCGCAGGCCGATCGAGCGGTCGCTGAGCTCCTTCTGGCTCACGGGAAACACGCAGGCGGCGGTGGACATCTTTTTGTTCGAGATGACCATGCCGCCGTCGTGGAGCGGGGTCTTCGGGAAGAAGATGGTCATCGCCAGCTCCGGCGAGTAGTCGGCATTCAGGGTCACGCCGGTTTCCTCATAGGGCTTGAGCGTGATGTCGCGCTCGATGGCGAAGAGCGCACCGATGCGCTTCTTGGAGAGAGTGACCACGGAGTCCTCGAAGACCTCCAGGAAGTCGAGCTGGCTCTTGTTCGAGAAGGAGAAGAGGCGGCTGCTGCCCAATTTCGCCAAGGCATTCCGCAGCTCCGGCTGGAAGATGATCGGCAGGGAGAAGACCAGCAGGATGGCCGCCCGCTGGACCAGCCAGGTGATCACCTGGAAATCGAAACGGCTGAGCAGCAGGGTGACCGTGATCAGGATCACCACGAGGCCGACCAGGATCCGCGCGCCGCGGGTGGCCCGGAAGGCGCGGTAGATCTGGTAAATGGCCACCGCCAGGATCAGGATCTCAATCCCGTCCTTCCAGTGTTTCACCCAATCATTCCAAGCCATCGCGCCACGATACTAGCGTCACCGCCAGCATACTGTCATTCCCTTTTGTCCCGCGGGTGAATTTCGCGGTCCGGCCTCGTCTCAGTAGCAGCGGCGGCCGTAATACGGGCCGTAGTAGGGACCATAATAGGGCCCGTAGTAGCCGTAGTGGTCATGGTTGTGGCCGACGGCGTAGCCGATCAGGCCGGCGGCGGCGATGCCCGCGGCGGCGGCCCCGGGGTCCACGGTCTGGACCGGGCGGCCGTAGGCATCGTAGGTGGTCATGCAGGAGCTGCCCGCCAGGACCAGGGCGGCGGCGGTGAGTTTGAGGGCGAGGGATTTCATGGGATGGAGTATCCGCAAGATGAGACGGGAAGCGAGAGGGATTATTCGAATAGGTCCTATGGGGCGTATAGGACCTATGGCACGGGGGCCCGGCACACGTGAGCGGAAGGGGAATTTTTGATCATCCCGGCGGATTGCGGATTTTTTCGATGGTCGGCTAATGAATCGCCTCGATGCTACCAAGGTCGCTCAACCCTGTGCTACAGAGAGCGGTGACGACCCGTAGCCAAGCTTGGGTCATTGGACCATCCATAACGCTCCCGTGAAAAAGCCGTTGTTCATCATTCTTTGCATTGGCCTTGTGGTCTGTTTCGGTGCAGTCGTCGCCGTGATGATTCTCCCCGTCATGAACGATCTCCCTCGAGCGTTCTCTGGAGAGATGATGGCCTTCGGGATACCATTCAAGGGTAGTAGCCCCCACCCGCTGGACGGCAAACTCCGGGTATTTTTGAGCGACCGCAGCTCGACGTTCACAGACCCGCACCAGACGAGCCTGCCAATGACCGATCAAACGCGCTTGGAGTGGGTTGCTAATGCGACTCCGCCAACCTTTTGCGTCCGGGATCAGGAGGGCACGCGCATGGTTTGGCGGGTCGAGGGCCAAACGGCAGTCTGCGTGCAAGGCCAAGAGTTCCTCGCCCCTGATCCCTACGCCGAGCAGGATCCCAAGCAGTGAATTTAATTCGCTGACCGATCTGCCAAGCTGGTGCCTGGCGCTCCCCGGGGCGCTACACCCCGTGGAGGATCGCCTCGGTCATCCGCAGGGCCTCGTGGTTCGGCTTCACTTCGTGGACGCGGTGGATGACGGCGCCAGCCTCGCGGGTGGCGGCGGTGATGGCGACGGTGGGCCAGGCGCGGTCCGCGAGTTCGGGGCTGCCGAGGATCTTGCCGAGGAAGGATTTGCGGGAGACGCCGAGGAGCAGCGGGCGGCCGGATGGAGCGAGGCTGCCGATCTCGCGCAGCAGGGCGAGGTTGTGCTCCAGCTTCTTCCCGAAGCCGATCCCGGGGTCGAAGCACAGGGTCTCCGGATCAAGGCCGGCGGCGGTGAGGGTGGCGAGGCGCTCGGCGAAGAAAGCGCGGACTTCCGCGACCACGTCCTCATAATGCGGGTCGAGCTGCATGGTCCTCGGATCGCCCTGCATGTGCATGACCACCACGCCGCAGCCGCGGGCGGCGCAGAGCGCGGGCATGGCCGGGTCCGCGCGCAGGCCGCTCACGTCGTTGATCACATCGGCACCGGCATCCAGAGCGGCGGCGGCCACGGCGGCCTTCGAGGTATCGATGGAGATGCAGCCCGCCCACTCCGCCCGCAGCGCGGCGATGACCGGGGCGGTGCGGGCGATTTCCTCCGCGGCGTCCACTTCCGCGGCACCGGGCCGGGTGGACTCGCCGCCGATGTCGATGATCTCCGCGCCTTCCGCGATCATCTGGCGGGCGTGGGCCATGGCGGCGGTGACGCCTGCATGATGCCCCCCATCCGAGAAGGAGTCCGGCGTCACGTTCAGGATGCCCATGATCTTCCCCCGGCGGGAGAGGTCCATGCGCATGCGTGAGGTCTGCCACTGCATGAGGGAAGGCAGAGACACAAAAGACAGAGACGCAAGACTGGAAGACTCAAGACGCAAGACTGGAGGGTCGCCCGTTTTGCGGGGCCGAGCGGCATTTCTGTTAGGATACGGGATTCCTGATGATTTAGGCCCGGCCCGGTTTCTGGCGGCGTGAATCTGACGGCTTTGTGACGAAATCGTGAGAATTGGGTTGATCACCGGCCAAGCAGCGGGTGGGATCGTACAAACGGAGAAATGTCCGTACATAGTAAACCATAAAACCAAAAAACTCCCGACCCGATGAATTCCCTCACCTCCCCGGTGACCCGGTCTTGGTCCTTGGCGACACTCATCCTTCCCATCGCGCTCTGCGGGCTGACGCCTGCGGCCACGCTCACCTACGATGCGAATACTGGAACCACCGGTGCCCAGGACGGCGCCGGTGCCTGGAACACCACCGCCTCCAATATGTGGAACGGCAGCGCGGATGTCGCGTGGCCGAATACCAATGCCGATGAAGTCATCTTCGGCGCGGGCAGTGGGGCAGCAGGAGCCGTGACCGTGACGGCCGTCACCACCAACAAGATCACCTTCAATGCGGCCGGCTCCGGGACCTATGCCCTGAGCGGTAGCACGATCGCCCTGAGCGGGGCCACCCCCACGATCACGGCGAATGCCGACGCGGCGATCAGCTCGCAGATGACCGGCAGCACGGGGCTGACCAAGACAGGCACCGGCACGCTGACCGTGACGGGCAGCAACAACTACACCGGCGGCACCACGGTGAGCGGCGGGATGCTGCAGATCGGCAATGGCACCACCAATGGGGTCCCCGGCACGGGAACCTACGCGATCGCCGCCGGGGCCACGCTGCGGCTCAGCTACAATACGGTCGGTGCGGTGCTGCCCACCTGGGCGAATTACACGGGTGCCGGCACCATCGCGCTGAAGACCCTCAAGAATAACGACGCCGCCTGGGGCAACCTGAACCTCCCGGCCGGCTTCACCGGCAAGCTGCTGATCGAAAGCGGACGCCCGAACGTGAACACGGGCGGCGTGGGCCTGGGCGGCACCACCACCGTGGAGGTCAGGGCCGGCGGCCACCTGGGCATGTGGAACGGCGGCACCCACACGGCGAACTTCATCGTGGCTGGCACCGGCTACGGCGAGTCCGGCTACGAGGGCGCGCTGCGCTTCGGCAACGGCGGCTTCACCACCACCCTGAACGGGACCTTCACCCTGGCAGGTGATGCCACGCTGGGCGCAAGCGGCGGCACCGGGATCATCAGCCAGCCGATCACCGAGGCAACTCCCGGCCTGAACCTGAAGCTGGGGTCCTCCGGCATGACCGGCATCGTGGAGTTCGACGGGGCGAATACCTACACCGGCACCACCACCGTCGCCTTCGGGACCCTGCGCCTGGCGAACCAACTCGCGCTGCAAAACAGCACCCTGACCACCGGAGGTGTGACCTTCAACAGCACCGTGGCCGCGAATGCCTTCACCCTGGGCGGTCTCTCCGGCTCCGGCACGATCACCCTGGTGAATACCGCCGCGGCACCGATCAACCTCACGGTGGGCAACAACAACGCCAGCACTACCTTCAGCGGCACCCTCACCGGAGCCGGCGGCCTGACGAAAACCGGCACGGGGGCGCTGCGCCTGACCGGCGTGACCAGCTACAGCGGCAGCACCACGCTCAGCAGCGGCACCTTGCAAGTGCCGACCGGTACTGCCACCACCGGGGCCTGCACCATGGCAGACGGGACCACCCTGACGGTGGCCGGTTCCTCCACCCAATCCTGGATTGCCAACAGCCTCGCCATCGGCAGCAGCACCGGGGCCACGCTGGAGTTCCCGGTGATGACGGCCTCCACCATCGCACCGATCCAGGTGAACAACGCCCTGACCACGGCGGGCACGGTCACCGTCAAAACCGCAGCGCCCTACGCGGTCGGCCTCTTCCCGCTGATCCTGTATCCGCCCGGCGGGAGCGTCGGTGGCGCGGGCTTCAGTGCCTTCACCCTGGCCGCCCTGCCGCAGGGAGTGACCGCCAACCTGGTGGATGACCCCACCAACGGCATCATCAGCCTGAACGTCTCCGCCTCCAATCCGCTGACCTGGAAGGGCAGCCCCAGCTCCACCTGGGATGTCGGCACGAGCACCTCGTGGACCCTGGCTGCCGCGCCCAGCGTGTTCCAAAACGGCGCGATCACCTTGTTCGATGACACGGCGACAGGCAGCACCACCGTGGCGATCCCCTCGCCGGTCTCACCGCTCAGCGTCTCGGTCAACAACAGCAGCAAGAGCTACGTCTTCAGCGGAGCCAGCGGGATCACCGGCAGCTCCAACTTGCTGAAGTCCGGCAGTGGCACGCTGACGATGATCAATGCCAATACCTACACCGGCCTCACCACCGTGAACGAGGGCACCTTGCAGCTCGGCGACGGGACGACGGACGGTTCGATCACCGCGCCGGTCGTGAACAATGCCGGCCTGGCCTTCAACAACACGGGTGCCACCACCTTTCCCGGTGCCTTGAGCGGCGGGGCCACGGCCACGGTCACCAAGGACGGCCCCGGGACCGTGACCCTGACGGGTGCCAATTCCTTCACCGGTGTGACCACGGTGAACGCCGGCACCCTGCGCCTGGGGAATGGCGTGATCAATGCCAGCTACTCCGGCGGGAACTACGTCCTGCCCGCGACCGGGCGGATCCTGGTCGACAATGCCACCGCGGTCTCCGTGGGCACCTGGGGTCCCAGGTTGAGCGGCGCAGGCCTGGTGGAACTGAACACCGCCCAAGCGGTGGACGGCACCGCGAACTGGGGCCCGAACCTCTCCACGGCCACGCCCTTCCCCGCGGGCTTCACCGGCACGGTGCAGGTCAATCGCGGACGGATCGACTTCAGCGCTACCGGAGGCGGCGGGATGACCAAGCTCATCATCAAGGACGGTGCGCAGTTCCTCGGCTGGGCCGGCAGCTATCCTGCCACGCTGGCGGTGGAGATCGCCGGTAATGGCTGGGGCGAAGTGGGCCAACCCGGTGCGCTGCGCGTGGCTGGTGCCAACGTGGCGACCTGGGCCGGGCCGATCACCCTGAAGGCCGATGCGGGCATCCTCTCGCAATCCGGCGGCTCGGTCTTCACGCTCACCGGCCAGATAACGGGGGCCTATGAGTGCAACTTCATCCGCAATGGCAACATCACGGTCAGCCCGAGCTCCGGGATCCGGAACAGCTATGGCTCCACCCGGATCGGCAGCAGCGGCGGCACCGGCTTCGTCAGCGCGGGGAATGCCAATGCCTTCAGCCCGGGTGCGCTGGTGATGGATGGCGGTGCGCTCTACCTGAATGGCTTCAACTTCGACTTCGCCAGCCTGAGCGGCACCACCGGTGAGATCCGCAACAACAGCACGACCACCGCCAGCACGCTCACCGTGGGCGCGCCGGGGAATACCACCTACGCCGGCACCATCATCAATGGCAGCACTGCCACGCTGGCGCTGGTGAAGAATGGCCCCGGCACCCTGGAGCTCGGCGGTGCTTCCACCTACACCGGCACCACCTCGCTGAACCAAGGCGTGCTGAAGCTGAACGGCGGCTCGCTCGGTAATACGGCCATCACCGTGGCCGGCGGTGCCACCCTCACCGGGGCAGGCACGATCACCGGCACCGTCAGCGTGTCGACCGGTGGCAGCATCGATCCAGGGAACGCCGGCATCGGCACCCTGGCCACTGGCGCGGGCACCCTGGCCGGCACCTTGAATTGCCAGGTGGACACCGCGACCGCGGACCGCGTGAGCGTGACCGGCAACCTGAACGTGAATGGCGCAACCATCGCCTTCTCCACGCTCGGTACGCCGACCGCGCCGAGCTACATCATCGCCAGCTACACCGGCACGCTCAGCGGCACGCCGGCGGCGGTAACCGGCATCCCGGCGGGCTACTCGCTGGACTTCGCCACGGCAGGCCAGATCCGCTTGATCGCCGGTTACTCGGCCTGGGCGGCAGCGATGGGCCTGGACGGCACGCCCGGCAAGGAGAACGGCTACAACGATGACCCGGACAAGGACGGCATCGCCAACCTGGCCGAGTTCTACTTCGACGGGAATCCGCTGGGCTCCAACCAGAGCATCCTGCCGGTGAGCTCGCTGGACGCCACCTACCTGACGCTCACCTTCAAGCGCCGTGACGACGCGGAAGGCGATGTGACCGGGCAGTTCCTGGACTACGGCAGCACCCTCACCGGCTGGACCTCCGTGGCGCTCGGTGCCACCTCCGCGACCAATGGCAGCGGCGTGGTGGTCACAGTCGTGGAGAACGGTGCGGCCGCGGATGACATCACGGTGAAGGTCCCGCGCACGCTGGCAAGCGGCGGCGCGTTCTTCGGCCGCGTGCGGATGACGAAGTGAGGTAGGTGGGACTATCGATAGGACACTCCGGTTTCCTCCCCCCCCGCCGTCCCGGTCTCGTGCCGGGGCGGCGGTTTTGTTAGAGCAAGGCAGGGACCGTCGCTCCGCGCGGTCAGGCTTATGGCGCATCTCTTCAACATAGCGTGCTGCCCTGCCCGCGCGTGCCGATGCTCAGGCGGGGACGTGGTGGAGCATTGGATACGGCAGGGAGATCGTGGACGCCCCCAGCCTGACCGCGCGGAACGACGGTCCCTGCCCTTCACACGCCTGCTTCACCGCACAGGGGGCTGTGCGGACCAACTCTCAAACCTCACGCAGCCTCTACCGACCGCGCAGCCACCCTGGCGGGAACAAAGCCAGCTCCCGGCTTACTAACCACCGCTGCCTCCACCGGCCCGCCGATCACGCGGCCGGACAGCTGCTCATAAAGCCGGATGTAAGCCTCCGCCGTCGCCCGTGGCGAGAAGCGGGCGACGCTCTCCCGCATGATCCGCGCGATCTCGCGTTCCCGCTCAGCCTCCGGCCGCAGGTGGAAGCGGATCGCCTCAGCCATCCCCCAGCGCAGGCCGCCGCAATCATGCGTCTCGAAAACGAAGCCATTCCCCTGGCGCTGCTCCACGGAAAGATGCTGCACCGTATCCTGCAGGCCACCGGTCTTATGCACCACCGGCAGGCTCCCATACTTCAGCGCCACCATCTGCGCCAGGCCACAAGGCTCATAAGCCGATGGCACCAGGGTGAAATCCGAGGCCGCATAGGCTTGCCGCGAGAGGCCTTCCTCGAAACCGCACACCGCGACGCGCTTGTTCAAGCCGTGGAAGTTCGCGATGTGCTCGAAGTGCTGCTTGAAGGGGCCATCCGCCACGAAGACCACCTGCATGCCCAAGCCGGAGTAATCGGTCACCACTTGGTAAAGGATATGAGCCAGCAAGCCGCAGCCCTTCTGTGTGGGATCAAGGCGGGAAGGCCAGAAGAACAGCGGTGCCTCCGCATCCAATTCCAGGCCGAGCTGCTTCTGCAGCTCCAGCTTGTTCACGCGCTTCGCTTCGCGATGGTCGGCGGCGCTATATTGACGCACGATCCAGCGGTCCTGCTCCGGCGCGCAGGAGGGGTCCGGCGCATTGAGGATGCCGGAGGCCGCGCCGTAATGCTGCTTGCCGCGCAGCACATCGCAGAGTCCCCAGCCCGCCACGTGGCGGCCGTCCATCATCTCTTGCAGGAAGCTCGGGCTCACGGTGTTCACGTGGTCGCTGGCATGAATCGCGGAGGCCATCATGCTCACCGGATTTGAACTACGGCTTTCCTCGTACGAATGTGGGTAGTGGCCGAAGTGCAGGTTCTGCCAGAAGCCGGCGGTATCGATGCCCCGGTCTTCCGCCTCGGCCATGGTGGTGATCTCGTCGTGCAGGTTGTGCACGGTGAAGAGACTGCGGATGCCCATCGCCTTCGCCGCCGCGGGCACAAGGCCGGTCATCCAATCGTGGCAGTGAACGATGTCCGGCCGCACCGCGGGGATGATGTTGTGGATCACCTCGCGCTGGAAGGCCAGTGCCGCCCGGCGGTTCGCCTCCTGCGAGCCATCATAGACGGAGCGCCGGTAGAAGAATTCGCGGTCGCGGCACAGGTGAAGGCGGCGTGATTGCGAACCTTCGGGGAAGAGATTGCGGAAGTGCGGCATCGCCACCCGCACATCAATCCCGCGGCTCGACAGCTCATCCACCAGCAGCGTGCTCACATCCGCCAGCCCGCCCGCCTTGGCGCGCGGCCCGGGGCTGCCATTGCGGCTCAGATATGAACTGCCGTTTAATTCCGGAGTGACAATCAGGATCCGCGGCCGGCGGAAGCGACGGAACTTTTCGCGCGTCTCGGTCTCAGGCTCCGGATTGCAAGACAGTGACGCGAGGCGGCTGGTGAACATGGTGTGACAAATGTGTGTGTGGGGAGCTAGGTCCGCCCAAGCGGGCGGGCCACGGAAGGCGACGACTCCTTCTTCGCAGGCGCGAATACTTAGCGTCACGCGTGCCAGATAAACCGAAGTTAGCATTTTTCACGATGTCGCCACGCCACACCTTGGAGCACCGCCGCTTACGCAGAGGCACCTATAAGTGACGCTCATGTAACCTTGTTTGAGCGCCGTGCAGGGGTTGCAAAAGGGGCCGCCGTGGCATGCAGCTTGCAAGGGCAAACGGCGTCGATCTGTCAGCGGACCATCCCGAAAGGCCCGACCTTCACCTCGCGCTCCTCGCCTTCGCGAAGCTCGATCGCGCCGCTCACATCCATAGAGGTGCAACCCGTCTGAATCGCAAATTCGATCCTGAGCTTGCCGGTCGGCGCACCCTCAATCCGGAAATTCCCTTCGGCATCGGTCCTGAATCGGATGCCGCTGCCGAAGGCCCTATCCACGCCCCCCACTTTAACGAAACCACGGGAGAATTTCGGGAAGTCATCGACAAACTTCGATGCCTTGCCGAAGATCGTTCCGGTCCCGGCCAGGCGCAGCTCTCCCGCGTCCACGTCCTCGCCCTTGATGGTCACTGGCTGCGCGAGTGGGGTGGCGTTCTTACCGCGAATGGTGAGCACATATTTCCCTGGCCGAAGATGCCCGATGAGCAGCGGCTCGTCGCGCTGGATCATCGCCTCCACCTTCAGCAGATCAAAGACACCACTGCATTCGTCTTCTGGATCTGCGCTCTCCAGCTGCACCGCGAAGGGGCCCTTCGCCTTATCGGGGACGGCCAGCCGCGCCGTCAATTTCCGGCCTGCGCTGAGCACGATGCTTCGCTCCGTTCCGCTGGGGCCTGCGGTCACCATTTCATCCCACGGTGCCGCGCCCGCCGCGCGGATGCCCAACCAGTATCTGCCCGATTCGGCGGTCTTCTCCGGACGGATCGCAAAGTTCCCTCCTGCGTCCTTCACCGGCATATCGAGACGCCAGTAGTTGCCGCGATTGCCCTCCGGCTCACAGGAAACGATGAAACCGGTCGCCGGGCTTCCATCGGCAAAACTCACGCGGCCCTTGATTTCGGGCAGGGCTTCCAAGCGGATCTCGTTCTCGCTGGCCAGCACGACAACCCGGTTGTCCAAGCCGAAGGAGCTACGATCGCTCCCACCACCCTTGGCCTCGCTCAGTCTTCCCAGCCGGACCTCATGCTCGCCGGCCATCACCGCAACCGGCTCGGCCGTCTCGTAACCCTCTTTGCCTGCGAAGATTCTCCAAGGCCCGAGTTCCGGCTTCTGCACCCCGTGCAGGACAAAGGTCCCGTCTTCCCCACTCAAGGTCTTCTTACTGCTACCGTCCTTCACTTCAACACCTGCCAAGGGCTTGCCCTTCGAATCCCGGGTGACCCCGCTCAGGCTTTCGCCGGGCTGGAGCTTCACTTCCACCGGATCCTCATACTGCCGGTAAATCAGCCCGACGATCTTGTCCGCAAAGTCCGCATGCTCCACCGCGAAACTCCAGCGTGCATCCACAGAAACTCCCGGCAGCTCAAACTTCCCCTCGGCATCCGTCAGTCGCCCACGCTCGCGATCCTCTTCAAAGACCGGGATCGTCAGCTTCATCGGCATCACCAGTGCCCCCACCACCGGCTTGCCATCGGCCTCTGCCAGCACCCGGCCGCGCACCGTGACTCCACGTTGGATCTTGCCCGTTACGCTCGCCTCGCCCTCCTTGCGGAAAGCTTCTCCGCCGCTGCCGTAGCCGCCGAGGGCTTCGGGATGATCGATTGAGAAATAGATCTGGCACTGCGCCGGAGCCTTCAAGCGGATGCTACCATTTTCGCTCTTTAAATCCTTCGGCGAAGCGAAGGCTCCTTGCTGATTGATGAGGGTGTCGCGGTAGCCAAAGCGCTCGAAGCCCTTGCCCTCTTGATCCTTCACTTCGATCTGCAAGGGAGTCCAATCCTCGGCCGGCTCCAAGCCAGCGCCATGCACGCTTGCCGCGAGCAGCAGCGCAAGGCTACCCAAGACACTTCTCAACAGCCGGGAGGAGAGGCTTCTCATTCCAAGAATAAACCCGCCGCGCTCCCGGCTTGTCGCCACGCACTCAATCCTGGCTCAGCACCACCAGCCCATAGGGCGGCAGCTTCAGGCCGCCGACGACTCCCGGGTGCCCGATCTCCCCTTCGCGGCCTTCCACGCAGATGAGATCCGCGTCGCCGAAGTCCGCGCTGTAGCCGGTCCAGTCCGCGTTGAAACGGACGATCCATTCGCCCTCCGCGGGCAGGGTCAGCTCGTAGAATTCGTGTTCGCGGTTGCTGAGGTTCATGATCACCACGGTGCTATCGCGCGGGCCGCCATCGTGCCAGCGGTGCCAGGCCAGCACCTTGCTCTCGGCATCGCGGTGGAAGACGTCCACGTGCTGGCCATTGAGGCCGCGGGTCACGCCGCGCAGGTTCCGCCGCAGTTGGATGAGATCGCGGTAGGCCATGCGGATGCCGCGGAAGCGCCGGGCCTTCTCCCAATCGAGCATGTTCTGGTCATCGAACCAGCCATCTTCCAGGAACTCCTGGCCTTGGAAGAGCATCGGCACACCGGGGGAGGTGAGCATCACGCCGGCCGCTTGCAAGGCACGCCGCCGCGCCCAGACGCTGCCGGGATCCCCGGGATCGATCTCGGAGACGAGGCGTTGCCTGCCGTTCGCGACCTCATCGTGGGATTCGGAATAGATCACGCGGCGGAAGGCGTCGCCCTCGCAGGACGGAATGATGGCGCAAGCCATCGCGCCGATGTCGCGCGAGTCGTCCTCCGGATTCTCCAGCACCGCGCGCAAGGGATGGACAAAAGAGGCATCCCACTGCGTGTCGAAGCCTGCGCCGCCATCATCCACCCAAGCGGTAAGCGCGCAATTGTTGCCGAGGTCTTCCGCGATCGAGATGATCCGCGGCGAGTGCAGCTTGAGGTCTTTGTTGATCCACTGCAGGACTTGCCAGCCTTCGGGCAGATCCACGGATTCGTGGTGCTCATTGCCCTTCGAGCGGCGGATGTAGCTCACGGCATCCATGCGCAGGCCATCCGCGCGGAATTCCTCGATCCACATCAGCGCATTGTCGCGCAGATACTGGCGCACCTCGTGGCGGCCGTAGTCCGGACGGGTGTGGCCCCAAGGCGTTTCGGCACGCCAGTCGTTGTAGAAATAGATGCCGCCCAGCTCATTCTCCGACCAACCGTCGAACTGCCACAGGTCGAGTTGGTCCGGGCCGAAGTGGTTGTAGACCACATCGAGCAGCACGGCGATGCCATGGCGGTGGGCCTCGCGGATCAAGGTCTTCAGGCTGTCCGGGCCGCCGTAGCTTGCCTCCACGGCGAAGGGATGGCTGGGATTGTAGCCCCAGGAGGTCTCGCCGGGAAACTCATGCGGCGGCATCAGCTCGATCACGTTAATGCCGAGGTCCTTCAAGTACGGCAGGCGTCGTATCACGCTCTCGAAGGTGCCGCTGCAATGCTTCCGCTCCGGGCAGAAGGTGCCGACGTGAAGCTCATAAACCACCGCCTCGTGCAGGTAAGGCGGCGTCCACTCCAGATCCTCCCAATCGAAGCGGTCGCGGTAGATCACGCCATTGCCGGTCTCGGGATCGATCATGCGGGCGCGCGGATCCACCTTGAGGAGGATATTCTTCCCGGAGCGGATGCGGAACTTGTAGTGCTCGCCATCGCGGACGCCGGGAACCGAAACACTCCACAAGCCGCCCTCTTCCTTCGCCAGCGGGATGCCCGGCTCCTTCCACTTGTTGAAGCTGCCGATGACATGCACGGAGCGGGCATTCGGTGCCCAGACCCGGAAGTCGGTGCCATCGTCGTGGGGCATGGCACCCATGCCGGGCCGGCCCGAGGGGATGGGTTTGCGGATAATGCGGGGCTTCTTGGCAGGGGCGGAAGGGACACTCATAGATTCTCTCTGCTCCAATCAGCAAGGACTGTGCCCCGGCTCCAGCCGCTTGATTCCAAGGATCTTCGGAAAGCAGGTGTGCAAAGTGCAGTCAATGCGGGATGCGATGCAGAGCGATTTGCAGCGTGGCAGCTCAACGCTTGCGCGATCGCCGCGTAGCGCGATGTTCCATGGTTCCACTCAGCAAAGTTAGTCCCATGAACAAGAGAGGCGTGATGATCCCGGCCCACGAAACGCTGGCGGCCCATGAGCAGGCTGCGGCGGAGGTAACCGAACTGCGGAGGAAAGGCATCCACTGCCATATCGAGGACCACAGCGGCACGGCCGGACCCGTGCTGGACGTGGTGGTGGATCCGGATGGACCGGTGGAAGCGGTGCCGCCACCGCCGCCGCGCGTGAGGCCGCGGCGCAAGCGCTTCTGAAAAAGTATGGAGCTCTCCCCCTGCATGGATCTCACTTCGGACCACGCCTACTGGCGGCTTAAGAGCGGCATCGTCGCGAACTACCCGCCGCTGGAGGCGGACCGGACATGCGACGTGGCTGTGCTCGGCGCGGGCATCACCGGTGCCTTGATTGCTCAGGCGCTGAGTGCAGATGGCCACCATGTCATCGTGCTCGATGGCCGCGATGTCGCGACCGGCAGCACCAGTGCCAGCACCGCGCTCCTGCAATATGAGATCGATACCCCCCTGGTGGATCTCATCGCCCGCTACGGGGAAGAGAAAGGCCGCAGCGCCTACCGCGCGTGTTACGATGCGATTGATCTGTTAGAACGGCGCGTGCTGGACCTGGGACTACAGGACTGCCACTTCACGCGGAAGGACAGCGTCTACTTCGCCTCGCGCGCCCGGGATGTCGAGCCGCTGAAGGCGGAGGCCGAGGCGCGCCGGCAGGCGGGGATCGCCGTGGAGGAGTGGTCCGCCGCGGACATGGCGGAGCGTTTCAGCTTCCAGGCCCCCTTCGCCATTCACTCCTTCCAAGCCGCGGAGGTGGATGCCTACCGGCTCGCGCATGGTTTACTGCGCACGCTGCTCCAACGCGGCGGGGAGATCTATGACCGCACCCGCGTGAAGTCCGTGGAAGTGGATGCCGCGGGCGTACTCCTGCGCACCACCCGCGGCCACGCGGTGCGGGCGAAACGCGTGGTGGTGGCGATGGGCTATGAGACTCAGACGCTCTTCGACACCGCGGGTCTGGTTGACCTGCGCAGTTCCTACGCCATGGCCAGCGAGCCGCTGCCGGAGGAAGTGCCAGGCTGGTGGCGGCGCTGCCTGCTCTGGGAAACAGCGCGGCCCTATCTCTATCTGCGCGGCGATTCCGATGGCCGCGTGATCATCGGGGGGGAAGACTCGCCCTTCCGCAATCCCGCCGCGCGCGACAAGCTCGTACACCGCAAGGCCGCCCTGTTAGAGAAGCGCCTGCGCAAGATGTTTCCCCAAGCGCCGGTGGAAAGCGCCTTCGCCTGGGCTGGGACCTTCGGCGAGACGGAGGACGGCTTGGCCTACATCGGCAGCTACCGGAAGCACCCGCTGTGCTACTTCGCCCTTGGCTTTGGCGGAAATGGGATCGTCTACAGCGTGGTGGCGGCGGAGGTGATCCGGGAGTCGCTGAAGGGAAAGGAGCATCCCTGGGCGGCACCGTTCCGCTTTGAGAGGTGAGCGAAGTAAACGAAATGGCCGGCACCGCGGATCGCGGGACCGGCCACTTCCACAGGGGATCATAGCGGAATCAACGCACTGCTTCCTTGTTCACCCCGTCGCGGAAGACTCCTCCGGATGCGATCTTGGTGATCGCCTTGTCAGCATTCCCCTCCTCTTCGAGGGACTTGCTCAGCAGCCGCGCATCCTCATCGTAGCCCAGGCACTCCGCAAAAGCACGGGCAACGCCGTAGGCAGCGATCTCGTAGTGCTCCACACGATTGGCAGAGGCGATCAGGACCGCATCGCGCACGCTGCCAGGCGCGGTGTTCGCCACATGCTTGGTCGCCTCCTTCACCAGGCCGCGCATCGCATCGCACTCTTCACCTTCGGGAGCCACGCCGTGGCTTTCGAAGATTTCCATCAGGCGCGCGCGCTGCGTGCGGGTCTCATCGAGGTGATGGTTGAAAGCATCGCGCAGTTCGTCGTGAGTCGCGTTCGCCGCCATATCGGGCAGCGCGACGATGAGTTGGGTCTCCGCGCTGTAAAGGTCGCGGAGTTGATCGATGTACAATTGCTCTAGGTTGTTGATCATGGTGGATTCCGCTCTTCGCAAGAAGCGTGCCTGAACCCAAGTCCCGCAACCGCAAGCAATCCCGCCAAGCCAAGCTCAAACAAGCGATGCACCCTGCATCATCGAGCACACAGGCTGCAATGCTTCCTCTGCATTCCCCTTGGCAGTTGGCACTTCTTCTTCAGCCCCTCGTACAGAGGAAGACCCCGAGAAATCCCGAGGCCTTCCGGATAGCGGGCGACCAACTCCCCCCAGACTCAGTCGCCACTTTTCCTAGGGTAAGTTCCTGCGGTTCCTCTGGATCGCAAGGGAAAATTAACTACTCCCGCCCTATCCATGGAGTATCAAAGGATCGCCGCGACGAGCGAGGGATCCTTCATCACCACTTCCTTGCAAGAGGGCCACGTTTCCACGGCGCGAAGGAGTGCGGACTTCGCATCGCCATGACTGCCTTGGCGGAAGAACTCGCGGGCCAGCGTTGCATAGAAGCCCGCGGCCATCATGCGGTCGAGCGACCCCATCTCGCCGAGGCGCGTGGCAATGTTCATGCCTTGCTCCCAATCACGCAGCGCAACACAGGCGCGCAATTCAAGGCGCAATACTCCCGGAGCTGTCCGCAAAACCTGGGGCAATTCCCCGAGTTCTTCGATCACTTCCGGCCACAGTTCCAGTGTTGCATAGCCCTCGGCCGCGCGAAATCCCATGGCGAACCGTAGAGCGCAAGACCCCGCGGTCAAGGTGGCATCGTCTAACAATATGATGCGTGTTTTTCCGACCCTCCTGCGGATACGGAAGCTCCACCTGAATTCACGCGAGCGCAAGGGACGATTCGCAAAAGCAGCGCTTTCCCGCCAATTCGCACGCGGGATGCTGAAGAGAGAAAGAGACCCTCAACCAACAAGGAGCTTATATGAAAACAGCATCTCTCTTCGCGACCGCGATGATCGCAGTCCTTGCCAGCGGGATGATTTCCGATTCCCGCGGCCAAAACCTCACCCGCAGCCGGGCCAAGGACCTCAATGCCACCTTGGCAGAGCGCCCGGATCTCTCGACCTTCCGCCAACTCCTGAAGACCACCGGCTTGGACAAGACCCTGCGCGGCACCGGCCCCTACACCATCCTGGCGCCTACCGATGAGGCCTTCCGCATGGTCCCCGATGAGACACTGGCCCGCCTGAAGCAGCCCGGGAATCGCAGCGAGCTGAATGCTTGGCTCTCCTACCACATCATCCCGGGCAACTACACCAGCAGCGGGATCGACACCCAGGAACTCACCACATTGCAAGGCAGCAAGGTGGTGCTCAACCGTGCGGCAGGTACGATCTGGATCGGCCGCGCCGAGGTCCTGAAGGCCGACCTGCATGCCACAAACGGCACCATCCACGTGATCAACATGGTCTTGGAGCCTGACCAACAGTGAACCGCAGGGTGCATTTTTCACGATCGCCGCGCGAAATCGTTCAATGCCGCAACCTCATTTCCTCCCCAAGGCTGCGGTGTTCCGCGGCAATCCCTTCCATCTCAGCAGCTAGCGGGATTCCGCGGAAGCGGCGCGGGATTTGCGAAAAGTGATCCCATCAATCTGCACCCATCATCACCATGACCGCCACCTTCGACCAATGCATCGACATCTCCAATAGCCTGCTACGCGGCGAGCTTTCGGCGGTGGAGACTTACACGCAGGCCCTTTCCAAGTTCCGCCGCGAGCCGGAGCGCTCGATCCTGCTGGCGATCCGTGCAGATCACCAGGACAGCGTGAGCCGCCTGCGCAGCAGCATTGATGACATGGGGGTGCAGCCCGACGAGAACTCCGGGGTGTGGGGCCAGTTCGCCAAGGCGGTGGAGGGCTTCGCCAAGGTCTTCGGCGCGACTACCACCCTGATGGCTCTTGAAGCCGGGGAGCTCTCCGGCATTGATGACTATCTGGTCGCACTCGACGACGCCGAGGTGATGGATGACATCAAGCAAGAGATCCGCGAAGTGCTGATCCCGCGGCTGGAACGCCACCTCGATTCCCTCCGCAATCTGCGGGCGAGGTAGGAGGTGAATGACGAATGCGGAATTTCCGGATGACGGATGACGTGTGCAGAAGAAAGTGGATTACCCACGCCTTCCCACACGCCATTCGTCATTCGGAAATTCCGCATTCGTCATTGGTCCCCCAGCCGCCCCATCAACTCCCTCAAATCCCCTGGGCTCACCGGCTTCACCATATGCTCGTCGAAGCCCGCGTCGCGTGACTGCCGGCGGTCTTCCTCGCGGCCCCAGCCGCTGAGCGCCACCATCATCACCGCCGCACCGTCCGGGAGCTGGCGGATCCGCCGCGCGGCCTCGAAGCCATCCATGCGCGGCATGCCGAGGTCCATCATGATCAGGTCCGGCATTTGCTCCGCGGCGGCCGCCACCGCAGCTTCGCCATCGTAGGCCACGCTCACTTCCTTCCCTTCCATCTCGAAGAACATCGCCAGGATATCCGCGGTCGGCTTGCCGTCGTCCACCACCAGCACGCGCCGCCATGCCCCCTTTTCCCCTGCGGCAGCTGTGGGATCTTCCTGCGCTGCCGGCGAGGCCTCATCGCACAGGGTGCATGCCGGCAAGCACACCGTGAAGCGGCTGCCGGTCCCCTGCCCTTCGCTGTGCACTTCCACCACCCCGCCGTGCAATTCGACCAGCGACTTCACCAGGGTCAGCCCGATCCCCAGGCCATCCTGCCGCTCATGGTCGTCCTGCTCAAAGAGATCGAAAATCGATTCCCGCCGCTCCGGCGCGATGCCTGCGCCATCGTCTTCCACCGCCACCCAGGGACCGCCGTCCTCACTCACCCCGTAGAGCAGGCGGATGTGCCCGCCCGGCGGCGTGTACTTCGCCGCATTCGAGAGCAGGTTCGAGATCACCTGCGCCATGCGGTGCGGATCCACCTCCACGGTCATGCCTGCCAGCCCCTCCGGCAGCCGGAAGTCATGGCCATACTGGCGGATCACCGGCTGCGACGCCTCCACCGCGATGCCGATGATCTCGTCAAGCGGCACCCGCTCCTTCTTCAGCACGATTTTTCCGGTGTTGATACGGGACATATCTAACAAATCATCAATCAGGTGAACCATCTGCCCGGTCTGGCGCTCCATCATGGCCGCCACCCGCGCAACCTGTTCCCCATCGGAGGCCGATGATCGGATAACTTCCAATCCCGTCAAGATCGGGGCGAGTGGATTCCTCAATTCATGCGCGAGCGTGGCGAGGAAGAGGTCCTTGCGATGCTGGGCCTCGCGCTCCTCCGTAATGTCCGTGTGGGTGCCGAACCAAAGCCGCAGATTGCCCTCCGGATCGTGCACCGGCAGCATCTGGCACAGGTGCCAGCGGTACTCGCCATCGCCGCGGCGCAGCGTGAAGGCTTCCTGGAAAGGCAAGCCATGACGCAGCGCCCAGCGGAAGGACTTCTCCAAGCCGGCTCCCGCGGCGCTCCCGTGGAAATTCCACCAGTCCTCCGACTCCGCGGTCCCGCGCTCGCTGCCGGTATAGTCATACCAGCGCTGATTGTACCAGAAGATCTTCCCGTCCGGCCGCGCCATCCAAGCCAGCTGCGGGATGGAATTTGCCAGGGTCCGGAACATCTGCTCGCTCTGGCGCACCGAACTCTCCGCCATCTTGCGGTCAGTGATGTCGGTCATCGAACCGATGTAGCCGGGCGGCCCCGGATCGCCATCATGGCTCGGCACCGCGGTATCCAGCAGCCAGCGGTAGTCGCCGTCCGCACAGCGCATGCGATATTCCAAGGGGGCTCCCAACTGGCGGCGCACCATCACCCCGATCTCCGGGAGATCCTCGGGGTGCACCGCTGCCGCCCAATCCGCGTGCTTGTCCTCCCCGGGCGGCAGGCCGGTGAAGTCATACCATGACTTGCTGAGATAGGTGCAGCGCCCCTCCGCATCCGCCATCCACAGCATTACCGGAGCCCGATCCGCCATCGCGCGAAAGAGCCTATCCACCGCCGCACTCGCTTGCGGACGCTCGTCCGGCGCGTGCGGCGGTTCTGCCTGGAGATCTGGCATAGGAATACATGTTAGCATAACATCCGGATTCCGGATGTAACGGCCTAACTGCGGGGGAAGGCGCTTTCATCAATGGCAACCCTTAAGCAGGTAAACCACGAGCAGAACCGGAAGCGGGACGCCGATCAGCCAGAGCAGGATCCAGCCGGCCTTGCCGGGCTGGAGTTCCCTGTAGCGCAAATGGGGATTTGTTTTCATACACCTCCCCTTTTCGCAATCGGCATGCCAGCGTCCCATCGCACGGTCCTTGCCCCGGGCGTCTTCCGGTGCATCTTGGGGAGATTTTCCAGCCCCTGAACCACCACCACAAAGCTCCCACCATCGATTATCCATGAAAACCACACTCGTCCTCTGCACCATCCTCGCCGCCAGCGTGTCTTATTTCGAACTGCGGGCAGAGAGCCCCGCTACCGGCACCAAGATCGCCTATCCTTACGGCCAGGAGTGCATCCTGACCCTCGATCCCATCGCGGAACGCACGATCCAGAACTCCTCCTCCCAGTCCACACCCTCCGGCTTCCAAGCGGACGGCACACTGCGCGGCCAACTCATCTACATGTCCGATGAGTGGTGCGTGCTGAAGGACGGCTCCTACGAAAACTGGGTGCCGCGGGCCAAGGTGCTGGCGATGCGGGTCTCGAAGTAATAGGACGCGCGGACGAATGGCGCTCAGTTAAGGCTGATTTCGGCTGAAGCGGCGCCATCCTCCCCCTCCCAAAAGGGACGGCTCATGATAGCCTGGCTCGACGTCTAAACTGAGTGCCATTCGAGCGGGGATCTTACTGTCCCCGATAAGGGTTCCCAAGAGCTGCTTCACCTACCAGTGCCAGCGACAGTAAGGTCGCTGCCCCTTACGCAATCTGCAATGAACCCACATGCACATTGCTCACAGCGGCACATGGCAGCGGCTCTCGGCTCCCGCAGTATGGAGGCCGCCGCTCCTTGGTCTCCGCATTGCTAGGATCCAGGGGAAAATCCCACAACGATCATGAGCACTTTCGCAAATACCACCTTCAAAGTCGAGTCATGGGACGAGCAACCGCTCCATGAGGAAAAGGGCGCGACCAAGCTGACCCGCGTCAGCGCCGTCGTGAGCTACCGCGGAGACCTCGAAGGCCAGGGCCGCGTGGAATATCTCATGAGTTATCGCGCCGATGGCAGTGCCACCTTCCTGGGCATGGAGCGTGTCAGCGGCGGACTCGCAGGCTATCAGGGCAGCTTCGTCCTCCAACACGTCGGCAGCTTCGAAGAGGGCACCGCGAAGTCGACCTTCAGCGTCATCCCCGGCTCCGGCAGCGGCAAGCTGGAGAAGCTGCGCGGCCACGGCGAATACGCCTCCACCGGCTGCGACGAAACTCCGGTCACCTTCCAATACGACATCGAAGGCGTGGAGGAAGGCCGCGAGACTGTCGTAGCTGCGGCCGTTGCTGTGGAGTGAGCACCGGCAGCCTTTGGGATGGTTTTACCGCGGATGGCGCGGATGCCACGGATGAAAGGCAAGGAGGCATTCTCCTCCATCCGTGCGATCCGTGCGATCCGCGGTTCGATTCTCCTCTTATCCCGTCCATCCTATCCATCCCATTCCCTTCTCCCGGACTTGCCGCGCGGGAAGATCGCGGCGATGAAGAGGCACCCCATGAACCAAGTCGCCCCCGGCCTATGGACCCTGCGCTATCCCCTCTCGATCTTGGGCACTGCCCACGGCCGCACGGTCACCGTGATCCGCCTGCAATCGGGCAAACTGGTGATCCACTCCATGGCTCCCTTCCGCGAAGCCGATCTCGCCTCCATCCGCGCCACCGGCGAACCCGCCTGGCTGCTTGAATCGATGCTGCTGCACGACACCTATGCCGCGGAAGGCCGCAAGGCATTCCCCGGCCTGCCCTTCCTGGGCCCGCCCGGCTTTGACAAGGTCGTCGGCTTCCCCATCGATCCACTGCTGCCCGCGCCCCCCGAGTGGGAAGGCCAGATCAAGGTGCTGCGGCTCGCCGGTGCGCCGAAGCTGGAAGAGCACATGGTCCTCCACGTCCCCTCCCGCACCCTGATCCTAGCGGACCTCATCTTCAACTTCCGCGCGGACGAGCGCGGCTGGAACCGCCTCTTCCACCGCCACATCGCCGGCTTCCACCGCTACCCCGGCATGAGCCGGATCTTCAAGTGGTGCATCGCCGACAAGGCGGCTTTCCGCGCCTCCATCGAGGAGCTGTTAGACTGGGACTTCGACCGCATCATCCCCGGCCACGGCGAGATCATCGAGAGCCACGGCAAGGAACTCCTGCGCCGCGCGATGGTGGATGCGGGGGTGCTGTGACTGATCAGACTGGTCCCTCAAGCCCCTGCCCCCGACGATGATGACGCAGCAGCGGTAATCGCCGCAGCGGCAGCGATGGCTGCGGTCTGGGACGAAGCGCTCTGGGTAGCGATCAGGCAATAGCCGTAACCGAGGCCCTCGAATCCGTTCCGCCACAGGAGGGCGCCATCCTCCGCACGCAGGCCAAACATTTCCCCGCCCGCGTGGGCGAAGACCATGTCCCCGTCCACGACCAGGTTCACCAGCACGCTGTTCTTCAGCTCGGTCCGCCAGATCTCCCGGCCGGTCCGGCGGTCGAGGCAAAGCACGAACCTTTTCACCCCCACGTAGAAGCGGTCTTGCATGCTGAGCATCTAACCAAAAGCCCCCGGGTCCGGCCATTCCAACTTCCCGCCCTTATTCAACCGATCTTGGTGCAACACCGCCGCAGACCGCCCCGATAACCGGGCCGCTCCATACGCCCCTTCTTCGATCATTCCGTGGAGTACTCGATCGCATTCCTACCCCAGTAGGGATTGGCGAGCCCGTCCTCCTTGCCGTTGTCCTGCACCGGCTGCTTCGCATCCTTGTAGGAAAGCTGCCAGGCATTGCTTTTCTCGCCAAGCGAGACCGCCATTTCCCAGCGCAGAAACTCGCCCTTGCTGAACTTCAAGCGCAGCACATTTGAGACGCGCACTCCCCCTGCCTTGCCGTCTCCTTCCGCGCCTTTGCGAGCGCGGAACTCTTGGGCGAATGGGATGATTAAAATCACCTCATCATGCGGCCCGGGCACCGGCACTGCCGTTGAGAAGGTAGAGATGTAGGACTGCCTTAGATCTGCCCCCTCGATCTTCGGGAGTTCCGCCGCGGGAACGGCGATGGTCTTTTTTCCAAACGTGACCACGACGGACTTCAGGCCCAGCTTGTTGTCCAGTTCCACGGCAAAACGATAGGGATCGGCCGAAATCGTTGCCGCGGTGAGAAGGCTCGGAACAGATCCCTCGGCACTACCCGTGGCGGGCCGCACCGCTGAGAAGGATGCTACGATGGCGAGGCAGGCTACAGAGAGTGTCTTCATTGGACTCTTTATGAGATCCTAGGGGAATACGTCATAAGACTCGGCTCACCGCTATTCATTCGATGGTTTGAGCACTTCTCCCGGCTTCAGGCTCGCGAGCACGGTGACTTTGCATTTTGCATCCCTGCAAAACGCCGGTCCATGCACCTTGCATTTTGCCACGTGCCCGAGCCCGCCACGCAGCGTGGAAATCCTCGCGGCACCTGAACTGCAAGGAGCAAAGCATCCCCAGCCATGCAAGCCCCACCCGCCCGCAATACCCCTCTGCCCCCTGCCCGCCGCCAGCGCTCCAGTGCCGATTCCCTCGCCGGGCTCTACCGCGTCGTCCTCTTCACGGCGATCGTGACCGGCCTCTACTTCGGCCGCGAGTTCTTGATCCCCCTGGCGCTCGCGGCGCTGATCACCTTTCTGTTAGGACCCTTTGTCACGCGGCTGGAGCGCTTCCTGGGGAAGGCCGGCGCGGTGATCGCCGTGATGCTCATGATCGTCGGCGGCACCATCGGCCTTGGCTGGACCTTGGCCAATCAGACGATCGAGCTGGCCAACTCCCTGCCGCAGTACAAGGAGAACATCCGGGCCAAGCTCAAGTCGGTGCAATTGCCGCGCGGCGGCACCCTGGACAAGGTCACCGAGACCGTGGCGGATCTGAAAAAGGACCTGCCCGGTGCGGAGAATGAGAATGGAACAGGCAAGCCCGGCGGGCCCACTGCGGGAAGCGGACCGCTGCCGGTGGAAGTGGTCTCCACTCCGGATAGCTCGCCCCTCGGGTCCATCAGCTCGGTGGTCGGCCCGATCCTCGGGCCGCTGGGTACGGCAGGTCTCGTACTTCTGCTCGCCACCTTCATGCTCTTGAAGCGGGAGGACCTCCAGGCGCGTCTGGTCCGCCTGATCGGCCAGGGCCGGATCAGCGCCACCACGCGGGCCATGGACGATGCCGCCACGCGGGTGCGCCGCTATCTCCTCATGCAGCTGGTGGTGAATGTGAGCTACGGCATCCCGCTGGCCATCGGCCTCTATTTCATCGGCGTGCCGAATGCCATTTTGTGGGGGGCGCTGGCCGCGGTTTTACGGTTCATCCCGTACATCGGCCCGTGGATCGCGGCGGCCTTCCCGGTCCTCCTCTCGCTTACGGTTTCGCCCAGTTGGATGCCCCTCCTGCTGACCCTCGGCCTCTTCGTGGTGATCGAGCTGCTGAGCAACAACCTGGTGGAGCCTTGGCTCTATGGCAGCAGCACCGGCGTCTCATCGGTCGCGCTGATCGTGGCGGCGGTGTTGTGGACCTGGCTCTGGGGTACGGCAGGTCTCGTACTTGCCACTCCCATCACCGTGTGCCTGGTGGTGATGGGCCGGCACATCTCCCAGCTCTCCTTCCTGAGCGTGGTGCTGGGCGAGGAAGAAGCGCTCACGCCCGCGGAGGACTGCTACCACCGCATGCTGCGCAGCGGAGGGAACGATGAAGCAGAACTGGTCGATGCCTTCCTCAAGACCAAGCAGCTCGATGAACTTTACGAAGAGATGCTAATCCCCGTGCTGGCCACCGCGGAGGACGACCACCGCCAGGGCCTCATCAATGCCGAGCAGAGAGGCGACATCGCCACCAGCATCCGCGAGACCGTGCAGGAGCTGGAAGAGCGCTTCCTGCCCACGGAAGAGAGCGCCCGGAACGGCGACTCGCCCGGCCCGCCGCTGCGCGTGCTCTGCATCCCGGCGCGGGCAGAGCGCGATGAACTGGCGGGCAGCATGATCGCGCATGTGCTGCGGCAGCATGGCTTCGAGGCCGACGCCGCAGCGGGCAAGCGCAGCTCCAGCGAGATCGCCGCGGAGCTGGAGCGCAATCCCGCGGAAGTGGCCTGCATCACCGTCATCGCGCCCTCGAAGGCGATCCACGCCCGCAATCTCTGCCAGCGCATCCGCGCGCAGCAGCCGGACCAGCGCATCCTGGTCTGCCTGTGGGGCCGCAATGGCGACGCCAGCGAGGACGCCAAGATGCTGCGCGAGGCCGGTGCCGAGGAGGTCACTTTCTCCCTCGCCGAGACCTGCGATTGGTGCGAGCGCCTGGCCCTGCGCCTGAATGAGGTGTTCACCGACGCGCCCCTGCCCGAGAACGAGGAGGAGCGGCTCGTGACCTTGGAAACCCTCGGCCTGGTCAATCCGGAGCGCGAGCCCGTGCTCGACCACGTCACCGCAAAGATGGCGCGCGTCTTCGAGACCCCGATGGCGGCCATCACCCTGGTGGATCACGACCGGCAATACTTCAAAGCCCATAGCGGACTGCCGGAGGATCTCGCGGAAGCGGGCAGCACCTCACGCGAGCTTTCCGTCTGCTCCCACGTGGTGGCCGCGAACAAAACCGTGGTGGTGGAGGACCTGAAGCGCGACCGCCGCTTCGCCCAGAACCCGCTGCTGAAGGACCACGAATTCCGCTTCTACGCCGGCGCACCCATCCGCAGCGCGGAGGGCCACGTGCTGGGTGCACTCTGCGTGATGGACACCGCGCCGCGCCGCTTCAGCCACCGCGAGCGCCGCCTGTTGGAAGAGAATGCCATGGAAGTCGCCAGCGAAATGGAGCGCCTCGCTGGCACGAGCGCCTGAGGATGGCACGGGCGGGGCTAAAGACTTTGCCGATTGCACTGCAAAACCTTCAAATCGGCGAATTTTGCAACGCCACCAGACCGCTCCAAGCCCGCCCGAAATCTTGATTCAACACATTCCCAACAAGTTATGTCTAATGCCAAGTTTGTGCACCCGATCTGCTACTAAGATACCCGTCGCAAGCGAGCAACTATGCAGGCTGGGTGTGCAGCTCGAAAGCGACCACATCAAACCGACCCCGGTGACGCAGGATTCCGACTTTAGGGCAGCTCGGAAGCCAGCGGTCACCGGGGCGCGTTTGTACGGGCTCCGCATTTTGCAAGGTGGCTCGCTCCGGTCTTGATAGATCGATGCGCTTGAGGCATTAGATTGGCCCGAAATGATTCTGGACCAATCCCTTCCCGAAGGTTCGGACGCTCTGCCTGTGGCGGAAAGCAGCCCCGTGCTGCGGATTCTGGTGGTGGAGGATGGGAAGAATGCCGCGGACATCCTCGCCATGTTCTTCGAGCTGGAAGGCCACCAGGCGAGCGTGGCCTACGATGGCGCGCAGGCGGTGCATCTCGCCGAGTCGCTCCGGCCGCACCTCATCCTGATGGACATCGGCATGCCCCGGATGAACGGCTTGGAAGCCGCGCGGCGGATCCGCAGCACCGCTGGCGGCTCTGATCCGGTGATCGTGGCCCTGAGCGGCAAGGACCAAGAGGAGGACAAGCGCCAATGCCGCGAAGCCGGGATCGACGCCCACCTCGCCAAGCCGGTGGCCCCGGATGAACTGCGCGCCTTGATCGAACGCTACCGCGATCGCTTTGCGGGTTTGGCATAAGTTTTATCTAGGGTCAGGAGTTGCATTTTCGCACGACCTGATCGCATCTTGCACCCTGGTGGAACGCTCGTGGAATGGCCGGCCTTGGTACCGCTAGGGCTAGTAGCCAATCCCGAAATGGCACGCCGCGTGCAAAAAGGTCTCCTTAACCCCGGAGATATCTGTTTCATGGATTCTTTTAATCTGCCCCCCGCGCTCGAGGGATTTTTTCGGCTCCAGCTCGACCCCATGTCCCAAGCGGGCATTTTGCGCTTGGAGAAAGGCAAGGCTTCCAGCGAACGCCAGCAAGTCGACCCCGAGCATACCCAGAGCCTCCTTCTGATCGAGGGGGAGATGGAAGTGGAAGTTGATGGTATGGCGGGCGAGACTATCCGATCTGGCTGTAGCCTCACGGTTCCCAAAGGCGTGAAGCACCGCTTCATCAACCGCGGCAACCGCCCCGCGGTGGCTTTCACGGTGGCAGCTTGATGAGCCGCCGCGCAGCGGCCTTGGACTGCGTGCAACCCTGTTGCCGCTTTCACGCAGGCAACCCTGTTGCCGTGAGTGAGCCTGAGAAGTCCCGGGTCTCCCACCGGGAACGAACCCAGCCGACCAGCGGTTCCCATCTCACCCTTCCGTGGATCTTGGGGTCTGCGGGGAGGTCCACATTCATCTCCACGTCCCCGCTTGAACATCCACACGCGGGGGCAGGCCGAAACTGAAGAGTGAGGAGACACGCCACAAGCCTGACCGCGCGGAGCGACGGTCCCTGCCTTGAAGATTTCGCGGTTCAACCAAACTCCTTCTGCGTCGTGGACGCTCACACAGGGCTAAGCGCTACCCCACCCGCTGCTTCACAGCAGCACGCTCCACTCCAAGGCGGCTGCGCCGCTTTATTCGTCACTCATCCCTCTTCTCCACCGCCGCGTCCGCCAAGCGAGAAAGCCGAACCATGGGACACTCAAGGCGGAGAGAAGCAGCCAGTGCGGAATGAAGAGTATCCACGAGCCCCGCGGCAGGTGGTTCAAGTAGCTCAAGTAAGCGTCACGCGGACGACGCTCCGGCTGGAGATCTCCGTCGAAATAGATCTTCTTCACTGCATCGCCCACATCTGCAAAGAACGGAGCTTGAAAGGCGCCCCAGTCGTGCGGCCAAGGCCGCGATGGCCTGTAGCTCATCCTGAACTCACTATCCTCGTAATCTTCGCGCCCTATGCGCAGCCCGCCGTGAGCGTGGCCTACCGCGAAGTAGCTGTAGGCTATCTCCGCCTCGCGGTGAAACGAATCCCACCAAGCCCACCCGATGAAGGCAGCCACAAAGATCCCGGTCCAGAAGGACAGCGAACGGTGGAGTTGAAGTCGGAACGGCACCAAGATCCCGGGTTCTCCCCTCCGCGTTTTCTCCGCGACCTCTGCGCCTCCGCGGTTCGTTCCTTTCATCAGCCTTTCAGAGCCTCGGCCAGCAGCTCGCGGATGGCCGTGGGATGCGCGGGCTTCACGAGGTGATGATCGAATCCCGCCTCGCGCGTCTTACGGCGGTCATCATCCTGGCCCCAGCCTGTTAGAGCGACGAGGACCATGCCTCTCCCCCACTCCTCACCGCGGATGCGGCGGGCGGCTTCCCAGCCATCCATCTCCGGCATGCCCAGGTCCATGAGGATCAGGTCCGGCTGGAAGTCCTCCGCTTGGGCGAGGCCTTCGATTCCATTGCGGGCCACGCGGAGATCATGGCCGAGCTGCTCGATGGACATTGCCAGGATCGTGGCGGCGGCCTCGTTGTCATCCACCACCAGCACACGGCGGCGCAGCGTGGCCGCACTCACCAAGGGCTCCGCGACAGGCAGCACCGCCGGTCCCGGCGCGCGGTGGAGCACCGGCAGGCGGAAGCTGAAGGTGCTGCCGAGTCCCGGCCCCGGGCTTTCCGCGCCGACCTCGCCGCCGTGCATCTCCACCAGCGACTTCACCAGCGTGAGGCCGATGCCGAGACCACCGCCTTCACTGCGGAAGGAAGTCTCCACCTGGGTGAACATGTCGAAGATCCGGTCGAGCATGGCGGCGGGAATGCCCATGCCCGTATCCCGCACGCTGACCCGCACCTCGCGCTCATCATCCGGATGGACCTCCAGGAAAATCTCCCCACCGCGCGGCGTGTAACGCGCAGCGTTGTTGAGCAAGTTCGAGATCACCTGGGCGAGGCGATGCGGATCCGCCTCTACCTTTACCGGGCTGGCAGGCAGCGTGAGCATCAAGCGGTGGCCCGCCTCCTCGATCAGCGGATGCGAGGTCTCCACCGCGCTGCGCACGATCTCATCTAACAAAGCGGGGCCCTTCCGCAGCTGGAGCTTGCCGCGCGTGATACGCGAGACATCGAGCAGGTCATTCACCAGCATGACGAGCTGCTCGACCTGACGCTCCATCGTAGCGCGCACGCGCTCGCGGGTCTCCGGCTTGTCACCGGCCATCTTCATCACCTCCAGGCCGGTGCGGATCGGCGCGAGGGGATTGCGCAGCTCGTGCGCGAGCGTGGCAAGGAACTCATCCTTCCGGCGGTCCGCGGTGCGCAGGTCTTCCAGCAGGCGCAGGCGCGCGTAGGCACCCGTCACGTAGTGGGAGATCGTTTCCATGAACTCCAGTTCGTCCGGGTCAAAGCTGTCCCGCGTGCGGCTGGCGAAGGACAGGGTGCCTAACAGCTCGTCCCCCGCCATCAGCGGATTGCAGGCATAGGCGCGGATGCCGAAGCCCTTCACCAGTTGCACCAGCGGATCGTCCGAACTCTGGATCGAGCACGCGATCCGCGGCTGCCGCTGCAGCGCCACAGTCCCGCAGACCGCCTGGCCGAATTCCAAGCGACCAAGCCCCGCACGCTGCTCCGCGGTGATGCCGTGGCAGGACTGCAAGCGCAGGGCATCCCCGGTCTCGTTCACCATGAAGTTGAAGTAGGTGTCCACCTCCAGCAGCGGGCTGATCTTGCGGAAGACCTGCTGCAGCATCACATCCGGATCATCCGCGGTGAGGATCACGCCCGCGGCTTCCCACAGCAGGCGCAGGCGCCGTGCCTGGCGCTGCAGCAGCTTCTCGGTGGTCTTGCGTTCGGTGATGTCCAGCGCCATCACGAAGAAGCCGCGGACCCGCCCGGCCGCCGTGAAGTCCGGCACGTAGGAAATCTCCAGATCGCGCCAGCCCAGCTCGCGGTGGCGCGTGGGCCCTTCGAACTTCACCGCCTGGCCCTGCATCACGCGGGCGATGTAGGGCGCGCGCTGGTTGTAAGTATCCGGCCCTAACAGCTCATTCAGGGGCTTGCCCTTGATCGCGTCCGGCTTCACGCCGAACCACTCCTCATAGAGGCCGTTCGCGAAGAGGAAGACCTCATCCCGGTCGAGATAGCTGATCAAGGCCGGCATGTGGTCGGAGACCATGCGCAACTGGCGGCGACTCTCCCGCAGGGCCGCCTCCGAGCGGCTGCGCAGCACCAGCGGCCAGATCCGCGCCACGGCATTTTCGATCAGTGCGAGCTCCTCCTCCGTCCAGTGGCGCGGCTTGTCTTCCGTGACGGCCAGCACCGCGGCCACCGGTCCCTCGGACTTGAAGGGCTGGACCGCATAGGAGATCACGCCGAGCCGCTCGTAGGCCGCGGCCGAGTCACGCGTGAGCGGGTGGCGGCGCACATCGCTCACCGCGAAATCCCCGGAGGCATAGTGCGCCCACCATTCCGCGCCGCCGAATTCATGCAACGTATACTTGCCCGCGATGTCCGCGCCCTCGTCCCGCACCCAGTTGCGCGTGACCACGATGCGATCCGCCTCCGGATAGCACTCCACGAAGTAACAGCGGTGAGCGCCGAGCCAGGCACCGATCGACGACACGGCCAGCGCGATGATCTCCGCCTCGGAAGACAGCGCGGCCAAGCGCCCGCTCAGGTCGCCCAGGAATTCCGCGCGCTCTTCCGCACCCTTGCGCTCCGTCACATCGCGCGTGGTGCCGGCGATCGCTTCCACCTCGCCATCCGCGCCGAGCACCGGCGTGAAGATGTAGTCGTAGATGCGCCGGCCATGCACGGTCTGGAAGGGCACCTCACCGCGGATCGGCCGCTTGGTGGCGATCACTTCCTCGATCTCGCGATCGTGAAGTGCGGCATGCCAAGGTTCGTAGCCCAGCTCCAGGCAGGTCTTGCCCACCGACTCTTCCAAGGTTTTCCCCCAAGCCGCGAGCAGGGCCTCATTCACATAGGTGAAGCGGTGCTGGCGATCGAAGACGTAGGCGAAGTCCGGCGTGGCGGCGAGCAGCCCTTCGTAGAGGCGGCGCTTGCGCTCGGACTCCGCGGTGATCACCGCCAACTCCTCCGCGGTGCGCTTGCGCTCCGTGATGTCCACGCAACTGCCGATGTAGCCGGTGTGAACTCCCTGCGCATCCACCAGGGACAGGGCATTCCCCGCGACCCAGCAGACCGAGCCATCCGGCCGCAGGAAGCGGAACTCGGAATCGGAAGACGCGTGATCCTGCACCGCCTCATCCCAGCCGCCGGTCACGCGCGGGCGGTCCTCCGGGTGCAGGGCCTTGACCCAGCCGGAGCCCATCGCCTCCTGGGCGGACATCCCGGCCATCTCGCACCAGGTCTCGTTCACGAACATGGCATCGCCATTCGGCGCGGAGAGGAAGATGCCGACCGGCGCATGGTGGGCCAGGGTGCGGAAGCGTTCTTCACTCTCGCGCAGCAGCGCCTCCATGCGCCAGCGCTCCGTGATATCCACAGCCACGCCGCCGACACCCGCGGGTGCGCCATCCGGGCCGGGCAGCGGGAACTTGGAGGCCAGGAAGCGGCGCTCGCGGACCCACTCTTCCCACTCCACCGCCCTGCCATCCTGCATCACGCGCAGGTCATGGGTGCGCAGCGCGTCCGCATGCTCGGCGGGGAGCATGTCGTGATCGCTCTTGCCCTCCACACCCTCTGGGTGACCCAAGGCGGCGCAAGCGATGGGATTCGCCAGGGTGTAGCGGCCCTCCGCATCCTTGGTGAAGATGGCCACCGGCGAATTCATCGCCACGGCGCGGAAGCGCTGCTCGGTCACGCGCAGCGCTTGCTCCGCGCGGCGCAGGTCCGAGATGTCATTGAAGTAAAGGTTCACGCAGTCTTCCGGCAGCACGGGGGCGATGCGGATGAGGTAGCTCTGCCCGCCGATGCTGAGGTTCACCGTGGGACGCTCCCCGGACTGCAGGGCGGCGAGCGCGTGGCGGACGAGTTCCGCGGGGGCCTCATCCCCGGGGCGGAGCTTCCAGAAATCCAGCACGGCATCCGCCGCGGGATTGGCGAAGGAAATGCGCCGGCCTCCCGCGAGGCGGATGACCGGGGAGGGATTCTCCAGCGGCAGGCGGCCCGCCATCTCGCCCTCCCGGTGGCGGGTGCTGACATCCACGAGCAAGTCGAGCGCGCCGCCCGGGTCTCCTGAAGCATCCCGCAGCAGGCGCGGGTAGGACAGCACGTGGCGGCGGCTGCCATCGGCCCGCTCGATCACGAATTCGGTGCCGGTGCCGGGGTCGAGCCCGCGCAGAGCCCGGGCCACCGGCAGATCCTCCGGCGCCAAGGGCTGGCCGTCCGCGGAGAAGAGCTTGCAGGAAGCAGGGCACCAGCGGTCCCGCGCGGGGAGTGGCGGATTCTTTTCCACGCCCCAGAGTTCAAGGGCGGCGGGATTGGAGGACTGGATCAAGCCAGCCGGGTCACAGCAATAGACCGCCCCCGGCAGGGAATTCACCAGATCTCCGGCGGGCGGCGGCAACATGAAGGAAAAAGCTCGGGGCGGTTGGCAGGTGGAGACACCTGGAGACTAGGCGAAGACATAGCGGCAAGCCGCGGCGGCTTCCAACCGGTTTTCCACCAGCGCGAAAAATCGCGCACATTGCAAGCACCCAGGGAGTCAGGTGGGGACCGCTTCCAGCGGACTGGGGCCCCACCCTCCCCGCCGGGTTCCCGCGAACCCGCTTACCCTCAGAGGCTGACCGAAATCTCGGAGCGATGACTCAAAAAATTGGCGGCTCGCTGGCACAAAAAACGCAATGTAAATACAGAGCCAAATATAGACCGATACATGTCCACCCATGGTACGAAAACCGCTTTTTCCGCCGCGCCGCGCCGGGTCCGCACCCGGCCTTCCGGTCTTGGAATCCACAAAGATGCGGGATTCTACGAGCGGGCGGGGATGGGAACCCAGCGGCCCATGGCAGGAGGGAATCGCCCCAAGAACCGTTCCTTAGACCGAAATAATCCCTCCAAAGAGCCATTTACAATGTATATTCTTCAAATTTATTCTGCTCAATAAACCACGCGCCCCATTCCGGCGTTATGTTCCCAGAAAGAGCCAATTCACCGGACCAAGGCAGCTCCCGAGAGGGAGAAGGGCAATGTGCATAAATTTGCATTGCGCCGCCGTCAATTCAGTGTATTTACAAAGACCTCGACACGCTTTGAACCTAAAACCTAATCCTTCGATGTCCCCGAGAACTCGTCGAACCCGTTCCGACCGCGGTTTCGCGCTGGTGATCACCCTGAGCCTGATGGTGTTGCTCACGATCATCGCCGTAGGACTGCTGACCTTGGGAACGATCTCACTGCGGAGTGCCGGCGCGGGCGATGCCCAGGCGCAGGCCTACGCGAATGCCCGCCTGGCCGTGATGATGGCGATCGGGCAGCTCCAGAAGCAGGCAGGCGATGACCGCCGGGTCACGGCGGACAACTCGATTCTCGACAAGACCGCGGTGGATAACAGCGCCGCCCAATCCTACGCGGCTGGCGTATGGACGAGCTGGAGCGCGAAGTTCGACGCCAGCCCGACGCAGGCGGCGACGAACTACACCACGAAGAAGACCGACTCCTTCCGCGGCTGGCTGATGTCCGCGCCGACCCCGGCCGACCTGAAGAAGCCGGACTACCCGAAATCGGTGGCGAGCGATACCTCGGTGAGACTCTTCACGACGGATCTCAATGGCTTCGAGCTGAGCGCTCCAAAGGTGGAGCTGAAGGACGGCGGCACCATGGCTTGGGTGACCACGCAGGAAAACACCAAGGCGAAGGTGACCGTGGACGGCCCGGAAAAGCTGAATGTGCTGCCCGTGAATGCGGTCGTGCAAGCTCCGCCGCGCCCCTCGCTGCACGCGGCCGTGGGCCTGCAGAATCCCAAGGATGGCTTCAGCCTGCGCACGAACAAGGTGGTCTCCCTCAACCAGATCCGCCTGGACGAAAAGCTGGCCGGCGGCAATGCGACGGAAGTCCAGAAGGTGGGCACCAGCTACACGGTCTACTCGCAGGGCCTGATGACGGATGCCGTGAATGGCGGCCTGAAGACCGACCTGAGCCTCGGCTTCGAGATGACCGACGCGGACTGGGCCAAGCCATCCTGGGGTTCGACGACCAATCCTTTCCGCCGCACCACCCTGCCGTACAAGGATAATTCCAATAATAGCGTCAATATCCCGACCAGCTTCTCCCAGCAGGTGCCGCTTTTCCGTCCGCTGCCGGGCCTTGAGAACCCGATCGTCTCGGTGGACGTGCCCTACGACGTGGCCAACGTGAGCCAGAAGTTCTACGCGGCCGGGGTCCCGACCTTCGACCACCTGCGCTCCTTCTACCGCATCCCGCGCTACCTCTACGGCGGCACCGGCAGCAGCGTGACCGTGCCTGAGCGCAGCGCGGACCACATCGCCTCCCGCACGACCGGTGGTGCAGGGTATACCCCCAGCCCCAGCAAGCCCTTCAACACGAGTTCCACGACGCGCAGGTCAGTGACCTCGATCAAGCCGGTGCTGAACCGCATGGTCTACCTCTTCAGCATGAAGCTGAGCAGCGACGACAAGGTGCGGGTGGTGATCACGCCGATAATCTCGCTGTGGAATCCCTACAACACCGCGCTCGATATCGAGGGCGCGGTCGCCTACCCGTGGATCGACGTCCCCTTCCAATTGAACTGGAACATCAACCGTCCCGGCGGCACCTCCTCGTCCGCCAACCTGGCTCTCTCCCGCATGATGGGCTACCAGTTTGAAGGTGCGGGCCACGGTCGCCAGGTCAACCCGTACTTCCTGTGCCAGATCACCGCGGACGGCACGAAAGACATCAATAACAAGGCGATCCACTTCGAACCGGGCGAGGTGCGCGTCTTCGCCCCGGCCACGACCCTGCCGGTGGAATACAACCGGACCGCCAACGACCCGACCAGCAAGGTGATCTGGATGCGCCCGGTGGATACTCCGAACCAATTCACCACCCAGGGCGGCCTGGTGGTGAAGATGGACGGTGGCGTGGGCGGCGACGGCAACGGCTTCGTCGCAACGATGGGTGCCACGGACACCGCGACCCTGAACATGACCCCCAGCAACAATGGCGGGGCCTACCACTACTTCGTCTCGCTGGAGGATGCGACCCGGATCCGCACTCCCGTCAACCTCAACCTCCAAGGCGGAGTTGCCACGCAGGATGTGGAGATGCTGAACTTCATCTCGACCTACACCACGGCCCAGTCGCCGGTGATGACCTACGGTGCGCTCAAGCAGCCGAAGCCCGCACCCTTCGCCGTGGTGGAGACCTTCCAGCGCACCGCGACCAGCGACGTGGTGGGAGCTCCGGGCTGCGACCTGGTGTTCACCATGAACCCGCGCAACCCGGCGACCAGCCACGTGCTCGCCCCGGCCATCTCCGGCAACGTGCCGCGGACGGCTCCCCACTACCAGGCGACCATGCGCGGCGTGACGGACTTCGCCCAGGCGCTGCAGGTGACCTCGGATGGCCGCCGTTCCTTCTGGGGTGCTTCCCACAGCTCGTCGGGCTCCTCGATCCTGCCCTTCTTCGACCTGCCGCGTGAGCCGATGCTCTCGCTGGCCGGCTTCCAGAGTGCGGACCTGAGCTCCTCGGCCTACGGTGCCTCTTGCACGATCGGCAATAGCATGGCGTCCGCTTGGCTCCGCCGGACCATCGTGGCCCGCCAGCAGCCGAACCTCCAGACCGGTGGCGTGCAGGTCTCGACCCTGCCGATCTACGACACCACCTATCTGGGCAATGAACTGCTGTGGGACGGCTACTTCTTCAGCGGTGCCGCCGCGCTGACTTCCCCGGGCACCCGCCCCTCCAACCTGCAGACCGCCTACGATCCCGGCAAGGTGATCGCCAGCGAGACCAAGTCGGTGGCCAAGGTGGTCGAGGACTGGGTGAAGGACCCGGACAAGAACCCGCTGGGCAATGCGCGCATGCGCCTGCACCAGGGCAGCGCCAAGCAGAGCGACCTGATCAAGGATCTCGGCGATCCCGCGGGTTGTGCCGTGATGGCCGCCCACGTGATGCTGGACGGTGCCTTCAACATCAACTCCACCGACAAGGCGGCGTGGATCGCGGTGCTGGCCTCGCTGCGCGGCCAAGCCTTCGACCTGCAGGATGGCGGCAATGCTCCGGCGAGCGACACCTCCTTCCCGCGCATGCGCCACCCCACCGGTAGCGCCAACGGCACTTGGAACGGCTTCCGCACGCTGACCGACGCCCAGATCGAAGGCCTGGCGAAGGAAATCGTGAGCCAGGTGAAGCAGCGCGGTCCCTTCCAGTCGGTGGGCGAATTCGTGAACCGCCGCGTGGAAAACACGGAACTGGGCCGCTGCGGCGCCATCCAGGCCGCCATCGACGCGCTGAAACTGAACACCTCAATGCTGAAGACCAGCTTCCTGCCGACCTTCTACCCCTCGGACGCGCAGACGAACCTGGTGAAGTTCACCGAAGCGGGGATCCCCGGATTCCTCCAGCAGGGCGACGTGATGCAGGGCCTGGGCTCGATGATCACCTGCCGCTCGGATACCTTCGTGATCCGCGGCTATGGTGAGGCGAAGGATGCGAAGGGCAATGTGACCGCCAAGGCCTGGTGCGAAGCAGTGGTGCAGCGCATGCCGGAATTCGTGGATGCCAACGCGGACGCGCCTCAAATTCCGGTTGCATCCTTGAGGAGCGACGTGAACAAGAACTTCGGACGCCGTTTCGAAATCGTCTCGATCCGCCGCATCCCGCGTCCGGAGGCGGTGGGCACCGGTTCACTGGCGAGCGCCCCGTAACACCACGAAGCAAGTAAGGCTGGCGGAGGCCGCGCATCTGGCGCAGCATCCGCCAGAACTTCCGTTATCGAACCTCTTTCCATCCACCACCATGTCCCTTCGAGCTTCGCTCCCCGCCCTTCTCGCCCTGGCCTTGGCCTCGCCCTTGCTGGCCGGGCCGGTCCGCTTCCTCCCGTGGGATGAAGCGGTCGGCAAGCAGAAGTTCGCGGTATCGAGCGCCGGCAAACAGTTCGATCTGCCGGCCCTACACCCGCTGATGCGCTCCACGCCACTCACGGTTACAGGCACTCCCGAGGCTCCGCCTCTGATCGTCGCCAAGGACAAGACCGATCCCGCTACCGGAAAGCCGGCCACGGTGGAACTCAAGATCCCCGCGGACATGCAATCGCCGCTGGTGCTGCTTCTGCCGGACGCCGCGAGCCCCACCGGCGTGAAGCCTTTCGTGGTGGAGGACAACTCCACCAAGTTCCCTTGGGGGAGCATCCGGCACCTGAACGCGACCGGCCAAGACTTGATCACCAAGATTGATGGCAAGTTGGCGGCGTTGCCCGCAGGGTGGACCCCGGTGGACGTAGCCTTGAACGGCGCTGCCCGCAATGTGGGTGTGGAAACCTTCCTCAAGGCCCAACCAAAGCAGCCCCTGTATTCCTCGCTCTGGGAGTTCGATCCCGACGTGCGCCGCCTGGTGATCATCGTCCCGGGCGCAAATGCGCGGATGGGTGCGCTGGATTACAAGATCATCCCGGAGAACCGGAAGGTGCTGGCCATGGACGAGGCCGCTGCTGCCAAAGCGAAGGGTGGAGGTACCGCGACCGGCGGGCAGTGAGACCCTTAAGAGGACCGGATCCGACAGATTCAACCAACCATGGAGAAGGAGGCGAGATGCCTCCTTCTTTTTTTGTGTGCTCAAAAAGATGGTCCGCACAGCCCTCTGTGCGGCGAAGCAGTTCTGGTGGTGGTTGGAAACGGGGTTCCCTCGGAGGCGCTTTGATTTGCCCATGCACGGGCCGCCCTTGTTGAAGGAGTAGTGTGCTTTCTCCTCGGCGTGGACCATCTGATAGCGCTGGCTCCGGCTTGGAAGAGGGTGAGTTGTAATGGACACTGGGGGCTCTTGGTTTTGGGTCCGCCGGTAGAACTGCTTCGCCGCACAGAGGGCTGTGCGGACCGCCTTCTGGACGCCCTCGCGGGGCGGCACTCCATGGCGAAGCAGCCACGCCATCAGCCGGACCGCGCGGAGCGACGGTCGCTGCCTTTCACGCGGGGTCAGGACGAACGAGAGGATGGAGGGGATACGGCCACGCTTCGCATTGGGGGGAATTTGTCCGGGGGGCCTAGGGTGAAGCCTGCCGCTAGAGCTGCTTCGGCCAGGCCAGAGCCTGGCGCTCCCGGGACCACCTTTTCACTCCGGCACCCGAACCAGCTTCCACACCGGCACGTCTTGCTTCAGGCGGTTGATGGCGGCGGAGAGGAAGGCGAGCGCTTCACCGCGGTGGGCGGAGAGGACGCGCAGGAAGAGCGAGGCCTCGCCCACAGGGACCCAGCCGGTGCGATGGATGAAGAGGACGGCGGCGCAGGGGTGGAGGACGGCGAGTTCCGCAAAGTGCCTTTGCAAGACGGTGCGGGCCATCGGCTCGTAGGCTTCGTAGTAGAGTCCCTGCAGGGCGCTCCCCTGCTCCATCTCGCGGACGATGCCGCGGAACTCGACCGCCGCGCCGATCTCGCGGGAGGGCAGGATTTCCGGCGGGACGACGATAGGCGTCGGGGTGAAATGGATTTCGACGTGCATCGGGACGGGTGGTTCAGCCTCCGGAGACGGGCGGGATGATGGCCAGCTCGGTGGCCGTGCCAAGCGGCTGGTCCCAGTCCGCAAACTCGCAGTCCAGGGCGACGCGGAGCAGGCTGAGATCGGCGGCCGGATTCAAGCGCAGCAGCAGGGCCCGCGGGGTCTCGGTGGGATCGCAGTCGACCTCGCGGCGGCCGAAGCCGAAGAGGTCACGGGCCTGGGCGAAGGCGAGGACGGTGAGGGTCACGGCGCTACGCTTAAGTGCCAAGGGCGCTGCGCTGAAGTGCCAAGTTCCAAATTCGCAAGAGACAGGACCGGAGCCAGCCGGAGTTTAGACGGGGAACCGCAAACAAAGCATCCTGTCCCATTCATCCACTCGCATGAAGATCCTCCCTGCTCTGCTGCTGGTCACCGGCATTCTCTTTTCCCCGCTGGCATCCGCGAAGAGCCCGGTGCTGCCCCTGGAGACTTTCAGCAAGGAGCGTGGCTTCACCTCCTTGATCGCCCACAAGGACGACAAGGATGGGACGACCGGCTTCGACATCGTGATGGATCCCGCGGTCTTCTTGTCTCACTTCAAGCACGGCTTCGGCCCCGATCGGAAAACGGAGGTGCGGGTAAGCCTGCGGAGCAAGAACGATGCAAGCTTCACCGGGGTCTCGGTCGAACTTGGAGCGGTGACTTCAGAGAGCAAGGAGCACTGGATCTCATTCAGTGTGCCGACGGCCGATCTGAGCCACTACCAGATCGAGTTCCAATGCTCGATTCCCGGTGAAGAGGGCGGAGTGATCGTCCTGGGCGGTGAATTGTATGAGGCATCGCTCAAGAGCATCCGTGAGGCGAAGGAGACGATCACGGAGGACAGTCCGATCTGGAAGGCGATGGAAGAGGAGCGCCGCAAGCATGCGCCGAATAGCGGGGGCAGCATCGGAGGCAGCTCAAAGGGCGCCAATTTCGCGCCTGCGCCAGCGCCTGCCCCGGAGAAGTAAAGTGCAAGGATTGCCGGGGACGGGCGCGGCCTGTAGAGGATTACGCATGATTTCCTTGGAGGCAGCGCGGACATTGATCGCCGCCGCAATCGAACCCTTGGGCACTACGACGGTGCCCTTGGCTGAAGCGCGCGGACGGGTGTTGGCGGAAGAGGTGAAGGCGGATGCCTGGTATCCTTCCGGAGACCGGGCGACGATGGATGGCTATGTGGTCCGCGGAGATGCGGAGCCCGGGGAGTTTACGGTGGCGGGCGAGATCCAGGCGGGAGCCATTCCGGATGCGCCCTTGGCCCTGGGACAGGCGATGCGGATTTTCACCGGTGCGCTGGTGCCGGAGGGCGGAGATGTGGTGGTGCCGCAGGAGCTGGTGGAGCGCGAGGGGGATCGGGTGACGATCCGGGAGCTGCCGGGGCGGAGGCAATTCATCCGCAAGAAGGGCTCTGAGGCGGAGCCGGGAGCGGTTATCCTGCCAGCAGGAACGCGGCTGGGTGCCACGGAGCTGGCGATGCTGGCTCAGGTGGGCGCAGTGGAGCCACGGGTGACGCGCTTGCCGGTGATCCGGCATCTGGCGACGGGCGAGGAACTGGTGGGGCCAGAGGAGAAGCCATCCGTGGGAATGATCCGCGACACGAACTCCACGCTGCTGGCCGCGCTGGTGGCAGAGCATGGTGGAGCGGTGATGAACTCGGCGCGCTGTGGGGATGATCCGGCGGCGCTGGCGGCCTTTTGCGCGGAGCCGTGTGATCTCCTGTTGATCTCGGGCGGGGCGAGTGTGGGCGATTATGACTTCGGCCAGCGGGTGCTGCGCGAGCTGGGCTTCACGATTCACTTCGACAAGGTGAACCTGAGGCCGGGCAAGCCGCTGACTTTCGCAACCAAGGAACGGCAGGCGGCCTTCGTGATCCCGGGGAATCCGGTGTCGCACTTCGTGTGCTTCCATGTGGCGATCCGGCTGGCGCTGGAGCTGATGGCAGGCGGTGGGGTGAGCTGGGATTGGCTGGAGCTGCCACTGGCGGGAGGCGAGGCCTTGAAGCCGGATGCGCGGGAGACCTGCTGGCCGGCGCGGGTGGAAGTGGAGGACGGCAGGCTGGTGGCGAAGCCGCAGCGCTGGTCCACTTCCGGCGATACCTTCTCGCTAAAGCGCACGAACGCGCTGGTGCTTGTCAATGCAAGCTCGCCCATGGAGGGTGTGGCGAAGACCTTGTTGCTGCCGCCGATCTAACATGAGCTTACCTGAATTCTCCCATCTGGATGCCGAAGGGACGGCGCGCATGGTCGATGTCGGCGGCAAACCGGTGCAGCGGCGGCACGCAGTGGCGGCGGGCTTCGTGAGCTGCGCGCCGGAGACGGTGCAGGCGCTGCGGGACAAGGCGCTTCCGAAGGGCGATGTGCTGACGGTGGCACGGATCGCGGCGATCCAAGCGGCGAAGCGGACGGATGAGCTCATCCCGCTGTGCCATGGACTGCCGCTGGACAGCGTGGCGGTGGACTTCGAAGTGCGGGACGATGGCGTGGCGATCCAAGCGACCGCCAGCACTTCCGCGAAGACCGGGGTGGAGATGGAGGCGCTGACCGCGGTGTCCGTGGCGGCGCTGACGATCTACGACATGTGCAAGGCGGTGGACAAGGGCATGGTCATCGGCGGGATCCGCGTGACGGAGAAGATCAAGGAGTGATGGGCATGAAGGTGGCACGGCTGACCCTGAGCGACCGGGCAAGCGCCGGGATCTACGAGGATCGTAGTGGACCGGAGATCGAGCGCGTTTTCAGCGAAGACCATGCGGGCGATGTCGAGTGGCTGCGCGTGGTGATGCCGGATGAGCGCGGGCAGATTGAGGCGCTGCTCAAGCGCCTGGCGGATGAAGAGCATTGCGACCTGGTGCTGACCACCGGCGGCACCGGCCCCGCGCCGCGGGACGTGACACCGGAAGCGACGCGAGCGGTGCTGGAGCGCGAGCTACCGGGCTTCGGGGAGATCATGCGGGTACAGAGTTTCGCGAAGGTGCCGACCTCGATCCTGTCGCGCTCGACCGCGGGGACGCGAGGCCGGACCTTAATCGTGAACCTGCCGGGGAACCCGAAGGCAATCGGTGAGTGCTTGCCGATGCTGATGCCAGCGATCCGCGAGGCGATTCGGCATTTGAACGGGGAGTGAACAGCCGAGAAAACCACGGAACACACAGAATACACAGAAGGTTGGGATGGAGGGAGAAGAGTGAGGCACCACGAATCAACGGCCCAATCCCACGAATGAAGATAGGCTCAGGGGTGCTTCCTTCCCCGCTTCTATTCGTAGGATTGGGCTGTTGATTCGTGGTGCCCTTCCCGCCTTCCTAGTTGCGCGCTTTTCGCGGTTACAAGCCGAGGCGAGGAAAGCCACTGGCGGGAAGTGGAAGCGTGGTTAGATTGAGGGGATGAAGACGGATGGCTCCTCCTGGTTCGGCAAGTTTGCGAAGAAGACCGCCTACTACGCGGGGCGCCCCGCCACTTTCATCACCGCGATTCTCCTGATCGTCGTCTGGGCAGCTTCCGGGCCCCTGTTTGGCTTCAGCGATACCTGGCAGCTGATGGTGAATACCAGCACGACCATCGTGACCTTCCTGATGGTCTTCCTGATCCAGAACTCCCAGAACCGCGATGGCGAGGCGCTGCAGCTCAAGCTGGATGAGCTGATCAAGGTGCAGAAGAACGCGAACAACGCGCTGATGAACCTGGAGGATCTATCCGAGGAGGAACTGGAGGAGGTCCGGAAGGACTTCATCCGCATGGCAGAGGAGCAGCGCGAGAAGCTGGCAGCAGCGGCGCGCGGCAAGACGGAGTGAAGCCATTCGTTCACTCCTCCTCGCGCACGCGGTAGAAGCGGCGCGCGATGGCGGCCGGAACATTCTGCTCCGTGAAGGTGGTGGTGGCCGCACCGGTCGCAGCCGTCACACCGGTCTGAATCGTGCTCCAGCTTCCTGGCTTGAGGGTGCCGGAGGCTTCGATGGCGTAGGTCTTGCCCGCGGCCGAGGTCCACTCGATGGCGACGGTGCTCTGCGCGCCATTGCGGATCAGGTTCACGATCTTGAGCGACTCGCTGCCCGCGGCCGTGGTGTAGTTGTAGACGAGGGTGATTGTCGCATCGAAGCTGACCGAGAGATCGGCCACGTTCGTGTAGAAGACGTTCACGCCGCTGGTGTAGGAAAGCGTGAAGGGCGCGCTGCCGGTGATCGTCTCGATGATGCGCGGATTGAGGGTTCCGCCGGCATCGGAGACCAGCAAGGTTTGTTCGAAGGGCTCAATGCTGAAGGGCACCTCGATCGGCTGGCCGGCGAAGAAGGGAGCGTCCAGGCTGCCACCACCGCCACCGGCTCCGGTGAAGCCATCGCCATTGATGAGGAAGGCGCCGCCCATGCCTGCTGACACGGCACCGGTCTCGCCCTCGCTGCCCACCTGGCCGCTCAGCTGCCCCTGCAACTGGCAGGTGATGGTGAAGGACTGGAGGGTGCCGAGCGAGGCATCGAAAGGCTGGAGCGTGGCACTGAAGAAGCCGAAGTTCACGAGGTTCTGGAAGCCGGAGCCCTGGAAGAGATTGCCCTCATTGGACTCCGAGAAGTTCGTCGCCTGGGGCTGGGTGGCGGCAAGCAAGGGCTGGGTGGCAAGGACGAGGATCAGATGGATGGTTTTCATGATTCTATCCGGGACATGCCACCGCCGCGGCACAGCGGACAAAAAAAAAGGTCTCCGTCAGATTTGCCGATGGAATTCAACCGCAGATGAACAGGATGAACGCAGATAACAGCCGGATTTTGGACACCTGGTACTGGACATCGCCAGGTCCCAGATGGAGCGCCTTCTGATCCCATCCACATTATCCGTTCGGATCCACATCCTCTTCATCTGCGTTCATCCCGTCCATCTGCGGTTGACTGGCTGTTCTGGAACCCACCAGCAAATCTGACGCAGAGCCAAAAAGAAACTTCGCGGCCGGCTGGCAAGCAACGCGTGCCCCCGGAAAATGAAAGCCCCCGGCACCTCAGCAGGAAAGGGCCGGGGGCTCATCCCGTGGGCAGCACGGGATCGCCGGATCATCATTCCCGCGCCTCCCTCCCAGGGTGGGCGCGTGAAGTCGCTCATGACATCAAGGATATGTCATGAGAACAGAGGTGGTTCCCCCCTCCCAACCGGGGGGAAACACGCAGGAATGCGGAGGATAAGGGAGGCGAAGGCGGAACAGTGGCGGGGATACTACGTAGGCGCCTTTCTTCAGCGGTAGATGAGCTGCGCGCTGGCCTTCGCTTCGCGGTCGCAGCTGAAGCGGATCCAGTAGGCTTGGAAGGCGGCGGGGAACTCGTAGTCGAGGCGGTCCTTCACCTCAAAGGCGCGGTACGGCACCCAGAGGCCGGAGCCGGTGAGATCGATCTCCGCGGTGATGGTGGCCGGGCGATCGGTCGAGAGCGTGAGGGATTTACGGTCGAAGCCGGTCATGAGATAGGGATCGGAGGGCTTGCCGGGCGCGACAGTGGTGTTCTTCCAAGGGCCGCCTTGGCCGCGCGGCTTGCCGGCCTTCCAGAGGTCATCGATGGCACCGGCCCAGAGCGCGGCCTTGCCGTCATCGGAGCGGATGATGTGCGGGTTGCCGTTCCCCTGCCCTTCCGCGATGCCGGTGATGATGAAGAGCCCGCGATAGGAGCAGAAGTCCTGCGCGAGGAAGTCACTGGTGGCAATGGCGCGCGCCTTGGCGAAGCCGCCGGCATTCTCCGCGGGGAGTTCGTAGAAGGTGCCGCCGGCGTGGAAGAGATCGCGCTCGGTGGCGACTTCGCGGCAGACACGGAAGTCGCCGCTCTTGCTGGCCGTGCTGCGGGGCAGGCGCCAGCGCTTGCCACTATCATCGGTGTAGATCACGGAGGCCTCATCCTCCGCGAGCACGCCGGAGGGGATGGCCGCATTCTCGCGGGTGTGGGCGGCGAGACCGGGGTCATCGGTCTTGCGGAGCTTCAGGTCGGCATCCAACTCGTAGCAGCCGGCCTCCGAGAGGAAGGCGAGCGTGCGCTTGTTCTCTGCCCGGGCGCGGACGATGCCGCCACTGCTCTTCTGCCCCGGGCTGGTGGCGAGCCCTGCGAAGATCGGGTCCGGTGCATCGCCGCGGCGGTCCTCATTCGCATACTGGAAGTAGGCGGTGGCCTTTTCCAAGGGCGTATCGGAAACGAGGCGGACCCAGGTGCCGCGGAGATCGGAGAGATCGGTCCATGCGTAGCCACCTGTTAGATGGACCTCGCCAGCCTTCCGCCAGGTGCCGGTGCCAGCTTCATCGATCTCGATGGAGATGGTGGCGGGCTTCGCGGCGGCGAGGTGCAGGCCCTTGCGGGCGTAGCCGGAGAAGAGATAGGCATCGGAGGGCTGGCCTGCGGCGACATCATCTCCGCACCACACGGCACCGCGGCCGATCACGGGGCCGAGCTGATCGAGCGCGGCGGGTTCCATGAACCAGAGGTTCGACTGCGATTGCGGGGCAGCGATCTTGCCCTTGGCCTGGCGCTTGTTGAGGAACTCCGCCTTTGCGGTGTCATCGCAGCCGAAGACCAGGCGGCCCTTCCAGTTGCAGAAGTCGCCGATGACCTTGAGGTAGTTCGAGCGCGGCGCGATGCCGGCGGAGTGGCCCGGGGTGAAGTCCTTCGGGAACTTCCAGAAGGTGCCGTGCATGGTCATGAGGAAGTCCCCCTCCCCGATGTCCCGGATGCGCGGCCACTCGGTATTCCAGCCATGCGCGCCATCGTAGGAGTGCGAGCCCTTCGGCAAGCGCCAGAAGTGCCACTGCCCGCCGTGCAGGCAGGCGAGGATGAGCGAGCGGAAGTCCCAGCCGATGGCCCACACGGGATCGCTGTCCGCGGAAGGATTGCCAGTGATGCCGCCGGGTCCGGTGACTTCCGTGAATTGATTGCGGCGCACCACGGTCCACTGGTCCGCCTTGCCATCCCACTCGGCCAGCACACCGGATGGAACCGAGGGATCGGTGATGGCTTGCGGGCTGTGGTCGCCGTTGTTCGCGTAGATGAGGCGGCCCTGGCCGGAGTAGAAGCCCTTGCCATGGTAGCCGGGCAGGTCGGCCTTGCGCCCGCCCTTCTGCTGCTCGTCGCGCCAGAGTTCGGTCACAGCCAGGGTCTTCACGTCCACCTCGTAGATGCCCTCCTCCATGGTAGCGTAGCAGATCTTGCCAGCGGGATCGGTGAGATGGCGGGCATTCCCGGTCAAGCGGCCGAACATGGCGGAGTACGGGATGCATCGTACTTGGCGATCGGCCCCGATGACGTAGGGGCCGATGAAGAGTTGATTGCTTTCCCTGTGGATCATCCGGTTGGCCGGCGTGCCGCCAATGCTCTCCGGGCGGACGATGAGCTGGAGCTCCGGTGTGATCTCGTAGAGCTTGTCGGAAGATCCCTGCGGTGCATGCGGTGCGTAGGTGATGACCCACAGCCGATCCGCCCATGGCACGACGGCACCGGTGCCGCACTCGCCCTCGTCATTGAAGGAAGCGAGAGAAGGATAGATGCCGGAAAGCTGGACGGGCTCCGCGTGCAGCATGGCAGCGGTGGCGAGGAAGACGGATGCGGCGTGGCGGATCATGGAGGTCGAGGATCGGCAGCGCTCTACGTTGCAAAAGAGCCGAAATAGCACAGGAAACCGCGAAGTTCCGGTGTTTTTCCGCCACGTGAAATGACTGGAGAATCTTTCAGCGGCACCGACGAACCACGGATGAAAGACAGGAGAGGCTCTGAAGAAAAGGGCTCTTCATCCGTGTTCATTCGTGGTTCCGCTGTTCATGGCGTGCCCCGGCTTGCAGAAGAGCATCGGACTGCTGGAGTCTTTCTTCATGGCCATCGAGATCCGCCGGGTGACGGGAAAGGGAGTGCTGGACTATCTGGAAGACGCGGCGCGGCTGCGGATCTCCGTGTTCCGGGAGTTCCCGTACTTGTATGAAGGGGATGTCGAGTCGGAGCGCGAGTATCTGGGGCATTATGTGAAGTGCCCGCGGAGTGTCTTCGTGGTGGCGCTTGGCGATGGCGAGGTGGTGGGCGTTTCCACGGGGCTGCCGCTGGCAGAAGCAGACGAGTCCTTCCAAGCGCCCTTCAAGGAGGCGGGTGTGGATGTGGCGGAGTGGTTCTACTGCGGCGAGTCGGTGTTAGACAAAGCCTGGCGCGGCAAGGGCATCGGCCACCGCTTCTTCGATGAGCGGGAAGCTCATGCCCGCGAGCTGGGTTTGGAGAAGACCTGCTTTTGCTCGGTGATCCGGAGCAAAGATCACCCACTATGCCCGCCGGACTACCGGCCGAATGATGGGTTCTGGACGAAGCGCGGGTATGCGAAGCAGCCGGAGCTGTGCGGACGCTTTGAGTGGAAGCAGGTGGATTCTGTGGAGGAGGTGAGGAATGAGTTGGTGTTTTGGACGCGGGGGTGAGAGTCGAACAGCCAATCACTAATCACTAATCCTCCAATCATAAATCGAAGTGCATTGAAGAGGGATGAGCTGGCGCCCAAGGACCACTTCCGTGGTATCCCGTTTCCGCGGGACCATTCGACAGCAGCATTCCCCGAAAGGTCCGACTGACCTTCATTCCTCTCTTCGACACACTTCGATTTATGATTGGAGGATTAGTGATTGGTGATTTGGCCTCCCTCACTGCGCCAGCCTCAAGTAGGCCCGCGGCATGTCGGTCACGTCCACCTTGAGGGTCACGGTTTGCGTCAGCGTTGCGGGATCGATCCCGCTGGTGGTGGTGACCACGCTGACGGCGGTCGTCCATTGCTTCAGGTTGGTCGAGATCTGCACGACTTCGGCCGGGCCGGAGTAGAGGGAGCTGCGGCGGTAGCTGAAGGTGACGTAGTTCCGGCCGCCTTCCAAGCTGCGGGCAAACTTCGGCAGGGCCTGGCGGTCCTGCGCGGTAAGCGGCGCGATGGCCTGCAGGCCGAGGAGGTGCTTGATGCCGTTGGGCACGCCGGAGGCATTCGCATCACCCGTCGCCGAACTCTCCGCCCCGGACAATTGGTTCTCCGCAAAGACCGAGCGACGCCAGGTCTCGAAGTCCACCGGCTGAAGCTCGAAGGCTCCGATGTCCGTGAAGCCGGATCCCGGCATGCCATAGTATCCGGGGAAGTCATAGGACCGCGGCAGGCCACGCTGGTCGGTGGTGAGTGCACCGGGGGAGCCGCCCTTGTCGATCGCCCGGCTGCCGGGCAGCAAGGCCATGGTGTAGGTCGGACCGCCATTGTCCTTCAGGGGCCCGAGTCCGGGATCTTCCACCTGCGTCTGGTCGCCACTCGTGCCGGGAACGAAGGTGCTGTTGGCAAAGCGGACGAGATTGAAGCCGCTCGAGCGCACACGTCCATCGACGTCGTCCTTATAGTTGCGGGTGATGATGCAGTTCCGCGCGGTGATGCCGGCCATGGACGTGCCGCCGATGCCGCTGGGGTAGTTGTCCACGATGGTGCAAGAAGCCAGGCCCATGCTGCCTGCCGTGAGAATGGTGCCGGGCCCGTTCACCGCGCGGTTGCCCTGGAAGGTGCTATTCGTGATGGTGGCGGTACCGGTGCCGAAGAGGCAGGCAGCAGCCTGGGCATCCGAGCGGTTGTTCCAGAAGCTGCAATTGCGGATGGTGACGGTGCCATCCTTGCAGAAGAGGCCGCCCCCGCCCTGGCTGGCATGGCAGCCGGTGACGTGGCAATCGCTCAGATTCAGCGTGCCTGTGCTGAAGATGTAAATGCCGCCACCCAGGGCGCCATCCCCATCCGCGAGGCTAAGGCCGGAGATGTCAGCCACCACATGGTTCTCTCCGATCGAGAGGATGCTGAACTTGTTCCCGGCGGAGGGACTGCGGCGGACGGTGAGGAACTTGGCGCCGGGACCATAAATGCTCATCGGGCGCTTGATGCCAGGAAGCTCCGAGAGCAACTCAATGCTGCGGGCGGGCCCGGTGGAGGGAAAGGCGCGCGGGTGAAAGCGGATGATGGCGGGAGCTTCTGCCGGGCGGGCATTCGCCACACGCAGGGCCTCGCGCAGGGTGCAGTCGAACTCGCCGGCCACGCCATCATCCCAGTCGCCGGTGTTGTTTACTACGATGTCTCCCGTACTTGATTGGGCTTTTTCCTGAAGCTCCACGGCGCCGATGTCGCTGCGGTCGCCCTGGTACTTGAGGTCCTGCCAAGCGGCTTTGACGCTGCGGGGGTTCCCGAGTTGGTCGCTGGTCTCCTTCGTCCCGGCGAGGCTGCTGAGGTTTGAGCCGCGGTCGATGACGTCGCTGCTATCGTAGCGCGGCGGATGGACGAGCAGAGTGCCGCCATAGAGGCCGAGTGGCTCGAGCTTGGGGTCAGTGACGCCGCTCAGATCGGCGGTGGCGCGGAAGAGTGCGCCTTCGGCCTTGCCGATGAGATTGTAGCCGAGGGAAGTCGCGGAGCCGGCCCAGTCGTAGCTCTTGTTTCCGGAGAGGATGCAACTGCCGACGCGGGTTGACGATGAGCCGTTGAGAACCGCCCATTGGTTGACGGAGGTACCGCTGCCGTTCCCGGTGATGGTGGAGCCGAGCAGGAGAACCTTGGTCCCGTTTGAGATGCTGATGGCCGAGCCGCGGGTGGCACCACCGGCATTGCCACTGAAGGTGCAGTGGATCAGCGTCGCACTCGAGTCCGTGGCCACGTCCAGGCCCGCGCCAGAGACGGGGGTGCTATTCCCGATGAAGCTGCATTGCCGGGCATCAAGCGAGGTACCCCGAATATAAAGGCCTCCACCCGTCGCGCTTGAGCTGTTGCCTTGGATGGTGCAGCGGCGGAGCGTGAAGCTGCCATCGCCACTGCACCATAGGCCACCGCCCTGTTCGCCGCTGCGGTTGGAGATGAACTGGCAGTCCTCGATCAGGTTTGTCCCCCCGGTGATGCGGCGGAGGCCACCGCCGCCGGAGGGCGAGTAGCCATTGGTGAGGGTGAGGCGGCGCAGGGTGAAATTGCCGGAAGCAGAGACGGTGATGACGGGGAAGTTCGCGGTTCCTTGGGCGGTGGAACGCTGGATGGTGAAGCCGCCGCCAATGGGTCCGTTGATCGTGACCGCCTTGTTGACGTCGATGGTGGAGCTGGTGACGAGAGTGCCGGTGATTTCGATTTCGATGGTATCCCCCGCGACGGAGTTCTGGAGGGCAAGGCGGAGGGAGCCGGGGGCAAGACCGTCGCCGAGACTGTAGACGCTCCGGTTGGTGGCCGTGGCTGGGGATGAGAGGCCGAGGGGGAGGAGCGCGAGGAGCAGCAGAGAGGCGTTGTTCATACAATGAGTTTACGATGTAAATGCTTTCCCGGTTGAGTCAGGGCTAGCGTTTTTGTATGAAAACTCCGTGAAGCGCTGTGTCCGACGACTTGCTTCTGAAAGAAGCTCACCCTTGGAAATGTCGCTCAGACAGCGGCAAACCAGTTCACGCGAACACCATCTAATCAATTCATTAGGAGTTCTTGATGATTTTTCTGGCGGGGAGTTTTACGCGGGAGTAAAAGCGCTTTGCTGTTCCGCATCCTGTTTTAGGCAATGCCACCCGCTCCCGAGCACACGCACCACATCAAGATCCGCAGTACCCAGCTTGAAATGAATCCCGGCCCGGCGGCAGGTGCCCGCCAGGGAGAGGATGTCGAGGGCAAACTCCGCGCCGCGGAGGAGCAGCTCCAACAGCTGGAACAGCAGCGCGAACAACTCGAACGCCAGAAGCGCGAAGTCGAAGGGCTGAACGTGCGCAAGCGCGAGTTCATCTCAGCGCAGGCGGAACTCACTGACAAGATGTCGGCCACCGTCACGCGGATCGACCGCGAGGTGATCGACATGAAGCAGGAGATCGAGGAGCTGGAACAATGCCGCTCCTGCCTGGCCGCGCACCTGGGCAAGCTGGAGAAGATCAATCCGGATGCGTGGACGCGCGATAACATGGCCGCGGGCATCGACCGCGCCATGTCCGTGGCCGAACACGCGGACGATGAGTTCTCCCAAGCCGCCGATTACTTCTCGCGGACCCGCAGCGCGAACATCTTCAACGGTGCGAAGGCGCGCAAGGTGATGCTGTCCGGTGAATTCGGCCGACAGGTCCGCAACGGTCTCGCCTTCAATTTGCCGGTGATCATCCTCGGGGGCATCGCCCTCATCGCCTATCTCGTCAAGTAAGTGAAATGACCCTCAACATGCGCCTTTCCCGGAGCCTCGCCGACGATCCTGCACTGGAAGAACTGCGTGCCCTTGAAGAACGGGAGCGCCAGTTGCGGGAGCAGATCGCCAGCGCGAGCGCAGAGCCGCACAAGATCCTGCGTGAAGCGCAGGAGATGGCTGCCACGCTGCCGCCGCCGGATGATCTGGCGGACCGCCGGCGCTTGCGCGAGTTCGAGGAGAAGGCTAGCCGCACACAGATCCGCAACGAGCGCCGCACGCAGGGGAAGAGCCTGCTGCTGCTGATCCTGCTGCTGGCCGCGACGGCGTGGATGGTTTCGTGGGTGGTGAAGCTGTTCGTGGCTTAGGCTGGAAGTTTCAAGTAGGGAAGAAGTGCCAAGTGCCAAGGACGCTGCGCTGAAGTTCCAAATTTTAAGTTCCAAGTTCCAAGGGAAAGGCAGGAGAAGAGAACGAGGCGCGCCTCTCCTTCTTCTCAATTCGATGTTGGAGGTTCGATGTTCTCTTCCTGCCTTTCCCACTGATCACTGCTGACGGATCACTTGGCACTCTGCTCCGCGCACTCTGCACGGTGTAATCCTTCCTAGCCATAGTGGGAAGTTTGCGTTAAGGAGAGCGGATCTCATGAAGCAAACGACCCGCCGCCTTCTCTGCTCCGCCGCCGTTCTGTTAGCCTCTGCAAGTGCCGCCCATGGCGGGGCCAGTGCGGGGGCCGTGATCGGCACCACGACCACGCAGACCACGGAGTCCGACAAGCCTCCCTTCATCCTCGATTCCTTCCGCGTGAGCGGCTACGGGGCCTTCGGGATGGACTTCGACAAGAGCCAAGGTGGGCTGGATGTCTATCAGGTGGAGCTGCAGAGCTTCCTGAGCAAGCCGATCACCTTCGGCAATGGCTTCACCTTCCTGCCCACCTTCCGCTATGAAGGGACCTTCCTGCGCTACGATGGCACGCTGCCGGGTTTCCCGCTCAAGGATGAGGACCTGCACTCGCTGGAGCTGCCGCTGTATTTGATCCACAGCACGCCGAGCTCGCCGTGGATCTACGGGGCCTATCTGCGGCCGGCGCTGTCCACGGACTTCCAGCACATTGATAGCGACGACATCTTCGTGGATGCGGCGATCGGGGCGGGATACAAGTTCAGCGATTCCTTCTACCTCGGTGGCGGGCTGGCGATTCAGGATGCTTTCGGCAATGAGGAGCTGATCCCGGGAGTCGCCTTCGTGTGGTCGCCACGGGAGGACATCACCCTCCAGCTGTTAGGCCCGGTCTTCACCGCGGAGTGGAAGGCCACACCCGACTGGAAGTTCAGCGTGGACGTGCGCGCGGCGGGCGGGGCTTGGAATATCGATGACAACCACCAGTCCCGGACGATCGACTTCACCTCCTACCGCGCAGGCCTGCAGGTGCAGCGGCGCTTGATGGATACCTGGTGGCTGGAAGCTGGCGGAGGTATCACCTTCGCGAACGAGATGGACCTCAAGACGCACAGCGGCCTGGGCCTCAATGAGGCGGTCCTAGGGGATCTGGACGAGGGGGTGTACGGATACCTCGCGGTGAGGAAAGAGGTGTGGTGACTTCTTAGCGCCGGGAGGCGCGTCGGAAATTAGCCGGTGGTGAAGCGATAGCGGAACCACCGGTTTGCCATCTCAGAATCATTTAGCCCCGGCAGGGGGCGACGGAATTGCCTGAAACCCTTGGGTGTTTCCGGCGCATCGAATTTCCATACCGGGCAGCTCAGGGAAGTACGGCATCGCTCGTAGAAGCGGCCCTTCCGCCGGCCCTCCGGGGCGGCAATCGTTTTTTGGCGGACCGTCCGGTGGTTCCGCAAAGCCTCCACCACCGGCTAATTTCCGACGCGCCTCCCGGCGCTAAGAATCCCCGCCGCTAAGAACCTGCCTTCTCCGCCAGCTTCTGCCTCAGCTGCGGCCACTGCTCCTGGCTGACGATGTAGCCGATGCAGTTCGGCTTGCCGCAGCGGCAGGGGTGATCCTCGTAGCAGTCCACGTCGAAGGCGTAGTCAAAGGTCAGCTCATCGCCGGTCTTGATGGCCTTGAGCGCGTGGATGAAGATCCGCTTGCCGTCGATCCATGCCTCGCAATTCGGATCGCAGGAATGGTTGATCAGGCGCGCGGTGTTCCAGGGGACATTGCCATCGATGTCGCTCTTGCTGGTGAGCGTGAAGATGTAGACCGCGGCATCGCCCGTCTCCTGGGAGTGGGCATGCTGGGCCCAGGCGCGGCGCTCGCTCTCTTCCTTGTTGATGATCTCGCCGACGTACTCGATGATCTTGGTGCCGGCAGGGATGTCCCCGGTGGCATAGACCCCGCTGCCGTGGATCTGCGAGCCGCGCACTTCACAGAGATCGCTCTGCCCGCGCTGCCAGAGTTGCTTGAGTTTCTTGAAGAGGGTGGCCTCTTCGGACGGCTTGGTGGCGTTCTTCTTCCCCATCTTCGTCTTCGTGCTGCTGCTGGTGATCATCGTGCGTCCTGCTCCCGCTTCTCCGGTCATTTGGCCTTATCCTTCTCCTCTTCCTTCTTCACTTCCGGCAGGGACATGTCCTGGGGCAGATTGAAGAAGAGGCGGCGCAGTTCGGAGGTCTTGAGCGTGGCGCCATCGATGAAGGTCCAGTCGTTCTTGCCCTTGTCGGAAATGGCGAGCTGGAAGCTCTTGCTGAGGACCACGGCAGGCTTGGCGGGATCGCCCTGCTTGGTGGCAGGCACGATGAAGCGGAACCTGGTTTCCGTGGGGACCACCAAGAGGTACTTCTTGAAGAAGATCTTCTCTGCCGGGGCACCCGTTTCCGGGTCGATCACGGGCTTGCCGCTGGCATCGAGCACGGATTCCTTGCCGGATTCCACTTCGTAAGCAGTCACGGTGCCAGTGGGCTTGAAGCTGAGGATGGTGGTGCCGCTCTCCCGCATCTGCTTGCCCAGGGTCTCCATGGCCTGCTCCATGGCCTTCACCCCGCCGGGCACGGTATTGGTGAGCTTCTCCTTCCAGCCCGGGTACATGCGGTCCAAGGCCACCTTGTGATTGCCCGCCACCACTTGGGCACCCAGGGCCTTCACGGCCTCCACGGCGGACTTCTCGATTTCCGGGCTGACCTTGATGACGGCGGAGGACTCCCCCTTCTTGGGATTGGCGGGCACCGGGTCGCCCGGGGCGGCCAGCACCGGGCCGGTGGCGAGGCACAGCGTCAAGAGTGCCGGAAGAATCGTTCGCTTCACGGCGCATGGATGCCCGGGGCGATGGGCGGCGTCAAGGCTGGGGGAAAGCCTTGTTCCGGGTGGGTGGCCATACTCTGCCTCAAAATAGATCCCGTGGGACGTATAGGACCCGTTCCGCCGCCCGGGTAAAGCGCGGACCATCCCACGCGATCACGCATCGCTCCCTCCTAACACCTTGCTTTACACTTGTTCACAGCCGTGTAGCCTCTCTCCCCGTTCACCCCTACCCCCCGACCACCCCCGAAGATGCCGGATGATCCCCTCCAGCCGGATCCGGACGAAGACCTCGTGGCGCGCGCCCGCAGCGGCGACACGCGTGCGTTCGACGCCCTGATTCTGAAGTATGGCGAGAAGCTGTACGGCTTGGTCTATAACATGACCGCCCACAAGGAGGACACGTACGATCTTCTCCAGGACATCTTCGCGAAGGCGTACCACTCGCTGCCCAAGTTCCGCGGGCACTCCAGCTTCTACACCTGGATCTATCAGATCTCGGTGAACATGACGCTCAACTTCCTGAAGAAGCGGAAGCGCCGTGGCGGCGGCATGAGTCTGAATGAACTGGATTCCGCAGTGCAGACGGATCCTGCGCTGGTGGATTCCAGCCACATGGCGAACCCGGAAAAGCAGAGCAAGCTGCATGAGCTTCAGAAAAGATTGAACGAAGCCATGCTGAGCCTGTCAGAAGCGCATAGAACGGTAGTAACCATGTTCGACATCCAAGGACTGCCGCATGCGGAGATCGCGCGGATCCTGAAGATCTCGGAAGGCACTGTCCGTTCGCGCCTGCATTACGCTCACCTGCAACTGCAGTCGAAGCTTCAGGACTACTGGGAGCCGGGAATTTGAAAAAATTCCTTGCCAAAGGCCGGGAAATTTTAGATTCATTAACCATCAACTGCCGTGAAGCCGAGTGTTGAACAGATTGGAGCCTTGCTTGCCCTCAAGCGCCACGAGCGACCTGAGGAAGGGTTCCTTGACGATTTCCTCCGGGATTTCCACCGGCGGCGGCGTGAAGAAGAGGCCCTGATGACGGGTCCTGCGGGTTGGTGGCACCGGTTGACCGCATGGTATTCCGGTCTGGGAGCTTCGAAGTGGGCTTATCCGCTCGGTCTGGCTTACGCCGGGGCAGCGGCCCTCTTCCTTCTCTCACCCGGTCCGGTCCAAATGCAGCCATCGCCCGCGACGCCGGCGATGTATCAGGTGGAACCGGCGGAGCCGACTCCGGTGGAACAGCTCGACAAGGTGGACCTTCGTCCATCCTCGCAGGGCACCACGGGTGAGCAGGAGTTCTGAAGGATTCCCCCTTCTTCCGGATGATTTGCTCTACTTGGCGGTGCCTGACGGCACCAGTCGCGATTTGGTGCATGGCTGCTGTGGCAGATGCGGCGGAGGCGCCCTGTGCGGCGAGCTTCCCGGGTGCTTCGGGTGAGGTCCAGTCGGTGGCCTTCGGCGTGGGAGATGGCCGGCATTATGTTTCGGTAGCGCTGCCGGAGGTGCAGGCGGATGGCGGGAAGCTGCGCTCGGCCGGGCGCGTGCTGCCGGCGGCGGTTTTCGTGGATCAGGTCTCGCGGCTGGTGATCTTCCGGGTGGATGGCCCGCCGGGCCAGGCGCTGCCCTTGGCCGCGAAGGGCCTGGGCGGCGTGGCCGTGGGGGTGAAGCTGCAGCTGCTGAATGGCGGCGCGGCGCAGACCAACGGCTGGATCAAGCAGATCAATGGCAAGATGCTGCCGCTCTCCCTCTTAAAGGTGGACTACACGAATTCGCCACCGCCCACCGGCACGCCCCTGCTGGATGCGGATGGTGCGGTGGTGGCGGTAGCCTTCCAGTCCTCTGCCGCGAAGAGCGGCTATGCCATCCCCGCGGAGGTGGTGAAGCGCGTGGTGGAGGATGTGCAGGGCAACGGAAAGGTATCGCGCGGCTGGATCGGCGTGAAGCTGCTGCCGCAGTCCCCCACCCCGCAGGTGACCGGCGTGCAGAATGGCTCGCCTTCCGCACGCGCGGGAATCCAGACGGGGGATGTGCTCCTTTCCGTGGGCACGCGGCCTCTAACAGATTATGCGGATGCGGTGAACGCCTTCTACTTCCTGCGGCCCGGGGTGCCTTCCCCGCTGAAGGTGAAGCGCGGGGAGAAGGAGATTTCCGTATCGGTGACGCCGGAGGAGAGGGGGGAGTGAAGGGCGGAGCTAAGGCTCCGGATTTCAGATTTGAGATCTCAGATTTCAGATCTGTCCTGAAATCTAAAATCTGAGATTTGAAATTCCGGCATGGAAGAAGGGCTGAAGCGCGGACGGCTCGGGGATGGTGCCCACGGCAAACCGGCACCGGGGGAAGAGAGCTTTGCGAGCCTGGTGGCGCGGCGTGATTTCGAGCTGGAGGAAATCGTATCGCGCGGTGCAGCGAGCCCGGAGGGCTTTTGGTATGATCAGGAGCGCAGCGAGTGGGTGCTGCTGGCGAAGGGGACGGCCACGCTGAGATTTGAGGAGGAGGAGGGCGATTTCGAGATGCAGGCCGGGGACTATGTGCTGATCCCTGCGGGCAAGCGGCACCGCGTGGAGCGGACCTCCGGGGATGCGGTTTGGCTGGCGCTGCATTTCCGGGAGCGGTAAGTCATGGGGTGATGAAGGGACGCATGCCTTATCCCGCGGCTCCTGAGCTTCTGCTGCTTGGCATCGTGCTCGCGGCTCTTGTCGCCACGCAGGTCGTCAATGTCTGGGTGTGGTTGATCGAATGGATCTTCCCGTGAGCTTGGCTTGGATTGGCAGGTCCGCCTGCGTATCAGGGTGTATGCGGAAGATGTGGATCATGCTGCTGGCGCTGACGGGCATCGCCGCGGGAGCGGAGGCGAAGCGCCCGAACATCCTGCTGCTCTACGCGGATGACTGGCGGCACGACACGCTGGGCTGTGCGGGGAATCCGGTGCTGAAGACGCCTCGGCTGGATGCCCTGGCCACGGAGGGGCTGCGCTTCACGCATGCCTGCGTGACGACTTCGATCTGCGGGGTGAGCCGGGCTTCCCTGCTCACGGGACAATACATGTCGCGGCATGGGAACCGGGGCTTTGAGATGTTCCGCACGCCATGGGCGGAGACCTTCCCTGCCCTGCTGCGGGCGCAGGGCTACTGGACCGGGCATGTGGGGAAGTGGCACAACGGGACCTTCCCGGCGGAGGGCTACGACTTCGGCCGCGCCTATAGCGGGAAGCATTGGTTGAAGGATGCGCAGGGCAAGCCCGTGCATGTGACAGCGAAGAACGAGCAGGACGCACTGGAGTTCCTGCGCGGGCGACCGAAGGACAAGCCCTTCTGCCTGACGGTGGCCTTCTTCGCCACGCATGCCGAGGATGAGAATCCGCTGCAATACCTGCCGCAGCCGGAGAGCGCGGTGCTGTATGCAGATACTACGATTCCCGTACCTGCCACGGCCACGGCGGAGGCGCTGGCGAAGTTGCCGCCCTTCCTCCAGCAGCCGGAGAACGAAGGACGCGTGCGCTGGCACTGGCGCTTCGACACGCCGGAGAAATACCAGGCGATGATGAAGAACTACTACCGCATGGCTACGGAGGTGGACTCCGTGTGCGGTCGCCTGCTGGATGAACTGAAGGCGGAAGGCGTGGATGATGAAACGCTGGTGGTCTTCACCGGGGACAATGGCTACTTCCACGGCGAGCACGGGTTGGCGGACAAGTGGTATCCCTATGAGGAAAGCATCCGCGTGCCGCTGATCGTGAGGGATGGGCGGATTCCCGCGGAGCGCCGCGGAAAAACCGACGAGCGACTCGTGCTGAACGTGGACTTGGCAGAGACCTTCCTGACCGCCGCCGGGGTGAAAGCACCGCAGACGATGCAGGGGCGGGACATCTCCCCGCTCTACGCGGGAAGCGGGGAATGGCGTGAGGGCTTCTACTATGAACATCCGACCATCACGCGGAAGGAGCGGATCCCGAGCTCGCAGGCATGGGTGGAGCGGGACCGGAAGTTCATCCGCTGGCCGGAGTATGGCGTGGAGGAGTTCTTCGATCTGAAGAAGGACCCGGGGGAAGTGGAGAACCGGATCGGGGATGAGGGGCGGAAGGATGAGATTTCGAAGATGCGGGGATTGATGGAGGAGTGGGAGAAGAAGGTGAAGTAATATGGAGTGCGGCGGCTTGACGCCGCTTTGGCTTCGGGGGCGGTCGGACTTCTCCATTCGTGACCGCTCATCACGGCGGCACCTACGCACCGACCGGAAAGCGCAGTCACCGCCAATCCGTGGCCGTTTACCGCGGCGTCACCAACCCGCAGCCAAAGCTGCGTCGCGTCCAGCCTCTTACTCATGAATCCGTTGATGCCGATGCTTGCTCAAAAGCCCCAAGGGGGCGGCTGGAAGATAGCCCAGGGTCAGCGAGCCATAGCGAGCGCAACCCTGGGTTCGTTCGTAAAGTGAATCGTCCCCTGAAAGGGGACCGGGAGTGTGGCGACTCCGGACGGCTTTTTCATCCGCGACCCACCTGCCCCCAATTCAGGGGGCGAACCTCTCGGGCACCAAACCCAGGGTTGCGCTCGCTATGGCTCGCTGACCCTGGGCTATCAACTTGCCGCCCCTTTGGGGCTTTTGAACAAGCGGTCGCCTGTCAGGCACCGATGGCGGGAGCGGTGAGTTCGACGACATGGCCGTCGCCATCCTTCACCACCGCACGGCGCCCCCATTCGGAATCCGCGGGCGGGGCGATGACTTCCACGCCTGCCTCCACCAATCGGGCAAGGAGGCCATCCACGTCATCCACGCGGAAGCCGATGCGCGTACCGGTGGTAGGCGCGGACTTGGCACCGAGCGGATAGATCTCAAAGACCATGCCATTCATCTCGGAGGCGTAGTGCTCCGGTCCGGTCCCATGCTTGTGGAGCGTGAAGGGGAGGCCGAGGCTGCGGTAGAACTCCACCACACGGTGGATGTCCGGCGAGCGGAGAACGATGAGGTTAAGCTGCGGCGACGGAAATGCCATCGCGGGGAATATCAGGCACGATCGTGCTTTTCCGCAATCATGGCGAGGAGCTTCTCGCCATCCGACTTGCGGGAGCGCTGGTCGAGAAAGTCCTTCATTCCCCGAAGCCTGGCGGGCGGGGTGAAGCCGGGACCAGAGCACCCGCAACTACTGAAGATGAAGCCATGTTGGTACATGGCCGAGGCCACCCGCCATGCCTCCCGGTCAGCGCGCGGTGGCGCCTTGAAGTCCAGCCCCATGTTTGCCATGCGACCGCCGCACTCGGGACAGACGGAAGCCGTTTCGAGATACTCGGCTCGCATCTCCTCCGCCGTGGTGCCGAACTGCTGCTCCAGCTTCGCCTGCTCGCTATCGGATCTATTCCAGCGGAAGCTAAGCTTGTGGAGAGCGTCATCCCTGCCACTAAGCGCAAAGAACTCATCAATCGCCGGCTTCTTGAAGGCCTTGCGGCAGGAGAAGCAGACGAAGTGCGCTTTATAGGTGTGGAGGGCGTAGCGGCACACGGCTGCCTTGAGGCTAGCAAGCCTTCAGGGATCTTGCAATGCCAGTTGAGGAAACTCGCTTCTAAAAGAAGCTCGTCCTTGAAATGTCGCTCAGGAGAGCGGCACTCCGTTCACCTCCCCTGCCCTCACGGAATACCGCGCCATGCCTCCCAGACCGTGCGCTTCCTCCAACCATCCGAGGTGCGTGGTGGTGATCCACCTTTGCGCGGCGGCGGGGAGCGCATGCAGAACAGCATTGCGCCGACCGGGATCGAGTTCTCCGAAGACGTCATCGATGAGATACACCGGCAAGCTCCCGCGGGCAGCGGCGAGGGTCTCGCCCTGGGCCAGCTTGAGCGCGAGGGCGAGGGTGCGCTGCTGGCCCTCGCTGGCGAACTCGGCGGCGGCGAGGCCATTGATGGAAAGCAAGAGGTCATCGCGGTGCGGGCCGACGAAGCTCTGGCGCTGGCGGCGTTCGCGTTCGCGGGCCTGCTCCATGGCGGCACGCAGACAGTGGCCGCCGGCGGGACGGTATTCGAGTTCGAGCAACTCCTCCCGCCCGCTGACCTGGCGTTGGTCGGCGGCGGCGCGCGGGGTGAGCAGAGCCACGATCCGGTCGCGCGCGGCGACGAGGAGATTGCCCTCCACGATCATGACCTCCTCGTAGGAGCGGATCTCGTCCTCGCGCGGGCGCGGGTCCTTGAGGAGGAGATTCTTCGCCTTCAGCGCACGCTTGTAGCGGGCAAGGGCACTGCGATAGCCGGGCTCGATCTGGGAGCCGATGAAGTCGAGGTAGCGGCGGCGGCCTTCGGCGGGACCGCGGACGAGGTCGAGGTCCTCACTGCCCATCCAGACGAGCAGGCCGCCATCAGCAAGATAGGCGCCCGGGCCGTCGCGCTCCTCGCCATCGGCGGCGAGTTGGAGACCGCCGCCCTGCCAGCGGACGCGCCGGTCCATGCCCCAAGCCTCCCCGGCGATGCCAAAGCCCGTCCCCGCGGCGGAGCCGATCCGTGTCATCGCCGGCAGCCGCCGGGTCCGCGGCGAGTGCAGGCGGACCAGCACGCAGACGGCCTCCAGGATCGAGGTTTTCCCCTGCGCATTGTCCCCCGTGAAGACCGCGCCCGCCGCCGGAATCTCCAGCGCCAGGCCGGAGAAGCAGCGGAAATCGACGGCGCGGAGGGTGGCAAGCATAGAGCGGAAAGCAGAGAGCGGAGAGTGGGAGAGCTTGAATTGCAAGGCCTTCTCCCCCGCTTTTCGGCTGCGGGCGCGTTTTCTGACTCTCCGCTCCTTGCTCCCCGCTCTGCGCTCAATACCCTTGAAATGCCGGGCCCCCTATGCATCCTCGCCGCCCGCTCATGGCAGGGCCTCGTTTCCAAGCACTTCCCGGTTTCCGCGATTTCCTCCCGAAGGATACCGCGGTCCGCAATTATTTGTTCGAGACCTGGCGCTCGGTGGCACGCCGCTATGGCTTCGTGGAATACGAGACGCCGCTGCTGGAGGACACCGCGCTGTATCTGAAGAAGGCGGGCGGCGAGTTGAACTCGCAGCTCTTCCGCTTTGAGGACCAGGGCGGGCGCGATGTCACGCTGCGCCCGGAGGTCACCGCCTCGCTGGCGCGCTTGGTCGCGCAGCATCAGCGGGATTTCCCGAAGCCGCTGAAGTGGTTCGAGATCGGCCAGTGCTTCCGCTACGAGAAGCCGCAGAAGGGCCGCGGACGGGAGTTCTTCCAGTTCAACGTGGACATCCTCGGCGAGCCGGGGCCGACCGCGGATGCGGAGCTGATCGCACTGGCGATCGACACGATGCTGGCCTTCGGCTTCGAGAAGGGCGACTTCATCGTGCGCGTGTCCGACCGCCAGGCATGGCTGGACTTCGCCGCCGCACGCGGGGTAAAGGAGGAGAGCATCCCGGACTTCCTGCAGATCATCGACAAGCTGGAGCGGGAGAAGCCGGAAGTCACCGAGCAGAAGCTGGCCGCCCTCGGCCTGAGCAGCGCGGAGGTGCAGACCTTCATCGCGAACCCGGAGAATGCTTCCGCGGCCTTTGAGACGATCCGCAGCGAACTCAGCGCGCGCGGGATGGGTGAGTTCCTCTCGCTGGACCTCTCGATTGTACGAGGACTGGCGTACTACACGGGCGTGGTCTTCGAGGTCTTCGATTCCCGCAAGTCGATGCGTGCCGTCGCCGGTGGCGGCCGCTACGACACGCTGGTGGAAACGATTTCCGATGGCGCCACGTCGATGCCTGCCACGGGCTTCGCGATGGGCGACTACGTGATTCGCAATCTCATCGAGGAGACCGGCAACGCGAACCTGATGATGAACGCGTGGATGCAGCGCAACGCGGCAGCCTGCGAGGTCTATCTCGTCATCGCCGATGACACGAAGCGCCCGCAGGCCCTTGAGATCCTCAGCGATCTCCGCAATGCCGGCATTTCCTGTGACCTCCCCCTCGCTCCGGCGAAGGTGAACAAGCAATTCCAAGCCGCCGAAAAAAGCGGTGCCCGCTTCGCCCTTGTCATCGGCAGCGAGTGGCCGGAGCTGAAGCTCAAGGTGCTCTCCTCCCGCACCGAAGAGACCTGCCATGTCCTGAACCTCGCCGACTGGCTGAAGGACCGCCTGAAGGAACCCGATGGCCCGCTGCTGGCATGAAGACTTTCAACCGCGAATGGACGCGAATGGACGCGAATAGGAGCAGCCGGAATCTTTTCCTGCTGAGCTCGGCGTCTTCGCATTTCCGTTTTCTTCTCCGCGTTCCCTCTGCGACCTCCGCGACTCCGCGGTTCGTTCCTTCCAACACTTTTTGACCCATGCGCACGCACCATTGCAACGAACTCCGCTCCAACCACGTCGGTGAAACCGTCACCTTGATCGGCTGGGTGAATACCGTGCGCGACCAAGGCGGCGTGATCTTCGTGGACCTGCGGGACCGCGAGGGCGTGACGCAGTGCGTCTTCCGCCCGGAGGAGAGCCCGGAGGCCGCCGCGGCCAGCCACAAGCTGCGCGATGAAGACGTGATCCAGGTCATCGGCACCGTCGCGAACCGTCTGAAGACCGACACGGTAGACACCACCAACGACAAGCTGGCCACCGGCCAGATCGAAGTCGTGGCCAAGCAACTGGTGATGGTGAACAAGGCGGATGTGCTGCCCTTCCAGCTCGACAAGGAGCTGTCGAACGAGGACCTGCGCATGCGCTACCGCTACCTGGACATCCGCCGCCCGCGCATGTCGCAGAACCTGCGCACGCGCCACCGCGTGACCAAGACCACGCGCGATTACCTCGATGAGCTCGGCTTCTGCGAGATCGAGACGCCGATCCTATCCAAGTCCACGCCGGAAGGCGCACGTGACTTCCTGGTGCCCTCGCGCCTGCAGCCCGGTTCCTTCTATGCCCTGCCACAGGCGCCGCAGCAGTACAAGCAGCTGCTGATGGTGGGCGGGATGGAGAAGTATTTCCAGATCGCCAAGTGCTTCCGCGATGAGGACCTGCGCGCGGACCGCCAGCCGGAATTCACGCAGATCGACATCGAGGCCTCATTCGTCGGCCAGGAGGACATCCTCGCGCTGGTGGAGGGCTTGATGGGCCGCATCTTCAAGGAAGCGCGTGGCGTGGAGATCCCGAAGAGCTTCGACCGCCTGACTTACCGTGATGCGATGAATACCTACGGCTCCGACAAGCCGGACCGCCGCTTCGGCCTGCACATCACGGACCTCGGCGATGTCTTTGCGAATTCCACCTTCAAGGTCTTCTCCGGCGCGCTGCAATCCGGCGGCGCGGTAAAGGCGATCAACGCGAAGGGCTTCTCGAACATCACCACCGGCCAGGTGGAGGCGCTCACGCAGATCGCCGTGCAGGCAGGTGCGAAGGGCCTGGCCTACATCCAGGTGCGCGGCGAGACCGTGGATACCTGGCGCTCGCCGATCACCAAGTTCCTCGCGCCCGAGGAAGTGGAGGCGATGAAGCAGAAACTGAACATCGAGACCGGTGACCTGATCCTCTTCGCGGCCGGCCCTTGGGAGCAGGCCTGCGATATTTTGGGCCGCGTGCGTCTGGCCTGTGCGGGATTCCAGAATCTGCTCGAAGGCAACGAGGAGCTGAATTTCCTGTGGGTGACCGAGTTCCCGCTGCTGGCGAAGGATGAGGAGACGGGCCGCTTCGTGGCGGTGCACCATCCCTTCACCCGTCCGCTCAAGGAGGACGAGGACAAGCTGATGAACGGCGAGCTCTCCACCGAGCTGCGCGCACAGGCCTACGACGTGGTGCTAAACGGCTACGAGCTGGGCGGTGGATCGATCCGGATTCACGAGGCCCCGCTGCAGGCCGCGATGTTCAAGGCGCTGGGGATTTCCGATGAGACCGCCGCGGTCGAGTTCGGCCACATCCTGGATGCCTTCCGCTTCGGCGCGCCGCCGCACGGTGGCCTGGCCATCGGCCTGGACCGCACGGTGATGCTGATCTGCAACGAGCAGTCGATCCGCGAAGTCATCGCCTTCCCGAAGAACAACCGGGGCAACGACCTGATGAGCCAGTCTCCCGCCGAGGTGGAGGCCCACCAGCTCCGCGACCTGCGCATCCAGGTGGTGAAGAAGCCAGGCGCCGAGAAGGCACCGGCACCACAAGGGTAATCCCTCCGGACTATTCCAATTGGAAACGGCTCGCAGGGAAACCTGCGGGCCGTTTTGTTTGTTAGAGCGACCTTTGAGGCCTATACCATGGCAAGCGTTCCCCGAGAGCCGCAACGATCTGACTACACCCCGGCCGCCGCCAAAGTCCTGGGCACCTGCTTGCTGGCCTTTTGTCTCTTGGGCTTCGGCCAAATCGGGGCCGGTGTCCGTGGCTATCTGAAGACCGGTGAAGGGGTCAAAACCACGGCACAGGTCAAATTCTTCAAGGTCTCCTCGTCATCCGGCACCCGTGGCGGCGGGCCTTCGGCCAAGGCGGAGTATGAATACAGTTGGAAAGGACAACGCTTCCACGGCGATAGAATCGGATTTCTCGGTTACTTTGGAGGGTCGGAAGCAAGGCTGCAACGCGCCCTCCAATCCGGGGAGCCGATCGAGATCTTCATCGATCCTTCCGATCCGTCCTACTCGGTCGTCGACCGGACTTGGAACTGGGCTGGCTTTCTCTTCTATGCCGTCCTGGCAATCGCCTGCGGGGCAGGTGCCATTCACTTCTACCGATTGGCGACTGCGGGAAGGCGACCGCCCGACGATTCGCGGCAGATCCGGCGGGCAGAAGGGCGGAGGATTGGGAAGGAGAGCCGGGAGAAGAATGGGCAGGCTGGAGCCAAGATCCGTCACGAGGGAGATGAAGGGGACCGGAATCTTGGTGATCGATAAGGCCGCTTGCTATCGATCAAAAAACGGCATACTTTGATCGATAAGTCCCGGACTTATCGATCATGGAATGGAACTGGCAGCTGGCGGATTGGCCGAATTTCAAGTGGAAGTCGGGACAAGACCCGGAACTGGAAGCACAGTTTCTGGTGGGGGCAGGTCGTTTGGCCGGCGGGCTTGCTGGACTGGCATTGGCCGACGCGGCTGATTTGCGCGCTGATCTCCTCAGCGAGGAGGCACTGGAAACCTCAAGCATCGAAGGCGAGATCCTCAATCGGGATAGCGTCCAATCGTCCATCCGCCGGCAATTCGGGCTGGCCGTCGATGCACGGAAAGTCTCTCCCGCAGAGCAAGGTGTGGCAGAGGTCATGGTCGCCGCCTACCGGCATCATGCGGAGGACCTTTCGGACAGCAGACTGTTCAAGTGGCATTCGCTTCTGATGAAGGGCAAGCGCGGGCTGAAGGACGTGGGACGATACCGTCGCTCGCCCGATCCCATGCAGATCGTTTCCGGGCCGGTCCATGCTCCGAAGGTGCACTTCGAGGCACCGCCTTCCGAACAGGTCCCGCGCGAGATGGAGAACTTCATCCGGTGGTTCAATGATTCCCGCGGCAGGATGCCAGCGCTCTGTCGCTCGGCGGTGGCCCATGTCTATTTCGAGTCAATCCATCCGTTTGAGGACGGCAACGGCCGCCTTGGCCGGGTGGTCGCTGAGATTGCCTTGTCGCAGTTGGCTGGCGCGCCCCTCCTTCTCGCATTGTCGCAAGTGATCAATACCGGCAAGAAGGAGTACTACGCGCAGCTTCAAAAGGCTAACAGGACCTTGGATCTCGGGGAATGGATCGGCTATTTCTCGAAGACCGTGCTCGCTGCCATGGCACGCTCCGAGGGACGGATCCAATTTCTCATCCGGAAGGCGAGGTTGTTTGAGCGCCTGCGGGACAGGCTCAATGTGCGCCAGGAGAAAGTCTTGCTTCGGATGTTTGCGGAAGGCCCCGAGGGTTTTACCGGCGGCCTCAGCGCGAAGAATTACATGGCGATCTCCAAGTCACCGTCAGCCACGGCGACACGTGACCTCGCCGAACTGGTCGAGCTGGGAGCCCTCCAGAGAACCGGTGAGCGAAAGAGCACCCGATATTCGCTGGCCTTGGATGGCGGGTGAGCCGGGTTGGCGGCGTCCACCAGCAAACATACTTCTCACTATGATCCTCCTCTTCCCTTGTGAACCCTTCGCGCCGCAGCGCGTGGATCCGTCCTTCATCACGGAGTATGAGGCGGCGCGCTTGGTCGGCTTCCGCTGTGTGCTGTATTCGCATGAAGATCTGGAGGCGGGCGAGATGAAGTCCTGCCTGCGCGGGCTCCCCGGGGACAGCGAGGACCGCAGTCTCTTGATCCGCGGCTGGATGGTGCCCGGCGAGATCTATCGCCTCTACCACGATGCGGCGGTGGAGCGCGGCTACCTGCCCGTGGTCTTCCCGGATGCGTATGATCAGGCGCACTACCTGCCGCTCGCCTATCCCATCACCGTGGGCCACACCGCCTACAGCGAGTGGATCGAAGGTGATGATCCAGAGGCGGCCTGGGAGCTGTATCAGCACTTCCTTGGCAAGGATGCGATCATCAAGGATTGGGTGAAGTCGGCGAAGTCGCGGTGGAAGGATGGCTGCTACATCCCGGCGGGGACGAGCCGCGAGCGATTCATGGAAATCTTCAAGGTCTTCCGTGAGGAACGCGGCAGGCTCTTCAACCGCGGCGTGGTCTTGCGCGAATTCCTGCCGCTCGTGGAACGGGGCAGCGATATCCTCGGCCTGCCACTGGTGGAGGAGACCCGCTTGTTCTTCTGGCAAGGCGAGTGCCTGGTGCCAGCGAACTATCGTTCGCCGAGCCCGATGGATGAGATCGCGCGCTGGACGGAGATCGCGCGGCGCTTCCGCTCGCCCTTCGTGACGGTGGATGTGGCCTTGTTAGAAGACGGGAGCTGGAAGATCGTGGAGACGGGCGACGGGCAGGTCTCGGGCCTCCCGGTGGGGCTGGAGCCGGAGCGGTTCTATGCGGCGCTTTGGAATAAGAGCCTGACATTCCCCCAGCATTCACAATGACCTTCCCGCCTCTCGCCACCCATGCTAGTGATTTTGTTGTGCGAGTCCTGATTCCCCGGCTTAGTCTTCTCGGTTTGACCGCCTACTCCGCAGCCGCGGCAGAGATCGAAATGCCGACCGAAGCGGCGCTTCGCGGAGGTGCCGCGGAGGCCGCCATCATGGATCATTTCAAAGGAGAATTCCCCGAACCCAAGGATGCAGCTGAACGCGCCAAGCAGTTCACCCAAGTCCTCGAAGGCCGTGAAGTGATTTCACTGCAGCTCGACAGCGACAAAGAGAAGGAGTGCGTGATCTGGTTTCAATTCTGGTCCGGCAATCACCACAACGGCGAGATGGCCATCGCCGACTGGAAGGATGGTAAGTGGCGGATTCTCGGCTTCATGTTTGGGAGCGATCCGGCCACCGCCAAGGAGCAGCATGACGGCTACTTCGATCTCAACACCGCCCACAACGTCGGTGGCGGTGAATACTACCTGATCAGCTACCGATTCACGAAAGGCCGCTATAAGGAAGCCGGCAAGGAAAAGAAGAAACTCGAAGGACACTAGGGGACAATAGTGATGTAGTTGCTGCCCTCCCGAAGTGCGCAGCCTTTTGCGCAACGCCGTTGGCGTTGCATCCTTGGAGGATGTCCTTGGAGCTTGAGAATCGCCGGCCTTTGTCGGACGCTCTCCCATGCCTTTGCCGCCGGAGTATTACAACACGATCTTCCTACTCGAAGATCCGCCGTCTCCCCTGCCCTCCCCCTTCGCGATCATCACGGCGTGGAATCCGATGGATGAGGTGACGCCGCCAGAGGAGAACGAGCGTAGGGACGAGGAGCTGAGAATGCTGCTCGAAGTACGGCAGATCCCGTACTTCCGTGCGACGGGTTGCTCGCCGGACCTCGCGCATCGGGAGCCGGGTTGGGCGATCAGCGTCGCGGCGGACTTGGCCATGGAGATCGCCCGCGCATTCCGGCAGCGGGGTTTGTGGCGGGTGGAGGAGCAGCGCTTGTGGCTGGTGGATTGCGCGGATGGACGGGGCGAGGACATCGCTTCCTTCTCCGAACGGCTCCGGAGTTGAGCGGAAGGACTGTTCATCCGCTTGCGCCCGGTGACAAATCCGCCGCATTTTCGGCAAAAAGAGCTCTATGGATGGGGTTCTGGAAGGGTTGAATTGCAAAAAACTCGGTTCTGTGAAGGATCGCGCGCCGTCGATGTATCGCTCCGGCCGCCACCTCGCCTTGTTGCCGATCCTCGCTTGCTGCAGTCTCGCGGGGTCTGGCTATGCCGCCACGTTCGATCTGCTCTGGCAGCTCGGGACGGATGACAATTCCACGACGCCCTTCCTACAGGAGAGCGGAGCGTCGAACGCGGCTCCCGGTTCGGCGACGGTGAAGGATGACGACTACTATTTCGCGGGGACTCATCCCGGAGTCGGCACGGTTGCCACCGAGGCCACGGCGAACTTCGAGCGGGCGATTACCTTCTGGGATGTGCGCAGGCGCATTCACTTTCCTCTCACGGCAGCGCAGGCCTCGTCATCCAGCCGCCTGAAGGTCACGGTCGATGTCTTCGGCGGCGGGGCCTCGGGAGTGCCGGGATTCGGCAGCCACAACGTAACCGTGACTTTCAATGGCCAGCCGGTGGGCGTGCGCAATGACATCACCTGGAACACCACGCTGGTCTTCACGGTACCCGCTTCCGCAGTGAGTGCAGTGAACGGCTCGAACGTGTTGCAGATCGAGCGCACCGGTGGCAGCGCCAATGCTTGGCTGCAGTTCGACTACGTGAAGCTGGAGGTCGATCCCGACGCGCTGGCGGATGCGGATGGCGATGGCCTGCCGCTGTGGTTCGAGGAGGACTACGGCCTGAACCCGGCGGTGGCCGATGCCGCGCTGGATGCCGATGGCGACGGGCGGACGAACCTGCAGGAGTTCCAAGCCGGCACCAACCCCACCGACCTGGACAGCGACAACGACGGCCTCACCGACTTGCAGGAGATCACCGCCGGGACCAATCCCCTGCTCGCGGACACGGACGGCGATGGCCTGTTAGATGGCGACGAGACCGGCAGCAGCCCGTTGCTCGCCGATACCGATAACGACTCTTACCCGGACCCGATCGAGATCGAGCAGGGCAGCGACCCCGACAACGACGCCTCCCGGCCCTTCGGCTTCACGGATGTGGTAAGCTTGCAATTCATCTCGGAAGCCCTGTCTTCTGCAGCGCTGCCAGCACACGAGGCCGCGGGTTACTTCCGCTTTCCCGGCTGGAATGTGAGCAGCGGGCTGCCCGCGTGGCGCGACACCGGCACCGTGCTCACCGGCAGCAAGACCGCGCTGAAAAACACCCGCGGGCTCACCACCGGCCTCTCGGCAAGCTGGAGCTACCACTACGCACAGACCGGCCTGCACAAGGGCCCGGGGAATGAGCGGCTCTTCGATGGGATGATCCGCAGCGAGAACAATGGCAGCGTGGTCACGCCCGCCAGCGTCACGCTCACCGGCATCCCCTATGCGAGCTACGACCTGATCGTCTACGTCGGTGCCATCTACCCGGACAATCCCGGGGATCAGACCGTGGACCGCCGGATCGGCTACGCGCAGCTCAATGCGGATGCCGGGAGCCGGCGCTATTTCGGCGCTGCCTCCGCGCCGCCCTTCCACGGCTTCATCGAAGGCACCAGCACGACCGCGGGCAACTACAAGGCCGCGAACTACGTGAGGTATCGTAATTTGAGCGGCAGCACGCAGAGCGTCTCGGTGCAATCGCCGGTGGTGAATACCCCGGTGTGCATCCACGGCATCCAGATCATCTCCACCGCCACGGATAGCGATGGCGACGGGATGAAGGATGCCACCGAGATCGAGTATGGCTTCAACCCTCTGGTCCCGGATGCCACGGCGGATGCAGATGGCGACGGGATGAGCAACCTCGCGGAAATCACCGCGGGATGTGATCCCCACAATCCGGACACGGACCATGACGGCATCCCCGATGGTGCGGAGGCTTCCTACGGTACGTCCCCGCTGAATCCGGACAGCGATGGTGACACGCTGACCGATGGCGCGGAAGTGCACGGCAGCCCCTTCGCCTCGCTCCCTAACAAGGCGGATAGCGACAACGATGGCTACTCCGACGCGCTGGAGAAGGCCTACGGCTCGAACCCGATGTCGGCCGCGAATTTCCCGCCGCAGGGCATGACCTGGAATGCCGCGACGAACACCTGGAGCTGGCGGATCGACAACATCCGGCTGCTGTGGGACCACTCGCAATCGATGCTGGGGGCGATCTCCGGCAACGAAACGATGCTGGGCGAGGCGGTGGTGATGATCGATGCGGCGCGCTGGGACAAGCAGCTGGGCATCGGCCTGCGCTATGTGAATGGCAAGCTGGTGTATCGCTTCCACTGCCTGCAGAACGTGTTCCACGTCGCGGGCGACAACAACACGGGCTTCTGGGATAGCGATTGGGCCGCCACCACGGACCAGACGAAGAACTATGGCTTCAGCGGCTTCGGCACGGCAGATGACTCCAAGCCGCTGCGGATGGAATTCACCGCGGTGCGCGCCTCGAATGGCAGCAACTCCTGGACGCTGAGCTTCCTGCTCGCCGACCTGACGAATCCCAACACCCCGGTCACGCTGGCCGCCAAGACCTGGACGAACGCCGTGGCCACGGATGCCGGGCTGATGAGTGGAACGGCGCACTGGACGAATAGCGCCGGCATTCAGGGAGCCTTCGATGTGGCGCTGGAGACGGGCGTGCAGGCCTTCATCACGCCCACCGCGGTGGGCACGCCGGATGCGGATAGCGATGGCATGCCGGATGCCTGGGAGACGGCGAACAGCTTCAACCCGAACAGCGCTGCCGATGCGGCGCTGGATGCAGACGGCGATGGCCTGAGCAACCTGCGCGAATACCTCGCCGGCACCCAGCCGCGGAACAGCGACAGCGATGGTGACGGCGTGAGCGATGGCGTGGAGATCAACTACGCCTCCGACCCCCTTTCCGCGGCGAGCAAGCCCGCGGGCTTCACCTTCACCGGCAATCTGGCGGACCTGGATGGCAATGGCCTCTCCGATGCCTGGACGCTGTGGGCTGGTGGCAAGCCGCGGAATCCGCTCGCGGATAGCGATGGCGATGGCCTGACGAACCTCGAGGAGAGCGAGGCAGGCACGAATCCAGATGATGCCAGCTCGCGCTTCGATCTGATCGGCACGTTGGGAGCCCCGGGCTTCGATCTCGCTTGGCCGGATCTGCCCTACAAGACGCACGCGGTGCAGATCGGCAGCAACAACCTGACGAGCTGGAGCCCGGTGAGTGGTACACAGACCGTCTCCGGCGGGATGCGGCACCTGGTCATTCCCTCGAACCAATTGCCAGCCGGCAAGGGTTTCTACCGCGCCACGGTGAGCCCGAAGGATACGGATGGCGATGGCGTGGAGGATTGGGCGGAGGCGATGGTGCTGGGCTCTTCCACCACTTCCACGAACTCGGCGGGGCAGACGATCACGCGTGCGAACGGGCAGACGCTGTCCGGGGATGCGGTCGCGCTGTTAGAGCGGATGCAGGGCGCAGCGCCCAATGGTGGCGCGCCGGGGACCAGCACGCCGGGCACGCCCTCCGCCACGAATGCGGCGCGCTTCTTGATGCAGGCGACCTTCGGGCCCATCCCGCAGGACATTGCCCAGGTTCGCGCACTTGGCTATGCGGGCTGGATCGACCAGCAGATCGCGCTGCCGGTCTCCACGCTCACGCCCTACATCCAGCAGATCAAGGCGGATGCGGCGGGGCCGCGCGTCGATCCGACCTACAACTTCAACGAGCTGGATCACTACGTCTTCGGCAACAACATGACCACGCCCTTCGCGCGGAATGCGGTGGGTGGCGCGGATCAGCTCCGGCAGCGCGTGGCCTTCGCGCTCTCGGAGATCGTGGTGGTCTCGCGGCGCGATGCGAACCTGGAGGACAAGCCCGCGGGTGTGGCCAACTACTATGACATGATCAGCCGCCACGCGCTGGGAAACTACGGCGATCTCTTGTTAGACGTGGCGCTGCATCCTGCCATGGGCTGGTATTTGAGCCACGCGGGGAACCAGAAGGCCGATCCCTCCATCCCGCGCTACCCCGACGAGAACTTCGCGCGCGAGCTGATGCAGCTCTTCAGCATCGGCCTGTGGGAGCTGAATCCGGATGGCTCGCGCAAGCTGGACAGCCACGGCGAGCCGATCCCGACCTACGACAACGGCGACATCACGGAGATGGCGCGGGTCTTCACCGGCCTCTACTTCGCCGCGCCCTATGGCTGGGGCGGCGGTGGCTGGGATGACGAGCATTTGACCAAGCCGATGGTGATGTATGCAGACCGCCATGACTTTGGCGTGAAGCATATCCCCGGTGGCTTCACGGTGCCGGCGCGGGACGAGAGCGCGGAGAACGGCATGCAGGATATCAAGGATGCCATCGGCGCGATCTTCCAGCATCCGAACACGCCGGTCTTCGTGAGCAAGCAGCTGATCCAGTTCCTGGTCACGGACAATCCCTCGCCAGGCTACATCAAGCGGATCCAGGATGTGTTTGTGAACGATGGCAGCGGCAAGCGCGGCAATCTGGCGGCGGTGGTGAAGGCGATCCTGCTCGACCCCGAAGCGCGTGCGCTGCCGGTTTCCGCGAGCTACGGGAAGCTGCGCGAGCCGGTGATCCGCACGATGCACATGGGGCGGATCTTCAAGCTGGCAGAGACACACCCGGACTTCGTGTGGTGGAACTGGCAGGAGAACTTCTACGCTTCCACCAAGCAGGAGCCGCTGAATTCACCCAGCGTCTTCAACTTCTATACACCGGTCTATCAGGCACCGGGGGAGATCCGCAATGGCGGCTTCGTCAGCCCCGGCTTCCAAATCATGGACACCTTCTCGGCCATCTCCGTCCCGAATCTGGCTTGGGACTACCTGCACCAGGGCTTCACCTCCTCGTATCAATGGCACTACCCCCTTGACTACAGCAGTGCGCTCATCCTGGCGGACAATCCGGCGGCGCTGGTGGATCACATGAACTTGCTGGTCTGCGCGGGCTCCATGACCACGCGGACCCGCGGGATTATCATCAACGCGATCTCGAACTCCGCTCTAACAAGTCAGGACCGCGTGGCACTGGCCGCATGGCTGGCGATGTGCGCGCCGGAGGGGGCAGTGCAGCGGTGAGAAATTCTAAATCTCAAATTTCAAATTTCAGACCCCAATGCGTGCGTTACGCTTCATCCCGGCTCTGCTCTTGCTTGCCTGCGGCCTCTGCCGTGGAGAGGAGAAGAAGTCGCCGGAGGAAGCGCCGCTGGTCTCGCCAAAGAAGAGCTTCTCGATCATAAGCAAACACGATGAGGCCACCGGCTTCATCGATAAGCTGCAATTCGCTGCGGGTGGCAATCCCGGTGAACTGGTCCTGCCTCCTCACAGCTACCCGGGCTCCTACTATATCTCACCGGATGACCGCTGGATCCTGCGCTTGCAGCAGATCTGTGCGGGCTACAACGAGGCAATCCTCTATCACGTGGAGGATAATCAACGGATCAGTGAGGTAATGGACTTCGACAAGAATGCCTGGCGCGCCTCCGATGCGGTTTCCTCTCTCAAACGGAGCGAACTCGAAGACACCGGTGTCATTCGGGCAGACTGGGCCGTGGACTCGGCGGCAGTCACCTTCAGGGTAATCGGCAAGTCCGCAGACAGGTCGTATCGTTTCAACGGCTCCCTGGTCACCTACCATATCGCGAAAAACAGCTTCACGGCCAAGCCGCTGCCCGACGATCCGGCACCGCAGAAGAAGCGGAACTAGCTACTTACTCTCATTTTTCAAATTTCACCTCTCATGCGCACCCGCCGCCAGTTCCTCGGAGAAGCCAGTTGTGCCGCGATCGGTTCGACCTCGGTGCTCTCCACGCTCCTCAACCTGACGATGGCGAACCACGCCGCGGCACAGGGTGGCTTCGGCGGGCAGCGCAAGTCGCTGGTGTGCATCTTCCTCTCCGGTGGTTGCGATACCTTCAATGTGCTAGTCCCCACCGATGCCCGCTATTCGGAATATACCGCGGCGCGCTCGAACCTGGCACTGCCGCTCAACAATGCGGACCCGGCGAAAAACGTGAAGCCCCTCACAGGCACGGGCTATGGCGTGCATCCTTCCTGCGGGAAGATGGCGGAGATGTTCAATGGCACCGGTGCCTTCGCGGGGAAGAAGCGACTGTCCTTCGTTTCGAATGTGGGCACGCTGATCGAACCGATCACCAGCAAGACCGCCTATCTGAATGGCAGCATCAAGCTGCCGAAGGCGCTCTTCTCCCACCGCGACCAGATCGAGCAGTGGCAGACCTCCGTGCCGCAGGGCATGAATGTGCTGAGCGGCTGGGGCGGACGCGCAGCTGACATCATCCACTCTACCCTGAATACCGAGCAGACGGCTGGCTACTACATGCCGATGAATTTCTCGATGGCGGGGAACTCCGCCTTCCAGATCGGCCAGAGCGAGGGGCAATTCGTGATCACGGGAGATGGCGCGCTGAGCTTCACCGGAACCGGCGGCACCTCGCCCGCGCTGGCGGCGAAGAACCAGGCGATGAGCGACATCATCGCCAGCCCGGTGGAGGAGCACTACAGCAATCTCTTCCACCGCACGCATGCGCGCACGACGGCGAACAGCGTGGAGCGCGGCGCGCTGTTCCAACAATCCTTCGCTGCGCCCGGCAACCTGAATGGCAAGAGCGTGGCGACCACGGTGGCGAATGCGCCCTTCCCCGGCCACTACATCTCCTCGCAGTTCCGCGCCGCGGTGAAGACCATCGCCATCCGCCAGCAGCTCAAGCTGGCACGGCAGACGATCTTCATCGAGTTCGGTGGCTGGGACCACCACGCCGAGTTGCTAACGAATCACGCGGGCATGCTCACGGTGCTGGATGCTGCGCTGTATGCCTTCCAGCTCTGCCTGGAGGACCTGGGCCTGGCGAATGACGTGATCACCTTCACCTGCTCGGACTTCGGCCGCACGCTGCGCTCGAATGGCCAGGGCACGGACCACGCGTGGTCGGGGAACCAGATCGTGATGGGTGGCCCGGTGCAGGGCGGCGTGGTCCGCGGGACCTTCCCCTCCCTGGTGATCGAGGGCGTGGACGATGTCGGCCGCGGCGGGCGGATTTTCCCGCGTGTGTCTGCGGATGCTTATTTCTGCGAGTTGCTGCGATGGTTCGGCGTGACGGCGGGTGACATGGATCAGGTGCTGCCGAATATCCGGAACTTCTATGACCCGGCGAGTAGCACGAATCCGGTGGGCTTCCTAGCGTAGGGAGTCGCACATCCCTCACTCGCAGTTTGCCAAGAGCGAAAGTCTCGCTTAGAGGATTGCGACCCGTACCGCTCCGTTCTTGCCTTCGTGTTTGCCCGGTCATGACCCGCCCGCGCGCACTGTCCATCCTTGTCGCCTTGCTCCTGGCCGCCGCGCTCGTGTGGTGGCTCTGTCGTACTCCGCCCCTGAAGCCAGCACCGGCGCAGGCCCCACCGGCCGCAGCCGGTCCGGTTCCGGCGAGCTTCCCGATGCCGGATCAGCCCACCGCCTCCGAGCACCTGCTAGAGGGCTACGGCGATCCCGGCTCTCCGCCGATCGAGGATCTGCGCAAGATCCACCGCGTGATCACCGGCTATTTTTCGGTAGTGAAAGATGCGAGCCGAAACCCCATCGGCGGGAATGCCGATCTGGCCGCGGCACTGCGCGGGGAGAACCCGAACCACGAGGTCTTCGTGCGCGACGGACATGCGATCTTCGGCAAGGACGGCGCACTGATCGATCGCTGGGGCACGCCGATCGTGGTGCACCCGGAGGAATACCGCCGGCTCGGCCTGCGCTCCGCGGGCCCGGACCGCTCGCCCTACACGATGGATGATCTGGTGCTCAGCCCGAGTGGGGCGCAGCAGGGAAGCCAATGACGAATTCTGAATTCGTCATTCCTTCTTCGCGGCAGCAGCCTCCACCACTTCCCGGATATAGATCGCATGCAGAATGATCCCCATCCCCAGCGGGATGCGAGTGGTGCTTTCCTCATACTCGCCCTTCGACGACTTCACCTCATGGTGGTGCTGGCCGATCACGATGCCCGCAATCAAAGGCCGGCTGCCATCCGCCACCGGGAAGAAGACCGGGCCGCCGCTGTCTCCGGCGAAGGTGGTGAAGTCTCCCAGGAAGGTCGGATGGCTCGCCACCGGCAGCAGCGGCGGGCTGGCGAAGATCCCCTGTCGCGCCACGGGGAAGCCCGCGCCATTCGCCTCGAAGCGCTGCGGATAGGTCAGCACAAAGAGCGGGCTGCAGACATGCACACCCGTGGCTTTCAGCGCTGCTTCATCTAACAGGGCGGACTCCGGCAAGCCCGTCACCTTCACCGGCAGCTCGCCCTCCAGCTTCAGCACCGCCACGTCTTGCTTCTCGTGCTTGGTCCAGAGGGCGGTCTCGCCGCGGCGGATCGTGATGGTGTGGTCGCGGCGATTATAAGTTCCATCAGCTTGCGCCTCGCGTAGCACCAGCACGGCGGTCTCACCTTTCGTGCGCTCCAGGGTATGCCCGCAAGTCACGAGATAGAGCGCCGGATCATTCTCGCGCTTGATCAGGGTGCAGGTGGAAGTGGAGTCGGGGTGGAAGAACTTGAAGGTGGAGTCCAGCACCTGCGTGGCGAAGTCCGTGGCGCGGGCGCAGGGGAGCAGGAGCAGCAGGAATGCGGCGATAAGGGCGGGCAGCGGTTTCATGGCGGACGATGGTGAGTGTCACCTTGAGCTAAGACGGTGATCGCGCGCCAGTCTTTCGGCCTATCCTACGGCTTGTAGAGGCGGAAGAAGGACCCGGTATTCGGATGAGGCGCACAGGTCGCCTTGAACACCGCACCGATCGTCTGCGTGCTGGCCGAGCAGGCCGCCCAGGGACCGCCCGGGCTGGCCGCCTCTTGCAAGCTCCAGCCGCTGCTACTCGCCACCGGCCACTCCAGCACGATATTCCCGGCCTGCATGGAGATCCCCAGCTTCGGCGGCACGGGCGGGGCCACGGCGCGCGTGATCACCAGCTGCGGCTTGAAGCTAGTCAGCTCCATCGAGGCGAACTCCACATTCATCCACGGCTCCGCGCTCTCATTCTCCGGCTTCAGCACCACGCCATAGTTCGGCTTCGCCCCGGAGGCCCATTGCTTCACCAGCTCCGTGATGTCCGCCTCCACCCACACCTCCTGGGTCTTAGCCGTCATCAGCAGCGTGCCCGCCAGCTCCTGCGGCTGGATGTTGTTCCAGTGCAGGGTGGACACGCTCCAGGCCGCACCCTGGCGGTGGACTGAGACATTCCCTGCACGGTAGCCGCCGCCATTGGTCGAGTTCGGGATCAGCGAGAACAAGCGTAGCTTCGCCGTGCCGATCTCCGCCGCGGGAATCGCCAGCGAGCTGATGTTGAACTGCACCAGCGAGCGGAGCGAGTGCGCCAGGCTCGGGTCCGCCCCCACGTTCAGCGAATCCGGCGTAAAGGACGGCGCATCGAAAAAGGAATACACATCGCTATCCTGCGAAGGCGTGAAGGTCACGGTCTCTCCCAGCCCGGTCGATACAAGGGCCAGCGAGAGGAAGAGGTTCCTCAACCACGAATGGACGCGAATGGACGCGAACTTGGAAGAGATGATGGGGGCTTGGCAACGGGAGCGAGAGCTTGCGGTAGCAATACTCTCCCCACCCACTTCTTCATTCGCGTCCATTTGCGTCCACTCGCGGTTCATAAAATGCATTTCTGTTAGAATGTCTTGGTCACGGAGAGGCTGAAGTTCCTGCCCGGTGCGGTGCTGCGGTCGGTGGTGCCGTTGCCACCCAAGTGGCCATTGCCACGGCGCACGGAACCCCAGAGCCAGTACTTCTCGTCGAAGATATTGTTCAGCCCGGCATGGATGGAGATGTCCTCCGCGGGCTGCCACCAGGCCGCCAGGTCCAGCGTGAACCAGGACGGCGGGCGGAAGAAGGTCCCTTGGTTCGTGGTGTCATCCACGCGGTCCACTGCCGCGGTGTAGATGCCCGTGAAGCGCGCGCCGAACTTCCCACCCGGGTCATCGTAGCCGATGAAGGCGGCAGTCTTCCACGGCTCGATCGAATTCAGCGGCAGGTCATCTGTCAGGTTCGTCCCGATCGTCTTGCCTGTGCTCAACCCGAGCTGCCAGCCCGCGGTACTAGATCCCCAGTAGCCCAAGTCATGCACGCCACCCAGCTCGAAGCCATAGATCTCCGCCTCCCCGCGGTTCATCGTCGTTGCGATCTCGCGACCGGTATCGTCCACCTCTCCGGTCGGCACACCGTTCTCGATGAAATCACGGTAGCGCGTGTAGAAGAGCGCCGTCTGGAAACGCCCGGCCTTGCCCTCCGCCTTGTAGCCGATCTCGAAGGCATCGCTCTGCTCTTCCTGCAGGCCCGGGTTCGGAACGGTTAGAGTCCCCACCGGGCTACCACCAGAGGGCGGATGATCGAAGACCATCGACAGCTCCTCCGCCGTGGGATTCCGCACGCCGCGCGACCAGCTCCCGTAAATCTGCATGTTCTCCTCCAGCTTCCACGCCAGATTGAGGCGCGGCGCGATGGAGAGATTGTCGTAGTTTCCCGGCGCTTCTTGGCCAAAGCGGCCCAAGCTCGCCAGACGATCCAGATAAGCCTGGTTCGGGTCCGGCTTGATCTCCTGCCAGTCCAGTCGCAGCCCCGGTGTGATGTAGAACTTCCGCGCGATCTTCACCTCATCCTGCAGGAAGAATCCCACCCGCGTGGTGTCCGTGGGTGCGAAAGCCGTGTGGTTGTGGTCAAGCGGCGCGCCGGAATCGATCCGCGTGAACTTGTTCTCATCCCCCTCCGTGGAGAACTCCAGGCCCGCCATCAGTGCGTGCAGCGCCTTGTCCTCGCTGCCCATCTCACGCCGCGCGATCGAACTGAAGCCCGCGATGTTCGTGTCGAAGTCGATCCGCTGCTGCCGAGTGCGCGCCGTGCCGGGGATCGGCGTGCCGCCAATAATCCGCGGCTTGGAGGCCGCGTCGTTGTCGCTCTGGCTGCCGGAGTGCTGCCAGTATACATGCGTATCGAGCTGGTCCACCCAGCCGCCCTTTTCCTGCGGCGCGTATTCCCACTTCAGGCTCGCGCGCTGGCGGTCGAGATACTGCTCATTGTAGACATGATCCGTGAAGACCGGGAAGGCGGATGTCACCGCACTGCGCGCATCGATGGAAGTATCCCGCTCGAACAACTCCACAGCGAGCTTGAGGAGATGATCCCCCGCCTTGTGCTCCACCTTGAACAAGCCGGAGTTCGAGCGGAAGTCCGTGGGATTCGGCGGCTCATTGCCATTGTTCGCCGTCTCCTGGCCCTCCCTCCCGGCATAGAGCAGCATGAAGGAGGTATCCCCTTTTTTCACCGCGCCTCCCACTTGCGCGGCCAGGCTTTCATTCACGGAGAAGTACTGCGTCCGCAGTAGCCCGCCCGCATCCCGGCCTTTTAGCAGGCTGTCCGGCTCCGGCGTGCGGAAGGTCACCACGCCGCCCAGGGCATCGCTGCCGTAGAGTGCGCTCGCCCCGCCCTTCAGCACCTCCACCAGATCAAACATCGCCGGATCGAAGTAGTCCCGGCCGATCCCGCCCGCGCCATCCCCCTCCCCCATGTCGAAGGAGGTGGACACATAGGCCGGCGGCTGGCGGATGCCATCCAGCTCGATCGCCACACGGTTGCCCTCCGCGCCGCGAATATTGATGCTGCCATAGCCGGACTGGCCGTAGGCGAAGGCACCATCCCCACTACTGAAGTCGAAGGGCAGCGAAACGGTCGGATCATACTTCGCGAAGCCCGCCAGGTCCTGCGAGCCATTGCGCAGCAAATCCTCCGCACTCGCATGCAGCACCGAGCCGCTGGCATCGATCCACGCCTGCTCCGTGCGCGTGCCGATGACCACCATGTCATCCAGTTCGGCCACCACGGAGCCCTCATCCCCGGCGGCGGACTCCTCCTCAGGATCCGCCGCCGGAGCGAGTTGCAGCGCCATACTCATGGCGCCCAATACCAGGAAAGGAACGGGAATCCTCACGGTGCCACCACGAAGGGCTTGAGCGTCTCACGGATCTTCGCCAGGTCCGGGGCATGGCCGTCTTCCGTCTCCTCCACGAGCTCGGCCACCACATCCGTCAGCACCCCCGGCTCCGCCTTGGTCCGCACCTTGAGGCTGGTCTGGGCCGCGTAGAATTCCTCCCAGACTTGCCGGATGTCTTTCCAGAAGCCCGCGGTCTTCTCCCAATACTCATTGGCCTTCGTGAAGTCATGATCCTTCACGCGGAGGTAGGGATTGTAGCCCGTCTCGCGGACCAGCGGGTACTCCTTGCCGTCGCGCTTCACCCACTTGGTGTTGTCCTGCTCGTGGAACCAGCCCTGCGACGTGATCGTGTGGCGATTCGTGACGACTAACAGATCGTAGTCATCCCGCTTCTCCTCGCGGCGTGGCTTCGGCCGGTTCGCCTGCGCGGTCCACTCGCTCGATTGCTCATGGTGCACCCAGGCGGCGATCCCCTCGTAGCGCGGTGAATCATCCACCTGGGTCACGCGCTGGGTCCACTTGCCCTTAACGTCCGCGGCATCAAGATGGCGTGTGGTCCAGACCCGGCTGCCTTGGAATTCCAGAAGCTCCGTGTCTTCATAAGTCCAGATCTGCGCCCAGTGCTTCACCACCACCGTGGGCGTCGCCTGCAGGATGTGCTGGAGAACGATCCGCTTCCCGGAATCCTCCACCACCTTCACCGTCTCGAAGGCCTCTTCCTCATAGGGCTTCTCCTCGGGCTTGTAGTCATCCCGCAGCGAGAAAGTCTCCTGAAAGTGGAAGCCCACCTTGAAGTCCCCGGCCATCGCAAGGATGGCCTGGCGGTCCTTTTCGAATTTTTCGTCTGCGGCAGCGGGGAGGATCAGCGCGAGCGACGAGAGAAGTACGATAGGTCTCATAGGTCCTATAAGTCTCATGGGTCCTATCGGCGGCGGCGGATCAGCGCGGCGGCACCCAGAAGCGAAAGCAAGGCCGAGGAAGGCTCCGGCACGATCGCCGTGTCCGCCGCGTAGCCGCTGTTCGAGAACAGCGTGTCGATCTGCAGGTCCGTCACGGACAGCACCGAGCCGCCGGTCGAACCATACTGGCCGTTGATATCCACCGTGTAGCTCGCCTCGTTCCCAGGCAGTTCCCACTTGGCCCACCACTGCGCGGTGCCATTCGCGTTCCGCGTGATCAGGTACTCGGGCGAGATGCCATCGATCTCCCCGAAGCCGAAGCCATCCAGCGCGCCAGTGAAGCCGAACAAGTTGCCGGACAGGCCGGAGCCCTGGATGATGATTGTGGTGAAGCCGCCGCTACCTACGGTACCCGCCGTAGGAATGTGGAGCTGCAGCCCGGCGCTATTGATGACATCCACGCTTGAGTAGATGTTGTTGCTGCCGGAGACGATATCGATGCTCGTGCCCTGGGTGAGGAAGGCCGTGCCGGGCAGGCCGCCGGGATTGATCGAAGGCGTGCCATTGATGATGTCCGGGCTCGGGTCCGGCTCACCCACCGCTGGCGGCGGATTGCCATCCCATGACCCGGAGGCCCAGCCGAAGTAGGTGCTGCCCGCATCCCCACGGAAGGAAGGCGGGAAGAGGCCCGTGCCCTCATACACCACGAAGGCGGCGGAGGCAGTGGAAGCGCTACCCGCCAGCAGGGCGGCAAGAGCGGGAAGCAGGAAGAGCGGACGGCGGAAATGACGACGGGGTGCTTTCATGTTTGCGAGCGCGGCTTGTCTCAGCCGCTGCCACGATGCTTCCGCCCGCCTGCCCCTCCCTGCTCCCGCCGTCTTGCCTTTCCGTGACGCGTGCTTGCCGGATGGCTTTCCGTAGGGCAAATCTGCACTAGTCCGTGACAATCTAACGGCAAGCTGCTATCTCCTCTTGCGACTCAATCGCAATTATAGCCTAATCGCGCCAGCCGACCCCCTTTCATGTCCACCTCCCTCAACGCCACCACGCTCCACGACGGAGACGGGGTTCTCATTACCGGGATTGATGTGGAGCTGATCCAGGCTACCGACTGGAGCTCCATGCTGCGCCCTGGACGCGGCCATTTAGTGCTGAATCTGGACGGTCACGCGGTGATTCTGGGCCAGCGGATCCGCCTCGGGATCGTGCCCGGCACGGTCGCCTTATTGAGACCAGGGGCGGAAGAGGCGCTGCACGCCAGCCGCCTGCCCGGCAGCAGCCGCCACCGCTACGTGGTGCTCTCCGCCAGCCCGGCCTGGCTCACCGCAAATTTCGGGGATTCCGCAGGTTTCCTCCATCCGGTGCTGCGGGATGACAGCCCGGAGGGCCTCGCGCAGTTCGGCCAACTCCGCTCGATGAATTTGGCGGAGAGGGACTTGTGCGAATCCCTCCTGCAGCCGCCGGTGCCGCGCCCGCTGCGCGGGGCTTGGTTCCGCGGCAAAGGCTTGGAATGCTTCAGCGTCTTCGGCGCGGTGCCGAAAACCGGCGGCCCGGCGAATGACCCGCTGCGCCAGCGACTCGATGCCGCCACGCTCTGGCTGCGCGACCACTACCGGGAGGACCTGGACCTCCACGCCGTGGCCCGCCACGTCGGCTGCGCGCCGCACTACCTCAGCCGGCTCTTCCGCCAGCACATGGGCAAGACCCTGAGCCAGAAGCTGCGGGAAATCCGGATCGACCGGGCCGCCACCCTCCTGCGGGAAGGCGGCTGCAACGTGACCGAGGCCGCCTTCGAGGTGGGCTACAACAGCCTGAGCCACTTCACCAAGGCCTTCGTCACCGAGAAGGGCAAGCGCCCGTCCGACTGGCGCGCGGGCTGAGGAAAGGCACGGCAGCGCCAGAGCGGCGTCTTGCGGAAAACGGCGATCCGCGCCAAAGTGGGATCCTCATGGAAAGCACCACCACTCGCGCCGCCTGCAAGGATTGCACCTTCTGGAATCCCCTGAAGACCCACGAAGGCCAGTGCCGCCGCCATGCGCCGCAGATGGTCGCCTTCGAGGTGGATGACAAGGTCAAGTTCGAGTCGAAGTTCCCCGTGACCGCCGGAGACGACTGGTGCGGCGATTTCCAGAAGGAGGGGTAGGAGTGCCGCTCTCCGAGCGACATTTCCAAGGACCAGCTTCTCTCAGAAGCAAGTCCGGCGGCACAGCCAAAGCCGCACCGCCGAACTACTAGATCCATCGTATTAGATCGGGGCCTCGCGGCACCCCATCACTTGAAAAGCTGGTCGTCCTTGTTCCCCTTGCTCAGCAGGTAGGCCAGCAGGTCCAGGATATCCTTGTCCGAGCAAGTGTTCAGCAGGCCGGGCGGCATCATGCTCGTCTTGCTCTGCTCCATGGACTTGATCTTGCTGCGGTCCACGTTCTCGATCGCATTCGGGTCCATCATGTTCACGTTGAGCATGATCGTGTCCCCGCTCAGGTTCATGATGCGGCCGTACTTCTTGTTGCCATCCGTCATCGTGATCTCGATCTGGCCATACTGGTCGCTGATCTCCTTGCTCGGCTCGATGATGTTGGTGAGCAGGTCGCGCGGGCTGTACTTGCCGGCCACGCTGGTCAGATCAGGCCCGATGGCACCGCCCTCGCTGCCGAAGCGGTGGCAGGAGAAGCAAGCCACCACGCCGAAGAGATTGCGGCCGTTCTCGAAGTTACGCCCGCCTTCCAGGCCAACCGCCAGCAGCGGATCGATATCCGCCACGGTCCAGTTCTTCACCACGTCGCGCGCAGTGTAGGTGAACTGCGGCGTCTTCACATCCGGCTTGGCATCCAGGATCGGCTGCAGGGCCGCCTTTGCATCCTCCGGCACGCTTCTCAGCGCATCCTCGCGGATGTTCTTCATGAAGGCGCCGAAACCCGCGCCGCCCTTGTAGGTCGGCGCGCGCATGCAGATCCACTTGAAGTAGCGCTCGCGCAGCTCCGGGGTCCACCCGTTCTTCAGGAAGCGCAGGTTCTGCGCATAGGAGATCTGCTCCTCCTGCGTCGGCGCGCTCTCCAAGATCGCGATCGCCTTCGGCAGGAAGGCCGCATCGCCGAGATAAGCCAGCAGCTCGCAGAAATCGACATCGAGCAGAGGCTCCTTCGTCGGGAAGATCGGGCTGATCTTCGCGGCCAGTGCCTCGCGCGTCGTCGCATCCGGCTCACCCAGGCGGGAGAAGGCGAGCATGTAGTCACGGATCCACACGTAGCGGTCCTCCGGTGGCAGCTTGGCGAATTCGATCTTGTCCAGCGCCACCAGCACCGGGGCCAGCAGCGACTTGTCGCCATTGCCGCTGCGGATCAGCGCCATCAGCGCATGCAGCGCGGCGCGCGGATTCTTCTCCGTCAGCGCCTTGTCCTTCCACGATTCCACCGGCTGGTGCTCGATCGCCGTGCGCGCGGCGAAGCGGATCAAGCGGTCCTCATGGCTCAGGCAAGGCCAGGCCACACTCACGGCCTGCGGGTCCTTCTTCCCGTGGAAGCTCTCCAGTTTGCGGCGCAGGTCGAGCAGCGGCGGCTTCGCGGCCACCGGCCCCGGCGTCTTGCCCGCCGTGGCAGTCACGCGGTAGAGCCCGCCCTGCACCCGGCGCCCGCCGATGGTGAAGTACATCGCCCCATCCTTCGGGCTGATCTGCATGTCGGTCACCGGCAGCGGTGTGCCGGTGATGAACTCTTCAAACTCCGCGCCATAGCCCGCGCCCTGCGGCTTCAGGTGCACGGCATACATCTTCCCGTAGCTCCAGTCCGCAATGTAGAAGGCATCCTGATACTTCTGCGGGAACTTCGCGCCGTAGCCGAAGGTCACACCCGTAGGCGATCCCGGCCCGATGTTCACCGTGGGCGGCACGCTGTCTTCCCAGCGCACCGGCCACTTCTTCGAAATCGCACGCCAGCCGAACTCCGCACCGCTCACCACATCGCACACGCGGGTGGGCCGGTAGAAGGGCAGGCTGAAGTCCCACTCCATGTCCGCGTCGTAAGTGAAGAGCTCGCCGTCCTTGTTGAAGGCCGCATCGTACTCATTCCGGAAACCACTCGCGATGAGCTCCCACTTCTTGCCGTCCTTGTCGGTCTTGGCGATCCAGCCGCCGGGGGCCTTCACGCCGGCCATGAAGCCGTGACCCATCATCGGCGGCAGCAGGTTGTCCTCCTGCCAATGGCGGGCCACGCGGCTCTCATCCATCTTCGGCATCGGCGTCTGGTTGCCGGACACCACGTAGAGCGATTCCCCGTCCGGCCCGGGCAGCACCGCGTGCGGGCCGTGCTCGCCGCCCTCGTTCGTGAAGGCGCGCAGCTGCTCCACCTTGTCCAAGACATCGTCGCGATTCGTATCCGTGACCTTGTAGAGCCCACGCGGGAAGCGGTCGGAATTCGTGACCACATAGAGCGCACCGAAGGCGTAGGTCAGCCCTTGCGCCTCGCCCAGGTTCACCGGGATCTCCTCCACCTTCACCTCACCCGTCGTGCCAACGGCCGGCGGCGTGATCCGGTAGAGCTTGCCATACTGGTCGCTGGCGATGATGCGGCCCTTGTCGTCGAAACACATCGCCACCCAAGAACCCTGCTCGGCCAGCGGCACGCTGTAGAGCAGCTCCACCTTGAAGCCCTCCTTCACCTTCAGCGCGCTGATCGGCGTGGCCTCCGCCGGCCGTGCGGCCAGGCTCTGGTCCAGGCTATCTGCCTTCACCGTCGCGCCCCAAGGTCCACCACCTGCCGGTGCGATCACCTCGGCCGCGCCCCAAGACGGACCGGCGAGCTTCGGTCCCTGCCAGCCCGCCACTTCCTTCTCCGAGAACTTCCACGAGGTATCGCTGACGATCTCCGCCGACTTGCCGGCCTCCTTGAACTCGATCTTGGCCACGAACCCGGCGCTCCCCGCGCCTTGGTTTTTCGCCTTCACGGCCAGCACATTGTTGCCGCTCACCACGGCCTTGGAGAGGTCCATCACCTTCTCGTTCGTCCACTCCGTGCTCTGGCCCACCTTCTTGCCGTTGAAGTAGACCTCCATCTCGTTGTCGCAGGTGGCGGCCATCCGGACCGTCTGGCCCGGCTTCGCGGCGAACTCCTTGCGCAGGTAGATCACCTGGTCCGTCTTGCCGCCGCCCGGACTCCAGATCCACTGGGGAACGGCCGCCGGAGCGGGCAGGGTGGACACGGTCACCATCCCGAGACCGACCAAAAGGGCGCGGGTGGCCATGGAAAAAGGGAAGGAATTCACTTCGAAAGGTAAGGATCAGGGTGCGGATGAAGGCCTTGCCTCTGCACTGTCGCAGTAGGACACGCCGGGCTCAGCACCTCATATGGCTAGAAATGCGTGATTTGACCCGCAGATCTTGCCTACCATTTGCCATAGGATGCCCTGAGTCCATGCGCTTCTAACTGTTGGCAAATTCTATTGCGACCCGGTCTCAACTAGGCTTCCTTCCGCCGCGTGTCCCACCCTGCCGAAGAAATCGACAGCCTGCTCCTTCCCCTCGCCCCCGTATTGGCCAAGCAGGCGGATGCCATTCTGGACCTCCGCGAGCTCCTGATGAGCAAGGGTCACCCCGGCAAGTGCGTGCGCTGCTTCTTCCAGCTTTTCAGCGCGGCCCATTCCTCCGCCATGCCGCGCCTGGCCCCGCTGATCGCCTGGCTGGAGGCCAACTTGGAAATCTCCGTCCGCGCCGATGGCGTGGAGCTGGAGACCCTGCCGGTGAAGCTCCACGGCGCAGACGACCTGGAAAGCTTCTGCGTCCGCTCGATCGAGCAAGTGCGCTTCGATCGCGGCTACGTCGCCCGCCGGGTGGACATGGCCTTCCGCTACAAGGAAGCCGCCGTGGCATTGGCCTGAAGGCCTCCGCGGCGCAGCCGCCTTGGACTGCGTGCAACCCTGTTGCCGCTTTTGGCAGGCAACCCTGTTGCCGTGCACGAGCCCTCAATCCACCCGACCACCCCTCCCTGCACCCGACGCCCGGCGAGCGATATCGATCCACCGCAAAATCCCCGCATCGGAAACCGCAGCACAGGTGATGTGCCCCTCACCATCCCCCGCTCACCACCCCTCCCATGACTGAAAAATGGGTGATCGATGATTGCCCATTTCCACCGGGCCCCCTCGACAACCCGCCCATCCAGCGGCACATTCCCGAAGGATGTCGCCACCCCTAACAGAAAGCCGCCGCTCCCCGCTGTGCGAGAGCCACGCGGAAGAGATGGCCAGCATGGCCACCCACGCGGTCGGCACCGCCCTGGCGATCGCCGCCTTGATCGCGATGCTCCTCATCGCCGGGGGTGAGGCCTTCAAGACCGTCTCCGCGGGCATATTCGGCGGCAGCCTCGTGCTGCTCTATCTCTCCTCCACGATCTATCACGCCACCTCCTGCCCGAAGCGGAAACCCTTCCTCCAAGCGCTGGACCACGCCTGCATCTACCTCTTGATCGCCGGCTCCTACACGCCACTGAGCTTGGTCGCCCTGCGTGGCCCATGGGGCTGGTCGCTCTTCGGCGTGGTCTGGTTCATGGCGCTGGCCGGCGTGCTGCTCAAGACGCTGGGCCGCGGCAAGCGGACCTCCTGGTGGTCCACCGGGCTCTACATCTTCATGGGCTGGCTGGCCGTCTTCGCCCTCGGCCCGGTGATCCGCGTCCTGCCCCTGGCCGGGTTCCTGTGGCTGCTCGCCGGCGGGCTCTGCTACACCTTCGGCGTGATCTTCTTCGCGTGGCAGAAGCTCCGCTTCAACCACGCCATCTGGCACCTCTTCGTGCTGGCCGGCAGCTTCTGCCACGTGATGGCCACGGCGCTCTACATCCTGAAGTGATGCAACATTCCGGAATTGGCGGTGACCTGCGCGAAGCGCGGGAGGCACCACGAATCCAACCAATCGCACGAATCCCTGCAGAATCTTTTCTTATTCGTAAGATTCGTCCGATTCGTGGTGCCTTCATTAGAAATGCCCGAGCTGCCTGAAGTCGAAACCACCCGCCGCGGCGTGGAGCCGCATGTGAAGGGGAAGAAGATCCGCGAGGTGATCGTGAGGCATCGCGGCCTGCGCATGCCGGTCTCCGAAACGCTGGATGAAATCGCAGGCGACAAGATCACCGGCGTGCGGCGGCGCTCGAAGTATCTGATCTTCGACCTCGCGAAGAAGGGCTTGCTGCTGGTCCACCTTGGCATGTCGGGAAGCCTGCGCCTGCGCCCGCCGGACGAGGACTTCAAGAAGCACGACCACATCGCGCTCACCCTGGACAGTGGCAAGCAACTGCGCTTCCACGATCCCCGGCGCTTCGGGATCTTCCTGCATCTGCCGGAAGGCGATCCAATGGAGCATCCCCTGCTCAAAGGCCTCGGCCCGGAGCCCTTGGAAGATGGCTTCTCAGCCGATACCCTCGCCCAGGCCTTCGCCAGCCGCAGCATCGCCGTGAAGGTCGCCCTGATGGATGCCAAGGTCGTGGTGGGAGTGGGCAATATCTACGCCAGCGAGGCGCTCTTCCGCGCCGGGATCAAGCCGGCCACCGAAGCCCGCAAGGTCACCAAGCCGCGCCTGGAGAAACTCGCCGCCGCCGTGCGCGCCGTTCTAACAGAATCGATCGAGCAGGGCGGCACCACCCTGCGAGATTTCCTGAATTCCGATGGCGAGCCCGGCTACTTTGCCCAGCGCCTCTTCGTCTACGACCGGAAGGGCGAGCCCTGCCGGGTCTGCGGCACCGCCATCAAGCACGCGGTCATGGGCCAGCGCTCCACCTACTGGTGCCCGACGTGCCAGCGGTGAGGAAGGTCCAAGGGTGAGAAACTCTAAGCTTCAAATTCCAAATCCCAAAGGGCTGTTCCCACTGATCACTGCTCACTGATCACCCGGCATCTGCCCTCTTGCCTTTCCTCGCCCGACCCAGGCCGCCCGTAAAATGTAAGAACATTTAACAAACGCGGCTGCACATTTTCTTTTCTTTACCGCGCTTTTCGGCCATAGATGGGGTCCTCAATGCAGTTCTCCCTGGATAGCAAGAATCCGGCCCCGCTCCACAGTCAGGTGGAGGCCTTGGTTCGCAAGCTGATTGCCGAGCCTTCCTACCAGAAGGGCAAGCTCTTGCCGCCGGAGGCCCAGATCGCCACGGAGCTGGGCATCAGCCGGAATACCGTGCGCGCCGCGATCTCACGGTTGGTGCAGGAGGGGCTGCTGGAGCGCAAGGCCGGCGTGGGAACCCGCGCGCTCAAGCAATCGATCTCCACCAAGCTGGGCGACTGGGCCAGCTTCACCGGCGAGATGCTGCAAAAGGGCATCCGCGTGCAGACCTTCTCGATCGAGGTAGCGATGGTCGCAGCGGAGGAGGAAGTCTTACAAAACCTCGGAATCGAGCGCCCCGCCAAGGACCAGCGCCTGCTGCGCATGGCCCGCGTGCGCGGCTACGATGGTGTCCCGGCGGTCTATTCCATCTCCTGGTTCCACCCCTGCACCGGGCTGGAGGCGGGCGATGATTTCTCCATCCCGCTCTACGACATCATCCACCGCAAGAGCTCGCTGGTGGCCAAGATCTCCCGCGAGGAAATCCGCGCCACCCTGGCCGATGAAGATCTGGCCGCGCGCCTGGGATGCGAGACAGGCCTGCCGGTCTTGGAGCGCCGCCGCATCGCGGAAGCTGCCGGTGGCCGCCGCTTGGAGTTCAACCTGAACTACTACCGCGGCGACCGCTTCACCTACTCGATCAATATCGAGCGCAACCGCGGCTAAAGCGGCGGACGGGCATTCGCAGGAAGCTCCGCACGGGGCATCACATGTACATGTGATAGGCGTCGTCTTGATTCAGGGATTGACCGGGCCGCTTCAAATGTTCAAACAAATACCGACTTGGTTCGCACCTTTGATGGCGCGCGGACCAAGGCCTCGCCCCAAAAAAACCTGGAACCCATGAACCCGTCCACGACCTCGACCTCGTTTCAGACGGCCTGCTGCCTTGCCGGCCTTCTCCTCCCGCTGTCCCTCCATGCGGCGATCCTTCCCGTGAGCAGTGCCACCGCCTCCTCCAATTGGCCCGGCCTCTCGCTGACCAATACCATCAACGGCACCGGCATGAGCGGTACCGCCACCAGTGAAGCCTACCTCGGCCTGCTCACCCACGATGACAACGGCGGTGCCGCCACCATGTGGCACTCCCAGTTGGTCGATGCCGCGGGCATCACCCTCACCTGGGACTTCACCGCGGCCTCCAGCCTGCGCACGATCTACTACTGGCCCCACAATCAGGCCGGCCTCACCGACCGCGGCATCCAGACCGCGGAGATCCAGTACTCCACCAACAACGGCGGGAACTACCAGAGCCTGGGGAATTTCAACTTCCAGCAATCTCCAGGCGGCGCGCTCCGCCCCTTCGCGCTGGATCTCGGCAGCACCCTGACCGGCGTCACGAACCTGCGCTGGGTCTTGGTCAGCGACTTCGGCGGGAATGTCACCGGCCTCTCCGAGATCCGCTTCTCCGACATCGCCCCGGTGCAGCCGGCCCCGGTCCTGAGCCTCAGCTCCAGCACGGCCCTCATCAAGGACAGCGACCTCGCCTCGGTCGATCTCACCTGGGTCACCGAGCGGGTCAGCAACATGAGCATCACCCCTGGGATCGGCTCAATCGTGGATGCCAGCGGCACCGACTCGGTCTCCCCCCCGGCGGATGGCGATACGATCTACACCCTGGCCGGCGATAGCTCGATCGGCCCGGTCTCCCAATCGGTGCGGATCCGCTCCGTCACCGGTGGCAGTTCCACCTTCAAGTTCGTGCGCTTCACGCCACGCAAGCTGCGGAACAACTCGACCGCCAATAGCATCCAGCTCGCGGAGTTTCACCTCGCAATGGAAGGCACGCCTATTTCCGGCGGCACCTACACGAACCCCGGTGGCAGCAATCCCGCCGGCCAGGAACCGCAGTTCGCGGGCGACAACGACGCGGCCACCAAGTGGCTCGATTTCAACAAGAGCGCGCTGCAGATCGAATTCACCGACCCGGTCACCTTCGATTCCTACAACTTCACCACCGCGGGCGATGCCACCGAGCGCGACCCGCTGCGCTGGATCATCGAGGGCAGCAATGACGGCAGCACCTGGACCCTGATCGAGAACTTCACCGACTTGGACTATCCCATGCCGCTGGTGCGCGGGTTCCCGACGGCGGATCTCCCGCTCCCGGGCTCCTCGCTGCGTCCCACCCTCAGCGCCATCGCGGACACCAAGGTGATCGCCGGCCAGCCCCTGTCCCTGCACTGGGCCACGGAAGGTGCCACCACCGTCACGCTCAACAGCGGTAGTGGCCCCGTCGCCCTGCCCACCACCAGCGGACGCACCAGCCTCACGCCCGCGGCGAATACCACCTACACCATCATCGCCACGAATTCCTTCGGCAAGACCACCACGCGCAGCTTCACCGCGACCTTGATCAACCCGGCCATCACCGGCATCGACTACGATAACTTCGATGCAGCGGGTGAAGAGTTCGCGCTGTGGGGAGATGCGCTGATCACCGCGGATGCCAGCCTTCCCGTGCCGGGTCCCGGCAAGCGGCTGCGCATCACGCCGAATGAGGGCGGCAAGATCGGCAGCGCCTGGTTCCGCAAGCGCCAGCAAGTGGCCGCTGGCTTCGACACCAGCTTCTCCTTCCAATTCAAGTCCACCGGCAATGGCGGGGCGGATGGCATGGCCTTCGTGGTGCAGGATCATCCGGATGGCTCGGCGGTCCATCCGCTGGATCTGAGTGAATTCGGCCTCGCGCAGTCCGCGCTGAACATCTCGCTCGATTCCTATCAGAACCTCGGCGAACCCGGCGCTGCCACGCTCACCATCCGCACCGGTGCGACCGCCGTGCATACCGTGAACCTGGCCACCACCCCGGGCATTACCCTGCCCGGCACCTTCACCGGCGACCTCACGGACAACTCCGCGAACGGTGCCGCCCACCTGGTGCGCGTGGCCTACCTGCCGGGGAACCTGAGCGTCTACTTCGACGGCGTGAAGGTGGCGAGCCATGTCCCCGTCGAGCTCGGCAGCATCGGCGCGATGAATGGGCAAGGGACCAGCTATGTCGGCTTCACCGGCCGTACCGGCGGCCTGTTCGAGTCCCACGATGTCACCGACTGGTCCTTCACCGAAGGCCCGCCAGTGGTGCTCCTCTCCAGCACGGTCAACCACGCCACCGGCCAAGCCGCGCTTACCTGGACCTCGGCCCCGGGCCGCAGCTACCGGATCGTGGCCTCCACGGACCTGGCGAGCTGGAGCACCGTGCTGGCAAGCGGCATCCCCGGTGCTGCGGCGGCTACCTCTACCCTCCACAGCGTCAGCTTCCCCACCACCGGTGCGCGCCTCTTCTTCCGCGTGGAAGACGAGTGACAAGCGCCACCGCGCCCCCTTTCCAGGAGGTCAAGGCCGCCCGCTCCGGTAGTCACCGGGCGGGCGGCTGTTTTATTTGTGGAGCAGCGACCTTATTGTCGCTGGCACCGGTAGGCGAAGCAGCTCTTGGAGACCATTCCGGGGACAGTAAGGTTTCCCCCTCCATATTGAAGCCTTGCGTGCGGACGGCGTTCAACGGCGACCAGCCCCGTATCGGGGATCGCGCCGGTCATGCCTGATCGCGGTGACCCGGATCCCCTCGGGAATGATCCGGAACAACAGATGAACAGGGAAGCGCTTCAGATTGACGCGCCGCAGCCCCGAGGCGTCGAAGTGGTGCCGCTCGGGAAAATCCCTGGCACTTCCGATCGCCTTCAAGAGTTCAGACCTGAAGCGGGTCTCGAGCTTCCCAGAGATGGCTCGATAATACTCAGCAAATTCCTGCACCTCGGGAGCCACCAACGGGTGATAGGACACCCCGCTCATGAGCGCGGAAATCCTGCCCGCCTGAGAAATTCCTCATGACTGATCGCTGCCACCGCTCCCGACTCAAGTTCAGCGTCCCTCCGCCGGACCTCTTCGTCGTCTGCCCCCGCCGGAGGATCGGGCAGGCCCTCGATCAAGTATGACAACAGGCTCTCCCGCTCCTTGGGGGAGAGTTCGTCGGCTTGTTTGCAAAGACTCGCCAATTCCGCCATGGGAGGACTTTAGCCGCTGCAAGGGCTGAAGCAAGCATCCGCGACTGGCGCGGACTTGCTCACCCCTTCACACAAGCAATCGCCATAAACACCGGAAACTCCTGCACCGCCCTGTTCTCCCCCTTCGCCCTTGGCCCGGGCTGCGAGCGCCGGTGACTGAAAAGCTCCTCACACACCGTCACCGCCAGGCCCGCCTGGCCGAAAGCTGTTAGAACCTGCCCCACCGGGCGATGATAGAAGGTCGTCGTATCCCCGCCGCCCTGTCCGGGGTGCGTCACGATCGGGATCTCCTGGGGCACCGCATAGCGGTCCACGCGGCGGAACTGCAGCTTGCGCCCCTCGTCCCAGCCCCAGTGCGACTGCTGCGGAATGCGGAAGCAGGGATGCATGAAGATCGCCACGAAGCGGCCACCCGGCTTGAGCGCCGCCGCCGTCTGCCGCGCCATCGCGGGCAGATCCGGCACATCGTGCACCGCCATGATGCAGGCCGCCGCATCGTGCGAGCCGTCGGCCCACGGACCGGGAGCACAGGCATCCGCGACGACACACTCCACGCGCTTGTCACCTGCGAAGCGCTTCTTGGCCGACTCGATCAAGCGCGGGCTCGCATCCACCGCCGTGACCGCGGCCACCTTCGCCTCTAACAAAAGCGGCACCAGCACCCCCTGCCCGCAGCAGAGATCGAGCACCTTCTCCCCCGCCTTCGGCGCCAGCAGGCGTAGCGCCGCCGGCAGGATCACATTGCGGTGATAGTCCGAGCCCTTGTCCCCCACCAGCTTGTCGTACCAGCCCGCCACCTGGTCCCAGCCCTGCTCCTGACCACCTTGGGCACTCTTTCTAGCAGCCGCAGCAACAGGCTTCGGGCCCGAACGCGGCGGGAAGGGCCCCTTGCCACCAGCCCGCGGCTCCTTCGCCTCCCAAGGTTTCTTGCCGCCTTGAAAGTTGTTCGGACGCTTGCGGGGTGGCTGGGGCATAGGAGCAGAGAGCTTGGAGCAAAGAGCTTCGAGTTAGAAAACCGAAAAGGCCCCAACTCAGCGCGGACCGCATTTGAAATCCGCGATCCGCAATCCGCAATCGCCAATCACATCCCCCTTCTTCCCTCCAGCGCCCGCGCCAGCGTGAGCGCATCCGCATGCTCCAAGCCCCCACCGGCGGGTAGGCCCTGCGCAATCCTCGTTACCTGGCAGCGGCCCTTCAGGATGCCCGCCAGGTAGTTCGCCGTCGCCTCGCCCTCCACGTCCGAGCCCGGTGCCAAAATCACCTCCGGCACGCCCTCCGCATCGATGCGGCGCAGCAGCGAGCCGATCCGCAGATCCTCCGGCGTCACGTTGTCCAGCGGTGAGAGCTTCCCGCCAAGGCAATGGTAGCGCCCCTTGAAAGCACCGGAGCGCTCCAGCGGCAGCACGTCCGTGGCCTGCTCCACCACGCAGATCACCGCATCCCGGCTGGGGTCCGCGCAGATCGCGCAGCGCTCCTGCGTCGCGAAAAATCCGCACACCGGGCAGGCGAGCACCTCCGCCTTCGCCCGCTCCAAGGAAGCCGCCAGCGCCAGCGGATCCGCCTTCGCGCTCTGCAGCAGCCAGATGGCGATCCGCTCCGCACTGCGCGGGCCCACGCCCGGCAGACGCCGCAGTTCCTCCACCAGCTTTCCCACCGCTTCCGGGTAATCGATGCGCGCCATACCTAGGCAGTTTTCTCCTCCACGCCCGGTTCCTGGTGCCGCGTCGCGTAGATCATCGTCCACAGCCCACACCACACCAGCGCCACGAAGGGCATGGTCACCGCCGGGCGATAGGCCGCCAGCGCCAGCACCGGCACCCAGCCGGCCGTCAGCAGCAGCCCGGAAATCCATAGCACCGCGCGCCGCCAGTTCTGGCGGGACCCGAGCATCGCCCCCGCCAAGCCGAAGACCGCCAGCACCGTCCAGGCCCAGGGCCACAGCTCCGGCAAGTCCCGCGGCGTTCCTTCCAAGCCGGTATTCACCATCCAGCCCGCCACCGTGGCATCAAGCCGCTGGGAGAAACCCATCAACTGCACCGCGATCCCCAGCACCAGCGACATCCCCCCGATCGCCGCCACGGCGGCACCGGGATGAGCGGCGGGTTTCAGGTCGGGCTTGGTGGTGGCCATGCGGGGTGCGCGAAGCGTAGGCGGGCGACGGGAAAGCTCAACAAGGTAGAAATGACGAGTGCAGAATTTCCCAAGGCTAGCCTCGCGGCCGGCCTTTGCCGAAATAGGCCTGCCATTTTTCATCCACCACGGCCTTTAGTTTTGCGAAGTGCTCGGCCGGGGCCAGCTTCTCCAAGATTGCTTCGATCCGGCCGTCTGGCCCGATCACAAAGGTGGTCCGGGCGGTCCCCATGAAGCTCCTGCCATACATGGATTTCTCCACCCAGACGCCGTACGCCTCCACGATCTGCCGGTCCTCGTCGGAAATCAGCATGTAGGGGAGCTTGTGCTTGGCGAGGAACTTTTTGTGAGACTTCACCGAATCCACGCTCACGCCCAAGACCAGCGCGTTCCAGTAGATCCCCTCCCAGCCGTCGCGGATCGCACAGGCCTGGGCGGTGCAGCCGGGAGTGTCGTCCTTCGGATAGAACATGAGCACCACCAGTCCTCCTCTCTGATCGGACAGCTTCACTTCGATATCGCGCTGTGGTTCCATCACCGGAACGGCGGCGAAATCCGGGGCCATGTCTCCGACTTGCAGCTTCACGCGCCAAGCGGTGGCAGGCCCGGCCAGGGATGACGAATCCAGAATTCCCGGATGACGAAGGGCAGCTCCTTTGCTCTCCTTGATCCCCATGCCCCGCTTTGGAGACGACGAGGACGAAGCCATCCGGGCACTTCAGGCCGCACGCCGCTTCGCCCACGCGGGAAATTATGCCGACGCCCTAGAACGCCACGAGTGGTATCACCACAACGCCCTCCGCATCGATGAGGCGTCCAACTACGGCGTGCGCCTCAGCACTGCCCTCAGCCTTTGGAAGGAGCTCGCCGACCAATACCCGCCAGCCCTCGACTCCCTGAAGGCGACCCGCGACGCCGCATTAGAGGAGCTGGAAGCCGGCACGGGCAGCACCCAGAGCTTCCACGACATCGTCTCCATCAACGAGCAATTGGGCGAAGAGACCGCCACGGTGGCTCTCTTCAAAACCCTTGCCGGCAAGCATCCAGCTCTCGCCAGGAAGTGCTTCCTCTACGCCCGGGATACCTTGATCAACCAGGGCGAGATCGAACTCTTCCTCGAGCACGGGGGCGAACTCGTCCGCTACCTGGAGGACCAGATCCGCCTGCACAAGGAGATCGTGAAGATGATCAAATTCACGACCGCCCGTCACGAGCGCAAGGATTCGATCAAGGAATCCGACGACGACCTCGTCGAAACCACCCTCCAGCTGGTCGCCTTGGCCACCAGGCAGGGCGACACCGCCACAGTCACCCGGCTCAAGGCCTTGGCCTTCAAAAGAGTTCCCGATCCCCGGATCCGACCTTGAGCAGCCCGTTTCCGAGCCTCTGCCCTCTCTGAAAGCCCTGAGAATCCGGGAAAAATCGCCAAGTCCCGGATTGACAAGCTGCTTCCCGGGACCCAGCCTCCGCGCCCCGACTTTTACGGAAAACAAGAACTTAGACCGAATGAGCGATCGTAGCATGCGTGGCGTAGTGGTGAAAAAGGGCGAGCCGGTTGACCGTGCCCTGAAGCGCCTGAAGACCAAACTGGACACCGAGGGCATCCTCGAGGAAATGCGCCGCCGCCGCGCTTTCGAGTCCCCCGCCGCCCGCAAGATCCGCAAGGCCCGCACCGCCCCGAAGCGCCACAAGGTGCGCTGGCGCTACACCAGCCCGGCCCAAGCCGCCAAGGCCGAAGAAGCCGCCGCTGCCGCTGCCGCCGCGAACGCTTAAAGACAACTTTCCGTTTTCCAACAAAGTCGACGAGACGGGCGCCCGCAAAGGCGTCCGTTTTTGTTTTGGAGCGTGGCTTTGCAAGCCGCCCCCTTGCGGTCGCGCCACACCCCCGCGCGCTTCACCGAAGAGGTGGCTCTGCCGCGGGAGCGCCTTTCAAGGCCTCGGGCGGCCCCACAACTTCCCGCCTTCCAAATTCCGCGCCGGCCTGCTTCCGTGATCCTCCGTGAAGCGGATTCTCACTTTCGTTTTCTACTTCGCCTTGAGCCTAGCCCTCACCCAGCAGGGCCTTGCGCAGGAGAAGGAGGGTGCAGCCCCGATCACGAAAGAGAAGCTCACCGGCATCTGGTGGGGGGCAGCACCCGGCAGCTCGGCCTGGACGGGGAGACTCTCGTGACCGCCGCCGCCTGCGCGCCGCTCCAATACTGGATCACCGAGCGCAAGGCCGATGGCAGCTTCCGCACCCAGAATTACTTGGTGGATCACCCGAAGAAGATCTATTGCGCCATCTACATCCCTGTCACCGGCACTTGGAAACTTCAGGATGGTCGCTTGGAAAAATCTTCCTCCTCCAGCAGATCTTACGCTGGCCCCTTTGTATGGAAGGAAGGCAAGCTTCAGGATCTTATCCACACATCAAGGGTTAGTGACGATGACATTCTGCTGCTTAGAACCGAGGAACCCGCTCCCGCCTACGCGCCGCAGCTTCCCAAGGACTATCGCGAATTGAGCGAGGGAGAGTTCCTGAAGCAGGAAGCCCCTGCCAAAGAAGGTCAGCCCGGGAGAGCGGACAAGGATCCCTCAGCCCGGCTCACCAAGGAAAAGCTCATCGGCATCTGGAAGGACTCCCAAGGCACGCTCGAGCATGACGGCCAGATCATCTGGGACTGCTGCTATTCGATCTGCGAATACAAGGCCGATGGCAGCATCCACTCTCAAATCTTCCACGTGGATCAGAAGCGGAAGATCTACTGCAGGTGGGGCGTGCCCGTGACCGGCACTTGGGAGATCAAGGACGGCAAGCTGCAAGGGAGCGACATCTACGGCCAGGGCACCGGCGGCCCGATCTATTGGCAGGACGGCAAGCTGCGCGCCGAACTCCCTGCCACGACGGGGATCGGCTTCGATGAAGGGGAAACCACATGCTTCCTCGTCATGGAGCGGATCCCCGAGTTTAAACCGCAGCTCCCCAAAGACTACCGCGAGGTGGGCCTGGAAGAGTTTGAATACCGGAATGAGAAAGAGCCGGGGCAGTAGCGCCCCACCCATCACCGCACCATATCCTTCGGCACCGGCTCGTGCAGCACGCGCTCCGCTTCCCAGCGTGAGATCGAGCCGTCCTTGGTCACGTCGTAGTGCTTCATCGCGGCGTCGAGCTCCTTCTTGTCCACGCCCTCCACACCGGTCTCCTTGATCCCTTGCTCGATCTCCTTGCGGGTGAGCAGGCCGTTCCCGTTGTAGTCGAAGCGGTCGAACTTCTCCAGCAGCGCCACCATCTTCCGCCCCTGCGCCGCCTCCGAATGCGGGTCCTGATGGGGAGCACATGAGGCGAGGAAGCACAGCGGCAACAGCAGCGAAAACGCGGAGACGGATTTCATTCGGTTCGCCGCCCATCTCTCCCGAAAGCCGCCGCGTCGACAAGCCGGAAAGAAGTGGTCAGGGGCCAGGGGTCAGAGGCCAGGGTGTTAGAACGGGGAACCCCAACCGCCCGCGATGACCTCCAGCCCTCTTCTCTCCCGCCTTTCCCCCTGGCCCCCAGCCCTTGGCC
>OUMS01000026.1_pt1 | contig 102607 bp, 84 predicted proteins | sample 1691071 | NCBI WGS metagenome assembly OUMS01 (sample SAMEA3914864, study PRJEB12502) | metagenome | biome: forest; material: soil | place: USA | collected 2012-03-12 | depth 0.3 m | reverse complement strand
CCAGACTTGCCCCAAACCCCCGCACCCCCTACCTACCCCCCATGGAAATCATCCGCGCAGGCGTCGCAGGGGCAGGATCTATGGGCCGCAACCACGCCCGCGTCTACAGCCTCATCCCCGGGGCAAAACTCTGCGGCGTCTACGATGCCGACTTCGCCCGCGCCCAGGCCGTCGCCGCGGAATTCGGCACCGTCCCCGTCGCCTCCCTGGAGGAACTCGCCCAACTTGCCGAGGCCGTCAGCGTCGCCGTCCCCACCGTCGCCCACCGCGAGGTCGGCAGCCGCCTCATGGACCTCGGTTGCCATGTCCTGATGGAAAAACCCATCGCTCCCTCCGTGGCCGATGCCCGCGTGCTGGTGGAGACCGCCAAGCGCCACGGCAAGATCCTCCAAGTCGGCCACATCGAGCGCTTCAACCCCGTCCTCCGCCAGCTCGAACAACGTCTCACCGCTCCCAAGTTCATCGAGGCCCACCGCCTCTCGCCCTTCCCGAACCGCAGCATCGATATCGGCGTCGTCCTCGATCTCATGATCCACGACCTCGAGATCATCCTCCATCTCGTCCGCTCACCGATCGAAAGCATCGATGCCGTCGGCGTCCCTGTCCTCACCCCCACGGAGGACATCGCGAATGCCCGCATCCGCTTCGCCAACGGCTGCGTCGCCAACGTCACCGCCAGCCGCATCAGCCCGGAGAAGATGCGCAAGATCCGCGTCTTCCAATCCGACTGCTACCTCTCGCTCGACTACCAGGAACAAGCCGGCCAGATCCACTGGCGCGAAGGCATGTCCATCCAGCGCTCCGAGGTCGAAGTCGAAAAGGACGAACCCCTCAAGCTCGAGCTCGCCGCCTTCATCACCAGCGTCGAGCACGGCCACGACCCCGCCGTGACGGGACAGCAGGGGACCGCCGCCTTGGAGCTGGCCTTGGAGATCACGCGGATCATCCACGCGTAGGGAGGCCAATCACCAATCACTAACCTTCAAATCACAAATCGAAGTGCTTTGAAGAGAGGAGGGCTGTCGCCAAGGGGTGCCTCCCCCTAACAAGCCCGCGTGGATCTTGCCGCCCGCTGAAACCACACGCGCGAACCGATCCACATACCGCTCTCCGGCACACTTCGATTTATGATTGGAGGATTAGTGATTGGTGATTTTGGAGCGGTCTAGCGGTTTGACTCCACCCGACCGTCCACAACAGTCCTCATTCGCTCAAGGGCAGCACCGTCACATTGAAGTCCACCGGCGCCAGCTTGTCCGTCTGGTCCTCCGTCAGGATCCGCCACTTCCCGTCCGCGTAGCGCACGCCCAGCACCTCATCCACATTTGCAGCCGCCGCCGCCGTGAAGACATGCTGGATGAAGAGCGCCGCGTTCGGCTTGGCATCGGTTAGTGGATTGGTGATCGTGGTTTCCAGGGCGGTCGTGTTTGCGTCCCGTGCCTGGTGGCGGAAGGATACCAGTTGGTTGGCCACCTTCAGCTTGCTGAAGTCGGCAATATTGTAGCCGGTCGCGATGTGCGAGGTGCCGTCCGCGTAGTAGAGCGTCCAGTTGTTCGTGAAGGGGTGAGCAGTGGGAGTCGCGCCGTAGTAGAACAGCGAGACGTTTTTCGGCTGCAACACCCCGTCCAGGCCGCGGATCGGATTGAGGACATGGGTGAGCTGTAGCACCGCACTGGGATTGTTTTTCCCGAGCGGGAAAAAGGCGTAAAGCCCGTGGCAATTCTGCGGGCTGATGGTAACCAGCTTGGCCGTCGGCGCGACCATCACGTTGAAGGCGGCATTCAGGGGGATGTTCTCCTGGTCCTCGTTGATGATCTGCCACTTGTTGGCGCTGTAGTTGTAACCCACTCCCACGGGATGGGGATTGTAGGCGCCGTTGAAGTACTGCGTGACTAGTAGTTTGAGCGTCGGCTTGCCGTTCAGGGCCGGATGATCCAGCGTCAGGAAGCAGGTGCTGGTATTGGTGGCCGTGGAAGTGAAGCGGTAGGCCTTCGGAGCCCCGCCCGCCGCATGTGCGGGAGCTGCCACGGCCAGAGCCATCGCGGCAGCGGCAAGCATCAGCTTCCGGGTGCCATGAAGAGGGGAGCGGAGGAGTGAGTGAGTCAGGTTCATTCGTTGGTGGTACGGCCTTTGCCGTAGCGGCTTCCTTGGAGCCGCCTTCCACCCCGGTCAACCTCCTTCTTTTTTGAAACCCTACGCCACTCCCGTGCGGATAGCCGTAGCGTGGCGCGCTTGCCATCAGTGACTTGCGGGATTCGCCGCCGCAGGCCCCATCCGCAAAAAAAAACCGGCCGCGCAGCGAATGCGCGACCGGCCGTGAGCTTCAAGCCAAGCGAGGCTTCAGCCAAGCTGGATCAGGGCGAAGCCTGCGGGATCACCGCGATGATGAAGGCCTCACCATTCGGCATCGCGGTACCATCCTCGGTGTAGACGCTCCACTTCGTGCCAGTGTAGTAAACGCCCACTTCCTTGGTCATATAGACTCCGGAGGCCGCCGCCCAGATGTGGCGGGCGAAGACCACGGCATTCGGCTTGTTGTTCGTGAGCGGATTGTCGAAGAAGGTCAGGTCGCCCGAGATATTCCCCACATTGGCGATGTGCTGGAAGGCGATCGGCTGGCCGGCGGCCTTGAGCTTCGTCACATCGGCGATGTTGAAGGCCACGGCCTTCATCGAGGCGATGTTGTCCGTGTAGATCGACCACTGGTTGTTGTCGTAAAAGACGCTATAGGGATCCTTCAGCATCACGCCGGTATAGTAGCCTCCCACGTTGATGACGTGCGTTGCCAGCAGCAGCGTGTTGGGCTTGTTCGGGGCGACTGTCGGGAAGTAGGTGACGTAGTTGTAGGTCGTGAAAGGGTTAGCCGCCAAGCGCTTGGTGCCCGGGGCCAGCAAGATGTTGATGCCCTCACCGGTCGGGATATTGGCACCATCCTCGTTGCGGACCTGCCAGCGGCCCACGGTCGTGTTGTACTGCAGCCCGAGCTGGTGATTGTTAAAGGCCGAAATGTACCGGTGATTGATGATCACATTCGTCTTCGGCTTCCCGTTCAGCGCCGGGTGGTCGATCGTCATGATCGAGCCGGAGGTATTGGCGACGGAGGTGGTGATCTGGAGCGCCTTCGGGCCGGCGGCATGGGCAGGTACCGCGGCGAAGCTCAGGCCTAACAGCGCGAGCAGACCGGATTTCCAGGGGGCGAGGAATGATGGTGGTGTTTTCATGGGTCGCGTAAGTTTCAAACGCAATCACACGTTGTGACGGTCCTTATACGGCGTCAATAATTTAACCCGCCGGATAGTCCGTTAGTGGTAATGCGGGCGACGGCATCAGGCCCTGCCCCTACCTCTCCATCAGCTCTCCCGCAGACAAAGAGGATCCACCCGGGCGAAGGGGGCCAAAGCCGGGAAACCCCGGCTTTTCTCCGCTCCCGCCCGCGGATCCCGTCCGCCGATTTCCAGATCTGAAATCTCAAATCTGAAATCTGAAATCCCACCTCTCAGGCGCCCGCCTTTGCCGGCTCCTCCGTGGGGGCCGGCTCCGCTGGCTTGGGCTCTTCCGCCTTCGGCTCAGGCTTGGGCTCGGCCTTCGGTGCCGGCTTCACTTCCGGCTTCGTCTCAGGCTTGTCGTCGTCCTTCTTCGGGCGGCGGTCGTAGTGCTTGGAAATCCGGCTGTCCGCATCGCTCTCGATCACCCGCGCGGAATAGAGATCCGAGCACAGGCCCTTGGCCGCGGCCACTTCCATGTCCGTCGGCGGCGCGTCGAGCTTCGTCCCGGCGGGGCGCAGGTCCAGGTTCGGCACGATCTTCTCCATCCCCGGCGAGAGCGTGGGATCGATGATGCAGGCCACCACCGGCTTGGGCTTCACGTCTGGCATCCGGCCGTCACGCAGCGCTTGGACTTTCTCCGGGCTGTCCAGCAGGTTGAACTGCTGGGCCATCTGGTAGCCGCGCTGGTAGGTATCCCGGGCCAGCTTCTCGCGCGCCGGGTGCTCCTCGAACTCGTCGTCCATGCCCACCTTGTCCTTCTTCTCGTGGGGGAAGACCTCGTTCATGTAGTCGGACGGCTCCAGGCCCAGCGCCTTCGCATCGTACATCAGGGCGATGCCCTTGAAGAGCGTGCTCTGCGCCGCATCCACGGTCGGCGCCTTGTAGAAGCTGGTGTCCGAAACCAGGGTGCGCATCTCGGCGGCAAGCTTATCGATCTTCTTCTTCAGCCTCACGTGCTTCATGACGTAGCCGCCGAGGACGACGGTCACGAGCGCGAGGAGTGCGAACTTCAGGATGGAGGCTACGCGGGGATCCATGGGTGGTCTAGGGCAGGAAAGACAGATGATTCAGTTCAGACAACAAACAGGGCCGCTCAGGTCCAGATCGATTTCGGCTTCTTGGCGTCCGCCGCTTGGACAGGCTCCAGGAAGGTCCGCTTCTCGCGGCAGTTGTGAAGCGCTTCCTCGCGGGTGATGTAGCCGCTGTCGAGCAGCATCTGGATGGTCTGGTCGATCGTCCGGCAGCCGTCCTTGAAGCCGATTTCCATCAGGCCGACGATCTGTTCCAGCTTCCGCTCGCGGATGCAGGCGCGGATGCCGTGGCCGGCCCGCAGCACCTCGGATGCCAGCACCCGGCCGCGGCCATCGGCACGCTGGACCAGGCGCTGGGAAACGATCGCCTCCAGCACCCCGGCCAACTGCGTCACGATCTGCGGCTGCTGGTCCGGCGGGAACACGTCCACCAGACGGTCGATCGACTGCGGGGCGTCCACCGTGTGCAGCGTCGCCAGCACCAGGTGACCGGTTTCCGCCGCCGTCAGGGCGATGCGGATGGTCTCCAGGTCCCGCAGCTCCGAAACCACCACCACGTCCGGGTCCTGGCGCAGCGCCTGGCGCAGCGCGATCGGGAAGCCCTTGGTGTCCGAGCCCACCTCGCGCTGCTTGATCAGGCAACTGGAGTGGGTGTAGACGAACTCGATCGGGTCCTCGATCGTGACGATCACCCCGGAGCGGGTCTCGGAGATCCGCTTGATCATGGACGCCAGGGTGGTCGACTTGCCCGAACCGGTGATCCCGGTCACCAGGACCAGGCCGCGGCGCAGGTGGCAGATCTCCTCCACCACCGCGTGGTGGCCGAGCCCGCTGAGCTCAGGGATATCCTGCGGGATGTGGCGGAAGGCCGCCTCATAGTTGCCGCGCGCCATGTGGACATTGCCGCGGAAACGGCCCACGCCATCCAGCTGCAGCGCGTAGTCCAGCTCCCAGTTCTGCTCCAGCGAGGCACGCTGGGACTCGGACAGGGTGTCCAGGATCAAGCGCCGGGTGGCGTCCGGGTCCATGATGAATTCCTCCAGCGGGACCAGGTTCCCCCCCACGCGCGCGGCGGGCGGCGCCCAGGTGGAAAGGTGCAGGTCGGAACCGCCCAGCTCGACGGCTTGGCGCAGGTAATCGGAGATTTCGCGTAATTGGCTCACGGTGCTTGAAGGTGAAACTAAGAAAACCCGCGCATGGCGCGATCAAAATCCTGCGGCCGGTCCGTGGCAGTCCGTGCCACCGCCGGATCGATGATTCCCTGCTGGGTCGCCGCGATCAGGTAGCGCAGGAAGGAGCAGGCCGTGGACTCATCGGACTTGTTCAGGAAGTCCTTGATCTCGTCAAATTTGCCTTCCTCGATCCACTTCCGCGCCGCGCCGCTGTTCTCGAAGTATTCCAGCACCGCCACCACCCCGCCATTGATCCGCGGCAGGAGCTGCTGGGCGATCACCCCGATCAGCTGGTGGGACAGCAGGCTGGCGGAGCCCGCGCTGCCCGCATCGCTCAGGATCCGGTTCAGGCGGTCGATCGCCGTGGGCACGCCGGAGACCCCGGAGCCGTGCAGGGTGGAGATCACCAGGTGCCCCGTCTCCGCCGCGCGCAGGGCGGTGAAGGCGGATTCCGCATCCCGGATCTCCCCGAAGAGGATCACGTCCGGGTTCTGGCGCAGCGCCGCGCGCAGGGCGATGTTGAAGTTCTGGGTGTCGCGCCGCACCTCGCGCTGGGAGAACCACGAGTGCTCATTCTCGAAGAGGTACTCGATCGGGTCCTCGATCGTCACGATGTGCCGCATCTGGTGCTGGTTGATCCACTGCAGGCAGGCCGCGATGGTCGTGGACTTGCCCGAGCCGGTCGGCCCGCAGACGATCACCAGCCCGGAGCGGCGGTTCATCCAGGAGGCCATCAGGTCGCCGGGCACCCCCAGTTCCTCGAAGGTCGGGATCTCCTTCTTGATCGGCCGCAGCACCACCGCCAGGCGGCCGAGCGAGCGATACATGTTCGTCCGCAGCCGGCCCGCGCCCTCCACCGTGAAGCTGGAGTCGCCGTCGTTGTCGGTCTCCGGATTGCAGCCGCAGGTGGTCCAGATGTAAGCGACGTCCTCCTTGGTGACGGGGCCGCCGTGGGCGACGATGACCTCGCCGTCCTTGCGGACCCGGGGCCGTTCGCCCTCGATCATGAAAACGTCGCTGGCACCGCCGGTGAAGGCGTTTTCGATCAAGTCGCGGATGGCAGGATTCACGAATCGAGAACTAACAGCGCCGCCCCGGAGGGAGGGAAGATGATAATGCCGCCAAGGGCAGGGAATTACCGCTTTTTTGCCGGGCTCAAGGCCCCCCGGTCCCCCAGTTCATCATATACCCGGCTGTATCCAGCGGGAGCGCCCCATCCGAATTCACTTCTCAGCGCGGAAGGGGACAAGGCAGGACGTTAAAATGCGGGAACTGACCCCATTCATGTACGGAAACACGGTCGTCGAATGGACTCCATGACCATGGTCCGGAGCCCGGTCCCTGGCTGGCTGTGGCAAGCTCTCAAGGAACATTGCTCCAGATCGTGTTGCCAATGGGGGCCGAGGCGTCCCGGCGGATCACGTAAGCCCGCGCGCCATTCAACATGAAGGTCTGGGAAACATCCTCGCAGGAGAAGGCGTCGAGCCAATGTTGGCCATCCCAGATCACGATCCGACTTGCGGACTTGTTGACGCCGGGAAAGTTGTTGTCGAAGGCCAACACCTCGTCGTCGACGTTCGCGATGGCACCTAAACCGGAACTTCCAATCGGCTTATCTACCGGGCTAACGTAGGAGATCCAGTTGTCCTGGGCCCGGTTACTTAGCTTTTTGGACAGTATCACGCGGCTGGCGCTGGTCGGCACCTCGCCGGAAACCACGAAGGAATTGATCGGAGTGCTGGTGTTGTTACGGACGATGTAAGCTTTGCCGGTGTAGAGCACGTGGGCATCGGCAGTATCAAAGGTGATGACATCCCACCAATTGCCTTCAGCGAACTCATAGACCTCATCGGGGCTGAGGTTGATGGCCGGATTGGTGCCGGAGAAACCAAGCACCTGGGTGCCATCCGGCATGCTCGTGCCCATCAGCCGGGCTAAGGTCCAGGCGGGGCGAATGGTGATCGAACTGCCGACCGCCCCGCTCAGGTTGTCACCGGCAGGAATGGAGATCGTCAGGGTATTGGCAGTGTTCGAAGTGATGAGGGCCTGCAAACCGCTGCGCGCGCCATTCTCAAACTTGACGATGAAAGGTGAGCCCGCGGTCGCATACTGGCCGGCGGTGAAGCCCGGAGTGCCGGAAATCGCGAGCTGGCTGCCCGAGATGGAAGCGACCGTCCCTGAATAGGATGCGGGATTGTCCAGAGGGATGGAGATCGCGACGTCCGTATGGGCCTTGATCGCGGGCTGGCCAGGGGTGGTGTCTCCCAAGCTGACCGTGGCTGCGGCGGCGGTTCCCACCAAGCCTAGCAAGGTCAAAAACAGGACGGAGCTTGCAATTCGTTTCATGATGGGACGGCTTGTAGTTCCCGGCCGGTGACTCCGTCGAGGAAATCTGCTGAGGCGAACTTGGTTCCGGGATGCCCCGACATTCCCGAAGATATATATCCCTTAACCAAGGGGGCATCCTCTCGCTCCAACGCTCCGGTTGAGGGCCGAGCGCCGGGAGAAGGCGGGTGGGATGTTAAATGCGAGGGCTGGCCCCATTCACACCCTCCCTCCGCCAGACGCCAGCACCGGCAAGGGTATCCGCACAGCCAACGGAGGCGAGCAAGAGCTTCCGTGGATCGCCTTTTGCCAGGCGGCCTAGCAAGTCTCTTGCCGGGGTTGATGCCATCCGCGGCGAGCTTTCTTCACATGGACGGCTGTCGCATCGCGGGCAAAAGTGTCAGTCAAGGGTGCGAAAAAGGAGGGGGAGATTTCCACACCCGGGGCGCTTGGCGCGGTCAAATTCGGGACCATTCAATTGCCGCTCTTTCCTTTTCCGATGCAGCGGGCGCAAATGTATCCATGAAAAACTCAGAAGCGGGTCTGCTGATCGCTGCATGTTTGTTTTGTGGAGCGGCTAACGCGGCGGAATACTACTGGCAGAACCTGGCGGGCCTTTCGGGAGGCCCGGGCAACATGGATGGAACACTGCTGCGTGCGAGATTTTCCGAACCCCGGGGCGTGGCCATTGATGCCGCCGGCTACATCTACATCTGCGACCGAACCTATAATGTCATCCGGCGGATTTCGCCCGAAGGCGATGTTACTACATTCGCAGGCGCTCCCTATACCACAGGCACCGCGGATGGGATCGGGAATCTGGCAAGATTCAATGCTCCGGAAGCGCTTGTTGCCAGCGCTGATGGCAATATCTACCTCGCCGAGTTTGAAGGGAACTCGATCCGGAGGATCACGCCAGATGGCACGGTTACCCGGGTCGCTGGCTCTCCCGAAGGTGTGGCGGGCACGGCGGACGGCCTAGGCACTGCCGCCGGCTTCGACCACCCGCGAGGCATCGCTGTCGACGGAGCGGGAAATCTCTATGTGGCTGACACGAACAGTTGCACAATCCGGAAAATAACAACGGACGGACTGGTGACGACCTTGGCCGGGCTTGCCGGGCAGAGCGGCAGCGCCAATGGAATCGGGAGCGCTGCAAGATTCAATCACCCGGTGGGAATTGCGGTGAGAAGCGATGGGGGCATCGTGTACGTCGCCGATACCGATAACCACACGATCCGCCAGATCATTGTCGAGTCGGGCGAGGTCACAAAAATCGCCGGTGCCGTCGGCTCGCCAGGAAATTCTGAAGGACTTGGTTCAGGTCCTGCCAGATTCAACGCGCCTATGGGCTTGGTTCTAGGCGACGGAGTTCTCTGGGTGGCAGACAGCAATAACAAATCGATCAGAAAGGTTTCGCTGGAGAGTGGATTTCAAGTTTCCACCGTGCCAGCCAATCTGGACAGGCTGATATCCATTGCCAAATATCCCGGTGGCAGCTTCATCGTGCCGGTGTCGGAGATGGTTGCGACGCAAGGCAGAATCCGCAAGGTCACCGAAGCGGGAGGAGTAACCTTTTTCGCAGGACGCGCTTCAAATGCCGGCCTCACGAACGCCACAGGATCCGCGGCTCGCTTCAGTGCTCCTGACTCGGTTTGCGTGGATAGTAACGGCAACGTATTGGTCGCGGATTTTGGAAACGGCGCTGTCCGCAAAATCACTCCAGAGGGAGTGGTGACCAAATACGCCGACGCGGCAAACGCCGCTGGAGTCGCCCTCGGATCGGATGGCCTCTACGTTTCTGATTTGAGGAACCACGTAATTCGCAGAATTCCCTCGTCCGGTTCCCCAACCGTTGTCGCGGGCTTATCACCCCAGAGCGGAAGCATTGATGGCGCCGGTGCCGCGGCTCGTTTTTCCAATCCAAGCGGCCTCGTATTCCAAGCGTCTGGCATACTACTGATCGCGGACTCAGCGAACAATACGATCCGAAGGATGTTCATCCCGGGCTTTGATGTGCGCACCTTTGCCGGTGTAGCGGGCACGAGCGGAACGGCAGACGGCTTCACCATCGGTCCAACCGACCGCGCCTTGCTCAGCGGCCCAAGTGGAATCGCGGTCGCCGGAGATGGGAGCATCTACATTGCCGACAATCAAAATCACACCATCCGCAAGGTGGTGGGTTCAAATGTTTCAACCATCGGGGGAAGTCCTGGGATTGCAGGGCATTACGACGGTGGACCCGGCGTCTCTCTCTTCAATCTGCCGGCGTCAGTGGCTTGCGATCCGGCAGGAAATCTTTTCGTAGCGGAGATTCGGGGCGTGATCCGGATGATCACCCCGGCAGGCATTGTGTCCACCATTGGGGGTAGACCCTCGATTGATGGTGATGCCGATGGAGTGGGACCAGCGGCCTTGTTTTGCCGCCCCAACGGCATTGCGGTGGGCCCCAATGGTCTGTTGTATGTTGCTGACCGGGATAACAACCGCATCGTCGTGGGGCAGCCGATCACGCCACTGCAGGCATGGCGGTATGAGTATTTTGAAACGATTTTAAACAGCGGGGATGCGGCTGACGATGCCGATCCGGATTTCGACGGCATCTGCAACCTGCTTGAGTATGCTTTGGGTGGCAATCCACTGGGGAACGATGCGGGGGGAAGCATCCTGCCTGTGATCGAAAAGGATGGCCCGGACCTCTACAAGCTAAGGATGCCCCAAGTGCCCCGGCGGGCCGATCTGCGACTGGTAGTTCAGGCCAGCACGGATCTGGACGAATGGACTGAGATCGCGCAAAGCGTCAGCGGCCAGGATTTCGCGGTCTTGCATGAGGATCTGACCTCGGAGGAAGTTACAAGTGCCAATCCCCGGGAGGTGGTCATCAAGGGATTCGCGGTCTCTTCCGAGCCCAGCCGTTTCATGAGGCTGGTTGTCTCAACTCAATAGAGAACTCAAGTCGGACTCGCACTGCGATTTCGATTTAGCAGATCAAGGGCCGCTGCCTCGATGGGGGTTGATGGGTCAGGGGGGCTGATGGGAGGGAAGATGGAAATTTCGGAAAGTAGTCTGCACACGTCGTGTTCTAGCGGCAGTCGGAGATCGGGGTGCCCGCGGGGAGGGTTGCGATTCATCCTTCCGAAGCCCCTACACAGCCGCGTGGACGGCGGAAGAAACCGTGTTTCGGGCTGTCCCGGGGGCCACGGGTGACTCCGCCGAAATAACTGCTTCGTCCGCACACGGAGTGTGCGGACTACTTCATCATATACCCCGCCGTGTCCGGCTGGAACACCGCGGGGTCGATCTTCGCGTTGAGATGATTCTTCGTGAAGACGGTGCGGATCCGGGTCTTGTCCTCTAGCTCCAGGTCAAGGGCGCGGAGTTCCTGGGTCTTGGGGTCGATGTCCAGGAACATCCAGTTCACGTGCTTGCGCATCTGCTTGTCCTTGGGCTTCACGGTGAGCTGGTAGATGCCGTCGGTGACCCGGGATTCGACCAGTTCGAAGGCATCCTGAAAGCCGGCGAGATCGCGGAAGGCGGTCTCGGAGAGCATGGTGAACTGCCGGGCCTCGGGGTCAGTGGCGTCGATCTTCTTGCCGCGCTTCTTTTCTACATCCAGCAGGAGCATGCTCGTGCCGTCGGAGGCGGCCAGGGTCTTGACCGGCTCGCCGAGCTCCCAGAGCAGCTTGCCCGGGCGGGCCATGCGCAGTTTTCCGGGGGTGCTCACCGGCTTCTTGAGGGAGGGCAGCTTGCGCTCCTGCACGAAGTCGGACTCCAGGCTCTGCACTTCCTTCTGCTTGGCCAGCCAGCTTTCCAGCGGCTTCAGGTCCAGATCCGCGTGGGCGAGGGAAGTCAGGGCGGCTAGGACCAGCAGTGCTCTCATGTTGCCGCCCATTGGACCGCCGGACGGTCTCCCCCGCCAGCGCCTTTTTCGTCCGACATAGGTTCGTCTTTTCAAACCGGCCCGCCCCCTCTTCCCTCCGCGCATGCGTTTTCGCAAATGGTGGCTTCCGGCCATGCTCCTCGCGGCGGTGGTCGTGGCCGCCACCGGCGTGGTGCGGCTGCGTTTTGACACGGACATCCTCTCGATGCTGCCCGGCGAGCTGCCGGAGGTCCGCGGCCTGAAGGCCCACCACCACGCCTTCGCCCGGGAGGACGAGGCGATCCTGCTGGTGGAGGGGAATGGCGAGAGCTCGCCGGAGAAGGCAGCGCAATCGCTGGCCGCGGCGCTGGAGAAGGACGGCGCGGTCAAGCGCGCCCGCTGGCAGCCGCGCTTCAAGGAGGATGCGGACGGCATCGCCGAGCTGCTGGCCTACCTCTGGCTGAATGGCGACCCCGCGGCGACGCAGGCGATGGCGGACAAGCTCGCGCCGGGAAAGTCGAAGGCGGCGCTGGACGAGGTGGTGGAGAAGCTGGCCACCTCGATGGAAGGCCAGGACCTGGCGATGATGGCGCACGATCCCTTCGGCTTCCTCTCCCACCCGGCGGTGCTCCAGGCGCTCGGCGGCTCCGGGGAGGGCAGCGGCGGCTTCACCAGTGCGGATGGCACCGCGCACCTCGTCTTCATCGATGCGCCGGGGGAGGTCCACGGCTATCGCGAGTCCGCGGTGTGGATGGGCCGCGTGCGGGCGGTGGTGGCGAATTGGGAGAAGGGGGAGGGGCAGGGCTTCAAGGTCGGTCTAACAGGTGAGCCGGTCTTCTCCTCGGAGATCGGCATGGCCATGGAGAAGGATATGAGCGGCTCGATCGGCCTGACGCTCACGCTGATCGGCCTGCTCTTCTGGTGGATGCAGCGGCGGCTCATGCTGTTAGGCGGGCTGATCGTGACGCTGTGCCTGGTCTTCGCCGTGGCGCTGGGGCTGGCGGGCTGGATCTACGGTGAGCTTAGTATCATGGCGCTCAGCTCCGCGGAAATCCTGATCGGCCTGGCAACGGACTACGGGCTGGTGATCTGCCAGGAGGCGAAGGTCGCGGGGCATGACAAGAAAGCGCTCTTCCACGCCAGCGGCAAGCCGGTGCTCTGCGGTGCACTCACCACCGGCGTGGTCTTCTCCGCGCTGAACCTCGGCGGCCTGCCGGGAATGGCGCAGCTCGGCAGCATCGTGGCCTGGGGCCTGGTCGCCGCGGGCATCCTGATGATCGTGTTCTATCTGCCATGGGTCGTGAAGTACGGCGTGGACCGCAAGCCGGCGGATGACGAGGCGAAGTGGGTCCCACGGCGCAACAAGTCCTGGATCATCACCGGCGCCCTGATGGCGGTCTCGATCATCCTGCTCGTGTGCATGGGCCTGCCCGAGCTGGTCTATGACTCGAATATCATGCGCCCGCGGAACAGCGCCGCACTCTCCGCCTTCGAGCGGATGCGCGAGAAATTCCCGGACAAAGATCCCCGGATGCTGCATGTGGTGGTCGAGGCGCGGGACGATGCGCAGATGCTGGCCCGGGTGCAGGAGGCAGACAAGCGGCTGGCCGCGGGCAAGGAGCGGGGTGTCCTGTTAGAGGCGCAGCTGCCTCAAGGCTGGTGGCCGGACCCGGCCCGGCAGCAGGCGAACCGCGCCAGCCTCGCGGTCCTGGCCAAGGATGGACCGCGCCTCTTGGCAGAGGCGGATGAGGCGGGCTTCACGGAGGAAGGCATCGCGCTGGGGCGGAAGGTGCTCGGCTTCATGGAGCAGGCCACGCAGGGCGAGAAGGAGTTCTTCCCGGCCTCGCCCACGGCGCGGGAAGTCATGCGGCTCTTCATCCAGCGGGATGACAAGGGTGGGGGACTGGTGATCGGCTCGCTGATCCCCGCGGATGACGTAGGGCCGGATACGGCCGGCTACCCGCGCCTGCGTGCGCTGAATGGCGATGGCATCTGGCTCAGTGGCTGGAGTCTCTTCAAACCCGCGATCTCCGGCCTGGTGAAGGATGACGTGGGCCGCATGCTGCTGCCGATGTGCGTGCTGCTCCTGGGCATGATGGCCTTCATCTTCCGCCGCGTGCGGGACGTGGGTCTCGCGGTCTTCGCCATGGTGGTCACGACCATTCCCATGCTGGCGATCATGCGGGTCTGCGGCCTGAAGTGGAACTTCGTGAACCTGATGGCCACCCCGCTGCTGTTAGGCACGGGTATTGATTACGCGATCCACGTGACCCTCACGCTCAAGCGCACCGGCATGTGCTACAAGGAACTCTGGAACGGCACGGGGAAGGCGCTGCTGTTCTGCGGCGCCTCGAACGTGATCGGCTTTGGCTCGCTGGTCACCTCTGCCAGCGAGGCGCTGGTGAGTTTGGGACAGGTGGCGGTGATCGGCATCATCCTCAGCATGGCGGTTTCCATCTTCCTCCTGCCCGGCTGGCATGGAGGGAAGGGGACGCATGTGGAGGAGTTGGATTGATTGGGTGGTCGATCGGATGCCTGCCCACGGGGACCGCGGAGGCTGCGCCCCGCAGAAGTAACCGGTTCGGTGCGCATCATCTCGCGTCTGTAATGAGAAGCGCCGTCGCTCTTGCTGCGACCTTTTCCTGTTCACCACTCCAAAGAACCATTCTGCGGGGCAGAGCCTCCGCGGTCCCGGGGGGCAGGCATTGCTTCGCGCCTACAAAAAGAAAGGCACCGGCCCTTGCGGACCGGTGCCTAACCGAACAACTAAACCAAGAAAGCTAACGATCAGAAGAAGGTGCGGAAGCCGAAGAGGTAGGTCAGCGCGTCCACATCCCCATCACCCACGTTCGGGGTTTCCAGGTGGCTGTATTCCACGCCGAGCTGGAACTTCAGGTTGTCCCCGCAGACCAGGTAGTTGAGGCCACCGTAGACGGTGTGCAGCGCGTCGCCGCGGCCGCCATTCACGATGTTCGGGTTGCCGCCGCCGCCGTAGTTGGTGGCGCGGACGTAGCGGCTGTTGGTGCGGATGCCCTGGTCTTCCTCGGAGCCGGCGTATTGATACTCCACCACGGCCTGCAGCTTGGCCGGGATGATCCAGTAGTAGGGCGTCACCACGAAGGCCCAGAAGTTCCCCTGGCGGGCGGCGTTCGCTTGCATGCGCTCGTCGCCGTTATCACCGTAGAAGCCTTCCACGTTCACGCCGCCATTGCCGATGGCGTATTCCGCGGAGAGCGTGGTGGCCCAGCGGTAGTCGAGCAGGGAGTCCTCGTTGGACAGGCGCTCGTCGGCATTGTTGTAGATGAATTCCCAGCCGAAGCGCAGGTCATCGGTGGCGGTATAGACGACTTCCGCGTTATAGATCAGGCCGTCGTTCCAGCCACCCCAGCCTTCCGGGTTGCCATCGTCCACGCCGAATTCGTCGGTCTTTTCGTCGGAGCTGTAGACGCCGGCGGCGGCGGTCCAGCGGCCCTTGGTGGCATTCACCACCACCCCGGTGGGGCGGGCGCTCTGGTAGAGCTTGTTGGAGATCGCCGAGCGCTCGACGGTGAGCAGCGAGTTCGAGGAGGTGCGCGCTTCCAGGCCGCCGTGCCACTTGATGCGGCCGTAGGTCAGGGTCAGCACGTCGAGCTCCGAGATCCCGAAGGCGTTCTTCATGTCGAAGGAGATCCAGGATTCGTCGAAGTCCTGGTAGCCGTAGTCCAGCTCGCCGCCATTGAAGCGCTGGTCATCCACCATGTTCACCACGCCCTTGTAGGTGAAATACTTCAGGAAACCGATCCTGCCGCCCAGGCGGAAACGGCGCACATCCGTGTAGTCCTCGCTGAAGTCCCGGCCATTCGTGCCCTCGCCATCGATGTAGGCGGCATTCCAGTGGAAGCGGCCTTCGAAGACGATGCTCTGGACGAAGGGGTTCTCCGGAATCCCCTTCACCGTGCCCGGCTTGCCTGAGAGCCAGGAGCAGAAGTCGAAGTCGTTCGTGACGGACCCGCTGTCAGCGGGGGCGGGTGCCGGCGCGGGTTCGCCGGCCATTGCCATGCTGGAAAGGCCGCAGACGAGCGCCGCGGTCTTCAATCGGATGGTGTGCTGTTTCATGGATTGTTTTGGAAGCAAGGCAGCGTTAGGGATGGTGTTTCCAACGCTGAGGCCGGAAACCCAACGATTGTGACGGGCTTGTGACAGATTCGCATTGTGACGATGCCGTCACAATCGGGCTGATCCCGTAACTCGTTCGATTCGAGGCTTGGCCGGGTAATCCGCCGCGGCCTGCAGGGTGGTTTCGTGACAAACCTGTCACATAGCTCCGTTGGACCTTTGGGGCCGCTTTGGCATCCATCCAGCGAATGCCGTTCGCGGCGTGGAAATCCATTATCATATCATGCGCAACACCATCCGATTCGCCGCCGCCAGCCTGTTTGCGGGAGCCATGCTCGCCGCCACCGCCGGCGCGCAGACCATCAGCATCAAGGGCTCCGACACCCTGGGTGCCAAGCTCGTGCCGCAGCTCAAGGAGGCGTTCGTGGCCAAGAATCCCGGCGTGAAGATCGAGATCGCCGCGGAGGGTTCCTCCACCGCCTTCCCGGCCCTGGCCAACGGCACCGCGCAGATCGGCATGTCCTCCCGCAAGGCCAAGCCGGAAGAAATCACCAACGCCCGCGCCAAGGGCATCAAGCTCAATGAAGTGGAAGCCTGCCACGACATGATCGTGGTGGTCGTGAACAAGGCCAACAAGGTCAAGACCCTGACCAAGGATCAGGTCGCCAAGATCTTCACCGGCGCGGTGAAGGATTGGAGCGAAGTGGGCGGCGCCCCGGGCCCGATCTCGATCTACACCCGCAATACCGCTTCCGGAACCTACAAGGACTGGCAGACCCTGGCCATGGGTGGCAAGGACTACGCCGGTAGCTCCCAGAAGCTGGCGGGCAATGAGCAGATCGCCGAGGAAGTGGCCAAGAACAAGAACGGCATCGGCTACGTGGGCCTGGCTTACTCCAAGAAGAGCGGCCTGATCGACGTGACCATCGACGGTGTCGAGCCGGTCGCCGCGAACGCGACGAAGTACGCCTACAGCCGCGCCTGCTACTACTACGTGCCGGAGAACGCGGACGCCACCACCAAGGCCTTCGTGGACTTCGCCACCGGTGCGGAAGGCCAGAAGATCGCGACCAGCCTCGGCTTCGTCCCGAAGAACTGAGTTCCGGCTCTCATTTATTTGACGATTTCGCCACGCAATCCCGGCGGGGACCGCTCCTGCCGGGATTGCCATTTTCAGGATCCGCCTCCACGTTCGCTCCCGCTTGCCGCGCATGTCGGAAACTCCTCCTTCATCTTCAGTCCCCGCCGCTCATCCCTTCCGCAAGAAGGGCCGCGGCACCGATGGCCTGATCCGGGCCTTCTTCGGGGCGAATGCCGGGCTGACGATCGTGATCCTGATCCTGATCATCGTCTTCCTGGTCCGGGAGGGGGCGGGCTTCTTCCCGGCCTACCGCAAGGAGCTGCAGCTCTACCGCCAGTCCGGCCTGGAGTTCGTGGACATTCCGCGGAAGGACCTGAAGGCCCACGAGCAGATGGTGTCCCTGCTCAACCGGGCCTACTTCGCTCAGGTGAACGCCTCCTGCGATCAGGAGCGCAAGCGCTCCGACGAGGCCACGGCCCTGGTGATGTATTTCAACGACACCGTGTCCCCGGCCCAGGGCGCGCTGGCGCGGGTGAAGGAGCGCGCCGGGGGGAATGAGATCCCGCCCGACCTGAAGGCCAAGCTCACCGCCAACTACAAGGAGCTGCTGGCCAAGGCCAGGGCCGGCAGGGCGGGTGATGGCTTCCCGCCGACCGAGCACCTCACCCAGGAGGAACACGAGGAGATCTTCAAATTCCTGGAGACGCGCGATGCCGAATCCACTGACGATCCGCCGCTGATCGCCAGCATCGACGCGGTGCTGGCCAAGAAGCAGGCGGAAGCCGCTGCGCCGCTGGTCGATCTCCGCGCCGCCATTGATGCCTTTGCCGCGGTCTCGTCTCCGATGGAGACGCTGATCAGCGAGACGGGGGATGTGGTGAAGGAGACCAAGGCCGCCGCCAACAAGCACGAAGAGGAGGTGGGCAGGCATGCCACCCTGCTCGAAGGCGCGGCCGCTGCGAAGCGCCCGGAACTCAAGGCCCAGCTGGAGGCCGATGCCGCTGCGGCGCTGACCACCGAGCCCGTGAATTTCCAGAGTGCCCTGGAGCCCGTGCTGGCCCGCATCAGTGAGTTCACCACCGCGAACGCCGCGCTCGACCAGGCGGCTAAGGATGTGGTGGACAAGCTCCCGGCCAAGATGGGCGACGGCAAGGCGGACCGCTACCTCTCCACCTTCCGCAAGGCGCTGCCCAAGTATCACGAGGAGATGGCCGATACGGTCCCGGCGATGCAGGGGTGGAAATATGACAAGCCGCTCGGCCTGGGTGCCACCCTCTGGGGCTTCATCAGTGGCCGGGACTGGATCACCGGCGGCGCATGGCAGGACTTCTACGGCATCCTGCCGCTCTTCGCAGGCTCGCTGTTGATCGCGGTGATCGCGCTGTCTCTGGCCATCCCGCTCGGCGTGGGAGCGGCGGTCTACACCAACCAGCTCTCCACCAAGCGGGAACAGAGCTTCATCAAGCCGACCATCGAATTCCTGCAAGCCATTCCCTCGGTGGTGCTCGGCTTCCTCGGCATCGCAGTGCTCGGCACCTGGCTGCAGGAGACCTCCATGAAGGATGCCTTCCACTGGATGCCGGGCTTCCCGCTGCAGCAGCGGCTGAACATGTTCACCGCCGGCTGCCTGCTGGGCCTGATGGCCATTCCCACGATCTTCAGCCTTTCGGAAGATGCGTTGAACAATGTGCCCTCCGCCTTCGCCGAGGCGTCCGATGCGCTGGGTGCTTCCAAGCTCCAGACCGTCTTCCGCGTGGTCTTCCCCGCGGCCATCTCCGGTATCCTGGCGGCGGTCCTGTTAGGTCTGGGCCGCGTGATCGGGGAAACGATGGTGGTGCTGCTGGTGGCCGGCAACCGCATCGAGATCCCGGACTTCACGGAGGGCCTGGGCGTCTTCTTCCAGCCCGCCCACACGCTCACCGGCATCATCGCCCAGGAGCTGGGTGAGGTGCCCTTCGGCAGCGTGCACTACCGCGCGCTCTTCGTGGTAGGCTTGGTCCTCTTCCTGATCGTGCTGCTGATCAACTGGATCGCGCAGCGCATCCTCCACAAATTCCGTATCGGCCACGAGTGATCAACTGATGGACAATCCCGAACAATTGATCCGCAAGGGCGTCCACCACGGTGCCATCAAGCAGGGCGCGGTGAAGGGCTTCCTCGGCGGCCTGACCTGGGGCATCGTGCTGATTGCCCTGATGATCTTCGGCAAGATCTGTTGGGACGGCGTGCCTGCCCTGCTCAAGCCGGAGGCCCCTTACATCGACATCAGCTTCCTGACCCAGGAGACCGAGACCCTGCACGTCTTCGACGATGCGATGGGCGAGCGCCACAGCATGCCTGCCTCCCAGTATCATGAATGGGTGGCGAAGAACGGGGCGGAAGCGGTCTTCAATGAGCAGACCTATTCCTACTCCGGCGGTGGCATCGCGGGGCCGATCATCGGCACGGCGCTGCTGACCTTGCTGAGTATCGTCATCGCGCTGTTCTTCGGCGTGGCGGCGGCGATCTACCTGAGCGAGTATGCCAAGCAGGGGCGCTTCATCAACTTGGTGCGGCTGGCGATCCTCAACCTTGCGGGTGTGCCCTCGATTGTCTTCGGCCTCTTCGGCTTCGCGGTCTTCGTGCTGGCGGCACCGATCTTCACCGGAGCCCCGGAGGAGCGGAGCTTGCTCGCCATTCCGCTGGGCTTCACCTACCTGAGCTTTGAAGGCTGGAAGCCCTCGCTCATCGCCGGTGCGGCCACCTTGGCTTGTATGGTCCTGCCGGTGATCATCACTGCCTCGGAGGAATCATTGCGCGCGGTGCCGCAGGGATTCCGGGAGGCCTCGCTGGCGCTGGGAGCCACGCGCTGGCACACCATCCGGAAGTGCGTGCTGCCCTTCGCGCTGCCGGGCATCCTGACCTCCTCGGTGCTCTCGCTGGCGCGCGCCGCGGGTGAGACGGCCCCGATCATGTTCACCGCGGCCGTGGCGGCCAAGGACCTGCCCTCCTTGAATCCTTTCAAGGCGATGGGGGAGCAGGTGCAGGCGCTGCCTTACCACATCTACACCCTGGCCGCGCGCATCCCCACTTCCGAGTACACGCAGCGCGCCCAGTATGGCTCGGTCTTCGTGTTCCTGATGATGATCTTCATCTTCTCCGCCGTTTCGATCATCCTCCGCCAGCGCGTCCGCTCGAAGCTCAAATGGTAAACGCTTCCACCACCCCTGCCGCCGACGCCTCTACTGGCACCACGACCGTCGCCCCGCCGGCGATCGCCGTGGAGAACCTGCGCTTTGCCTACGGGGAGAAGCAGGTGCTGCACGACATCAGCCTGGCGATCCTGCCGCGGGAGATCACCGCCTTCATCGGGCCCTCCGGTTGTGGCAAGTCCACGCTGCTGCGCTGCTTCAACCGGATCAACGACCGCATCCCCGGGGCCAAGGTGACCGGTGGGAACATCAGCATCGCAGGCATCGACATCGCGCGGCCGGACCTGGACATCCAGATGCTGCGCCGCCGGGTGGGCATGGTCTTCCAGAAGTGGAATCCTTTCCCGAAGTCAATCTACAATAACATCGCCTACGGCCTGCGCATCCATGGCGAGAAGAGCCGCAAGCTCCTGGACGAGCGGGTGGAATATTGCCTGCGCCGCGTGGCCCTGTGGGATGACGTGAAGGACCGCCTGCACTCCAGCGCCTTCGGCCTCTCCGGCGGCCAGCAGCAGCGCCTGTGCATTGCCCGCACCATCGCGACGAAGCCGGACATCATCCTGATGGACGAGCCCTGCTCCGCGCTCGATCCGTTGTCCACGCTGAAGGTGGAGGAGCTGCTGCTGGAGCTGAAGCGGGAGTACACGATCGTGATCGTGACGCACAACCTGGCGCAGGCCAGCCGCTGCTCGGACAAGACGGCCTTCTTCTACCTGGGCAAGCTCATCGAGCATGGGGAGACGCAGAAGATGTTCTCCAATCCCTCGGTGAAACATACGGAGGAATACGTCTCCGGGAGTTTCGGTTGAGGTCGGTCCCTGCCTGCTCAGCGCCCGTCCCTGCGCTTTTTTTGGGGGGATTGGTGGCCCGGGGCCGGGCAGACTATTTCAGCACCACCCAGGTCGCGCCCCAGCCTCCCTCGGCCGCGGGGTAGTGGAATTCCTGCACCTCCGGCATCTTCCGCAGCAGGGCATGCACGCCTTCCCGCAGGGTTCCGGTGCCCTTGCCGTGGATCACCCGCACGCCGCGGATGCCCTCCCGGCGGCATTCGGCGAAGTATTCCGGCAGCAACTCGCTGATCTCCGAGGGCCGGAAGGTGTGCAGATCCAGCTCCGGGGTGATGGGAATGCGCTGCGGTTCCGGGTCTTCGCTCATCGGGTTTCTGTTGGATTCCTGCAAATGCGGACGCACCTCCATTTGAATGGCATTTTTACCTTTGCAAGAGGGCATTGTTCGCTTAGTTCTCCCGCCCGCCGTTAAAATGGTGGCCGTAGTTCAATGGTAGAGCCCCAGATTGTGATTCTGGTTGTTGCGGGTTCGAGTCCCGTCGGTCACCCCACCTCTTTTCACGGGAGCATCAGCTCCGGTCCGAAGAGGCGGAACTAAGCGGAAGCCTGGTCATGGAAAGTCTCGAGAGTCGCCTCGGATACAAATTTCGCAATTCGCTTCTCCTTGCTGAGGCGATGACGCATCCGAGCCTCGCCTACGAGTCACAGCGTCCGCACTTCGACAACCAGCGCTTGGAGTTCCTGGGGGATGCCGTGCTGCAGCTGATCCTGACGGAAGATCTCTTCAAGATGTTTCCGGACTTCCCGGAAGGCCGCCTGACCAAGCTGCGCTCGCAGCTCGTCTCCCGCCGCGCCTTGGCCCGCTTCGCCCTCACCATCGACCTGGGCAGCTACGTGCTGTTAGGCAAGGGCGAGGAGGCGACCGGTGGCCGCCGCCGGATGTCCACGCTGGCAGATGGCTTCGAGGCGCTGATCGGCGCGGTCTATCTGGACACCGGTTACCCCGGCGCGCGCGATCTGGTGCTGCGCCTTTTCCAATCCGAGATCGAAGCGCTGGCCGGTAGCCCGGAAGAGCGCAACCCGAAGGGCGAACTGCAGGAGTGCCTGCAAGCGATCTCACCCCAAGCTCCCAACTACCGCATCCTCGGCGAGAGCGGCCCGGATCACCGCAAGGTCTTCCAAGCCGAAGTCTCGTGGAAGGGCCTGATCCTCGCCATCGGCAAGGGTAAGAGTAAGAAGGAGGCCGAGGCCCGCGCCGCGGGTGAGGCCCTGCGCGCACGGGTGTGGGAGAAGGAAAAGACTCCGGAGAAGGAGAAGACCCCGGCTTCCTGAAGCTGAGGCTGCTGTTAGGGCTTTGATTCCTAACCGCGAATAGGCGCGAAAAACGCGAAATTTGAGAGGCAGGAAGGCGGTCTTGTGTCCTTTCCCAGCTGTTCAAATTTCGCGTCCTTTTCGCGGACTTTCGCGGTTAAAATCTAAGCTCACCCGAAGCTCGTGGCGTTAAGCCAAGCGCAGGGTGAGGTCGCTCACGCCTTCAGCTTCGAGTAAGCACGCAGGTAGCCCACGCATTGCGCGACTTCCGGCACGTTGGTCTTCCAGTTGTGCTCGTACTCGATGCTCACGTTGCCCGCGAAGCCGTGCTTGCGGACTTCATCGAGGATCGCGGCGATCGGAATGACGCCAGTGCCATAGGGGCGGTCATGGGTCCAGGTCCCGACTGCCTCGCGGTCCTTCATGTGGAAGGAACGCACGCGGGGAGCGACCTTCTTGATCACCTCCAGCGGATCGAGCCCGGAGGTGGCCCAGTGGCCCACGTCCGCGCAGAAGCCGATGTTCGCGTGGCGGTCCTTTACCACGTCCCAAGTCTTGTTGGGATCCCACATCGCGGTCGGCTTGGGATGACCGTGGAAGCAGATCTTGATGTCGTACTCCTGGGAGAGCTTTTCCATGGTGTCGATGGCATCCACCGACTCAGTGGTCAGGCCATAGAGGCCGAGCTTCTTGGCGAACTCGAAGGTCTTGCGGGCCTCGTCTTCCTTCTTGGAGATGCCAGTCACGCCGAAGTTCACCGGGGTGATGCCGTTGTCCTGGCAGCGCTTGAGCACCTGCGCGATCTTGTCATCCGCCAGGCCGGGCTCGAGCTTGTCCTCGCCCAGTGGTCCGCCGATCTTCTGGCCGGGATACATTTCCACGGCGGAGGCTCCGGTGGAGGCGGCCATCTCGATCGCATCCCAGAGCGGGAATTCCTTGAAGGTCCAGCACTGGACGGAGATGGTGAAGCCTGCAGCGGTCATGGCGTCGGGGTTGATCGGCTTGCCGTGCGAGCGGAGGGCGAGCAGGGCGGAGGCGGCGGGCACCATCGTGAAGAGGGAACGGCGTTTCATCATGGGATCAATCGAAGCTTTTGAACGTGGGTACGCTGGCAGGTCTTTCCTTGTAGGACAGCATCAATCGCGTGCGCTCCCTCTAGAGAGGGATGGTGGCGCTGTCTTAGTTCCGCAGCTCAGCCCACAGGTCACCGGGGTAGGTGACAGCGGGCTCCAGTCCGAAGTCGAGCTGGACGTCCTCCAAGTCGCTCGCGGCCAGTTCTTCCAGGACCGGCCGGTCCTCGTGCCAGACCCAGACCGCGAGGGTATTCTCCGCGGCGGGGGGCGGGGCAGGCGGGGGACTGGCGGCGAGGGTAGGGCCGGGATCGCGGTGCCGGGGCAGGAGGAGGAAGGCCGCGGCGGCCACGCTGGCGGTGATCAGAGTGCCGCGCCGCCATTGCCGGCGGCGCTTGGTGGCGCGGACGGCGACCAGAAGCTGATCGAGGATGGGATCGGGCGTGGTCATGGCTCGGCGGACATGGGATTTTCCAAGAGACCGCGGAGGCGGCGGCGCAGGCGGGCGAGTTTCGATTCGATTGCCTTCGGCTCCAGCCTTCCACATAGTGGCGGGTGAGCAGGCGGCGCTCCTCGGCGGAGAGCGTCTGCATGGCCTCGTCCAGGCGGCCATCGTCCGTGCTGCTGATCTCGCCGCGGCCCTGCTCCTGCCACTGCTGGAAGCGCTCGCCCAGCCAGGTGCGGCGCTTCACCCGGCGCGTGGCATCGATCGCCTCGCAGCGGGTCAGGCAGGCGAGCCATGCCTGGAAGTCGTTCTCCTTTTCGAAGACCTTGGCATGCCGCAGCACGCGCAGGTAGACGCGCTGCACGATCTCCGCGGCCTCGCAAGCGGGCGCGCCGCGGGCCAGCGCCATCGATTCCAGCAGGCGGAAGTAGCGGGCATGAAAGTCCCGCCACGCGGCTTCATCGCAGCGTGTGAGTCCAAGTGTCAGGCTGGCGGTATCGCCGCTCATCGGGCTTTACTTGTCTAGCGGGGCGCTGGCAGCGGGGCCAGCATCGCTTTTAGCGTCGTCGGGGGTGGAGTCGTGCTTGATTTGTTCGATGACGGCGTCCGTGAGGTCCGGCCGGTCATCCCGGCAAACGAGCATGAAGGGGCTTCCCGTGTTGCTCTGCGCGGAGAGGTCGAAGACGTAGTCGTAGCCCTCCTCGCGGGCCGTATCGTCCACCACGTGGCGGATCTCCTCCAGCAGCGCGTGGGCTTGCTGGGCGGCCTTTTCCCGCAGTGCTTGCTGGCGGCGCTGGAGGAATTCGCGGCGCTCGCGGTCGAAGGCGATGGCGTCGTCCTTCTTGCTCGTGCGCTCGGCCAGGGCGGCCTGCCTCTTGGAGTCGGAGACGGAGGGGTCGGCGACGGTCTTGGCGAGGTTTTCGAGATCGGCCTGCAGGGTCTGGATCCGATCAAGCCGTTGCGAGTTTTCCTGCTGGACCCGGACGACATCGGCCTGCTGCTGCTTCTGCGCGGCGGCCGTGCGCGGGGATTCTTTGAAGATCCGGGCGATGTCGACGGTGGCGATCTTGAGAGGGGGAGGCGGTTGGGGAAGGGGAGCGGGGATAGGTCCGCGCTCGGTGCTTTTGGTGGGGGCGGCAGGGGCAGGGGCTACAGCTGCATTTTCCTTCTTCTGCTCACAGGAGATCAGGCAGAGAGCTGCGGCCGCGGCGAGCGGGCAGGGGAGCTTGTAGAAGAAGGAGAGTGGCATTCACCAAGACAACGTCTGCCAAGGCGCTCACCCCTCGCGGGTGGTGAAAAAGGTGGTCCGCACTGCTTGCTGTGCGGCGAATGGTTCCCGGCAGCGGATGGAAATCGGGTGCCCCCGGGTGCGGTTCCGCGGAAGGTTACCGGGGCGTGGCGAGCATAGAATCGGGCTGCGGTTTGCCGATATGTCCGCAAACTAGTCCACTGGGAGATGCGGGATGAGAAGGACACCTAGGCCTGCACTAACCAGCCGGGAGAGGAAAAATCAGAGCTTACCCGGGGGCACCGTGTATAGTCCGCTGCTTGGTACCGTTCGCCGCACAGCAAGCAGTGCGGACCACCTTTTAGAGCCGATGCCCCATCCGCTCACGCTTGGTCTCCAGATACCGCGCGTTGTGCGGATTCGCTGGCAGCTTGATCGGCACCTGCTCGACGATCTCCAGCCCATAGCCCTCCAAGCCCACGATCTTCTTCGGATTGTTCGTCAGCAGCTTGATCCGCCGCACGCCCAGATCACACAGGATCTGCGCGCCCATGCCATAGTCCCGCAGGTCCGAGCCGAAGCCGAGCTTCTCATTCGCCTCCACGGTATCCAGCCCCTGCTCCTGGAGCTTGTAAGCATGGATCTTCGCGGCGAGGCCGATGCCGCGGCCTTCCTGGCGCAAGTAAAGCAGCACGCCGCCTTCCTTCGAGATCCGCTCCATCGCGGCATCGAGCTGACCGCCGCAATCGCAGCGCTGGGAGAGGAAGACATCCCCGGTCAGGCACTCGGAGTGGACGCGGACCAACACCGGCTCGCTGGAATCGATCTCGCCGCGAACGAGCGCGAGGTGGTGCGAGCCATCCGTCTCCACGCGGTAGAGGTGGCAGGTGAACTCGCCGTGATCCGTCGGCAGGCCGATGCTTTCCTCCCGCACGACCAGCTTCTCCGAGCGGCGGCGCCACTCGATGAGCTGGGCGATGGTGCAGGCCTTCAGACCGTGGGTCGCCTGGAAGTCACCGAGGTCACCGACGCGGCCCATGGTGCCGTCCTCCTTCATGATCTCACAGATCACCCCGGCGGGTTCGAGACCGGCCAAGCGCGCGAGATCGACCGCCGCCTCCGTGTGGCCGGCGCGGCGCAGCACCCCGCCATCCCGCGCCTGGATCGGGAAGATGTGGCCGGGATGAACGAAGTCATCCGGGCCCGAATTGGGATCGGCCAAAAGTTTGACGCAGAGCGAGCGGTCCGCGGAGGAAATGCCGGTGCTGATCCCCTGCGCGGCATCCACGGAGATGGTGAAGGCGGTGCGCTGGATCTCCCGGTTGCGGCGGGTCATCTGCGGCAGGTCGAGCTTTTCGGCGCGCTCTTGGGTGATCGGTGCGCAGACCAAGCCGCGGCCGTGCACGGCCATGAAAGAGATGATCTCCGGGGTACAGAGGGCGGCGGCGGCGATCAGGTCCGCCTCGTTCTCGCGGTTCGGGTCATCCGCCACGATCACGATCCGGCCGGCAGCCACTTCGGCGATGATTTCCTCAATGGGGCTGAAAGAAAGCGGGGTGGGCATGAGTGCGGGCCAAGACTCATGCGGGGGCTGCTTTAGGTCAAGGGGGCCCGTAGGGCGGAAAATTCTAATTACTAAGCACTAATTTTTAAACCGGACTGCGCTGCTGCGCGCTTGGGAGAGGTTTGGCGGGTGGGACAGGTCTGCCGCGCATGGAAGGCTGGCGGGGGTGACTTTTCCGACATGTCGCAAATTTCAGCCCTCCGCACCATTTTCCCTTTCCCCCGGTGAAAGGGCTCCCCCAAGCTTGACGCACCATCCACCCCACGACGCTTACCATGTCCAGACCCGTAACCCTCTTCACCGGCCAATGGGCCGATCTCTCCGCCGCGGACCTCCTGCCGAAGGTCAAAGCCATGGGCTTCGATGGCGTGGAACTCGCCTGCTGGGGCGACCACTTCGATGTCCAGAAGGCGCTCAATGAGCCCGGCTACGTGGAAGGCCGCTGGGAGCTGCTCAAGAAGAGCGGCCTGGCCTGTTACGCGATCTCCAACCACCTGGTGGGCCAGGCGATCTGCGACAACATCGACGAGCGCCACAAGTCGATCCTGCCCGAGCATGTCTGGGGCGATGGCGATCCGGAAGGCGTGCGCCAGCGTGCGGCACAGGAGATGATCGATACTGCGAAAGCCGCCCGCAAGTTCTTCGATGCCGGCAAGGCCTACATGGCCGATATGCCCAAGGGCTCCGGCAAGGTGGTGGTGAACGGCTTCACCGGCTCCTCCATCTGGCACGCGCTCTACGCCTTCCCGCCGACCAATCAGGAATACATCCAGAAGGGCTTCGATGACTTCGGGAAGCGCTTCAAGGTGATCCTCGATGCCTTCGAGAAGGAGGATGTTTACTTCGCGCTGGAAGTCCACCCGACCGAGATCGCCTTCGACATCGCTTCCGCGCAGCGCGCGATCGAGGCGGTGAGCGGCCACAAGCGTTTCGGCTTCAACTACGACCCGAGCCACCTCGGCTATCAGGGCGTGGACTACGTGAAGTTCATCTACCTGCTCGGCAGCCGCATCCACCACGCCCACATGAAGGACGTGTGGTGGGGTCACGGCACCGGCGAGGTCGGCGTCTTCGGCGGCCACACGGATTTCTGCGATGCACGCCGCTACTGGGATTTCCGCAGCGTGGGCCGTGGCGACATCAACTTCGAGGAAGTCATCGTCGCGCTCAACGACACCGGCTACACCGGTCCGCTTTCGATCGAGTGGGAAGACGGCCGCATGGACCGCTTCCATGGCGCGACGGAAAGCTGCGGCTTCGTAAAGAGCCTGGACTTCCCGCGCAACACCGTGGCCTTCGACGCGGCCTTCGACAAATCCAACCAGTAAGAATCAAAGGACCGGGATGGATAGGATGGACGGGATGTTTGAATCTTGAGGTGTTGTCCCCGTTAATGGGGGCGGCCCGATCTTGCTTCTTTGCCTCTGGCTTTATCCAATTCATCCCATCCATCCCGGTCCGAACCTCCTTCCTCTAACAAGATCATGTCCACCAAAGTAGGTATCATCGGAGCGGGCGGCATGCTGCGCTACCACGCCGCCGGCTTCCGCCAGGCCGGAGCCACCGTCACCGCCGTCGCCGATCCCGCACCCGGTGCCGCGGCCAAGGCGGCGGCTGCATGGGATGTCCCGGCCTCCTTCGAGAGCGTCGATGAGATGCTGGCGAATGCCGATATCGATGCCGTTTCGATCATCGTGCCGAACAAGTTCCACATGCCGCTGGCCATCCAGTGCCTGAAGGCCGGCAAGCACGTCTTCAGCGAGAAGCCGCCGGCGCTCAATGCCGCGGAGGTGGAAGAAATGATCGCCGCCGCGAATGCCGCGGGCAAGAAGCTGATGTTCAACTTCAACAACCGCGCCCGGCCGGAGTCGATCGCGATGAAGGAATACATCGCGGATGGCACCGTGGGTAAGATCAACTCCGCACAGGCCAAGTGGATCCGCCGCACCGGCATCCCGGGCTTCGGCGGTTGGTTCACCACCAAGGCGCTGTCCGGCGGCGGTCCGGTGATCGACCTGCTGCACATGATCGACCTGGCGCTCTACTTCATGGGCTACCCGGATCCGGCGCACGTGCTCGCGCAGACCTTCGATGATCACATCACGGACAAGGGCTTCAAGGGTCCCTGGGGCATTCCCGACCGTGCCGACGGCACCAATGATGTCGAGGCTGCGGCCCACGGTTTCGTGACCTTCAAGACCGGCCAGGTCCTCACGCTGCAAGTCTCCTGGGCGGAGATGATCAAGCGCGAGGAAGTCTCCGTGGTCTTCCAGGGCAGCAAGGCCGGCGGCAAGGTCGAGCGCCTCTTCGGCCGCGATGGCATTGATGAGACCGCCATCGATACCTGCGAGCTCTACGTCCAGGAAGGTGGCCGCTCGGTGAACCGCAGCATCGTGACCGAAGCGTGCGAGGACATGGGCCGCAGCGCCTCCGCCGCAAACTTCATCCACGCCATCGAAGGCAAGGCCGAAGCTTTCAACACGCCGGACCAATCGCTGAAGCTGATGAAGATCATCGACGCGATCTACAAGTCCGCCGCGACCAAGGCACCGGTGGCCGTTTAGTTCAAACTAACGAACCGCGGAGGCGCGGAGGTCGCAGAGGGAGGCGCAGAGGAAGAGAGTTGTTAGTATTCTCTCTGCGTTCACCTCCGCGACCTCTGCGGCTCTGCGGTTCGTTCCATCCAAAGAAGAATCCTCCTTATGAATCGCAAACTCCGCATGGGCATGGTCGGTGGCGGGCGTGGCGCCTTTATTGGCGGCGTCCATCGCATGGCTGCCAATCTCGACGGCAAGATCGAACTCGTGGCCGGTTGCTTCTCCTCCGATGCGGAGAAGAGCAAGGCCTCCGGCGAGGATCTCTTCCTGGATCCTTCCCGCGTTTACACTTCCTACGAGGAGATGGCGCAGAAGGAAGCCGCGCTGCCTGTGGGGGAGCGGATCGACTTCGTCTCGATCGTGGTTCGGAATAACCTGCACGTGCCGGTGGCCACGGCCTTCCTGAAGGCGGGCATCAATGTGATCTGCGACAAGCCACTGGCCTTCTCGCTGGAAGAAGGCAAAGCCTTCGCGAAGGTGGTGAGGGAGTCGGGCAAGGTTTTCGCGCTGACCCACAACTACACCGGCTACCCGATGGTGAAGGAGGCCAAGGCGATCGTGAAGTCCGGCCGGCTCGGCCGCTTGCTCAAGGTCGTGGCGGAGTATCCGCAGGGCTACGCCTCCAGCGCCTTCAAGGAATCCGCGCCGAGCAAGATCGCGAACTGGCGCATGGACCCGAGCGTCTCCGGCGTCTCGAACTGCATGGGCGACATCGGTTCGCATGCGGAGAATCTGGCGCGCTACATCACCGGCCTGGAGATCGAGGAACTGGCCGCGGAGCTGACCACCTTCATTCCCGGCCGCAATCTCGATGACGACGGCAATGTGCTGGTCCGCTACCAGAACGGCGTGAAGGGCATCATCTACGCCTCGCAGGTTTCGAGTGGCGATGAGAACAACCTGAACATCCGCGTCTATGGCACGGAGGGTTCGATCGAGTGGCACCAGGAGCACCCGAATGAGCTGATCGTGAAGTTCCCGGACAAGCCGCGCGAGTTTTGGCGTCGCGGGAATTCCTACAACGGTGCGGAGGCCACGGCCTACACCCGCCTGCCCTTCGGCCACCCGGAGGCATTCATCGAGGCCTTCGCGAACATCTACCTCGCTGCGGGCGAGGCGATCCGTGACGAACTCGCCGGCAAGTTCCCGCGTCCCGAGGGCTATGACTTCCCGAACATCGACGACGGCATCGCTGGCATGGCCTTCATCGAGGCCACCGTGGCTTCCTCGAAGAACAACGCGGCCTGGACCAAGCCGGGTCACTAAGAGTCTTGGTACCACGAATCCTGCGAATCTTGATTCACTCTGAGAAGTCAGACCGCATTCAGCTGTATCTGGCAGGATTCGTCCGATTCGTCTGATTCGTGGTGCCTACAATAACAATTATGAAACCCACATTCCTCCTTCCTCTGGCCGCTGCGGCGTCCTGGTTCATTCAGCCTGTGCTCGCTGCGGATGGTCCGCCGGAAGGCGGCGCCGAGAAGATCGCCGCCGCCCTGCCGGACAAGGCCTTCGCCAAGCCGGCCAAGCCGCGCAAGATCCTGATCTTCGCAAGGACCAACGGCTTCCACCATGACTCCGTCGGCACCGGCAAGGTGGCCCTGACCGAACTCGGCAAGAAGACCGGGGCCTGGGAGACCGTGGTCAGCGATGATCTCGCGAACTTCGAGCCGAAGACCATCGACCAGTTCGATGGCATCGTCTTCCTCAGCACCACCGGCGAGCCCTTCGACCCGAGCAAGGACGAAGCGGCGAAGATGGATGACCAGGCCAAGAAGGATGCCGCGAAGCGCGCCGACGAACTGAAGAAAAGCCTCATGGACTTCGTGAAGGGCGGCAAGGCCTTCATCGGCATCCACGCTGCCACGGACACCTTCTACAACTGGCCCGAATACGGTGAGATGATCGGCGGCTACTTCGATGGCCATCCCTGGGGCGCCGGCACGCAGGTCTCGATCAAGGTCGAGCCGGGCCAAGAAAAGTTCCCGCTGGTGGCGATGTTCGACGGCAAGAACGTCGACTTCAAGGAAGAGATCTATCAGCTCAAGACCCCTTACGATTCGAAGAAGGTGCACATGCTCCTGCGCCTTGATCCCGAGAAGTCCGACATGAAGGTCCAGGGCCTCCACCGCGAGGACAAGGACTGGGGTGTTTCCTGGGTGAAGTCCTGGGGCAAGGGCCGTGTCTTCTACTGCTCGCTGGGCCACAATCACGAGATGTACTGGAACCCCACCGTGCTTCGCCACTACCTCGCGGGCATCCAGTGGGCGCTGGGGGATTACAAGGTGAAGGCGGACAAGTGAAGTAGTCCGCAACGACTTTGATCAACCCCGGGTGCTCTCAGCGGGCACCCGGGGTTTTCTGTCTGTTAGTTGAGGAGTGCCCCCTTTCGCGGCGCAGCCGCTTTCGGAGTGCGCGCGAGGATCGCCGCTTTTTGGGCGGATGTACCCTTGGATCGCCATTTGAGTTCTAGGAAAGTTGGCCCCCAGTGCCGGGGATGCCAGAGTCTAGGGGAAAGCGTAAGCCTTGCTCCCGTGTGTTTCCGGTAGGGGTGGACGCCCCGAATCACTAAGGGCGAACTTTCCGAGAACTCAAGTGACGCACTGTGGGCATCCCCGCCCGAAAAGCGGCGATGCTCGCCGCACTCCGAAAGCGCTGCGCGCGAAGTCCGGGGACCCGCCCAGAGCTACGGCTTTACCGTCGCTCTCAGCCTGACAAAGCTTCGTCCCGGACCCGCCGCGGGCGAAACCGAAACCCTCCCATCCGCCGCGGTGGAGATCCTTGCTGCGGGCACAGCTGTCCACGTGACGAGATTGCTGGACTCCTCCGCCGTCAGATCCCCGAAGCGCAAGCCGATGGCGTCCGGCAGCCAGCTCAAGCTCCGCCCCGGCGCGAAGGCTCCGCTGAAGGGGTGGCTATCCGCCTTGGGGTTCGTGCCTAACAGATACTCCATCAGGTTCGGCAGGCCGTCGTGGTCCGGGTCGTCCTCCATGCCCGAGCCTGCCAAGCCCGCAGCCGCGATCCAATCGAGGTAAGGCTTGTCCGGGTTCAGGCCTAACAGGTTCTTCAGGATCTCCCGGTCGCTGAACTTCGTGATCGAGGTGCCCATCGCCGTGTTGAGCGCGCCGATGATCTCATTCGCGATGTAGGCCTGCGCGACGGTGGAGGCATGGAAGCCGTCCTTGCAAAAGACCTGGGTGGGCGGGTTCTCATTGCTGCCGGAGAGCGTGAAAACCGTGCCATTGATCTGGAAGGGATGCTGGTCGAAGACGCGGTCGGTCAGCAGGTCGAGCCGCGCGATGGTCGGTGGTACCGGCTCGGAGGCGGCCCAAGCGATGATCGCTTGGTTGAAGGCCGCGATCTTCGCCCGCGTGGACGCTTGCTTGGCCGGCACATTGTAGGTGCCGGAGATCTGCGGCGTGGCCCCTACGTCCGGCACGGTGCAGACGATCACCTTCGGCGGATGCGCACCGCGGTTCGCGCGCACCCAATCGTGGATCGCGTTCAGGCGATTGCGGATCTGGTTGAAGAAAGCGGGGTCCTCGGTGTCGTTGAAGATGTCGTTGTACTGCTGCTTCAGGTCGTTTGCCCCGAGCATGATGACCACCGCCGGCGTGGCGAGGATCTGGTCTTCCAAGGCGTTCTTGGTGATCGCATAGCCGAAGCCCAGCGGCTCGCCCGAAGGGGAATCGGCCAGCAGGCGGAACCAGTTCAGCGAGGTCATGCCGGGAATCCCGAAGTTCCATTTCTGGCCCGCGTCCCGAAGATCGGCGTAGGCTCCGGCGCTGGGGTCGAAGGGCCCCAGGCTCACCTCGTTCGGCCGGAAGATGCGGAGCAGCTCAGGCCAGCTCCGCACGTTGGCGTTCGTGCTGTTAGAGTCCGGCGCGGAGAAGGTCAGCTCGTAGGCATACTCCTCCGTCATGCTATCGCCGATCGCCAGGATCTGCAGCGGTGCCGCTTCCGCGAGCGCCGGGAAAGCGCAGGCCGCGAGCAGCGGGAGGAAGCAGGACGGTTGCGGCATCGTCCGGAAGCTAAGCGCAGCCTGCCGCTTGCCAAGGGGCAGAGGGAGCTTTCCGGGTTTTTACGGAGCCGGTAAGGGAGACGCCCCTTTGTCCCGGCACAACACAAACAAAAAAGGAGCGGCCCGTTTCCGGACCGCTCCCTTGAATTTGTCAGATCACTGGATCCCTGCTTCGCTTACTCGACGACGAGGCGGGCGAAGTACTTCACCGGACCCGGCGGGAAGGTGTAGGAGATCGAAGTCGGCGATTGGATGGCCGATACCGGGCTCCAGCTTCCCGGAGCCATGGTCGGGGAGGTCTCGATCTTGTAGGTCACGTCGCCATTGGCCGAAGCTTCAGCACCCTTTGGGTAGCTGACGCTGGTCGGGCTGACCGTTACGGGATAACCGTTGCCAGCCTTCGGATTGGTGCCAAGCGCGTATTCCAGCAGGTTGGGGATCCCGTCGTTGTCGTTGTCCGCGGTCTTGCCGGCGCCATCGGCATTGGCAGCTGCCCAGCTGTCGTAGCCGCCCACCGTGATCGGCGAGGTGGAGACGACCACGCTGGCGAGGCCGATGATCTTCGAGGCTCCACCGCCCAAGCCCCGGTCGGAAGACCAGGAGACGGTGAAGTTGGCTCCGTTCGCGATACCCAGGCTGCTCAGGTTGGCCAGCTTGGTTTGATCCACGCCGCCTTCCGTGGTATAAGCCAAGGCTTCCACGGAGACATCGTTGACCTTGACGTCCCAGATCGGGAAGCGGTTGGCATTGGTATCGGACACGCGTCCCACGCGGCCGAGATAGGCGATGTTCAGCGCGTCGAGAACGCCGCCAGTGGCATTCTGAAGCGTGAGCTTGGCGGTGAAGACACCGCTGGTGGAGGTGTGCTGGTAGCCAAGCACGCCCGGATCGGCCACTCCACCCTCAAGGCCGGCGGAGGCGGTGGTCGTCACGTCCCAGACGCCATTGTAGGTAGTGGCACCGGTCGTCGACGAGATCGACCAGCCTGCCGGCAGCGTGCCGGTGAAGTTGTCGAAGTCCTGGGTGTAGGTACCGGTGAACGAAGGCGGAGCAGCCAGGGTGACAATCGTCGCGGCCGTGGTGTAGTTGGTGCCCACGCTGTTGGTCGAATAGGCCCGGACCGAATAGGAAGTCTCCGGGCTCAGGCCGCTGAGCGGGGCCAGGAAGGTCGACACTCCAGGGGTGGCAAAGGGAACATTGGTCACTCCCGTCCCGCCGATCGTCGGCGTGGCGTTCACCGATGTCTGCGAGTAGACGAAGCCCATGGCGGTCACCGCGGCACCACCGTCCGCGGTCGTTTCGGCATTCACTTCCACCGAATTGTGGGTGAGCGAACCCGGGGTGGCGAAGGGACCAGTCACCACCGGAGCGGAGTTCAGCGTGCCTGCCGAGATCGTCAGGTCATCGATACCCACTTGATAAGAGCTGCCGCTGCCCGTGCCGCGGTCGGAACTCCAGCTCAGGGTGAACGCGGCACCGGGGGCGATGCTGAGTCCGCTGATGCCAGCCAGCTTCACCGAGCTGGCGGGATCGGTGGTGGCGTAGGTCAGGGCGGGAACGGCAGTCTCGCCGATTTTCACCGTGAAGACCGGAAGCCTGCCGAAGGTGGCACCCGCAGAGGTGTTGGTGGTGCGCAGGCCGGTGTAGCCGACGACCAGATCGGTGATCGTGCTACCGGTGCCGTTGACGATGGTGAAGGTCTCTACCAAAGTGGACGAGCCGCTGGTATGCTGGTAGCCGAGGAGACCGGCGCTGCCACCGCGGAAGCCGGCGGCGTTGTTGGAGCCACCCCAGTCACCACCGTAGCCCAGAGCCGGGCCGGACACGCTCCAGCCGAAGGGCAGGATCGGCGTGACATCGGTCAGGTTGGTCGCGGAGGTAAAGCTGGTGAAGTTCTCGGTGTAGGGCCCGCTGCTGGTCAGCACTGGAAGCGCCTTGGTGGTGAAGCCGGAGGTGGCCACGCTGCCGAAGGCCGGGTTCGAATTGCCCAAGTCGTCCTTGATCACACCCACCGGCAGTTGCACGTAGTACTGGGTGCTGGCGGACAGGGCACCCGGCGGGATCGACAGGGTGACCGTGTGGGAAGACGCGGAGTTGGAAGTCGTCACCTGGCCGCTGTCGGTCGCATCCAGGGTCGCTACCGTGACATTGGCCGCGTTCTTGATCAGCACCGAGCCCGTGCCGTTGTTCACGTTTTCGTCGAAGCTGAGCACGGGGCTCACATCCAGGGCCACACCGGTTGAACCCGCGGTGGGGGTGATGCCGGTCACCACCGGGCCGGTGGTGTCGGGCGCGACGGTCGTGAAGGACCAGGTGCTGCTACCCGTGTAGCCGGCGAAGTTATTGCCCGCCGCATCTTCCAGCGCCACACCGTCGATCTGGACGTAGTAGCCCGTGGATGGCAGCAGGTCGGCCGTCGGATTGATGGTGACGGCGTTGCCGGCGATGCTCACCGCCGCGCTCGGGAAGGTGAAGGTCTCGACGGTCGAGTTGTCCGCCTTCTTGAGCGTGATGGTGCCACCGGCGATGGAGACCACCGGTTCGTTGAAGGTCGCCACCAAGTTCGAAGCGAGCGCCACTCCGGTCGCCGCGTTGGTCGGCGAGAGGGTGGAAATGGTCGGGGCGGTGGTATCTACACCCGAGGTGGCTACCGTGCCGCCGATCTCAAAGCCGGTCGTCCCGGCGGAGGCGGAGAAGAAGCCCCAGCCGCCAGTGGAGGTCTGACCGCTGGCATAGTAGCGCAAGGTGATCGTGGTGCCCGAAGCGACGTTCTGCAGGGCAGCGACACCCGATACGTCCACTTGGGGCAGCGTGGCGGGGGTGCCCGTGGTCACCACGGGGGAAGCACCGATTAGAGTGAAGGTGGTACCATCCAAGCTGTAGGCAAACTGGTGGCTGACTCCCGGTGAGGCAGCGTAGTTCGCCGTGCCAGCGAACTTGGCGTCCAAGGTGGAAAGCGAAACTTTGAAGCCGCTGGCAGCGGTGATCTCGGTCTGGAAATAGTCGGTGTTGGCGACGGCGATGCCGTTGTTCTGGAAGCCGACGGTGCGGAAGGAATTATTGCCAGCACTAGCGGCAGCACCCGCACCGCGCGTCAGCGTGCCACTGGTTCCGCCGAGGTTGGTATCCTTCACCTCCGCGGTGGAGGTGGCCAAAGTGCTCTCGCCGGTGAAGTCCCAGCTCAGGATGGCCGCTGCGTGAAGCGACGAGGGTAGCAAGGCCATGGCGGCCAGAGCATACAGGCCGGCGAAGCGGCGGGATTTTTCCGGTAGTAGGACGGGGGTCCTCCCTCCCGGCACCGGTCCGGCGGGGGATCTCAGGGGTACGTTCATGTTGTTGGTGTATGGGATTGGGACTAGGGCAAGCGGGGAGGGGAGGGCGGGAGCAGATTACGCGCCCAAAACGGGTACGCATCTGAACAAATGTGCCCAAACTGTCACCGGTTGGAAGGATTTCCCGCGATCTCTAACTTTGTTCTTGCGGTCCTGAACTTTCAGTAAATAGTGAAAACAAGATGAGCGGTGAGCGTGAGCGCCTGAAAGCAGCCCGGGACGAGTTCGTCTCCCAGTGGGGTGCCATGGGCTCGCAGTGGGGGATCAACCGCACCATGGCGCAGATCCACGCGCTGCTCATGACCGCACCTGAGCCGGTGGGCACGGACGAGGTGATGGAGGATCTCCAGATCAGCCGCGGGAATGCCCACACCAACCTGAAGGAACTCGTCGCCTGGGGCCTGGTTAGAATTGTCCTGAAGAAGGGCGAGCGCCGCGAATTCTTCGAGGCGGAGAAGGACGTCTGGCAGATTTTCACCATCGTCACCCGCGAGCGGAAGAAGCGCGAGATCGAGCCGACGCTCGGCGCACTCCACCACTGCGCGGAGAGCACCAGGAACATGAGCTCGCCGGAGGCCGTGGCCTTCCATGCACAGATCCGCCAGTTGGAAGAGTTCGTCGGCTTCGCCTCCAAGGTCGCGGACCGGGTGAGCACGATGAAGCACGGCTTCGCCGTCCAACTCGCCGCCAAGCTGCTAGGCTAGGAGTATTTTATTTCCCAACAATTTTCGGAAAATCCTGAAAATATCGGAACAGCTAGAAGAGAAAGGAAGGACAAGATGAATCCGCAGATCGTGATCTTCGCCGCGAACGGCTTTCTGGGCCGCTACCTGGCGCGCCACTACCAGAGGCAGGGCCGGGAGGTGGTCTGTGTGGCGCGCAAGCATGAGGGCTGGAGCGGCGATGGAATGTTCCTGGAGTGGGATGGCCGCACGCTCGGCCCTTGGACCCTGGCGCTGGAAGGCGCGGAGCGGGTGATCAACCTGGCCGGCCGCAGCGTGAACTGCCGCTACGACGAGCGGAACCGCCGCGAGATTATCGAATCCCGCGTGGCCAGCACCCGGGTGATCGGTGAGGCGATCGCGGCCTGCCGCATCCCGCCGAAGCTGTGGATGAACTCGAGCACGGCCACGATCTACCGTCACGCGGAAGACCACGCCCAAGACGAGTGGGAGGGTGAGCCCGGCGAAGGCTTCTCGGTGAGTGTGGCGCGGGCCTGGGAGGAAGCCTTCTTCGCCGCCAAGGTGCCGGGCCAGACCCGCAAGGTGGCCCTGCGCACCGGCATGGTGCTGGCGAATGAATACGGCACTGTTTACGAAGTGCTGCGCCACCTGACCCGCCGCGGCCTGGGCGGGAAGATGGGGAAGGGGAAACAGCGGGTGAGCTGGATCCACATGGACGATTTCCTGGCCGCGCTGGACTTCATCGCCGCGGACCCGCTGCTGGATGGTGTCTTCAATCTGACCGCCCCGGAATTCCCCACGAATGAGGAACTGATGCGGGCCTTCCGCGAGGAGCAGGGTGCGCCCTTCGGCCTGCCGGCGGCGCGCTGGATGCTGGAGATCGGCGCCAAGCTGATGCACACCGAGACCGAGCTGGTGCTGAAGAGCCGCTGGGCGGATCCGCGCCGTCTGCGGGAGGCCGGCTTCCGCTGGCGCTGGCCGCAGATTGATGGCGCGCTTGCGGATTTGGAGATGAGACCGGGCCTCGGCGGTTTTTTCCGGCAGGTGGAGCACCGCTCCGCCGGGGTGCGGGTATGGGCTCCCGGTAAGAAACTCGCAACCGGCACGCGTTGAACAAAGATAAATTAAATTGAATCGAATCGAATTTCCTGCCGCTTTCTCCCGTCCACCGTTTCCTCCTATGTTCCGCCTCCTTCCTGTCACCCTCGCCATCCTCGGCTTGGGCATGTTTGCGCTCAGCTTCTGGTTCCAGGAGGCGGGCCAGCCCGTGGCGCGGTGGAGCCATCCGGCCCAGCCCGTGGTGCCGCAGGAATATGCGCCCGCGGCGGAGCCGGAGCCCGTCACTACCGCGGAAGGCGAGCCCGACTCGCTGGCGGTCACCACGAAGAAGGCGCCCTGAATGCCTTGGTTTCCCGTTCTTTCGCGGAATCGTGATGACGTGCAGTGGTTTTTTGCACAGGAAAGTTTTGTGATTCCCGCAGGACTCCGCTAAGATTGGTCACATTCTCCGCATGGCCGAGACCGGACTTTCCCCCAAGAAGCCACGCGCCACCCAGATGCTGCTGGTCCTTGCCGCCCTCGTGGTGGTGATTGCCGGGCTGAAGGCAGCGCAGGTCTTTTTCGTGCCGGTGCTGCTGGCATTCTTCATCGCCACGGTCAGCTATCCGGTCACCGCTTGGCTCATGCGGCGGCGCATGCCGCCTACCGTGGCTGTGGTGCTCACGGTGCTGGTGGACTTCGCTTTCCTGGCCGCGGTGATCGTGTTGGGGGTCGTCATCGTCGGTGACCTGCAGGAGAAGTGGGACACGGAGTATTACAATCTGACCAAGGCCAAGATCGAGGAGGCCAGCACCTCCATCGCCGGCAAGCTGGAGGAGTGGGGTGTGGAAGACGGCGCGCTGAAGGTGAAGGAATTCACCCAGGCGAACCTGGCGGAACTGAAGAGCGTCAAGTTCGGCACCATCATGAGCTTGGGCACGAACGTGGTGGGCTTCGCTCTTTCCTTCATCGCGTCCTTCGGGGTGGTGATCATTTTGACCGTCTTCATGCTGTCGGAGGCGCATGGCTTCAGCAACCGCTTCGGGGCGATCCGCGAGGCCCGCGGACCGAACTTCAGCCGCATGTCCGGCGCCATGCTGGATACCCAGCGCTACCTGGGGATGAAGACCTTGATCAGTCTGGCGACGGGACTGATGGCCGGGATCCTGTGCTGGGTGGCGGGGCTGGATTTCGCACTGCTGTGGGGAATCCTGGCCTTCGTGATGAATTTCATCCCGGTGGTGGGTTCCGCGATTGCCTCGCTGCCACCGATCCTGCTCGCGCTAATCTCGAAGGACGGCGGCATGGCGGATGCCGTGGTGGTGGCCGGCGGTTACGGCCTAATCAACATGTTCCTGGATAACTTCGTGCAGCCGCTGCTGCTGGGCCGGCGTTTCGGCCTCTCCATCCTGGTGGTGGTGGTCAGCGTGCTCTTCTGGGGCTGGCTCTGGGGTCTGGTGGGCATCATCCTGGCGGTGCCGCTGACGATGATCCTGAAGGTGATCCTGGATAACAGCGACGAGTTCCGCTGGGTCGCCATCGCGATCGGGCAGGAGAACAAGCAGCAGCAGGAGGAAGCCGCGGTGCTTCCCACGCCTGAAGGCGAGACGCCGCGCGGTGCGGCGGATGTGGCGAGCCGCGGTTGAAGGCTGGAGCGCCAGGCTCCAGCCTGGCCGAAGCAGTTCTGGCAGCGAGCACATCAGGTGCCCCGGATGCGCTCCAATTCACCTTTCAATAGCCGTCTCCCAGCGCAAGCAAACACGCCTACCCTCTGCCTCAACCTTTCCCAGTGATGGAAGCGCGAGGGCATGGGGCGCATCACTGTGGCACTTGGTTTCCATTAGCCACGAGAACTGCTTCGGCCAGGCTAGAGCCTGGCGCTCCCGGGCACCTTTCATTTGCATCCCGCGGCCCGGCCACGGATGCTCCGCCCGCGCATGAACCTGTTCCAGAAGTTCGCCACCGCGGCGCTCGTGTCGGTTATCTTCCTGATCTGCGTGGGAGCGGTGGTGCGGGTCAGTGGCGCGGGCATGGGCTGCCCGGATTGGCCGAAGTGTTGGGGCCGCTACGTGCCGCCTTCTAACAAGGAGGAGATCGATCTCTCCAAGCTGGATTTCTCCAAGTTCGAGCGCGCGGCCAAGCGCTACGGCCGGGATCCCTCCACGGTCACGCCGGAGCATGTGCTGGAAAGCTTCAATCCGGTGTATGCGTGGACGGAATACATCAACCGGCTGAGCTCCACGCCGGTGGGCTTCTTCACGATGGGCACCTTGGTGCTGGCCTTGCTGCGCCAGCGCAAGCGGCCCTTGGTGGTGGCCGCGGCCACGGTCTCGGTACTGCTGGTCGGCGTGAATGCGTGGATGGGCAAGGAGGTGGTGTCGAGCGATCTCAAGCCGGGCGTGCTCACCATCCACATGGCGCTGGCGATGCTGCTGGTGCTGCCGCTGGCCTATGCGGCCTGGCGCGGGAATGATGCGCCATGGCGGGTGGCGGGGGATGCCAAGCGGCTGCGCTGGCTGACGGGGGTGCTGCTTCTCTCGGTGTTTATTGAAGGAGTGCTCGGCACGCAGATCCGTGAGATGAACAGCCATCTGGCGCGGACCCATCCGGGCATGCAGCGCGCGGAATGGATCGGGCTGTTAGAGAACTCGTGGATTTACCTCGTGCACCGGAGTTTCTCCTGGGTGATTCTTGGGACGATGTTGGCAGCATGGCTGCCCACGGCGAAGACGGGCCAAGCGGGGAAGGTGGCATGGGGCACCTTTGCCGTAGTCTTCGGGCAGATGATCCTCGGCCTGATCATGGCGCGGGTGGAGATTCATCCGGCCGTGCAGGTGATGCACCTGGGGTTCTCCGCAATCCTGCTGGCGCTGGTGACCGTGTGGTTCTGCGCGGCGGGGAAAGGGAAACAGGAAGTGGCGGCTTGAGGTTCTTGGGGAGCTCGATCACATGCCTGCCCGCCGGGAACGCGGAGGCTCCGCCCCGCAGAGTGGTCTGGCGGAGTAGTGAACTCGAAAAGATTGCAGCAAAGCAGCGTCGCTATCCATTCAGGGCGCAGAGTGAGTATCGCCGGCAAGTTTGCTTCTGCGGGGCAGAGCCTCCGCGGTCCCGGGCGGCAGGCATGTGGCATGGCCTAGCTCTCGCTCGCAGGCTTCTTCCCGCGCGCCAGCTTGCGGTGGGCACAGGCGAAGTGCCCGGCACTCAGCGCGCCGATGATGGAGAGTTCACCCGCGAGCAGCAACCCCGCGCACACCTCTGCCAAGGCCCGCGCCTTTCCCGCACCCGCGAGTCCCATCAACTCCAGGCAGGCTTTCTGCGTCGGCAGCTTCGTGCCGCCGCCCACGGTGCCGACCATGATGCCCGGCAGCGTGACGGTGGTGTAGAGATCACCTTCCTCCGTGACCTCGAAGCGGGTCACACCGGTGGCGGACTCCGCCACGCAGGCGGCATCCTGGCCCGTGGCCAGATACAAGGCTGTTAGGCCATTCGCGAAGTGGCCGTGGATGCCCAGGGTACCGCTCAGCACGCCACCGATCGCGGACATTTGCCAGTACTGCTCCATCGCGCGCGGAGTGGTGTGCAGGTGTTTCTTCACCAGCTCCGCGGAAAGCAGCGCCTCTGCGGTCACTTTCTTCCCGCGGGTGGTGGTGTAGGCCTTGGTGCTCGCCTTCTTGTCGCCGGAGAGGTTCGACTCCACGTAGTGCCGCTGCGGCGTCACCGGCGTGTGTTCCAGGATGTGATCGCAGACCGCCTGGCTGGCGATGGTCACCATGTTCTGGCCCGAGGCATCGCCGGTGGTGAACTCGAAGTTCAGGTACACGTGGTTGCCTTCCACCGTGGCGCCCACATCCATCATGCGGCCATGGGAAGTCGTGGCATTCGCGATTGTCTGGAAGACCTCGAAGTTCTCCATCGCCCAGACGGTGAAGCGGCAGGCCTCCACCGAGGTGCGGAAGACAAAGGCAGGCGCACGATTCAAGCTTTCATAGAGCACCAGCGCGGTGCAGCCGCCGGCTTCTGTTAGAAGGCGGCAGCCGCGGTGGTAGCTTGCGACCAGCGCGGCCTCCGTGGTCGCCAGGGGAATGGGATAGTCACCCTTGGCCGCCGTGCCATTGATCCGCAGCGGGCCCGCCAGACCCAGCGGCATCTTCATCAGGCCGATGGCATTCTCGATATTGCCCTGATAGAGCGGCAACGCCTCCGCCGCCGCGTCGTCCAGCAGGATCCCGCGCAGCTCCGGCTTCAGCTTGGCCTCCTCCCACAGCGCCTCCGCCCGCTCGCGCGTCACCTTCGCGCTGCCCGCCGGTACCTCGGGCAAGTCCGTGAAGTCGGGCGCAAGCCGCGCGGCCACCGCCTCCGGGCTCTCGCCTCCCAGGATCTTCGCCACATGTTGCTGCGTGAGGCCGCGTTTTCCCGTCATTGGAGAAGGAACTACACGGTGCAGCAGCGCGAGGCAAGGCGGGGTAGGGAGCTAGTGTTTCGCTCCGCGCCTTTCCATCAAGCGCCGCGCGCCGGCCAGCGGCAGTGTCACGCTGGCCAGATAGTTGTGGGTGTGGACCGCTTCCCCGAAGAACCATTCATTCACCCCGTGCTCCTGGAAATCCTGGACGAGCTCGACCAAGGTCCGCTCCGCCAAGGCGGGGTCCACGAGTTCCAGCGTGTTGATCAGCCAGCCCGTGGGCGTGGCCCAGTAGCCGCCGTTTTGATAGGTATCCCGCTCGCAGGCTAGGTCCCAGTAAATGCCCTTCGGCAGATGGCGGAGCTGGCCCTTCTTCACCACTTCGTCGTAGTGCTGCTGGAAATAGCGTGCGATCTCGCCGCTCTGCTCCGGAGACGCGATGCCGGTGCAGACCGCGAAGGCAGAGCCCCACAAGTCCGGCTGGCGGCATTGGCCCGTTGCCGCGAGAAAGAGCCCGGTCTTCTCATCCCAAAAAGTCGCCTGGATCTGCTTGGTCAAGTTCCCGGCGGATTCATCGAAGTGGGCGGCTTGGTCTGCCACATGCACCTCCCGCATCATCGCGGCCAAGTGGCGGTTTGCCTCGACCAGTAGCAGCGAGCAAAAGAGTTCATCGCCCTGCTTGCGAACGGAGTCCGTGAAGCCGTAGGGGCAGCGGTCCCAGCCTTCCGCCGAGATGTGAACCAAGCCATTCTCCGGATTGCGCGGCACCGCCGAGTGCGCCTTTAAAAGTGCAGGCAAAATCCCACGGAGATACTCCTCATCCCGCAGCCGCAAGTGGGTCTGCCACCCCATCTCGATCGTGAACAAGGAACCGTCCGCCACCGGATTATTGCCCATACTGCCATAGCCCGGCTGGTAGACCGCGGTGCCATCGAACTTGATGCAATCCACGCCCGCGCCGGAAGGATCCAGCGCGCCGAGAAAGAGCGAGCAGGCGCGGCGCAGCTCTTCCGGAGTGAGAGCACTGCTGCAGCTCTCTAACACATAGGCGTAGTCCCGAAGCCAGAAGGCCTCGTATCCCGCACCGGCCTGCGGGGGAAAAGCAGTGGTGCCATCCCGCATCTCACGCACGCTGGCCCGCACCAGCACCGGTGCCGCGACCTCCAGCCACGCCACCGCTTGGCCGAAGTTCTCGACTTTGGGCATGTCACCGCCGCTCGCTCTGCCAACGGCCATGCCTGCGCCGATGGCGGCGAGGTGGTATAGGGCGGACCTCCGGTTCATGAACGAAGCTTGGCTAGGAAGAGGCAAGTGGCACGCGTGGATTGGATCCGGAGACGAAGGGCGAGCATTCGCCACCGATGCTGAGGGTGCCGGCAGTGGCGCGCACTGCATCGATAGTATTCAGGACGAACTCCCACGGAATGCCATCCTCCGGTGCTTCAAAAGTCCAATAGAGCTGCTGCAGGAAGCGGTTCGCCCGATCGCGGTCGAGACGCGCGGCCGGATCTTGCGGCAATCCGCGAAAGAACTCCAAGGCGGCCGCTCCAGAAAGCACGGCTTCATAGCGATGCCCGCCGGGATAGGGCTCGGTTTGCTGGTGAAACCAGAGAGTGCGCTGGTCATGCACGACGCCGTCCACGCTAACGCTAACGGTGAAATCGATGGGGAACCTCTTCATGGCGGCCAAGGTTCGGGATCAAGGCGGCAGTAGATGACGTCACCGATCACCTGCGCGAGCGTGCTTTCAGCCGCGGCGTGGTCGGGAGGGTCGGCGTAGATGCTGGTCTTCCCGTAGGGCACGTGAAAGCAGATCATCAAGCGTTGTCCATCGCTGCCGGAAAAGCACCACCAATCCTCCTCTCCGCCGAAAGTGCAGAGCGAATCCGTCTCCACATGGTGCGGATCACCCATTCGCGAACGCAGCGCCTCGCGGGTCATCGGAAAACTGCCAATGCTCCAAAACGGCGGCTGCACTGGCATGGGCAATGGAGCGGGCATCGGTAGGACAGGTAATTCCGGCTTACGACCGTCCGCCCGGAAACGGTAGCTGCACCTTCTCCGCGCGTTCGGAATCGAAGGGCAGGTCGAGGGTCGTCACCACACAGAGATTGGCATCCGCCGCATGCTTGAACAGCGAAACCACCCCGCCAAGATCATCACGATACGCTCCCGCCATAAGCTCGTCCAAGCGGGAGAGCATTTCGTCGAACTCCCTCGCCATCGCCGGGGCCAGCGCTGCTACACGGTCGGCGGGATGAAATAGCGGAACGCGCAAGGGATGCCAAAGATCGGCCCGCAAGGTCCCGCCTCCATCGAAGGCCTCGCGCATCAACTCCTGCAGAGACGAAGAGTCTTCGATGTAATTCGGCGAGATGTGTGATCCGAGCGCCTGGCGGGAGGGTGCCAACTGCTCGATCCCATGAGACTGGTACGCGGCGATTTCGGAAGCAGTGACTGTCCCGAAATGGATTGAGTAGGCCATGGCGAAAGGGACGGGAATCCGTCGCGCGAGCCTAAGCCTGCTCCACCATACGTGCAAGCACCCGGGCAAGCTCCACCGCCCAGATGGGGAGCTTGCCGGGTTATGCGTGATCTTCGTGCAGACCGTCTTACACCAAGCCCTTCCGCAGTGCCTTCGAAACCGCTTCCGTCTGTGTGCGGACGTGAAGTTTCCGGTAAACGCTGCGCAGGTGCATGTCCACGGTGTGCTGGGAGATATCGAGCTGGTCGCCGATTTCCTTCTTGATGAAGCCCTTCACCAGCAGGCGCAGCACCTCTTCCTCGCGGGAGGTGAGGGGCTCGGTCTCTTCCACCGGGCCGTGCTTGGAGAAGCCTTCCAGGATCATCGTGGCGATCGGGCTGCTCAGCGCGGCGGTGCCCTGCATCACATCGCGGATGCCGGAGAGGATGTCATCCGGATCGGCGGTCTTGAGCAGGTAACCGGAGGCACCGTTACAGATGGCGCGGTAGACACGCTCCCGGTCGTCGAAGGAGGTGAGGATCACGATCTTCTGCTCCGGGACCTTGGCCTTTACTTCGCGCAGGACCTGCAGGCCGTCCTTGCCGGGCAGGCCGAGGTCGAGCATCAGGAGGTCCGGCGGGGCGGAGCAGTAGTTCAGTTCGGCGAAGAGGTCGTCCGGGTGCGAGAATGCCTTCTCGCAGACGAGGTCATCTTCACCGGCGATGAGACGCGAGATCTGTTTGGCGAAGTTCGCATGGTCTTCGCAGATCCAGATCCGCAGCGGGGTGGTGGCGGTGTTACTCATGGGCGGTTGCTTTGGTAGCCATCAGGCTGGTTCTTTTGACGGAAAGGCGGAGCTTGGTCCCGGTGCCCGGGGCGGATTCCACGGCCAGCGTGCCTTCCAGCACGCGGGCGCGTTCGTTGAGCTTCTTCACGGCGGCCATCTGGTCGTCCTCGTTGCGCGGCAGGCCGATGCCGTTGTCGCAGACTTCCATCACCAGACGGTCCTTCTCATCGAAGAGCCGCACGGTCACGATGGTGGCCTTCGAGTGCTTCACGATGTTGTGGAGCGCTTCCTTGTAGAAGAGGAAGAGGTGGCGCTTCGAGTCGAGCGTCAGCTTGGCCGCGGTCTTGGTGGAGCGGCAGACCAGGGAGTATTCGATCTCCCGCAGCAGGCGCGCCGCGCAGTCACGCATGCGCTGGACCAGATCGCCGATCGTGTCCTGGCGCCGCTCTAACAGCCAGACGATGTCGCGCATGGCCAGCGAGCTTTCCCGTGCGATTGATTCCACCTCGCCGAGGTCATTCGCCACCACGTCCGGGCCGTGGAGCCGCTCGAGATCGCGCTTCGCGGAGCGGGCGATCAGCGAGATGGAGCCGAGGTTGCTGCCGATGTCATCGTGCAGGTCGGAGGCGATGCGCTTGCGCAGCTTGTCGAGCTGGGTGCGGGACACCAGGCGGCGGCGCTCGACGATCGCCACCGGGATCAGGAAGGTCAGGCCCAGGGCCACGGCCGCGCCCCAAGTCGTGTTGAGCTCGCTCTCGGAGGCCATCGTGACGTGCGAGCCCTTGAGGGTCTCCAACTCGGCCTCGATCTGGCTGCGCTCCACCAGTTGGGTGAGCCATACCAGCAGCGGCAGGATCTGCACGCTGCCGCCGGAGCCATCGGTCAATTCCTGGGCGGTATGCTCGATGCCATCCTGGCGGGCGGTCACCGGGCGGCCCAGCGCGACGTTCCGGTTGTTAGACCAGACTTCGATCTCCCCCAGCGCCTGCACTTGCCGGTAGCCGAGCTGCCAGGCTTTGTCGGAAATCACCCGCAGGTAGCGTCCCGGGGCGGATGAGGTGGTGGGGATCACGATCGGCGTGGTCAGGTCCACCGGCAGGTCGTGCTCGCCACTGGTGGCGATCTGCTTGGGCTTGGTGAAATCCGCATCGTCCGCCACCTCCACGACCAGGTGCGGCGGCACCGCGCCCGGGCCGGACAGCTCCGGCAGCGCGTAGGGGAAGAAGATCATCCGCTGCACGGAGGTGCTTTCTCCCAGGTCGATCACCCACTCCACGCGCGGGTTGTCCTTGGGCACTTCCACGCAGTCGCCGTGCGAGGACGTCCAGAGCCCGCCCTGCCAGAGGCCCAGCGGGGTGCGGCCATCCACCACGAACTGTGGCGACCACATGCCGGGGATATCCACCGACTGGTTCACGCTCACCTTGGCGCCGAAGGAGACGGGATTGTGGTCCGAGAAGACGAAGATTTCCGAGAGGGCGCAGACGTTCGGAAGACCGCGGCGATGTCCCTCCAGCAGAACCATCCGCACGTGGCGGGCCGGCAGGTTGTCACCATTGATCCGCACCGGGTAGCCCTCAGGGGAGGGCTGGGGTAGCTGGCCGGTCTTGTAGATCGTCCGCGCGTCGGAGAAATCCGCTTGGGTCGCAGCCTCCACCAGAAAGCGCCGCGGGAAAAGGTCATCCGGATCACCCGCCTGGCGCTGCGCCGGAACGAGGAAAATCTGGTCCAGCGGCACCTCCCGCCCGAGATCCAGGGCGATCCACGGATTGCCCGCATTCGGGTCCGCTTGGCCGCAGCGCCAGCCGATGCTCTCCTTCAGCGGCTTCTCGCCGAAGAGCGCGAGGCCATCCCGCCGGTTTTCCAGAAATTGGATCCGGTCTTCAACCTCGACGAGCTTGCGATTGAAAATCCTGGCGACGCGACCGATCGGATTGGTGACTTGCGCCGTGGGTGCGGCGCAGAGGGGTGCGGGGAGCAGGGCATTCAGGGCAATCAAGCCAACGTAGAGGTGGGGCAACCTCGGGGGTTGGATTTTCATGATTTATGGGCGACAGCGGGGAAGTCTTTAACATATTTTAAAAATCTAGCAATTATTTTGTGGGGACTTTTGAACGTCCTTGGAATTGCGTTGTCTCCTTTCCCTTGAGCCCGCTGGCGGAGATTCCAACCCGCTTGCTTCCACCCGGCTGCCTCAGTGCCCCGCTTCCGCCGGTGCCAGTCCGGCGACGATGGCCGAGACATTGTGGCGGATCATTTCCTCGTAGCTGCTCGCCCCGGAGCCATCGGCGTAGAGTGCCTCGCCGGTCTTGATCCCGGTGTCCTTGGTGAGAATCTCCAGAATCTTGGGGTTCGACTCCTTTTCGGGGAAGATTGCGGCCACCTTGTGCTCCTTGAGCCGGGCGATCAGGGCGGCAAGTTGCTTGGGATCAGGCATTTGCTCGCGGTTGAGGCCTTGCAGCGGGATCGCCTCGAAGTTGTAGGCCTTGCAGAAGTAGGCGAAGGCGGCGTGCGCGGTGGCCAGCTGGCGCCGCTCGCGCGGGACCCTGGCGATTTCCTTGCGGGCCCAGCGGTCCAGTTCGTCGAGCTTTGCCCGGTAGGCGTTGGCATTCTTCGCGTAGAGTTCCGCCCCGGCGGGGTCGGCTTGGGTGAGGCTCTCCGCCATCACGGTGGTGGCCCGGCGGAAGAGATCGATGGAGTGCCACCAGTGCGGGTCCACGGCGTGATGGTGCTCGGGGTCCTGATCGCTGTGGTCGGCGTGGTCATGCTCCTCCTCGATCGGGGGTAGATCCTTGCCGATCTCCACGACCGTGGCCTTCCCGCCCGCGATGCCGCGCAGGGACTCCAGGTAGGACTCCAAGCCCATCCCGGAGACGAGGTAGAGCTTCACATCCCCAGCTTTGGCCAGATCCGCCGCCAGCGGCTCGAAGCGGTGCGGGTCGCCATTCTTGCCGATCAGGTCCACCACCTCCACGCGCTCGCCACCCACTTGGCGGGCTAGATCCCCGATCAGTGGGTGCAGGCTGGCGACCTTCAGTTCCGCGGCGCGGAGTGGCAGCAGCAAGGTGAGCAGGAGGGCGGCGGCGAGCAAACGCATGGCGGAAGCTGGGGCACGGGACGCGGAGATGCAAATCAATTGCGATTGTGAATGGCTGCGTCCGGTGGTTGGCAGGGCGGGGGATTGGGGGTAGATCGCCCTCGTGAAGTTGATCCTCGCCTCCGCCTCGCCTCGCCGTCAGGAGCTCCTCGCCCAAGCTGGAGTGGAGTTTGAAGTGATTGTTTCACCCGCGGAGGAGATCCACGACGCCTCGATTCCCTTGTCAGAACTGTGTGAACAAAATGCCGAGCTCAAGGCCCAAGCCGTGGCGCAGCTTCACCCCGATGCTACCGTCATCGGCGCTGATACGCTCGTTTGGATCGATGGTGAACCTCTGGGCAAGCCGCGTGATATGAGTGAGGCACGTGAAATGTTACGGAAATTATCGGGACGAGATCACACGGTCTGCACGGGCGTCTGCATGATTGAATCGAACGATCGAATCAAACGATTTCACGAGTTAACCACTGTGCGTTTCCATGCGCTGGATGAATCCCTGTTGGAAGCATACCTCGCCAAGACCAACCCGCTCGACAAAGCCGGAGCCTACGGCATCCAAGACCACGGCGAGATGATCGTGGAGCGGATCGAGGGGAGTTTTGACAACGTCATGGGCCTGCCGGTGGCCAAGGTTCTGGCGGCTCTGCAAGCGGGATAGTGGGTGGTTGGAAAAACGGACCGCGGAGGCGCAGAGGTCGCAGAGGAGATCGCGGAGAAAGACAGGGGGAGTGGGATTTCAGATTTCAGATTTCAAATTTGAGATTTCAGATTCTCGGAGCGGCGTCTGCTGTCCGGGGATCCCGCCTCACGCTCCTCTTGCCTTTCCTTTGGAATTTCGAGTTTGGAATTTGGGATTTCCAGACCTTGGCACTTCCTACTTGGAACTTGGCCACTGCCGGGTTCCATTGGGCCCGTGACGGGGCTGGGGCGGTATCCGCTGATCTTTAATCCGAAGGCGCGCAGCCAGAAGGGGCAGCGGGCCTTGCGCTTTCTGATGGATCACGCGACGCGCTTCGCCCTGCACGCCACCAGCAGCGCCGCGGAGGCGCGCTTGCTCGCCGCGGAGTTCGCGCGGCAGGGCGCCCCGGTGGTGATCGCAGCCGGAGGTGATGGCACCCTGAATGCCGTGGTGCAGGGCTTGGCCGGCTCGGAGACCGCGCTGGGCGTGCTGCCGGCCGGGACCATGAACGTTTTCGCCCGCGAACTGGGCATCCCCTTCGACAACCTGCCGCGCGCCCTTGAGGTGATCGAGGCGGGGCTGGTGAAGGAGATCGACCTCTTCGAGGCCAATGGCATCCCCTTCGTCCAGATGGCCGGGGTGGGCTTCGACGCGATGGTGATCGAGGAGACCACCTGGGAGAGCAAGAAGATGCTCGGTCCGCTGGCCTACCTGCTCACCACCGTGAAGGTGCTGGGCGAGGAGCCGCCGCGCATGGAGGTGATCTGTAGCGACGGCACGCGCGAGGAAGGCGTGGCCGTGCTGGCGGGAAATGGTTCGCTCTACGGCGGCCAGTTCAAGCTCTTCCACAAGGCGGATAACCGCGACAGCATGCTGGACATCCTGGTCTTCAAGGAAGCGGGCTACAAGCTGGTGCTCGATTCGCTGCGCGGCCTCGCCTTCGGCGGAGTGGAGGCGGCGGGCACCACGGTGGCCTACCTGCAGGCGCGTTCCTGCAAGGTCGTGGTCGACCGCGAGGTGCCGGTGCAGGTGGATGGCGAACTGGCCGGGCGCTGGCGGGAAGTGAATTTCGGCAACGAGGATCCCGGACGCCTGCGGGTGATCGCCCCGGAGGAGCCGATTGGCAGCCGATTCGTGGAAGCCATGAAGGCGATGGTGGCTCTGACCAAGTGGAAACCCGTCGAACAGAAAGCGTGACGAGCGAGGCGCAGGCGGCGGCGAAGCCGGGCGGGAAGAAGTGGAAGCGTTGGCTGAAGCGGACCGTCCTGATCGGGACAGTGCTGCTGCTCCTGGGCATCGCCTTCGTCGCGTGGGCGAACCTGGCCGCGGTGCACGCGGGGCAGGGCCGGCTCTTCGACCGGGTGGAGGACATCCCGGCCAGCCGCGTGGCCCTGGTCTTCGGTACTGACGATCGCTTTCAGGGCCGGGAGAACCTTTACTTCCGCTACCGCATCGACGCCGCGGAGGCGCTGTGGAAGGCGGGCAAGGTGAAGCTGATCCTGGTCTCCGGGGACAACCGCTCGAAGGACTACAACGAGCCCGAGAAGATGCGGCGTGCGCTGGTCGACCGCGGCGTTCCCATCGACCGCATCGTCTGCGACTACGCCGGCCTGCGGACCCTCGACTCCGTAGTGCGGGCCAAGGAGATCTTCGGCCTGAAGGATGTGATCTTCATCTCCCAGCGCTTCCATAACGAGCGCGCGGCCTACCTCGCGGAAGCCAACGGCATGGAATGCACCGGCCTGAACGCGCAGGATGTCGAGGGCCGGGCCGGCATGAGGACCAAGGCTCGTGAGGTCGCGGCCCGGGTGCAGATGTGGCTCGACGTGAACATCCTCAAGACGCGGCCGAAACACCTGGGGGAGAAGGAGGAGCTGCCGGAGTGAATATGGAGCGCGGCTTTGTAAGCCGCCCCCTTGCAGGCCCGCCGCACCGACCGTGGGCGTTCCGGTTCCTCCTTTTCGCGTCCGACTATCTTCAAGTCCTCGTAAGGCAGGGACCGTCGCTCCGCGCGGTCAGGCTGAGGGCGTTCCGTTCTTTCCCGCCATGTAGGATGCTCAACGCGTCGCCGTCTGAGCATCGACGCGTGAGGGCAAAGCGGCATGCAAGGGTGGCCATCCACGCCCCCAGCCTGACCGCCACGGAGGTCGGTCCCTGCCGTGCCGTGCACCCTGCGGAGCTCTCTGGTGAGATTCGCCGCAGAAGATCGTTCGAGCGGCTTACAAAGCCGCGCTCCATATTGCGGCCGCCCTCTAACAGCCCATTCACCCCCCCGCCGCGATCATCACGATCTCCAGCTTCGCGCCGTCCTTCACCTCGGTCCCCGCATAGTCCTTCGCGAAGACCGCCTCCCGATCCAGCTCCACGACCACCGGCTTGCCACCCAGGCCGAGCGAATCTAACAGGGCGGTCAGGGTGAGTGAGCCGCTGGCCTCGAAGCTGCGGGATTCACCGTTGAGTTGGATGGTCATGGGATGAAGTGGACGAGTTGCGGAATTCAAAGACGACCCAGATGCCGGTCAGCAGCGTGACGATGCCGAGCATGAGCGGATACTTCCAGCCGATGAAGTCATTCCGCAAGAGCGTCCAGCCCCAGTCCTGCCCGGCGTAGCAGCCGACGGAGGCGATGGCCACCACCAGCAGCGCCGCCGAGTAGGCGAGCAAGCCGGCGCGGGCCTTCTTCGTGCGGGCCAGGATCGCCATGCCCGCTGCTAGTAGGAAGGCGACCAGGTTCGAGCTGGCGAAGATGCGCACGTCCGCGATCAAGTTGGCAAAGGTCAGCTGCACGCGGCCCTTCAAGCCGGAGACCTCCGCCTTCAGCGCATCGAGCGCCTTGCGGGCGAGGGGATTGTCGATCTCGGGGAAGTCGAAGCGTTTGGCATACTCCACGCCACCCATCGCCAGCCGGGTGAGCCACTCCGCGGCGGAGGCGCGGTATTCGCTGAGTTCCTCTTCCAAGCGTGTGCGAACGTTGCCGCGGATCAACTTGCCGATCACCGGCCGGTCCAGGGTTTCCTGGAGCTTGTCCGCGATGGGATCGGAGTAGCCGCGGCACTTCGCCACCGCCACCTCGCGGGCCTTGTTGACCACGATCGCCTTCGCATCCGTGCGCCAAGTGGCTAACAGCAGTGCCAGCGAAAGCCCCGCCCCGGCGAGATGAAGGAGGATCAGGGCGAGCCGCAGCATGACCGGATGCTAGTGGGCCAGGATCGACTCGTCCCAGTCTTTCCACACCGGTTCGATCTCCTTCGAGCGCAGCATCGCCGCCACCTCCGCGGGCGTGCGGGTGTCATCGATCTTGAATTGCTCGGTGGCCTTCTCACAGCCGGTGGCACCGGCGATCTCCACGCGGCGGCCCTTCACCGTGAGGTGCAGGTCTTCGCTGCCGGCACCGGTGTAGCCGCCCGGCTCGGTGCGCGCGCCGGCGGACATGTGGGTGATGCCGAGCGGAGCCAGCGCATCGCGCAGCGGCGCGGGCTCGCGGGTGGAGAGGACGATGCCCGTTTGGGGGAAGCAGCTGCGGAAGGCACAGGCGAGCTGCACCAGCGCGCGGTCGGACAGATAGAGATCCGGGTCCGGCTCATACTGGTAGTTCCCGGCGTAGGGCCGCATGCGTGGGAAGGCCACGGTGAACTGCGCCTTCCAGCAGTGCTTGTAGAGATACTCCAGATGCGCCGCCAAGGCCATCGCCTCGTAGCGCCACTCCGCCAAGCCGAAGAGCGCGCCGATGCCGATGCGCCGGAAGCCGCCCGCATAGGCACGCTCCGGGCAGTCCAGGCGCCAGTCGAAGTTCTTCTTCGGCCCCGCGGTGTGGAGCGTCTGATAGGTCTCGCGGTGATAGGTCTCCTGATAGACCACCAGGCCCTCCGCGCCGTGGCGGACGATCTCCGCATACTGGTCATCTTCCATCGGGCCCACCTCGATGCCGATGGTCGGAAAGAAGCCCTTCAGCGCATCGATGCACTCCTGGAGATATCCCTCCGAGACGAACTTGGGGTGCTCGCCCGCGACCAGCAGGACATTCCGGAAGCCCAGGCCGTGGAGGTGGCGGGCCTCCCGGACCACCTGGTCCACGCTCAGGGTCACGCGGAAGATGCCATTGTCCCGGGAAAAGCCGCAGTAGGAGCAGTTGTTCACGCACTCGTTCGAAAGGTAGAGCGGCGCGAAAAGGCGCATGGTCCGGCCGAAATGGCGGCGGGTCAGGCGCTGGCTGTCCCGGGCCAGGGCCTCCAGCCCGCGGTCGGGGATCGGGGCGATCAGGCGCTCGAAACGGCGCAGGAGCGGGGATGGCTGGGCCAGGGCGGTAGCGAAATGGGCGGAAAAACTCACGGACGCGGGGCAGCATGCAGCGGGGAAGGGGGATCGTCAAAGCGCGATCCCGGCCTCGTGGCTGCCGCGGCCTGCGGCGGGCCGCCGCAGCCACTTGCCGGAGCTTGCCATCACGCGCCGCGCCGGTTTTGCTCCTGACCTGCTGCCCATCACCTATGAGCGAACGCCTCGTCCTCAAGCCCACCCCCTGGTTTTTGTTCCGTGCGGTCGCCATGCTGGCGATGTTCGGCGTCTTCGCCGGAATGTTCTACAAGGACGGCCACCACGGATACCGGGACAAGAATCTCGTCTACTATCTGTCGGAGGCCTTCAAGGCCGCCCGTGCGGACTTCAAGAAGGAGACCTACAACTCCTCTCCCGAGGCTTGGAAGGAGCACGCTTCCAAGCAAACCGTGCCGCTGCCGAACGATCCCAAGCTGCTGCCGGATGGCACGGAAATCCCGATGGCCTGGCCGGCGGTCCTGCAGGACTACAACCGGATGAAGGGGGCCTCCGGCGCGGAGGAATCCAAGCTTTTCGACGAGTACCGCGCGGAAAAGGGCATCGATGCCGCCGTGCCCGAGCATTCTTATGGTACCCGGGAAATCTTCGAGCAGTGGGTGATCTTCGTGGTCTGCGCCGTGCTGGCCCTGGTCACACTTGTGATCTTCCTGCGGACCCTGCGGCGGAAAATCGTGGTGGATGACGAGGCGCTCTACCCCTCCAATGGCGGCCGCGTGCCACTCCAGGACTTGGTCCGCATGGACCTGCGCAAGTGGGAGAAAAAGGGCTTGGCCTACCTCTGGGCCACCCAGCCGGGCGGGGGCGAACGGAAGATCCGGATCGACGGATTTGTCTACGGCGGATTCAAAAAGGAGAACGAGGGCGACGAGGAGCCGGCGGAGACCCTGCTCAAGCGCATCCGCCGGAATTTCCAGGGAGAGGTGCTCGAATTGGTGGCGGCGGAGGAGTCGCCTGCCCAAGGCTCTCCGCCAGAGGCATGAAGGCTGGTCCAGCCTGTGAACAACGGTCTTTTTTCGGGGTTGCCAAGGTCCGGCGGCAGCGGTAATCCCTCCCCAGCGCCAACTACCAAGCACATTCCAATGTCTGACAAGAAGAGCATCGAAGACCGCGTTAAGGACATCATCGTCGACCAGCTCGGCGTGAACGCCGACCAGGTCACCCTTGAAGCCAAGTTCATCGAGGATCTCGGTGCTGACTCGCTTGATACCGTGGAACTGGTGATGGCTTTCGAGGAGGAGTTCGAAATCGAAGTGCCGGACGAGGAAGCCGAGAAGCTCCAGTCCGTCGGCGATGTCGTCACCTACATCGAGAAGAGCCAAGCCTGATCAAACGGGCAAGACGCGGATTCCGCGGCTTTTTTGAGGAAAGGGCGGACTCCTTGCGGGTCTGCCTTTTTTTTGCACGATTCCCGCTTGGAGGTCCGCTGCGCACGTAGAAAGGGATGCACTCGCCCGACAATATCCAATACGCCATGGAGACCACCCGGGTCCTGCTGGAGCCGGACCGGCGGATCGATACCTTTGGCGATACCCGTTTCGAGTTCCTGCTGCTCAGCGAGCTGATGGACCGCAGCGGGGAAATCCGCGTGCGGACCGGGGAGGTGGAGGCCATCCGGCCACGGATCCTGCGCCCGGAGTCCATGCAGGAGATCGAGCTCGAGGGCTTCGGTGACAAGGCGCGGGAGCGGATGGAGGCAGTGATCGACAAATGGAAGCAGGAGGGCAAGGACCTGGCCTTCCTGCGCTACGGCTTCCGCTTCAAGAGCGGCGGCGTGCGGGAGGAAATCGTGCATGACACGATGGAGGCCGTGCGCGACCGTGTGCTGGAGGAGGCCCGCCAACTGGGCAACCCGGCGCGCGCCGTGATCGAGGGCGTGGACGACGCCTGGGAGGTCTCCATTTTCAAGTTCGCCTTCGAGATGATCCGCCAATCTTGGCCGATCAACCGCTTCGACTTCCATAGGCGCGGCTTGCTTTGATAGAACCGCCGCGGGGATGCGATTGTGGACTTTGATCAAGCTGGTGGCAGGGGCCGTGGTTCTGGGAATCACCGTCTTTACGCTGATGCTGGTGTGGCATGTGACGAAGGCACCGCTGGGCGGCAAATTCTCCGAGTGGGTTCCCCCGCAGCAGGTCGATGCTCCAAAGATTGAGAAACTGCCGGAGGCAGATGCCTCGCTGCCGGACGTGGATCCGGGGGCGAAGGTCTTCGAGAAGGCCACCGAGCTGATCGCGGTGGGGGACATGGAGCTCGCCCGGGAGCGCCTGAATACGGTGGTCTCCACCTACCCGCGCTCGAAGGCCGCCCCGGAGGCACGCCGCATCGTGGGGGAGATGAACGTGGATGATCTGCTCTCCGCCACCCACATGAAGGGCAAGGAGATCCACATCGTCCGCTCCGGGGATTCCTTCCTGGGGATCGCCGCGAAGCATCAGACCAGCTTGGACTGCATCATGCACCTGAACGGCCTGATGGACCTGCAGGGCCTGCGTCCGGGGGAAGAACTGGTGGTCATGCCGCTGCAGCTGCGGGTCCTCATCGAGCCGGCGCGCAAGACGCTCTCGTTGTGGGACGGGAAGAGTTTCGTGAAGGAATACCACATGACGGTGGATATGGCAGGCCAGAAGGGCGGCCTGGTGACCAAGATTTCCTCCAAGTCCGGGATGGTGGGCGAGCGCCGCTCCCTGCCCGGGACGAAGAACTACCGGGAGGCCGAGAAGGTCTTCCAACTGGAGAAAACTTCCCTGCGGATCAATTCCGTGGACCACTCGAAGGGCGCGGAGGCGGAGAATCAGCCCTTGGGGCCCGGCTTCCACCTGTCCGTGGAGGACGGCGAGGAGCTGTCCCTCTTGCTCCGGCCGGGGAATGAGGTGGAAATCCGCCCGGTCGCCCCCTAGCTTTTCCCCGCCGGGGGTCCCAAGGCCTCCACATTCTCTTTCCCAAGCGCATGCAATTGCTGGAATTCGAAAAGCCCATCGCCGAACTCGAACGCGAGTTGGAGAAGCTCCGCGCCAAGGCCGCGTCGCAGAACATCGACATGTCCGACGAGATCGCCAACATGGAGGCCAAGCTGGCCGAGACCCGCCGGCACATCTACGAGAACCTGACCCCTTGGCAGCGCGTGCAGATCGCCCGTCATACCCAGCGGCCTTTCATGCTCGACTATCTGGTCCACGCCTTCACCGATTTCTGCGAGCTGCATGGCGACCGGCGGATCGGGGATGACCATGCCATGCCCGGCGGCTTCGCCCGCATCGGTGGCAGGCGCGTGGTGGTGATCGGCCACCAGAAGGGCCGCGACACCAAGGAGAATCTGAAGCGCAACTTCGGCAGCGCGCATCCGGAAGGCTACCGCAAGGCCCTGCGCCTGATGAAGCTGGCGGAGAAGTTCAAGCTGCCGGTGATCACCTTGATCGACACGCCCGGTGCCTATCCGGGAATCGGCGCGGAAGAGCGGAACATCGCGGAGGCGATCGCCCACAACCTGCGGGAGATGATGCTGCTGAAAGTGCCGGTGATTGCCGTCGTGTTAGGCGAGGGCGGTTCCGGTGGTGCGCTGGGCATCGGCGTGGCGGACCGCGTGCTGATGTTAGAGAACGCCTACTACTCCGTGATCAGCCCGGAGGGCTGCGCGGCGATTCTGTGGAAGCACCGCAAGCATGCCCCGGAAGCGGCAGAGGCGATGAAGCTGGCGGCCCCGGATTTGCTCAAGCTGGGCTTGATCGATGGCTACATCCCCGAACCTGCGGGTGGCGCGCATCACGATCACCAGGCTACCGGCGCGGCGCTGAAAGAGACGATCCTCAAGCACCTCGACGAGCTGGAGAAGCTGTCCACCGAGCAGTTGTTAGAAGCGCGTTACCAGAAGTTCCGCGGGTTTGGTGAGTGGGAAGGGAAGTGAGTGGCTGCGTAAAATGATAGCGGCGCAGCCGCCCTTGGACTGCTGCGATGATTCGCAGCTTTTGAATGAAAGGTTGGGTCGGCCGCATCCACGGGAGTGAAGCGATCCTCCTGCCGCCTGTCTGTCTCTCGGGCCGCGAACAATGCAGTAAGTCGTGAAGCACGAGCGGCTCTAACGCCGGGAGCGCGGAGGCTCTGCCCCGCAGAAGCAAGCTTGTGGGCGCGCACCATCTCGTGCTCCGAGTGGATAGCAACGTTGCCCTCCTGCGGCCTTTTTGAACTCACTCTCCAAGGGACCATTCTGCGGGGCAGAGCCTCCGCGCTCCCGGCGAAGAGCCGCCCATGCATCGGACACGATGGGATAGCAGATGACATTCCCCACGCCCGCTACACCGCCAGCAACCGCGCCGCGAAGGTGGCCAGCTCGATGAAGACTTCCTCGACCGGGCTCGATCTCCGGTCGGCGGGAGTGAAGATCACCCACTGCCGCTCGATAGGTTCTCCCGGTAGCAACACTTCGGTGAGCCTGCCGCTTTCCAACTCCCGCCGTGCCACCCAGGGCGCGACGATGCCCACCCCGAGCTGGATTCTAACAAGTTCTAACAGCGCGGCCGGTTCGCTTGCCAGGAGCGGGTGCTGTAGTTCGAGTTCCATGCGCTGGAAGTAGTCCCCGATCATGCCGCGGGTTTCCGCGGTGCGGGCGTAGGTGACATACTGCATCTTCGCGATCGCCGCGGGATCGGGGCTGCCAGCCTCCACCCAAGGGTGCCCCGGCGCCACCACGAAGGCGATCCGGTCACGGAAGAGAGGCTGGAAATTGTTCCCGCCTGGCTTCGGCAGCTGGAGTCCGAAGGCCAGATCGAGATCACCATCCGCGAGGCGTGCGAGAAGCTCGGGACTGTCGCCGGCTTCCACGACCGGCTCGCAGTGCGGGAAGTAGTCCTGGAACTCCCGGATCACCGCTGGCAGCAGGAACTCGAAGAGCGAGTGGGGTGCTCCGATGCGGATCTGCTTCTGGCCCCAGACCCGCATCGCGTCCAATTCGCGTTCGACTTTCTTCAGCTCCCGAAAGGCGCGGCGGCCCCGCTCCAGCACGATCTGCCCCTCATGGGTGGGCACGGCGCTGCGGGTTCCCCGGGTCAAGAGTTTGAAGCCGAGCGATTCCTCAAGCCCGCGCAGCGAGTGGCTCACCGCCGATTGGGTGAGCCGCAGCTTCCGCGCCGCCGAGGTGAAGGTCCCTTCATCGGCGATCGTGACGAAGGCGCGCAGTTGGCGGAGGTCCGGTAAGAAGAGCGGCATGGCGGATAGGGATTGAGCTTCATGCCGCATGAGCCCCGGCTCTCTTGCGGGGGCGTGCTGCCGGGCCGATGTCGAAGGCAAGTGTGAGGCCGCTGCAGAATTCGCGGATCATCACCAGCATCTCTTCATCCGCCTTGAGCCGCCGCAGGACCCGCGCGGCGATGGCTGGCTCATTTTCGTCCGCGAGGATCCCGCTGCTCCTGCCGAGGATCTCGAGGTGCCACGCCACTCCGCTCATGCTGGTGAGGATGGTGTGGTCGATGCCCCCGGGCAGAGGCCGGAGCAGGGTCTGGAAGCGGAGGATCGTTCCGCTGCTCCAGGAAGCGGGATCAATGGGCCGCGGATTGAGCACCGCGCATTGCACCTTCTCGTCATGGATAATGTAGAGCATCTAACAGAATGGGTGTTCGGAGGGGTAAGATCTTCAGGCCGCGCCGGCGGTGCTGTGGTCGCGCTGCAGAGCACCGGGAAAGCGGGCGATGGGGGCTCCTGCCTGGTCGCCGGGCCGGTTCGTCAAAGCCGGCGTCGCTTCCAGCTTGTGGAGGATCCGGATGATCACACCGGCACCCGCCGGTGAAGCGGGATCGCGCGGCGGCCCGGAGGCCAGGATTTCGACGTGCCAGATCAAGCCGCCCGGGCTGGCCAGGAAGGCTTGCTCGATGTCCTCGCCGAGTGGCGGGGCCTCGATGGCGAAGTAGACGATCTGGCCGCGGGCCCAGAGTTCAGGGCGGGCGGGTTCCAGTTCGGAGACCTGCGAGAGCAGCACGCCTTGGTGAATGAGAGACAACATGATGGGAAAAATGTGAGGATTGAAAACGAAACGAGACGAATGAGGGACCATGCCTGCCCGGGAGAATCCGGAGACAAGCAGGGCAAGCGGCAATGCTAGGGTCCGCTCAGTAACAACAGCAGCGCCCGCGATTCCCCGGGTGGCGGGGACAGCTACAGCTCGTCGCTTGGAGGTATCGCAGGTGCGCGTTCATGTGAGTTCGATCGGCTTGCAATCGATGGTCGCACTCCAAGGACTCCCTCACCGGGTCGTCCTCTCCTCCGTCGCCTCGCTCAAGGTAGGCGGTCGTCGTCCAACGCGGGACTTAATCCTACGACTTGGTAGGAGATTCAAGAAGTTTTTTCGCGCAGGCCGGGAAAGAGTGGCTGGCGCGGGATGAAAGCGGCGCAGCCGCCATGGACTGCTGCGATGATTCGCAGCTTTCGAGTGCAAGGTGCGGCGGGCCTCCCCGGTGGGTGGAGGCGGCCCGCTAGGATCGCTGCGTCCTTCCAGAAGGGCATGCCTCACCCTTCATTCAAAATCTGCGAATCATCGCAGCAGTCCAAGGCGGCTGCGCCGCTGCTATCAGGGATGACCTTCCCGAGATCTCAAAGCCCCGCCGCCCACAAGCTCGCGTGGATCTTGAAATCGATCAGGTGGCCCTCCACTTCCTTGGCCTTGAGCCAGGGGCGAAGTTCGGCACGGGGGACCAAGTGGACCTTGATGTCCTCGTGTCCCGTCCCGCCGCCCGCGCTCACTTTGGTTAGATCCGTGGCCAGGAAGAGATGGGTCAGCTCGGAGGTCATGCCGGCGGAGGTGGGGGTGGAGAGCAGGAGCTCGATCTTCCCGGGCTGGTAGCCGGTTTCCTCCACCAACTCGCGCCCGGCGGTCTCCGCCAAGGATTCGCCGATGAATTCCTCCTCGTCGCCCACCAGGCCGGCCGGGACCTCGATCACGGTTTTCTGCATCGGGTAGCGGTACTGCTCGATCAGGACGATCTCGTCCTGCGGCGTGACGGCTAGTATTCCTACGCAGTGGTCGGAATTGGGGCGTTTGGCGAAGTCCCAGTGCCCAATCCGGTAGAGGCCCAGCCAGGGGCTTTGGTAGAGCGTTTCAATCTCAGGCTGCTGACTCATTGGCATGAAGAATGGTTGGCTAGCGGGCGTATCAGGGGCACTGTTTCCCCGCACCCGCAAGCGATGTCTCGCCACGATTTCCAGATTCCGGTCACCTTCAAGCACCGCGTTTGTTTCACCCGGAATGCCTTCGAGGCCGACAACCCCCTGTTAGGAGAGATTCTGGTGGAGGGCGGGGGCCGCCGGGTCCTCATCGCGCTGGAAGAAAGCGTGGCCAAGGCCTGGCCGGAGCTGTCCCGCCAGATCGAACACTACTTCGCGGATCTCGGCTTTGACTGGCGTGGCCTGCACATCCTCCCCGGCGGGGAGGCGGTGAAGAAGGACGACGCGCTGGTCCGGCGGATCTGGGAGACCATCGACAACGAGCATGTCGACCGCCATTCCTACCTGCTGGTGATCGGCGGTGGGGCTTTCCTGGATGCCGTGGGCTATGCCGCCGCGACCGCCCACCGCGGGGTGCGGCTGGTGCGCTTCCCAACGACGACGCTGTCCCAAGACGACAGCGGGGTGGGGGTGAAGTGCGCGATCAATGGCTTCGGGAAGAAGAACTGGATCGGTGCCTTTGCCGTGCCCTTCGCGGTGATCAATGATTTCACCTTCCTGCATAGCCAGGATGAGGAGACCCGCCGCGCCGGCCTGATCGAGGCGGTGAAGGTTTCGCTGGTGAAGGACGGGGACTTCTTCCGCTGGATCGTGGACCACATCGAGCAGCTGGCCGCGCTGGAGCCCGCCGCGCTGGAAGCGTGCGTGGAGAAAAGCGCGCTGCAGCATGCCCGGCACATCGCACAGGGCGGCGATCCTTTTGAGACGGGCAGCAGCCGGCCCTTGGACTTCGGCCACTGGTCGGCGCACAAGCTGGAGCAGCTGAGCGGCTTCAGCCTGAGCCATGCGCACGCGGTAGCGATCGGTGCGGCGCTGGATACGCTTTACTCGGCGCGCTGCGGCTTGCTGCGGGATTGCGTGGCGGAGCGGGTGATCGATGTGATCACCGGTCTCAAGCTGCCGCTCTGGCACCCGGCCTTGGATCTGCGGGATGCGAATGGCCGCCGCCTGGTGCACGCGGGCTTGGAAGAGTTCCGCGAGCACTTGGGGGGCGAGCTTACCGTCCTGCTGCTGCGGGATGCGGGAGTCGGGCAGGATGTGCATGCCCTGGATGAAGGCTTGGTGGACGCGTGCCTGGACACCCTGCGCGAGCGGCAGGGTTTGTTAGATACGGCGAAGCCGGCACCGCATGGATGCCCGTGAGTCCGGAGGGCCACTCCTTAACCAGGTGCCATCCTTTCTGCGCTCGACCTTCCAAGCCGGCCGAAGCCGGCGCACCCAGTGCTAGCGCTTCGCCTTCCCCAGCTTCAGCCAGGCCGCCATCTCGGCGAGCGGCTTGGTGTTCAGCACGTCCTCCCTGCGCAGCCAGCCCTTGCGTGCCACGTCTGCGCCCAGCTTCAGGAACTGGAGTTGCTGCACGGAGTGGGCGTCCGGATTGAGAGAGCACAGCACGCCCTTGTCCCGCGCCCGGTGCCACCAGCGCCAGTCCATGTCGAAGCGCTTCGGGTTGCAGTTGAACTCGATCACCGTGCGGGTCTCCGCCGCGGCATCGATGATCTTCTCGTGGTTCAGCTTGTAGGGATCGCGGCGCAGCAGGATGCGGCCGGTGAGGTGGCCCATGAAGGTGATGTAAGGATTCTCCATCGCGCGGATGATCCGCTTGGTCATCTCCTCCTCGGTTAGAGTGGTCGCGTTGTGGACGGAGGCCACGGCGAAGTCGAGCTGGGCCAGCAAGTCATCATCGAAGTCCAGCGAGCCGTCCTTCAGGATGTCCACCTCCGAGCCGGCGAAGAGGCGGAAGTGCTCGCTGGCATTCGCGCGGTTCCACATGGCGATGGTTTCGATCTGCGCGGCCAGCCGTTCGGCGCTCAGGCCGTTCGCCTGCGGGGAGGACTTCGAGTGATCGGAAATCCCCAAGTACTGCAAACCTAGTTCCTGCGCCGCCGCGGCCATCGCCTCCAGCGTGGACTTGCCGTCCGACTCCGTGGTGTGGCTGTGGAAGGTGCCGCGCAGGTTCTCCCACTCTACCAGGCGAGGCAGCGTGCCCGCATCCGCGGCCTCGATCTCGCCGCGGTTCTCGCGCAGCGGCGGCGGCACGAAGTCCAGCCCCAGCGCCTTGTAGATGTCAGCCTCCGTCTGCACCTTGGGCACGTTTTCGCCGGTGAAGCCGTACTCATTCAGCGACCAGCCGTGCTTCAGCGCGCGCGAGCGGATCGCCACGTTGTGCTCCTTGCTGCCGGTGAAATACATCAGCGCGAAAGGATACTGCGCATTGCTCACCGCGCGCAGGTCGCACTGCAGGCCCTCCGCCGTGCGGATCGAGCACTTGGTATCGCCCAGCGCGATGATCTCCACGGCCTGCGGCAGGGTGGAGAAATACTTGGTCAGCTCTGCGGGCTGCTGCGTGGCCACGATGAAATCCAGATCGCGCACCACTTCCTTCGAGCGCCGCATCGATCCCGCCACCGAGGCTAACAGGACATCAGGGTGCTCCCGGAGTGCTTCCAGGATCTCCTCCGCCGCGATGGTGGCCACATCCAGGCGGAAGGCCTCCGCGGCCTGCTCGGAGCGCTTCACCGCTTCCAGGATCTTCGTCTGCGTCTTCGCGCCGAAGCCGCTGAGCGCCGCCACCGTGCCTGCCTCGCAGGCGGCCCGCAGCGCCGCGATGGAATCCACGCCGAGTTCCTTGTGCAGCGCCGCGATCTTCTTCGGCCCCAAGCCTTCGAGTTCGAAGAGCTCGAAGAAAGTGTCCGGATAACCCGCGCGCAGGTTCTTGTGGAAGCCCAGCTCACCGGTAGTCGCCAACTCGTGCAGCTTGTCGCGCAGCGCATCGCCCAGGCCCTTGATGCCGGTCAGTTTGTTCTCCACCGCCAGCGCCACGATATCGCCATCGTAGGACTCCACGACCTCGGCGCCCTGCCGGTAGGCGCGGACCTTGAAAGGATTCTCCCCCTGGATCTCCAAGAGGAGCGCGATCTCCTCCAAGACCTCGGCCATGCGTTCGCGGGTGACGGGCATGCGGGTAGGCTAGTGAGGCGCAGAGGGGGACGCAACCAAAGTAGTCCGCCCAGTCCTCCGGGCGGACGAAGCAGTTCTTGCGGATCGCGGAGCCAACAAAAGGTGGTCCGCACTACTTGTTGTGCGGCGAATGGTTCCCGGCAGTGGACGGAGATTCGGTGCCCCCGGGTGCGTCGACGCGAAAGGTCACCGGGGCGTTGTGATCATAGGATAGGTTTTCGCTTGGCCAACACGTTGGCAGATTGGCCCACCGGGAAATGCGGGATGTGAAATATGCTCAGGCCTGCACCAAGCGGCCGGGAGAGGGTGAACCAGACCTTCTCCGGGGGCAGTTGATGAAGCCCGCTGCCGGGAACCGTTCGCCGCACAACAAGTAGTGCGGACCACCTTTTTGCCGCCCCAACTGCTTTGACCGAACGGAGGCTAGGGCAGCCTCAAAAAGTCCGCCACCACCATCCGGTGATCGCTCTGCGTCGTCGTCACCGCCGCGCAGTGAAGCGCCCGCAACTGCCGCGTCGCGTGGATCTGGTCGATGCGGTGGACCGGGATCCGCCGCTGGTAGGTATTCCCCCAGCCAGTCCCGGCCCGGATGAAGGCGTCTTCGAAATCGCCTTTCAGCAGGCGCTGGATCGGATCGGAGGGCGGCGCATTGAAGTCCCCGCCGATGATCGCGGAGCGCCCCGGTGCCGTGTCCTCCAGCACCTGGAGGGTGTGCCACATTTCGGTGTAGCGGATGGTCCGGTTCACCCGGTGCTCATACCAGCAGCGCGGGCTCCACAGCCGCAGGTCGGTGGCTGCGGTCTGGAGGTGGACGTTCACCACCTCCAGCAGCGTGCCATCGGGCTTGGCAACGGTGACTTGCTGGTCGCGATAGAGTGGATTCCGCACTTCGCGGTCGATCCGCCAGCGGGTCACGATCCCATTCGATTGGTGGCTCCGGTAGTCGCCGTGGCCGTGATAAAGGCGGTCCGCCACTTGCTTCACCTGGTAGGGCTGCACTTCCTGCAGCAGCACGATGTCCGGATCCCAGCGCTCGATGTCCACGCCGGGATCGCTGCCGCCGTTGTAGTTGAAATACTTGCAGTTCAGCGTCAGCACCCGCAGCAGCGGCTTGCCATCCTCCATGCCGGCACCCCCGAGCTCCGGCGGGGACTTGGTGAGGTTCGAGATCACCTTCGCCTCATCTGCCAGATACAAGACGGTGACGGCCCAGATGCCCGTGACCCACAGCGAAAAGGGCGCGCGCAGGAACCAGAACGCGGTGATCGAAAACATCAGCCCGATCCCGCCCCAGACCCAGATCGGCATGACCGTGTACGCCGCCAGGAATTCCGGTTGGCGACCGAAAGCGACGACCGTGAGCAGATGGAGCAGCAGCGAAAAGCCGACAAGACTCCATCCGGCGCGGCGGCGGAAGCGGGAGGACTTCATCGTGCCCGGGGGGGACCGCAGGGAAGCCGGCTCAGAAGGGCAAGCCCATCCCGCCGGTCAGCTTTTGCATTTCCGCATTGGCGACTTCCTTGCCCTTGCTGACGGCTTCCTGCACGCCCTTGAGCACGAGGTCCTGGAGGAACTCCACGTCCTCCGGATCGACCACGGACTTGTCGATCTTGATCGACTGCACGTCACCGGCACAGGTGGCGACCACGGTCACCTTCCCGCCGCCGACGCTGGCCTCCACGGTCTTCTTCGCCAGTTCCTCCTGCGCAGCGGCCATCCCGGCCTGCATCTGCTGCGCCTGCTTCATCAGTTTCTGAATGTTCATAAAAAAGGCAGAGACTCAAGACTGGAAGACGCAAGACACAAGACTGGAAAGCCTTGGACGACCCGCTGCTTCTGTCTTCAATTTGAGATTTGAGATTTGAAATTTGAGATTTAGAATTTCACCGCTTCAGCGTCGCCTCGAACATTTCGAGCGCGGTCTGGATCAGCGGGTCCTTGTAGAATTCCTCCATGGGATCAACCTTCGGTGCGGCAGGCTCGGGGGCTGTGGCCGGTTCGGGCTTCCACGGCGGTGCGGACTCGGCTGCGGGCGTGAACGAGGGCTCCGGCTCGTCCGGCGCATCCGCGATGAGGTTGTCCAAGGATGAGAAGAGACCACCACCCGAGGAACTGCTCTCGACAGGCTTCACGGGCGTGGGCAGTGGCTCCACCGCTACCGGATGAGGCTCCGCCACCGGAGCCGGCTCGGGCTCGACGACAGGAACAGCCTCTGCCACCGGGGCCGTGGCTGCGACAGGCGCAGCCACCGGCGCAGGCGCATAGCTCACGGGAGAGGTGAGATGCTCGGAAGCACCGGCCAGCACTTTGATCACATCGGAGAGCCGTACTTCGCCGAGCGATTGGATTGCCTTGATCAGGCCGATCTCCAAATGAAGGCGCTTGTTAGAGGCCCACTTCATGCGTGCCTCCGTCTCCGCGAAAATATCGATGACCCCGAGCAAGCGCTCCGGCGGATAGGCTTCCACGGACGCGCGCATGGCGGCCCAGGTCTCCGCGGGGATGCCCTCGCCGCCGGCGCTGGAATCCAGCTTGGCCACCAGCAAGGCACGCAGCCCGCCGATCAACTCGCCTAACAACTGCGACAGCTCGCGACCGGCCTCCGCCTCGCGCTGCACCGTCGCCAGCGTCGTCGGCGTATCGCGGTTCAAGAGGCCGCCGAGCACCGCCGCCACGGTCTCCCGCGAGGTGAAGCCGAAGACATCCAGCACGTTCGCCTCCGTGATCGTCTCACCGCAGAAAGCCACCAGTTGGTCGAGCATCGACTGCGCGTCGCGCATCCCGCCGTCCGCGCCCTTGCCGATCGCCCACGCGGCGGATTCATGCAGATCCACGCCCTCTTCCTTCGCGATGTGCAGCAGGTGCTTGGCGATGATCTCCGTCGGAATCGGCCGCAGGTCGAAACGCTGGCAGCGCGAGAGAATGGTCGGCAGCACCTTGTGCGCCTCGGTCGTGGCGAAGATGAACTTCACGTGCTCCGGTGGCTCTTCCAGCGTCTTCAACAGGGCGTTGAAGGCCGCGGTGGAGAGCATGTGCACTTCGTCGATGTAGTAGATCTTGAACTGCCCGCGCGCCGGGGCGAAGCGGACGGACTCGCGGATATTCCGCACGTCGTCCACCGAGTTGTTGGACGCACCGTCGATCTCCAGCACGTCGAGCGAGCGGCCCTCCGCGATCTCCACGCAGACGTCCTCGTCCGGATCGAAGTCTGCCTTCGGCCCATTCGTGCAATTCAGCGCCTTGGCGAGAATGCGTGCCGTGGTGGTCTTCCCGGTGCCGCGCGGCCCGACGAACAAGTAGGCGTGCGCCAGGCGCTTCTGCGCGATGGCGTTCTTCAAAGTCCGCACGACGTGATCCTGGCCGAGCACGTCGTCGAAGGTTTTCGGGCGGTATTTCCGGGCGAAGACCTGATAGCTCACGCGGGCGAGGGTAGGGGGGATCGGGCGTTTGTCAGCACCGGTTTTGTTTTTCGGGAAAGCGGCAGACGGGAAGCGGTAAGCGTGGGGAGAATAACGAACCGCGGAGGCGCGGAGGTCGCAGAGGTGAACGCGGAGGAAGAAGGAATTTGGTGGGCTGCGGATTTTTCTGCTTGCGCGTTCCAGCGTCATGCGGATCATTTAACCAAATGGTTAAATATGAGTCCGAGCACCTCGACCGCACCTTTGCGGCACTCGCCGATCCCACACGGCGGCGGATGCTCGAGCAGCTTTCCCGCGGCGAACTCCGCGTCACGGACCTCGCCAAGCCGCACGAGATGTCCCTACCCGCGGTCTCCAAGCACCTCGGCGTGCTGGAGAAGGCAGGGCTGATCGAGCGGCAGCGCCAGGGCCGCGTGCACTCGCTGCGCCTGCGCGCGGAGCCGATGAAGGAAGCCCAGGCCTGGATCGAGAGTTATCGCCGCTACTGGGAAGAGAGCTTCGACCGCCTCGACGATTACCTCCAACAACTGAAGACAAACGATGAAAAGCATGATCGAACCGAGTGAGACCGGCAGCGACCGGGAAGTCCTGATCACCCGCAGCTTCAATGCGCCGCGCCGGCTGCTGTGGCAGGCCTGGAGCGATGTGGAGCATCTCAAGCATTGGCACGCGCCCGCAGGGTGCGAGATCGAGTTCAAGCGCTTCGACTTCCGGGAAGGTGGCGAGTTCCTCTCCTGCATCCGCAATCCTGCCTTCGGCGAGTGCTGGTGCCTCGGCACCTATATGGAAATCGCGGAGCCGGAGCGGATCGTCTATAAGATGGCGATGGCCGATGCCGATGGAAACCTGATTTCATCCGCAGCTGCGGGCCATGTGTCCGAATGGCCGGACGAGACGGTCGTGACGCTGACTTTCGCGGAGGCGGATGGCGGGACCCTGCTGACCCTGCATCAGAGTGTCTCCGAGGAGCTGGCCAAGCGCACCGGCGCCTACCCCAGCTGGCTGAGCATGCTGGACCTGCTGGCGGCGCGGCTTGCCACGGGCTCCGCGTGAGGCAAGGGAGGATGGGGTTAGGAGGGAGGGCAAAGAGGCGGGCTTCTTCACCTTTCGGTCCATACCCAAGGTGCGGCCACTTCGTTAAGCATGGATTTGCTTACTCCTGTCTCCCTCTTCGTTTCGGAAGTCCATCCTCCACTTATGAAACACTCCTCCTTCGCGTGCCCGCGCACGTTTGTGCCGGTGAGTCTTTGTCTCGCCGCGCTTCTTCAATCCGCCGCCACGGCTGCCACTCATACCTGGACCGGTCCGAACTCGGGCGGAGTCTGGAGCGCTTCCGGCAACTGGACCAACGGGGTGCCCACCAGCGATGAAAGCGGTGGGACTGTCGTTTCCTTCGGTTCCAACGTCAGCTCGACCTTCAACATCCCGGGCCTGAAGGTGAACCAGATTCTTTTCAACGGCGGCGGCAATACCATCAACGGTACCGCCGGGATGACCCTGTCCGTCTCCGGCACCGCGCAAATCGAGAACATCTGGAGCAAGACTGGCGACAATACCTTGGCAGACACCCTGTCGCTGGGCTACGTGGATACTTCGACCGTCTTCATACGGGTCGATGCGAACACGCTGACGATGGCAAGCCCCACCAGCGGTACGACCGGGGTCCTCAAGCGCGGCGCCGCCACGCTGACGATCGCGGCCCAGGCGAATGCCAACACCGGGCCGACCAGCGTGGGCGAGGGCACCCTGGTCCTGGATTCCGACGGTACGAACTCCGCGATCCTGGGGGACATCACCGTGGGCACGGGCAACGGCCCCGGGGCGACTCTGACCCTGGCGCAGTCCCTGGAGATCAAGGATACCTCCAACGTGCTCGTGAATGTCGACGGCACCTTCAATACCGGTGCCTCCTCCGAAACCGTCGCCACGCTCAACGTCACAGGCGGTGACGTGAACCTCAGCACCGGAAACCTGACGGTGAACGGAGCCTTCACGATGACCGGCGGCACGATCACGGGCACGACCACCACGGGCAACCTGATCCTGCTGGGCGACGCGACCGCAACCTCCTCCGCCACGGAGCCGGCCACCATTTCCTCGAAGGTCACGCTGGCCGGCACCCGAACCTTCACGGTCAACGATGGCACCCAGGCGACGGACCTGAACCTGAGCAATGTCATCGCCGGTGTCGGGGCCAACTTGATCAAGGCCGGGCCTGGAAACCTGCTGATGTCCACGGCGATCCCGAGCACCTATAGCGGCACTACCACCGTGAGCCAAGGCTTGCTGACCTTGAACGGCGGCTCTTCGGCCGTCATTCCCGGCACGCTGGTGATTGGCACCGGCGGCGGTGCGGCAGGCAGCGCGATCGTCCGCCTGGGCCAGGGTTCGGAGATCGCGAACACCGCCGCGGTAAATGTGAAGTCCGATGGTCTTTTCGATCTGAACGGCTTTGGCGACGCCATCGGTGCGCTCGACGTCGACCAAGGTAGCGTGACGATTGGCGCGGCGGGATCCCTGACGCCCTCCACCATCAATATGAACGGTGGCAGCATCACCGGCACCGGGACCGCCAGCCTCACTCTCAACGGGGATGTGACGGCCACTTCCACTGCGTCCAGCACTGCCACGATTACCACGAACATCACGCTCCTGGCGACGCGCAACATCACCGTGAACCCGGGTGGCAATGCGCCGCATTTCGTGATCAACGGCGTGGTCAGCGAAACGAGCGCGGGCTTCGGCCTGACCAAGCTGGGCACCGGCACGATGAACCTGACTGGTCCGCAGAGCAATACCTACACCGGCACCACCGCGGTGACCACGGGCGTGCTGCAGCTCAGGCAGAACGCCGGGCGGACCATCCAGGGTCCCTTGGTGATCGGCAACGGCGTGGACCCTGCCGGCACCGCGACCGTGCGCGAGCTGATCCAAAATGACCTGCTGAACACGATTTCGGTGACCATCAACAAGTCGGGAGTCCTCGACATGAACGGCTTCTCCGACACGGTCGATTCACTCACCGGGGACGGCACCCTTGCCGTGCCGACCGTGTCTGCCGTGCCCGTCAACCTGGTATCCAACTTCACCGCCGGGAGCGCCGGCGCCACCAGCACCTTCGCGGGCACCATCAGCGGGACCGGCAACTTCCGGAAGAGCGGAACCGGCACCCTCACCCTGAGCGGCAAGCTGGCTGCGGCCCTCAACACGATGGTCGTGAACGACGGGACCTTGGCCCTCAACCTGGGCGCAGGTACGGCATATCCCGTAGTTCTCCAGGTGGGTGACTCGGTCGGCGCGCTAAGCAGCGCGATCGCCCGCCTGGACGGCCCCAACCAGCTTGCCCCCGCCGGCTCCGTGGATATCAAGTCGGATGGCGTGCTGAACCTCAACGGCAAGGCGGCGACGACCGGCACGCTCACCATGACGACCGGCAACGTGAGCTTCGCTGGAGGATCCCTGACGGTGGCTACGGGGATGACCATGAACGGCGGCACCGTCACCGGTGGCACCGGCCTGCTGACCTTGAACGGCAGCCTGACCGCTACCTCCACCGCCGCGGGCGGGGCCTCCATCTCGAGTCCGCTGGCACTGAATGGCAACCGCCCCTTCTCGGTGACTGCCGGACCCCTGCAGCCGGAGCTGGTGATCAACGGGGTGATCAGCGACGGTCCCTCCGGTCCGGGAGGCTTCTTCAAGAACGGCAATGGGACCATGCGCCTCTCCACCACCACGAACAACTACAGCGGCACCACCACCGTGGATCGCGGCATCCTGGAGCTAGGCAACAGTATCAGCGTGGCCATCCTCGGGCCGCTGGTGATTGGCAATGATGTGGACGCGGCGGGCTCGGCCATCGTCAAGATCTTGACTTCATTCAACATCGGCGGTGCCTCGGATGTGACGATCAAGTCCTCCGGCAAGTACGACCTGAATGGCTTTCCCGATCGCGCGGGCAGTCTGTCCGGCACCGGGCCGGTCACGCTGGGAACGGGCACGCTGAACCTGCTCAATGGCAGCAATGCCACCTATGACGGGCTCATCTCCGGCTCTGGCGGCGTGATCAAGAACGGCACGGGCACGCAGATCTTCACGCAGAACCACACCTACGCGGGAAATACGGCGATCACTTCCGGCAAGCTCATCATCAATGGCACCCAGACCAGCACCTTCAGCGTCGGTGCCACCGGTATCCTGGGCGGCATCGGGAACATCGGGCCGACCCTGAATGCGAACACGGCGGGGGCCAAGGTTTCTCCCGGTGGCGGCAGTGGCACGAGTCCCGGGATCCTGCACGTGAATGGCGCTGGCAACCTCAACAACGGCAAGTTGATCGTGCGTCTCAACGACGCCACGGCCTTGAAGAGCGACCAGTTGATCGTTTCCGGCAACCTGAACATCACGGGTGCCAGCGTGCTGCCCATTCCGCTCGGGCCGGTGGCAGCCACTCCCCATGTCATCGCCACCTACGGCGGGACCTTGACCGGCACCTTCGCTTCTGTGCCGGCGGGCTGCACCATCAACTACGCCTACAACGATGGCATCTCCACGAGCAACATCGCCATCACCGTGAACAATCCCTGGCAGGCATGGCTGGCAGGCTACGAGTTGAATCCCGCGACCACCGGCCTGCCGGATGCGGACCCGGACAAGGACGGCATACCGAATGCGATCGAGTTCGTGCTGGGCCTGGATCCCACCGCGCTGAGCAGCGGCTTGGATCTGCCGGGCGGCACGGTCTCCGGCTCGGACTACCTCTTCTCCTTCCGCCGGGCAGGCGCGGCGGCGGCCTACAATCCGGTGATCCAGACTTCCACTACACTCTCGGGCCCCGGAGCTTGGACGAACGTGGTGTCAGGCATCACCGTGGATGCCAACTTCTACGGGCCGGGGATCGACCGGGTGACCGCCACGATCTCCCGGACGGGCAAGACCAAGCTCTTCGCCCGGCTGGTGCTCACCGGCTTGTAAGACGATTGAAGAGCGGGGCAGCGGCTGCACCGGAGTCCGGCGCACTTGCTGCCCGCCTTGTTTGTGGGGTGCCGGCCTTCAACAGGAAGTAACCGAGTAGATGGATACCGAAGACAACCAGCGCCGCGAGCAGGCCGTTGCGGATCCGGCTGCGGCTACGGGTGGAGATGGATCTGCGGCCGCGGATGCAAACGAAGAGAAACCACAGCGGCACCACGGCGGTGTAAACGAGCGGCAGTAGAAAAGGTCCAGGATGGGCACCGAGCTTGGTGGCGATCTTCCCGGCCAGCACCCCGCTGAGGATTGCCGCGGCGGCGGTGAAGCTGCTCTCGGGAAGATAGACCCGGAAAAGGTCGCCCAGGGAGCGCACCGACCACGGATCGCGCGCGATCCAATCAGCCGGTGTCACTTGGGCGAAGGCGGGGTAGGGAAGTTGCATGGCCCGTTCCCGTGCTCGCGCGGCCCGGGCCAGGGAGGAGCTTGCGGGGCGGCGGTGATTCCCGCGGCTGGGCGGCGGTGAGGAGGGGATAAGCGGAGACGCCGCACCCGGGGCAGGGCGAGCCGCGACGGTATCTGCGGAAGGTCGGCCGGGGGCCGGTAGGGAGGGCAGGGTGTGCATGGCGGTAGGAGGCGCTGCCCCACCAATGGCAATTTGCATGCCATGATTGCTAGTGCCTGATATTCAATAAAACCGATGGATCTCTATCTTCGCAATCAATGAAATATCTTCAGAAATCCTGAAGAAATTGCGGGATTTTGCGGAGTTGCCGCTTCGTCGGTCGTTCTCGATTCATGCAATGGATATGTGAATTGCAGGGGGTGGAGATAGTCCGGGGTATCTTGATGGAGGTCCGCTGGGGGATTGCGGATCCAGAGGTCCCCGCGGGAAATCGCGTTGCCCGCGCGTGGCCCTGCCGCTAGGGACTTCCCGCGTGATCCCGAGCCCTGACGAAAAGCGCGCCCTCTACCGCGATGCCGCCGCGAGGCTGCATGCCCTCTGGGCCGGCGAGCCGGATGGCATCGCGCGCATGGCCGCGGCGGCCTGTGTCCTGCATGAGGCGATGCCGCACTACTTCTGGACCGGCTTCTACCGCGTGCTGGGTGGCGGGCTGGTGATCGGCCCCTACCAAGGCACGCCCGGTTGCTCGCGCATCGCCTGGGGCAGAGGAGTCTGCGGCACGGCCTGGGCGACCGGTGAGACGCAGGTGGTGCCGGACGTGCATGCCTTCCCCGGTCACATCGCCTGTGACAGCCGCTCGGAGAGCGAGATCGTGGTGCCAGTGCGGGATGCGCGCGGCACGGTGATCGCGGTTTTCGACGTGGACTCCGCCGAGAAGGCGGCCTTCGACGACGTGGACCGGGCGGAGCTTGAAGAGATTTTCGCTTCCTTTGCAAAGAGTTCCAGCGTGCCCGGGTAAGAGCTTTGCAGCATCTCCCGCTTATCCCTTGGAAGCGGTCCGGCCCTGCTGCTAGTCTCACCCATGACCCAGCGCGATCCGAATTTCATCGAAGGCCTGAGCCGCCGCTCGAAAGGGAATATCCCTTGGTTCGGGGCCAGTGTGGTCGTGCTGGCGGCGGGTGTGGCTGGCTTCCTTTTCACCCCCGCCGGGCAAAAGATGCTGGGCGGCGGGAAGAGCACTCCGCCACCACCGCCCGCCACCGGGGACTCCGCTGACATCTTGCGCAAGGCCGAGGCGGACTTCCATCAGGAGATGGATAAGCGCGAGGCTGAGCACACCAAGGCGATGGCCGAGCTCAAGCGTCAGCTCGATGAAGCGACGAAGCGCGAGCCCCAGCCGCCCGCGCAGCCAACACAGCCGCCGATCTCCGACTTCACCGCGCAGAACGGGGGCGATGTGCGGACCCTGCGCTCCGGCATTCCCTTCAAGTCGAACGTGAAGATCGAGAAGAGCGAGGGTCTCGCCTCCGTGGAGCGCAAGGACAAGAATTCCTACACCGCGGAATACACCCTGACCGTGCGCGTGCCGGAGGCCTCCAAGACCATGGCCCAGCTGCAGACGGTCAATCCGAAGCTCGCCACGCTCCTGCCAGGTCTGCCCGCGATGCTTGAGAAGGCGGAGGTCTCGCCATGGTTCGGGAAGCTCTACGCCAACAAGGAGAAGCAGATCCGGGAGGATGCCAACCGCCTGAACGAGCTGATCACGAAGCACAACTACTACGACTGTGAGACCATCTTGAATCTAACGGCCGCGCAGAGCGGGCGGAAGATCTTCCTGCTCCAGGCGGAGATGGACGTGGTCTCCGATGGCTCGGACGGCGACCGCCTGGCGACGATGCCGGACGAGATCGTGAACTCCTCCTTCTACCAACCCTTCACCAGCTACGGCTGGCCGAAGAAGACGGAGACGGCCAATCCGCTGATCGCCGGCTGGCAGACGCGGATCGAGAATGCCAACAAGGAACTGGCGGATAACAAGACGACGGCCGACCGGAAGTCTTGGCTGCGCGACCGCATCGGTACCTTGAAGAGGGGCATCCAGGACATGAAGTCCCGCAGCTTCCTGATAGCGGAGTACGATCCCTTCATTGTCATCCCTACGAACGTGCTCAACGCTGCCGATCCCTTCGCCCCCCAGCCGGGCGACTACGCGGTGGTGATTCATGGGGACAAGCTTCTTCCCGCGATCGTGGGCGATGGCGGGCCGACCTACAAGGTGGGCGAGGCCTCGCTGCGGATCGCCAAAGAGGTCAACCCGCGCTCGAACTCCAACAGCCGGCCGGAATCCAACCTGGTGGTGACCTACCTGGTCTTCCCGGGCTCGCGGGAGGAAGTCAAGGGGCCGCCGGACTACGAGAAGTGGCGTACCAAGTGCGATGAGCTGCTGAAGGAATGCGGCGGCACGGGTGAGGGCGTGGCCTTGCACCAATGGCAGAACCTTTTGCCCGACCCCGCACCGCCACCTGCCCCGCCCGCGCCGGAGCAGACTCCCGCCGTTCCTCCTGCTCAGACCCCGACCCCGACACCCGCGCCAGCTCCGGCACCGGTGCCTGATGGAGCGCAGCGCTAGTGATTCTTAGCGCCGGAGGTGCGTCGGAAATTAGCCGGTGGTGGAGGCTTTGCGGGACCACCGGAAAGGCCGCCACATGGATTCCCGTCCCGGAGGGCCGGCGGAAGAGCCGCATCTACGGGAGATGTCGTACTTCCTCGGCTTCCCGGGACGGCCACTCGATGTGCCGGATACATCTTGGAGCTTCCGGTATTTCCGTCGCCCCTGCCGGGGCTCAATGATTTTGTGGCGCTAACCGGTGGTTCCGCAAAGCCTCCACCACCGGCTAATTTCCGATGCGCCTCCCGGCGCTAAGAGCAAATTCCGCCGCCTGTTAGAAACTATAATCCACCTCGATGCTCGCGCGCGTCGTGCTAAGGTAGAATTTGTCGTTGGTATCGAAGTAGCCCAGCTTGGCGATCGCGGTGAAGTGATCGTCGAACTTCTTCGTCAACACAGAGTCGAAGCCGAAGCCCAGGTCATCGGAGATCGCATTGTCCCCGAAGATGTGGGCCTGGTTCATCCACTTCATGCCCCAGAAGATCGGCACCGTGTAGCTGGCATAGGTGTCCGTGAGCCCGGGGTGCGTGCCGGCGATGCGGCTCGCATCGGTGGCATCCGCATAGCCATTGAAGGCATGCACCGTGGCCAGCGGCGTCTGCACGCCCGCATCCAGGTGCTCGATGCCCACGGTGAAGCTGTGCGGGCCGAAGGCCTTGGTGGCATAGAAGTGGGCGTAGAGGCCCTCCTTGTTGTTCAGCGGGCCGGCATCTTCCTGGTAGGCCACTTCACCGTAGAGGGTGATACCGCCAAGTGCACCCTTCGCGCTCACGCCGAAGGTATTGTTGTCCCAGCCAGTGGTGCCCGCGTCGTCGAAGTTCATCAGGTAGGCATAGCCGCCGAGCGTTAGGCCCTTGATCCCTGTGTAGGAGAGATTGAACAGGTGCACATCCCCCGGCGCGTTCTCGAAGATGCCGGTCGCATCATCGCCGTAGATCCGGTTCACCTGGTCGATGTAGGAGTAGCTCGCCGTCAGGCCTTCGATCGAGGTGTTAGAGATCGAGATGCCATCGTAGGTCTGCTCGTTCTGGCGCCAGCCCACGTTGCCCACGAAGGCGGCATTGTCGTAGATGATCCGCTGGCGGCCGAGCTTCACGGTGGTGTCGAAGCCGCTGTATTGCAGGTAGGCTTGGTTCAGCTCGTTGTTCTCCGGATCGGCGATCGTCGAGTTGCGCGGATCGAAGGGTGTCACGCCGGGCGCACCGCCATTGTAGTCGTCGATGATGGCCTGCGTGAACTCGCCTTCCACCAGCGCGGAGAAGCCGTACCAGTCCTTCGTCTTGAGGCCGAGCCGCTCGCGGACCGTCATCGCGTGGGAAGGATCGAAGTGATCCACATCGGCGAACTCGTAGCGCAGGCGGATATCGATCAGCGGCTTGATCCAGGGGATCTCCGGCACCGGCTTGATCTCGGCAGGAGCGGGCTCGGTGCTGCCCGCGTGAAGGAGCGGCGTGGCGGCGGCCAGGGCGAGGAGGGATGCGAGGGTATGTTTTTTCATGTGGCTTGAAGTGCGCCGCATGAAAAGCCGCACGCCTGCCAAGCGGCGCCCGCAGCCTTGTTAGGAACGTGCGAAATCCGCACGCTCGCGATGAGCTTCATTCATTCCCAGGGTGAATGAAACTCGTTCATCTGAAGTTGGTTTTGAGATGAGCGGGACGATATGAAGCAGCGACCTTGTGGTCGCTGGCACCGGTCGGGGAAGCAACCCTTTGGGATCGCTCACGTGGTGTCCTGTGGACTGCGGTGGCATGACACCGCTTTGGCTTCGGGTTGGTGACGCTAAAAGAGAACGGCCACGGATTGGCAGTGAGTGCGCTTGGTGGCCAACGCTTCGGTCACGCTGCGGGAAGCGGCCACGACATGAGAAGTCCAAGAGCCCCCGCAGCCAAAGGGGCGTCATGCCGCCGCACTCCAAGTATTATCCTTCGTTCGGCTGCGTCAGGAAGTCCACCAGATCCTTCCGCCCCTTCGCCAGATCCGGCGGGTTCAGGTAGAACATGTGGCCGGCCTCGTAGTCGGTGAAGCGGATGTTCTTCCGCGTGCTCTCCGGCAGGTCGAAGATGTGGCTGAAGGTGTAGGCGATCCCGTCCGGCGGCGTGGCCAGGTCGGCATGGCCGCCCATCACCAGGATCCGGAGATGCGGGTTGTCGTGCAGCGCACTGGCGATGCGGTCCGCCATGTTGGTGTAGCCATTGCCGCGGCCACCCATGTTCCATGGCTGCACCTTGCCGGTGAGAATCTCGTACGGGGAGTCTTCCTTCCAGCCGAGCTCGTTGCTCAGGTAGCCGAGCATGGTGGTGGAGTAAGCGCCCAGCGCCAGCGAGAAGGAGGGATCGTAGTCCGGGACGGGGCTGGCCAGATCACTGGAAGCCCAGGCCACGCGCGCATCGAAGCGCCCGAGCACCTTGCCCTCCTTGTGCAGCAGCTCGCCGCGGAAGCGCGTGGGATCGAGCCGCAGGTTGGACTCGATGAAGAGCTGCGCGGGGATTGAGGTCAGCGCGGAGAGCTTCTCGGCCAGTGCCTGCTTCTTGGCCGGGTCCAGCTTGCTGCCGGCATCCAGCGCCACGCCGTACTCACCCCAGGCGAATTCGCGGGACTCCTTCACCAGCGCATCACGGTCGCCCTTGAGCTTGCCGTGGAAGTGGGCGATCGCCGTGTAGTTCGGGAGATAGACTTGGTAGGCCAGGTCATTCCCCTGCGAGGGGCTCAGCGTGCGGAAGTCCACCACGGAGGACAGGAAGACCACGCCATTCAGCGACATGCCGAAGCGGCTCTGCAGGTTCGACGCCAAGCCGGCCACGCGGATGCCGCCGTAGGACTCGCCCAGCAGGAACTTCGGTGAGCCCCAGCGGTTGTTCTCCGTGACCCAGCGGCGGATGAAGTCGCTCATCGATTCCACATCGCCCTCCACGCCGTGGAATTCCTCCGGCTTGCCCTCCTTCTCCACGCGGCTGTAGCCGGTGGTCACGGGGTCGACGAAGACGAGGTCCGCCACGTCCAAGATCGAGAATTCATTCGAGACCAGACGCGCCGGCGGTACCGGGGCGGTGGTGCCATCGCCGGGCAGCGCCACGCGCTTCGGGCCCAGGGTGCCGAGGTGCAACCACACGGCGGAGGAGCCCGGGCCGCCGTTGAAGGCGAAGAGCACCGGGCGCTTGTTCAGGTCACCCGCGTCCTTCCTCAGGTAGCTGACATGGAAGACCGAGGCGCGCGCTCCGCCGTCGTCCTTCTTCAGCGTCAGCTTCCCGGTGGTGACCTTGTAGTTGATGGTCTGTCCGCCGATGACCACCGAGCCATCCCGGGTGACCGGGTCGGTCGACTTCTCGTCCTTCTTGTCCTTGTCCTTCTTCTCTTCCTGAGCGGCGTCCGGCTTCTTATCCGGGCCGGGTTTCTCTTGGGCGACGGCGAGGCCGGTGAACAGGGCGAGGAGCAGAAGGGTGGGACGCATGGTGGAGTGGAGGCTAGGAGGTGGGAGCGACTTGTCGATCCCAACAGCGTCGCCGGTGCCCGTCCTTGCTTGGAAATGCAAGGATTCCGGTGTTAGGGTTCCCGGGGCGATGAATCCTTCGGTCTTGTGGCGCGGGATTGCCCCTGCGATCATATCCCAAATCCCCGGATGTGGGCATGATGTGAATGAAAGCTTTCCCGGTTGCCGTCTTGGTGGCTCTCGTCTCTGGCCTCGCTCAGGCTCAGGTTCGCTTGGACGTGGTTGAAGAGATCAAGCACGCGGACTGCATCGCCGTGGCCAAGTGCTACGCGCCGGAGCAAGAGCTTGTTGAACTTGAGTTCCTCAAGAATGCGGAGGGTCTCAAGGTGAAGGAGGCGAAGAAATTCTTCAGCAAGGGGCTGTATAATCCGCTCATTAAAGCCGACGAATCCCAGAATACGGCCTTGGTCATGTATGCCAAAGGAGGCTTGGAACGAGTGAACTTCTGGGTCTACAATGGCAAAATCCAACGTCCTAACGGAGAAGAGATCAGCTTGGATGAGGTTAGGAGGCTTATCCGAAAGGCCAATCCACCGATCAAGCCACCCAATCCAAAGTAGCCGTCCGCGCCCCACGGCACGCTTTGCGATTGCCCGGACAAGTCCCCGGCTAAGGCATCGCCGCCACCACCATGTGCCTGAACCTGAGCCAGAGGCTCAAGCCGATGCCGAGGAGGAGCAGGGGGTACATGATCCAGCGCTGACCGGACAGGCCCGCGGCCATCGCGATCCAGAATGGAAGCAGGCCCAGGAGGCGAAGCCACTTGTGGGTATCAAGCAAGGTCAGCTTGGCCTCGCAGTGGGGGCAGGCCCAGGTGTTGTTCTCGCCGTGGAGGATGCGGTGCAGGTGAAGGGTATCCCCTTGGCCGCAGCGTGGACAGGAGTAGGGCAGATCGTAAATCCACATCCGCTTCCAAAGGGACCTGGCAGGGGGCAGCGACTCCATGAGTCGCTAAATGGCGGTTTTGGAAGGAGAAAGCAAGCTGGCGTGCCCGGGCGACGCGCTTTGCGATTGCCCGGCGAAGCGGGCACTTGCTTGGATCGGGACAGTGCAGAAGAACCGCAGAATCTATTCCGGCTTGGGTGTCTTGTTGCTCCTCGCGGGTCTGTGCTTGGTCATCGTGCAGCGCCCGGGCCGGCAGGATGCTTCAGCGCCTTCCGGGCAAGCTGCCGCCAAGGATACCGATGCTGGACCACGCGAAGCGGCTGCCTCCTCCCGCAGCGCGGACCGCAAGCGCGACTCCGCCCAAAAGTACTGGGCCGTGGCCAAGGAGCTGGCGGCGGAGACGAATGCGGCCGGGGCCACGGCGTCGCCGATTCTGGTCAGCTACCTGAAGTCCGATCCGGAGCGCACCACCCTGCGGGTCGGCTTCCGGCAGGAGAAGCAGGGGGTGGATGACGTCGAGCCCGAGGACTACACGCTGGAAGTCGTCTTGCTTGATGCCAGCGGCAACAATCTCGGCGAGGAGAACACGGATTCCTCGGTCTGGTGGACCGATGAAGAGAATGCCGCAAGCAAGGGCCTGCCCATGCTCGAAGTGAAGTCGCTCAGCCCGGTCTCCGGGGTCCAGCTCAAGCTCTCCTACAAGGGGCAGGAGGTGGAGCAGCGGAAGTATGAGGTGGCGGAGCGGTGAGCGGCTCGGTTCAAAAGCCCCGAAAGGGGCGGCCGGGAGATAGCCCAGGGTAAGCGAGCGACAGCGAGCGCCACCCTGGGTTGGGCAACAGAAGATCCGCCTCCTGAAGGGAGGCCGGGAGGTCGCGGATAAGGATCCCGTCCCAGCCTCACTTGCGGTCCACCGGCGCTGAATTTCCTCCGGGAGCGGGGTGGAATAGGGGAGCATCCGGAAAGCCCAGCTCGACGAAACGGCTCATCGCAGCCTCGGCCATCTCGCGGCTTACCTCATTCTCTTCCAAGACGACGAAGAGCTTCCTGAAGTGGGGCATCTCCTCATCGATGCGGAAGTAAAGGCCGGGCGACAACAAGCTTCCGGCCCGGGCACCGCAGCATTCAAGCAAGGCCACCTCTCCCTCCAGAGAGACCCACGCATCTGCCCGCACCGCTTCATGGCCCTCACGTTCGCCCGCGAAAAAGTGAACCGGAATGTAGCGCCAGCCATGGACGGTGTGCGTGTAGACGCTTTCCGGATCGAATGCTGCACGTTCTTCGAAGTCCTCCAGCCGCCGATTCCTGTGTTGCATATGGATATTCTTATCCTTGTTTCAGGCGGACTAGGCACAAAAAACGCCGGCCCCTGGACAGAGGGGCCGGCGCTTGGAAAATGAGGGGACGCGAGCTTAGCGGCGGGTGCCGTTCTGCTGCGACGAGCCGGTGTTCACCGGGAAGGAGATGGCGGACGGGACGGACATGGCTTTAATCGGTTCGAGGTCTTTTTTGGTGTGTGTTCCGGGAGCGACGCTCCCAACGGGTGACGTGAAAGTAACCCGAGACCGCTTGCCATGCATTATGAAGACGGGAACCCGCCTTGCGATTTTGCGAAGACCCCAATCCCGCTAAGCCCCCGTGGATTTACGGTATTCGCCCGGGGTCATACCCGTCTGTCTGCGAAAAAGATGGCTCAGTCGCTCCGCGTGCTCGAAGCCGAGCAGCTCCGCGATGTGGGCCAACGTGTAGTCAGTTTGGGAAAGGAAACGCTGGATGCCATCCACCAGCGTTTGGCTGAGAAGTTGCCGCGGTGTCTTGCCGGTGGCGGACTTCACGCGCTGCTCTAACAGACGCCGCGAGACATGACAATCGCGCGACAATTCCTCGATGCTGAGCATGCCGGGCTTCTGCTGGCGCAGCAGTTCCAGGAAGCGTCTAACAACCGGATCCTCGATCGCATCGAGCGCGGTGGATTGGCGGATCACCAGGCCTTTCGGCGGTACCAGGCGCTCCAGTTTGATTTGCTTGAGCACCTTGCCCTCCATCATCTCCGCCAGCCATGAAGCTGTTAGAAAGCCCATCCGCACGATGTCCGGGTCGATGCTGGAAAGCGGGATGCGGGAGGTGCTGGAGAAAACTGGATCATTGTCCACGCCCAGCACGGCCAGGTCTTCCGGCACGGCGATGCCGCGCTCGATGGCGGACTGCACCGCGCGGAAGGCCACCTCATCCCAGCAGCAGAAGAGCGCGCAGGGTTTCGGCAGGGAGGCGATGAAGGCCTCGTCGCCCTTGTGCAGGGTCTCGAAGGTCCGGGCCTTGCGCTCCGGCGTGTGGTGGGACAGGGGCTTGTGGCCGCGGGCGGCCAGGGCCTCGGTGAAGCCGATCTCGCGCTCGCGGGACACATTGTGGTCGCTGTAGCCGAGGAATGCGAAATGGCGGTGGCCCTTCTCGACGAAGTGCTCCGCGGCCAGGCGCCCCACCGCGCGGTGATCGCTGTCCACCAGCAGGTGCTCGCCCGCCGGATCGGTCAGGGTGCCCTGCAGGTCCAGCACCGCCATCCCCAGCTTCTTCAGCGCGCGGGAGTGCTTTTGGTCCGGGCTGGTGGTGATCACGCCATCGCCCTTGAAGTCCGCCAGCCAGTCCGGCTCCGCGGCGGTCTTCCCGCGGTACTCGAAGTGGATCTGCCAATCGTGCAGCCGCCCGAAGCGCGCGATGCCCCGGATCAGGTTCCGCCCGTACTGGGTGGAGGTTTCGACGATGACCGCGACGTGGCGCACAAGGGATTGCCTATGCGGGTGGCCCAGCGGACGCGAGGAATTTGCGCGGCTTGCCGCCAAACCTGATCGCCCAAAGGCAGGGACCGTCGCTCCGCACGGTCCGGCTGGGGACGTCTCCCTTTTTCGCTGCAGTTGCCGATACTCGACACGTCCTCGTAGGAGCATAGGCATGTGCTCAGGAGGCGCTGCTGCAGGATGAAAAGCGCCGCCCTCCGCCGGACCGCGCGGAGCGACAGTCCCTGCCTTAGACCGCCGCTGGCACCCGCGCCCCGAGGAAATTCCCCAGCAGCCGCAAGCCCGCCTGCTGGCTCTTCTCCGGGTGGAACTGCGTGGCTACGATCGAATTTGTGCGCACTGCACTGGCGAAGGTCTCGCCGTATTCGGTCTTCATCGCGACGACGGACGGATCCGCCGGCACCGGAAAATAGGAGTGCACGAAGTAGAAGTAAGGCGCGCTGCCGAGGCCATCCCAGATCCCGTCCGCGGGATTCTGCGGGATGGCGGAGTTCCAGCCCATGTGCGGGATCTTGCGACCGTCTTCAGTGAAGCGCTTCACACGCCCAGGCAACACGCCGAGGCCTTCGGTGCCGCTGTCTTCTTCACTGCCTTCGAAAAGGATCTGATAGCCGAGACAGATACCGAAGTAGGGCTTGCCGGAGCTGACCCACTCGCGCAGCGGCTCGATCAGGTCGCGCTTTGCCAGTTCGCCCATGCAATCGCCAAAGGCACCCACACCCGGCAGGATCAGGTGATCCACGCCGGCAAGCTCAGCGGGCTTCGAAATCAAGCGTGGCTCGATCCCCAGCGCATGCACCGCATTGGCCACGCTGCGCAGGTTGCCCGCTCCGTAATCGATGATGCCGGTCACAATGCCTCCTTCGTACTCGGAATCCCCTTCACCCGCGGATCCTTCTCGCAGGCCTCGCGCAGGGCACGCGCCAAGCCCTTGAAGATCGCTTCCGCGATGTGATGGCCATCGCGGCCGTAGAGCAGCTCCACGTGGATGTTCGCGCGCAGGTTCGAGGCCAGCGCACGGCAGAACTCTTCCACCAGCGTGAAGGGGAAATTCGGCGCGGAGGGCGTGCCCGGCGCGGCGCGGAACTCGAGGTGCGGGCGGTTGCTCAGGTCCACCACCACCCGCGCCAGGGTCTCATCCATCGGCAGGTAAAAGCTGCCGTAGCGCTTGATGCCTTCCTTGCTGCCCAGCGCTTCCTTCATCGCCTCACCGATGACGATGCCGGTGTCTTCCACGGTGTGGTGGAAGTCCACTTCCAGATCGCCCTTGGCATCCACATTCAGGTCGAAGAGACCGTGCCGCGCGAAGAGCGTCAGCATGTGGTCGAAGAAGCCGATGCCCGTGGAGATCTGCGACTCCCCCGATCCATCAAGGTCGATCGATAGCTCGATCTTGGTTTCGGCGGTGCTGCGGCTGCGGCGGGCGGTGCGGGAAGACATGGGCAAATCGAAATCCTTCTGTCGGCAAAGAGGCTCAGCTCACTGGCCCACCTTGGAGGCCTTGTTCAGAATCTCCATGTAAGCTTCCGGCATGGTGGAGCCGCGGATCTTGGACAGCGCGGCGTCGGCCTCCTGCTTGGTCACGCCCTGCTTGCTCACCGTGCGGTAGGCTTCCTCGTAGGCTTCCTCGGTCTTGGGCAGGTTGCTGGTGTCGAGCGAGCCCAAGCGGCGGATCTCGTTATCGAGATTGCGCTTCGCGTCATCGAGCGGCTCCTTCACGAAGGGGTTCAGGCTGAGCCATTTCACGTTCTCGGCCTTTTCCTTCTCCAACTGCGCGGTGTATTCCGCCTTCTCTTCGGCGAGCGCCTGGGTGGTGCGGTTGCGGTCCCCCGGTGACATGCCGGCGAGGCCGCTTTCGCGGGCCTTCACGCGGGCCTCGAAGGTGGACAAGGTGCCGGTCACATTCGCGAGGTGCGCCTTCATCAGGGTCACCGCGTAGGGGATGTTCTGGCGATAGGCAGTGCTGCCGGGGAACTTGGTTTCCAGCTTGGACCACTCCCGCAGGGCGCCGACCAGCTCGCCGCGGTCACCGGCCTTCTTCATGTTGCTGGCCACGATGCTGGCATCCAGGGCGTAGGCCTTCGGCGCGCGCTCGTCCGCGGAGATCATCTTGCCGCCGAACTTCACGCCGCCGGCTTTCACCACCGCGAGTTCCTCCTGCAGGGTGTCGTAAATCTTCTGGACGTCCTTCTTGTGCAGGGACTCGGAGTACTTCTTCAGGAAGGCCTCCACCTTGGCGGATTGCGCCTCGTAGGTATCCGCGCTCTGCAGGTCCGGCGCCGGCACGAACTTGGACAGCTCGGCAAAGTCGATCTCGTCCTTCTGCGTGGTGAACTGCTTCACCACGCTGGCCTTCGGGATGCGGCGCTCGTCCTTGATCGTCCCCACCTTCACGGAGATGATGTAGTCGCTGCCCTCTTCGCCCACGATCTTCCCTTCAATGGTGGTGCCATCCTTGAGTTCGAACTTGTCCGCAGCGGCGGGCAGGACGAGCAGGAGGGACAGCAGCGGGAGCAGACGGTGAGTTTTCATGTGGAGAGACAATCCCAAGGGAAACCGGGGACGCGAGAGGAAAAATCGTGTCACAAACCTGCCGCGGCCGCCAGCGTTTCCAAGGCGGCCGGGCTTTCCAGCGGGACCTCGCTGCCATCCGGCTTGATCAGCTTGGGCGCGGCGGCCTTGCCGAGGCGGCGGCTGATGCGGTCCAGCGGCAGGCGGCAAGCGGCTTCCCGCCACTCCGCGGAGGCCTGCTGCGGCAGCTCCACGATGGCCCGCGAGCGGGCGAAGGAGGCGGCCAGGATCGAGTCGGTGAAGACCACGGGCTGCTCGGCGAAGGGCGGCAGCGAGCTCAGCCAGGGGGCGAGCGCCGGCGGCGGGCTCTGGCCCAGCGCCGCGAGCCGTGCCACATTCATCCGCATCAGCCCGGCGGTGGAATCGTCGAAAAGCATCATGCGGTCCTCGAAGGGCGTGGTCAGCGGCGTGGTGGCCGGCCGCGCCTCCCGCAGGTGCCCGGCCTCATCCACGAAGGCCTCCGCCACGGAGGTCGCGAGGTCACCGGCCCAGTTCCGCCAGCTTTCGTCCAGGGTAATTTCCGCGAGGTCGAGCGCCGCCTGGATGGCCACTGCATGGGTGAAGGCGCGGGCCTCGCAGAGGGCCTCGGGCGCGCCCGGGGTCTGCTCCTTGAGGAGATTCTCCGTGGTGAAGGTCTCGCGGCTGCGCTTGGCCAGCGCGAGCGCCTTGTCCCGCCATTCCGGCTGGCCGGTGGCGGTGAAGAGCGCGGCGTAGGCGGAGACCATGCGGAAGCTGGCTGCGGCGGAGGCGGCGGGGCAGGGGGCTCCCTCCTTCAGACGCTCCTGGCGTGCCTTCAGCAACTTCACCCGGCCGGATTCCTTCAGCTTGGCGGCCTCCGCTTCCGGGATTCCCAGCTTGGTCGCGGCGGCGGCCAGGGTGGTTTTGAAGCCCAGCGAATTCAGGCGGAAATACTCGCGGTAGACGTCCGCCTCCATCCCCAGGTTCCCCATGTTGCTGATGCCGGAGATCGCCTTCCAGAGCGCGGCTTCCTGGGGTGTCAGGGTCTTGGTGATCTGCTCTTCGCTCCAGAGCCAGTCCTTCACCGGCAGCACCACGGGCATGCGCTGGGCGGCAAACAAGCCGTCCTGGGAGGCATACTGCTGCTCGGCGAATTTCACCACACCCAGGGCGACCTCCAGGGCCTGGCGATCGCGGGTGGCGCGGTAGAGCGTGACCAGGGCGCGGGCGGTCCGGGCCTGGCAGGAGCAGGTACGGTTGAGCACCGGCAGGGTCCAGTTGTTGCTGCGGCGGCTGGAATAGACGCCGCCGTCCAGCGCATCCACCATCGGGCTGGAAAGCACAATCCCGCTCAGCGCGGCGACGATCTCCCGGCTGCGTTTGGAGAGGTCCGGCGGGAGGTCCGGGTTCAGGGAGGCGGAGGCCAGGCACTGCAAGATGCCCACGGGCAGCAGGCCGCCGGCTCCGGACATCACGCCGGTATCCGGCTCGTAGAGGCTGGCGAGCTGGCGCAGGCCGCGCCCGACCAGCGCATCCCGCTCGGCGGGGCTAGCGGGGCTCGGGTCCGGCTTCTGGAGCAGGTCGAGCCGCGCTTCGTGCTTCTTCCGGCTATCGTTCATCACGAAGTCCGGCCCCCCGCTCCAGATGGTGGTCACGATGTCCAGCGAGCCGTTAATGGTGTCGCGCAGCTTGCTGCCCGTTTCGGGCTGGAGCGGCCGCCAGGAGATTTCGTTACCCTCCGGAGACAGGACCAGGAGGAAGGGAAAGGCCACCGGATTGCGGATCTCCTGGCTGAGCACGGTCGCGGCCAGCCCGGCCTCCGAGGAAAGTTCCAGTTCCACCAGCACCGGGACGAACTCGGTGTTCAGGCGCTTGGCGAGGGCGGGGTCCTTGTCGATCTCGTCCAGGATCTCGACACAGCCGGGGTAGCGGCCGGAAGCGATGACCGCGAGCACCGGGCGCTTCAACTCCGCGGCCTGCTTGAGCACGGCGGGCTCCCAGTGCTGCCAGTGGACCGGGGACCCGGTGCGCGAGGAGAGCAGGCCCACGGGCGGGGCTGTGGTGGCCGCGGCGATGGGCACGGCGGGAGCGGCGGCACCGGCGGCCGCGGAGCCGCCCGCGCGCTTCCGGCAGGAGGGGAGCAGCAGGAGGGCGGCCAGCAGGCAGACAGGGAGGCGACGCAGCATGTGGGGAAGCCCGGGCGAGGGCGCGCGCACCATCAGAAAAGGCTTCCGTGCTTACAAGCCGAAGCTAGCTTGGGGCAGCGATTTCCAGAGGGCTCCAAAGTGTGATCAGTATAGCGGTTTCCAGTCAAAAGGGCGGAGTGGGCAAGACCACGGCCTCAATCAACATGGCCCATGCCTTCGCCCGCGCGGGCCTGAGGACCCTGTTGGTGGATGCTGATCCTCAAGGCTCGGTCGGGCTTTCGCTGACGCGGCAGTCGCGCATGCTGACCGGCTTCTACGATTACCTGGCGGATCCCGGGATCCCGCTCGACCGCCTGCTGGTGCCGACCCGCCTGGAGACCTTCTCGCTGGTGGCCAGCGGCCAGGCCAGCGACTACGAGGTGGGCGGCGCGCCTACCGGTGCCCACCTGGCGCGGGTCCGCAGCTTCCTGCGCGCGGTGGAGGCCCGCGGCTTCGATCTTTGCCTGATGGACACGCCCGCGGGCCTGTTTGGGCTCACGGCGGACATCATCGCGTCCAGTGATGCGGTGCTGGTCCCGCAGCAGGCGGAGCCGCTGGGCATCCGCTCCGTGCCGAAGATGCTGGAGGGCCTGAACCGCCTGCGCGTGATTCATCCGCGGCTGGTGGTGCTGGGCGTGCTGATGACGATGGTGCAGAACGACATGGCGGAGAGCCGCGAGTCCGTGGCCGCGCTGCGCCAGTTGCTGCCTGCCGATTTGGTCTTCCGCACCGTGATCCCGCGGGACCCGCTTTTCGTCCGCGCCAGTGCCCGCGGCCTGCCCGTGGGCGTGCTGGAAGACGGTGCCGGTGCGCTCGCGGTCTTTGATGCCCTCCGCGCTGAAATTGAGGCGAAACTCGAGCGTACCGGTCACATGGCCCAGCCCCGCCCGCATGGACCCGCTTGAACCATGGATCGACGCCTCCGCCGCGCGGCGGCTGGCGGAAAGCCTGCTCACCGAGCCGCGCGCGAGCGTGGCCGATCCCGGGCCGGACGCTGGATTCGGCGCGGATTTCGTGGGCTTCGCCGTGGAGGTTCATCCGGTTTCCGCGGCGGTCCCGCCGGCTGCGCTAGCTCCGCCTCCGCTCCCTCAGCCGCAACCGCAGCCGGTGGCAGTGGCGGAGGTGTCAGCGCCGGTCGAGCCGGTGACACCTGAGCCGCCTCCTGCTCCTGCTCCAGTGCCACCGCCCGCAGCGCCCACGGCTCCGAATGAACGCCGTGGTCCGCTCCTCGAGCGGCTCGCCCGTTTCCGTGATGCGCTGATCAAGCACACCGGGGCGCAGGGCGTCTTCATCCTGGATCGCGAGGGCAAGCCGGTGATGGAGGACCCTGCCTTCGGCAAGTTGCACTTCCTGGCGCGGAGCCTCGCGCAAGCCTATCGCCCGGTGTCCGGGCAGGCGGGGAATGTCCACGTGAAGATCGGCTCGAATGCGGTGCTGGAAGTAGTGCCGGTGGATACGCCCTTCGGTTGCCTGGTGCTTGGCACGGTGATGCCGCGCCCTCTAACAGCCGCGGCGGTGGCGGAGATCGCGGCGGCCCTGCGCCTGGCGGCCAAGCCGCGGGATGCGCAGTAGGGGCGGAGAGCGGAGGTCAGAGATCAGACAGATCGGTCGGATCAGACGGATTGGATCTGAGCGGCGGAAAAGTCCACCGAACTCCGGCCAGCAGCTCCGCAGAAATGGGAGTGAAATCCCATTAACGATTCTTGTAGGGCGAAAAGATACAAGAGCTTAGCGATGCGCTACAAGCATGGGCGTGGCATAGTGGGGGCGTTTTCAAACCCGTTTGCAATCCCGCGTTGGGATGCCCCCAAACCCAAGGGATCTTGGCTCTCCGTGCGAGCGCCCAGTCCGCTTCTCCATTTCAACTATGACCCCTTCGGCCCCGGCTCTGCCGTCTTCGAAACCCGCCACCCCGTTCCGTAGCCGCTTCGCCGCGGCCTTGCTGGGGATCCTCGGCAGCATGTCCAGCGCGCCCGCCGCCATGACCTGGAGCGGGGATGCCGGTCCCTGGGGCCCGGGGCCGATGAACGATTGCATCGCGACATGGAACACCTACTCGAACTACAACTTCAACATTCCAGTGGTGTATGGATCGGGCACGCCCACGGCGGATTCGAGCTATCTGGGGCAGATCCGCTTCGGCGGGCAGGGGAACTACCGGGTGGCCATGCACGAGTCGAGCCACTGGATGGGCACCGGCACGGTCAACGAGTGGGGCCTGCACCAGCGCAATGCCACTTGGAACGGCACCTATGGCTTCAATCTGCGCGCCGCCTACGATGGACCGGGCGAGCGGCACTTCATCTACGGGGTGCACTATGGGCCGCAGGGCGCCAACTACGACAGCGAGGGAGTCCAGGCACCGCAAATGGTGGGCATCATCGGGGCCATGCGCCGGGACATGGATCTCTGGCAGGGTGACCAGACGATCGGCATTGCCTCCGGCACCTATCGCCTGCGCAGCCGCGTCTCGGCGAAGCTGCTCGACAGCATGGGGGCCATCGCAGAGGGCGCCCAGCCGAAGCAGGGTGAGACGGCGAATGGCGACAACAGCCAGCTTTGGAACGTCAACCTGATCGCTGGCACGACTTACTTCACGCTGCAGAACGTGGCGAGCGGCAAGTATCTCGACTCGCTGGGTGCCGCGGCGAATGGCGCGGCACCCGGACTGACTTCGCTGGCCGGGGCCGCCACGGATTCGCAGCTCTGGCAGATCCAACAGACGGACTCGTGTTTCTTCAAGATCGTCAACAAGGCGAATGGCAAGGGAATCGACAACGCCGGGGCCAATGGCGAAGGCGCGGGGATGATCCAGTGGGATGCGGCGGGAAACGGCAGTTGGAACCAGCAGTGGGCCTTCATGCACCGGATGGCACAGACCGCGCCGCCGGTGGGTGTGGTCTCGCAGGGCAGGCCGGTGGCTTCCAGTTCGACGGATGGAAACAACTACGACTGGAAGGGCAACAACGGCGTCTCGGGCGACCGCTGGACGGCATCCAGTGGTTCCTTCCCGCAGTGGTGGCGCGTGGATACCGGTGCGGTGCAGCCGATCACCAAGGTGGAGGTCGATTGGTTTCCGGACGGTGCGCCCACCTTCAAATACCGCATCGAGGTCAGCAATGATGCAGCCAACTGGACCGTGGCGGCGGATCGCACGGCGAACAATGTGACGGGCACGACGGTGGATCGCTTCACCGGGGTGACGGGGCGCTTCGTGCAAGTGGTCATCACCGGAGCCAGCGCGGGCTGGGCGGCCTTCATGGAGTGCCGGGTCTACAACGAGGCGCAGTCGCTGAAGCTGCTGTCCCTGCACCGCCCCTGCAATGCGAACAGCGAGCAGGCGGGCAACCTGGCGGTGAATGCCAACAACGTGGACCCGGTCTTCACGCGCTGGTGCTCGAACTCCGCGGCCTACCCGGGCTGGTGGCAGGTGGATCTCGGCTCGGCGCAGCAGGTGAACCGCGCGGTGATCTCCTGGTTCGATGATGATGCGCGCTCCTACAAGTACCGCGTGGAGGGCAGCTTGGATGGCACGAACTACTTCACCCTGGCCGACCACACGGACAACACGACGCCTTACACCACCTCGGACAGTTTCTCGGGCATCGCACGCTGGGTGCGCATCTATGTGACCGGTGGTTCGTCCAGCTACCCGAGCATCTATGATGCGCAGATCTATGGTTCGACCGTGCCGCAGGGACCGGGTACTCCGGTTCTAACAGCCACGCCGACCGGTAGCCAGATCGTGCTGAATTGGAATGCGGTTGCCGGTGCGACTTCGTATACCTTGAAGCGCTCGCTTGTGCCGGGTGGTCCGTACACGACGCTCGTGACCCAGGCAGGCACCAGCTACACGGACAACGCGGTGAGCAGCGGTGTGGCCTATCACTACGTGGTGGCGGCGACAAATGGAACCGGCACGAGTGCGAACTCTGCCCAGGCCTCCGCGGCCACGGGATCGAGCCTGGTGGCTTGCCTGCCCTTTGACGAAGGAGCCGGGGGCCTCGCTGCGGATGTCAGCGGTTTCGGCAGGAATGGCACGCTCATCAATGGGGCGGGGTGGGGCACGGGCAATATTGCCGCGGCGGTGGACCTTGATGGTACGGATGACTATGTGGCGCTGACCCCGGGCGTGGTCAGTGGCTTGAATGACTTCACCATCGCCGTTTGGGTGAATCCAGACGTGAACGCCACTTGGGCAAGGGCCTGGGACTTCGGCACGGATAATACGAACTACATGTTCCTGGCGCCTGCCGGGACTTCGGGCGTGCGCTTCGCGATCCGCACGCCGGCGGTTGCGGAGCAGATCGTCGACACCGGATCCGTGTTGCCGCCGAATACCTGGTCACACGTCGCGGTCACGTTGTCCGGGAATACCGCCACGCTCTACATCAATGGCGCGGTGGCGGGGACCAACAATGCGGTGAGCCTGCGACCTTCGAGCCTGGGGGTGACGACGCAGAACTGGATCGGTCGCTCGCAGTATGCGGATCCCTATTTCAATGGCCGCATCGATGATCTCCGCATCTACAACCGGGCTTTGATTCCTGCCGAGCTTGCACGGCTGCGCGGGCTGAGCTCGCCCTTCGCCCCGGCTTCTCTAACAGGTCGTCCCGGCGGGTCGCAGGCCTTGTTGAACTGGGCACCCTCGATCGGTGCGACGAGTTACAAGGTGAAGCGAGCCTCTAGCAGTGGCGGTACCTACTCGCTCATCGCCACGGTGAATGCGGCGGGCTATACCGACACGGGCCTGAGCAATGGGAGCAGCTACTTCTATGTGGTCTCCGCACAGAATGCGGCGGGGCAGAGCCCGGACAGCCCGGAGGCCGCAGTGACTCCGGCACCGGTCGCGCCCGCTCCGCCCGAAGCACCCGCGAATCTGTATCCGTACGAGGTGAGTGCCCAGGTGAAGCTCTCATGGGCGGCCTCCGCCGGCGCGAGCGCTTACAAGGTGAAGCGTGGCACGAGCAGCAGCGGGCCCTTCACGGAGATCGGCACGGCGGGCACGACCACCTTCACGGATGCCACCGCACTTTCCGGCACCACCTACTATTATGTGGTCTCCGCGCTGGGTAGCGGGGGAGCGGAGAGCGGGAATTCCAACCAGACGAGTGCCACCGCATCGGCGGGCCTGCCGCTGCTCTCGCTGAAGATGGATGAGGCGACTGGCACCCTGGCTGCGGATGATTCCGGCAACGGGCTCGATGCCACGCTGGTGAACGGGCCGACTCACGTCGCGGGCAGGCTTGATCGTGCCATCAACTTCGACGGCACGAACGACCACGCCACGCTGCCTGCGGGAGTGGTGAGCACGGTGAATGACTGCACCGTCTCCGCCTGGGTGCGGGCGAGCGCGACCTCCACCTGGGCGCGGATCTTCGACTTCGGGAATGGCACCACGAATTACATGGTCCTCACGACGAAGGCACCGACTGGCAACCCGCGTTTTGTGATCCGCACGCCGGACAGCGGCGAGCAGATCATCGAGAGTTCCGTGGCGCTGCCGCTGAATGCCTGGACCCATGTGGCGATCACGATCTCCGGAAACACCGGCACGATGTATCTGAACGGTGTGGTGGTGGGCGGAAATGGCGTGATGAACCTGAAGCCCTCCAGCCTGGGCAGCACCACGCAGAACTATCTCGGCCGCTCGCAGTTTGCGGATCCTTACTTCGCGGGGATGATCGATGAGTTCCAGATCCGCGACCGGGCATTGAGTGCTGCGGAGATCGCTGATCTCGCCGCGCCGCCGAATGCGCCCAGCGGGCTGAACGCCACCGCGGGGAGTTCCAGTGTGGGCTTGAGTTGGAACAGCGTGGGGGGAGCCACGGGCTACACGGTGAAGCGCTCCACGACCAATGGCGGACCCTATGCCGTGGTGGCGTCCAAGCTTGCCGCAAGCAGCTACAACGATGCCGGGCTCACTCCGGGCACGACCTACTACTACGTCGTGACCACTAACAAGGGAGTGGCGGAGAGCGCGAGGTCGGGGCAGTCCAGCGCCACGCCGACTTCGCTCACGCCGCAGGAAGCTTGGCGGCAGACTTACTTCGGCACGACGCAGAATAGCGGCGATGCCGCCGACAACGCGGACCCGGATGGCGATGGCTGGAGCAATGCGAATGAGTATGCGGCCGGGACGAATCCGACGGATCGCAACAGCACCTTGAGCGCTTCCGTGACTAGGGGTGGAGGAGCGGACATCAGCATCAGCTTCGCCTCGGTGGCAGGGCGGCACTATACGGTGGAGTATTCGGAAACGCTTGCCGCCGGGGCATGGCAGGCGGTGGCCGGAGCCAACAATCTAACAGGCACGGGTGGGGTTATGCAGGTCACGGATAGCGGTGGGGCCTCTCATCCGTGGCGCTTCTATCGGATCGAGGTTGGGCCTTGATTTGTTGGCCATCCACGTCTTCAGCCCCGAAAGGGGCGGCCGGCCGATAGCCCAGGGTAAGCGAGCGATAGCGAGCGCAACCCTGGGTACGCCGTGCCCAATGCATGTCTCCTGTAGGGAGACCGGCGGGCCGCGCTTGAGGGGCCTTGAGCGGGTTGGCCATCCGCGTCTTCAGCCCCGAAAGGGGCGACCGGCCGATAGCCCAGGGTAAGCGAGCGATAGCGAGCGCAACCCTGGGTACGCCGTGCCCAATGCATGTCTCCTGTAGGGAGACCGGCAGGCCGCGCTTGATCCCGCGCCTCTGAACCTACATCTTCATCAGGTGCCGCAGTCCCTCTCCTCCCTCTTGGTCCATCTTGTTTTTTCCACGAAGGACCGAGAACCGCTCCTTCCTGATGAGATCCGCAATGAGCTTCACTCCTACATTGGCGGCATTGTTGGGAGTTGTGGTGGCACGCTTCTTTCCGCGGGCTCAGTGGCGGATCATGTCCACCTTCTTGTTTCCCTTCCACGCACGATCTCTCCGGCGGACTTGGTGAAAGAGATCAAGATCGGATCTTCCAAGTGGCTCAAGCAGCGCGACCCTCGATTATCAGCGTTTCACTGGCAGGCGGGTTATGGAATGTTTTCTATCAGTCCTGCCCATCGGCCAGCCTTGGAGCGATATCTTGCCAATCAAGCGGAGCATCACCGAGTGGTTCCATTTCAAGAGGAATACCGGCGTCTCCTGACTCAATATGGCGTGGAGTGGGATGAGCGGTACGTGTGGGATTGAGGACGCCCGCCGGTCCCCTTTCAGGGGACATAGATCTGGCGGACCGTACCCAGGGTTGCGCTCGCTATCGCTCGCTTACCCTGGGCTATCAACCGTCCGCCCCCCTTGGGGCTTTTGAAATGATCGCCCATCAATGCCGGGCAATCTCGGCGCACTTCCTCTCGCCTCCCGGCTGTTCCTTGGAACTTCGAGTTTAGGATTTGGAATTTTCCTCCCTCACCTCGTCCTCCGGTTCTGGATCCCCAGCACGGCCGCGGTGCAAAAGCCGGTGCCGAGAATCACCATGATCAGCAGGCCGGCATCATAGTCCAGGGTATCGATCCAATTGCCGCCGAAGGGTTTCTTGAGCGCGAGGAAGATCAGCCGCGGCTTGTCGGCATTCCGGTAGTCGAGGCGGAAGGTCTCGGCCTCGCGGACGAGGAGGTCGATGCGGTCATTGACGAAGAACTCAGAGATCGGCCGGGCGCGCTTGTCGGAGTTCTGAACCTTGAATGACTCGACCTGGCTGCGGGAGCCGCCGCGGGCGATGAGGGTGATGCTCTCCGCCAGCTCCTGGGCATCCGGGGCGTTGACTGCCTCGGCGGCACCGAGCTTGACCAAGCCCTCCAGCATCAAGTGCAGGCGCTCCTGCACCGCGGGATCGAGGGTGGTTTCGATGTCCTTGATCGCATCCACGCGGCGCTGGATGCGGACGCGCTCGACCTCGTAGGGGTTGCGCGTGGCCTGGGTCACCACCATGGCCTCGAAGGCGTGGCGGAGCGGCATGAGGCGGGAGGGCACGGGCATGCCGCCGCGTTCGCGCTCCACGTCCGTGTTCTCGAAGAGGCCGCGGTTCATCTCGCGGAAGGGCACCAGCGCACCCGCCAGCAACATCTGCGGGACGAGCAAGAGCGGCACTGCGGTGAGGGCCGCGCGCTCGGTCTTCACCAGCGAGGAGACGAGAAGGGCCAGGCCGGTGCCGGTGCAGGCGGTGAGGGTCATCCACGACCACTGGCTGGCGATGGTGCCGCGGATCTCCAGGATCCAATGGCCGATCGCGGTGTAGGCCAGGCATTGCCCAGCGGCGACGATGCCCAGGGCGCAGAACTTCGCCGCGACGTAGAGCAGCGGGTTCGGCCGGCAGTTCCGCTCGCGGCGGATCACGGGCCGGTCCCGCAAGATCTCCGTGGCCGAGTTTGTTAGACCGAGGAACATCGCCACCGTGGCGGAGAGGAAAAGGTAGGCAGGGATGTGCAGCGCGGTGGGGAACTCATAGGCCCCCGACTTCGACGAGCGCAGGGTGATGCCGATCAGCATCGCCAGCAGCGGCGCCTCTAACAGCGTGGAGTAGAGCGTGCCGCGGTTCCGGAGCTTCGACAGGAAGGAGCGCTGGAACTGGGTCAGGAAGACCATGAAGTTCCGCTTGAGCCAGTGGCCGATGCCCATGCGGGTGCGCAGCGAGGACACGGGGGTATTTGCCAGCCGCTCCATGCGCGAGGGCGGTGCGACCTCGCCCAGCGAATTCACCAGCGAGTGGCTCTCGAAGCGTTCCTGCCAGAAGCTCGGCGGGAAGCGCCGCGCGGCACTGGGGTTCTGGCCCCCGCCGATGTTCGCGAGCGGTGTCTCCAGAACATCGAACACGAAGTCCGCGCCCAAGGGCACGTTCTCCGAGATCGAGGGATGGGAAATGCCGAGCTCCTCCGCCGTCTGGCGGAAGTAGGCGATCATCGCCTGCGGGGTGCCGTAGAAGGCCAGCTTGCCGCCGGTGTCTAACAGAAGCACCTTGTCGAAGAGGCCCATCACCTTCGCGCCGGGTCGGTGCAGGGAGGCGATGACGATCTTGTCCCGCGCCAGCGAGCGCAGGGTCTCCGCCACGTGCTCGGAATCCTTCGAGGACAGGCCGGAGATCGGTTCATCGAAGAGGAAGACCTCCGCGGGGCTGCCGAGATCGAGCCCGAGATTCAAGCGGCTGCGTTCGCCGCCGCTCAGGGTCTTCTCACCGGGCGAGCCGACCCGACGCCGCGCGATGGCCTGCAGGCCGAGCTCCGCCATGATGCCGTGGGCGCGGCGCTCGACCTCGCCGGTGGAGAGGAAGGGCCGCCGCATCGTCGTCGCCTGCCGCAGGTGCTCCACCACGGTAAGCTGCGGGTTCAGCGCCTCCTCCTGCGGCATGTAGGTGATGAAGGGGATCAGCTCCAGGCGGTGCTGATAGAGGGAAGACTCATTCAGCCGCACGCGCCCGCGGCTCGGCTCGATCTGGCCGGCTAGCACGGAGAGCAGGGTGCTCTTGCCGCTGCCGCTGGGGCCGATGATGCAGAGCATCTCGCCGCGCCCGATCTCGAAGTTCACGTTGTCCAGCGCGCGGACGCCGGGCTGGAACTCGTGGATGATATCCTGCGCGCGCAGGGACTCGATCAGGTTCCGCTCTTCATCGATGATGCCCTCGCTGAAGCGGCAGCGCAGGGCCTGGGTGCGGGAGAGCCGGATGATGGAGCCGTCCCGCAGCGGTGCGGAATTCTTCACCGGCACGCCATCGGCCAGGACCACGTCCTCGGCCTCGCGCACGAAGAGATCCCCGGTGCGGCGTTCGAGGTCGAAGCGGACGCGCAGGACCACGCGCGGTGCCATGCCCGGGGCGAGCAGGAGGTCGCCACGGTCCAGCACGGAGGGGTCGTTGGACACGCGGAAGTCGCGCTGGTCCGCCTCCAGGCGCAGGCGGCCACCCGCCTCCACCCGGCGGCGGCGCAGGTTATCGATGGGAATCGAGAAGCCGGAGGGGTCGGAGATCCGCTCGTGGTTGCTGCAGGTGAGCGGCTTGCCCGGCTTGAGCAGGCCGAAGCCATCCACCATCAGGCCAGTAGGGCGCAGGGCCTCCACCTCCGCCCAGAGGCCGAAGCGGATCCGCACCGCGCTCTGGCGGCTGCGGGCACGCTCACTGGCCAGGCCCTCGTCCGTGGAGGTCAGGAAGATGGCCGGGCGGTTGCCGGTCAGCTTCACGTTCAGGAAGAAAACGAGGTCCTCGCAGGTCAGGGTCCAGCCGGGGACGACGAGCTGCTGGCGCTCCCGCATGCGCAAAAAGGCGCCGCTTTCCAGCGAGCGGCCGCGGACCCAGAGGGGATTTTCCCCGGTATTCCGGACCAGCAGCAGCTCCGTGGAGCGATAGACGCGGAAGGAGTGGCCGACGGCTTGGTCGGGCAGACGGACATCCGCGTCCGCGTCCGCGGAAAAGATCAGGCGCTCGAAGCCCGAGGGCGGATCCGCCGGGGCATCCCCGCTCATTTCCGCCAGGATCTGCCGGGCATGGTCCGGCCGGCCGAGGCGGCGCAGGAAGACCTCGAAGGAGGCTCGGCTGCGCTCCGAGCGGCCCGCGGCATCCACCAGCGTGTAGAGCTGGAGGCCCACCGCCATTTTCTCGGATTCATCCAGCAACTCCCTGAGATCCAATGCGGTGCGGGCGAGTGGCTTCTGCTCTCGCACGGAGCGCTGGACCCGCCGGGCGAGCCAGCTGTGGTCCGCCTCCGGGAAGGCGCTGCGCAGCAGGTCGAGCGTGAGGTCCGCCTCCTCCGGATCCATCCGTCCGTCCAGGGTGGCGAAGCCGGTGAAGGCATCCACCATGAGCGCCAGCACCCGCGAACCGGAGGATCCGCTGCGCCGCCGAGACTTGAAGGATCGCCACCATGAGCCCGCCCCATTGCGCGATTCCGGGGCGTCTTCATTCGGTGACTCTCGATCCATCCGCGCCAATGCATGGCAAAGCCTCTGGCGGGGGGCAAGACCGCCGGAAAAAATTGGGTTTTCTTTCGGGTAAGTAGGGCTACCCTGTCGCGCCCTTTGCAGTCCTGCCCGGAGATGCTATGATCCCCGCGGGTTCCGCTCGCGGGCCGTCTACCATCGAACCAATGTCAGAATCACCCCAGAACCGCCCGCCGCAGGGTCCAGGCACTCGCGGTCCGAACGACCCTCCCGGATTCAATTGGCGTCTAGCGATTCTTCTCGGCGCGGCCTTCCTGATCCTCGCCCTCGCATTTTCCCAAAGTGCGCTGACGTCGTCCGCGCAGCCGATGACTTTTGCGGAGTTCAAGAAGTACCTCGACCAGGAAAGCGTCGTCTTCAACGATCCGAAGTTCCCCTTCAAGATCTCGCAGAAGGACGGCCCGTACAATGTGACGATCGAAGGCTATCGCTATGCCAAGACGCCGCGCGAAGAGGATGAGAAGGCCGGGGCGGTCCTGCCAATCCGTGCCAATGTGCAGCTCGACCAGCTGCCGACGCTGCTGGGCAAGGACGAGGTTTTCCAAGTGGTGAGCACCTCGCTTCCGGAGGCGGACTCCAACGCGAAGTATGTCTCCGGTGACAAGTTCAAGCGGCTGATTGCCCTGGGTGAACTCAAGCGCGTGGACAAAAAGACGCCGCTGACTGTCTACTCGACGAACGGTGAGAACGGCACGCTGGTGGCTAATCAGGAAGTGTCCGCGGACGCGACGCCGGACGCGGCAAAGAGCACACCGATCCACTTTGAGGTTTCCGCTCCGGTGCTGTTGCTGGGCAACCAGCTGGAAGAGTTGATTGCCAAGCAACCGATCCCAGTGAAGCCGGACAACGACTTCCTGAAGAGCGCGATCTTCACCTTCCTGCCGGTGCTGCTGATCGTGCTGCTGCTCTTCTTCCTCTTCCGCCAGCAGATGAAGGCGGCGGGTCGTGGTGCGATGTCCTTCGGCAAGTCGAAGGCGCGCCTGCTGACGCGCGATCATAACAAGGTGACCTTCAAGGACGTGGCCGGTATCCAGGAGGCCAAGGAAGAGCTCTGGGAGATCGTCGATTTCCTGCGCGATCCCCGCAAGTTCCAGAAGCTGGGCGGCTCGATCCCGAAGGGCGTGCTGATGGTCGGTCCTCCGGGCACCGGCAAGACCCTGCTGGCCCGTGCGATCGCCGGTGAGGCGGACGTGCCCTTCTTCTCGATCTCCGGTTCGGACTTCGTGGAAATGTTCGTGGGCGTGGGTGCTTCCCGCGTGCGCGACATGTTCGAGCAGGGCAAGCGCCACGCTCCCTGCCTGATTTTCATCGATGAAATCGACGCCGTGGGCCGTCACCGCGGCCATGGCATGGGCGGCGGTCACGACGAGCGCGAGCAGACCCTCAACCAGTTGCTGGTGGAGATGGACGGCTTCGACACGCAAGAAGGCGTGATCATCATCGCCGCCACCAACCGTCCGGACGTGCTGGACCCGGCGCTGCTGCGCCCCGGTCGTTTCGACCGCCAGGTGACCGTCTCGCTGCCGGACGTGAATGGCCGGGAGGAGATCCTGCGGGTGCACGTGAAGAAGATCAAGCTGGCCCCGGGTAGTGACCTGGGCGTCATCGCCCGTGGCACGCCCGGTTTCTCCGGTGCGGAGCTGGCGAACCTGATCAACGAGGCAGCCTTGCTGGCCGCCCGCCGCGGGCTCTCTGCCGTGACGATCGCCGAATTGGAAGAAGCCCGCGACAAGGTCCGCTGGGGCCGCGAGCGCCGCAGTCTGGCGATGTCCGACAAGGAGCGCATCGGCACGGCATGGCACGAGGCTGGCCACGCCTTGCTGAACATGGTGCTGCCGCACACGCATCCGCTGCACAAGGTGACCATCATCCCGCGCGGCCCGTACTTAGGTGCCACGATGTTCCTGCCGGAGGGCGACAAGTATGCCACGCAGCGCAAGGAGGCGCTCTCGAGCTTGGTCGTCACCATGGGTGGCCGGATTGCGGAGTCCTTCATCACGGACGACATCTCGAACGGTGCTTCCGGCGATATCCGCCAGGCCACCTCGCTGGCCCGTCACATGGTCTGCGAGTGGGGCATGAGCGAAAAGCTGGGGATGATCGAATATGGCGACGCTGATGGAAGCCAGGGTTTCATGGGACGCGCCAGTTCCAAGACCTACTCCGATGATACCGCCCGTGTGATCGACGCGGAGATCAAGCGCTTCATTGACGAGGCCTTCCAGCAGGCCACCGACGTGCTGAACGAGAACAAGCATACGGTGGAGCTGATCGCGAAGGCCCTGCTCGAATACGAGACGCTGGATGCCACGCACCTGCGCGACATCATCGACCACGGTGAGATGCGCAATCCGCCGAGCGCGCCCAAGCCGCCGCCGGTGCCGGAGGAATTCCGCAAGAAGCCCGCGCCGAAGCCGGCCGAGGACAAGCCGGAAGACGGCGGTCCGCTGCCGGGTGAGGTGGTGGGGGCTCCGGCTTGATCCAAGCGCCCTGCACGAAGTTTCAGAAACCCGGCACGGTCTCCGTGCCGGGCTTTTCGTTTTCGTTTGGCTAAGGCAGGGCGTCCTTCGCGGCCTCCACGGTGATCCTGAAGATCTCGCGGCCCCTCATGAGGAAAATGGTGTTGCCCCTGCCGGCGACGCGCTGTGCCACGATAAGGCCTCCGCTCTCGTCGTGGAGGGTGAATTGGTGCCGCGGGCTTGCTTCGCGGCTCTGGCCAAGCTCAAGCAAGTGATGGAGGTTGCGGTCTTCGTAGCTGCCGAAGAGGAGGATCTGGTTTCCGGCGACTGCCAACTCACCGGCACCTTCGATGGGGACTTCCCAGTATTGCCGGACGGTGAAGTCACGGATGCGAACCAGGGGAAAGTCCGTGTAGTAGTAAATCCAGAGGTCGTCGCCGTCGGCGTTCGTGGCGTAACAGTCGGCCATGGGGCCGAGATTCTCATCCGGCTCGAATTCGTAGGCCTTGGTGCCGTCTTCCTTCCAAGCGACCAGGCCGGCGCTTCCGAGCGGGTCCTTCCAGCCGAAATTCCCGAAGATGCCTTCATCGAAGTAGCTCGCCCAAATGAGGCCGTCGGGATTGACGGAGAGGTTTTGGATGCCATCGCCCAGAGTGATCCCGCGGATGAAGGTCCCGTCCAGGCGGTAGATCCGGCCATTCTCGTCTGCGGTTTCGTCCGCGTGGCGCTGGCAGCGTGCACAGGCGAGCAGGAGACGGTCGCTGCCGAGCGGCTGGATGTGGTGGATGTTGAACTTCTCGTCCCGGATCGTGCTGATCAGCCGTAGTTCACCGTGTTCGAGGCGGTAGAGGTCGTAGCTCTGGGCGGATTCGGGATGGATCTTCGGGAAGTTCGCTTGGTCGGGTTGTGCTCCGCAGCGGTAGTCCAATGGTTTGATGGCCAGTAGGATGTAGAGGAGGCCATCGGCGCCGATGTTGAAGGCGACGATCCTTTCCGGATCAACTTCGCCGAGCGAGGCGCAGGGTGTGAGGGTGATTTTCTCCACGATGACTGGGAGCTTAGCGGGGCGAGGGGAGCGGGGGCAATGGTGGAGTCGAGGGAGGAGCGGGCTTGTTATTACTATGGATATAGTAGTAATGGCCCGGGGGTGGGTGCATGAGCTGCGGGGAAAGCCTGCGGTCGCCTTCTCTCTGGTATGTCGCGCCCTTTTCCGGAGCTTCGATCTCGGGTTTCCGCGGATTTCGGGGTGGAACCGACATCGCACACCGACCGTGAGGCGCAGGGAAGGGCGATCGGGCGGACCGCGGGCTCGCTCACGGCAAGAGGCTTGCCGCAGTCCAAGGCGGCTGCGCCGCGGGATTGTACTAGATTTCTAGTAGTTGGTTGGCCCATGCGCGGCTCCAGGATGGGCTCGGCTTGGATTCCGGGCCGCTGTGAACCCTCCGGAGGCGGGGACCGCGTGCCGAGTCCGGGGGGGCTGGAGAGGTTTCGGAGGTCGATCCACCCGGTTTGGGGTCTTCTGGACCCATTTTCGGGGTTTTGGGGCGATTCGGGGCCGATTTCGGGCCCGGATTTGCAATCGGGAGCTACCCCGGGCGGGTGATCCGCGTGTGACGGAGATGTTCCATGAAGAAATCGTCACCGTGGAACCCGCATACTTCCGTGATCGCGTGAAAAATCGCGAAAAAGGATCCCGAAAGGTGTTGACCCAAGTCCGTCGCTCCGTCTAGGGTCTCCCCGTCGCCGCGAAGCAAGCGACGCGAGAGACGAAGGTCGATCGCGACTCCCTGAGAGTCCGATCGGCTTTTTAGTCCCCTCGAAAGGAGATCTTTCACAAGCATGGCCCGGTTAGCCGGTGCAGGATTTGGAGGGTGAAGTTGGTCTTAGGGCTGAT